>Ga0209376_1002978_pt1 | contig 15655 bp, 16 predicted proteins | sample GraSoiAngelo_134_FD_185891 | JGI IMG/M metagenome (GOLD analysis project Ga0209376, IMG submission 185891) | Grasslands soil microbial communities from the Angelo Coastal Reserve, California, USA - 14_0929_05_30cm (SPAdes) (version 2) | ecosystem: Environmental > Terrestrial > Soil > Grasslands ... | reverse complement strand
CGCCGCCATGACCTCGCGCCGGGAATTCCTGCGGCACAGCGCGGTGTCGGCCATCGGGCTGTCGCTCCCGAGGTGGCGGTTCGCCCCGGAGAAGACCCCGCCGTCGGGGTTCCTCGATCTGCGCCGGCCGCCCGACGGCATTCGCGTGCAGACCGCCACGGGCGACGAGCGCTTGCGTCCCGTCGCCGGCGGGCGCTGGGAGGCCGGCGACCTCGCGGTGACCGTCAGTGACATCCCGGGAGCTGTGCGCGTCGCGCTCGCGGCCCCATCCAGCGCCGTGCAACGGCTGCAGCTGCGCTGGCGTGGCCGCCTCGACGACACGCGGCTGCTGCTCGGCGATGCGTGGGAGCGCGGCTACGGCGATCTGGAGTGGCGCGGCTTCGTTCCCGATCGCGTGATGCCCTGGTATGTCGCCGCCTGGGACGGCGAGCGCACGCATGTGTACGGAGTGCGCACGGGTGCGAGCGCGTTCTGCTTTTGGCACGTGGACCCTCAAGGCATCAGTCTCTGGGCCGATGTGCGCAGCGGCGGCGTCGGGGTGGAGCTCGGCACACGGGTGCTTCCGGTTTGTGGGGTTGTGTGCCGCGCCGGCCGCGCCGGGGAGTCGGCGTTCCAGGCGATCCACGCGTTCTGCAAAGAGATGTGTCCCAGTCCCCGGCTTCCCGCGCAGCCGATCTACGGCAGCAACGACTGGTACTGGGTCTACGGCAACAACAGCGCGGCGACCGTGCTCGCCGACGCGAGGCATATCGTGGAGCTCGCCCCGGCCGACGCCAACCGGCCGTTCGCCGTGATCGACGACGGCTGGCAGCCCGACCGCGGAGCGGACAAGACAGGCGTCGGCACCTGGGACCGAGGCAACGAGAAGTTCCCCGACATGCCCGGACTCACCGGCGAGATCCAGCGGGCCGGTGCGCGCCCGGGCATTTGGATCCGCCCGCTGCTGGCCCCCGCGGACGCACCGGACACCTGGCGGCTCCCGCGCGACCGCACCGTGCTCGATCCCACCGTCCCCGAAGTCCGGGCGAAGGTCGCCGAGGACATCGGCCGCCTGCGCCGCTGGGGCTTCGACCTCATCAAGCATGACTACACCACGTTCGACCTTTTCGGGCGTTGGGGATTCCAGATGGGCGCCGCGCTGACCCGTGACGGCTGGAGCTTCGCGACCGGACCCTCGCGCACGACGGCGGAAGTGATCGACGAGCTGTACCGCACCATCCGAGAGGCGGCCGGCGACACGTTGATCATCGGGTGCAACACGGTGAGCCACCTCTCGGCGGGGCGCTTCGAGATCTGCCGGATCGGGGACGACACGAGCGGCCGGGAGTGGGCACGCACCCGGAAGATGGGCGTGAACACCCTCGCGTTCCGCGGGGCCCAGCACAACGCGTTCTACACCGCGGATGCGGACTGCGTCGGAGTCACGAGCGCGATTCCGTGGGAACTCAACCGGCAGTGGCTCGATCTCCTCGCGAGGAGCGGGACGATGCTCTTCGTCTCCCTCGCCCCCGACGCGCTCGGCGCCGAGCAGCGGCGCGATCTCCGCACCGCCCTCGCCACCGCCGCGCGGCCGCAGCCGCTCGGCGAGCCGCTTGACTGGCAGCGGACGGCGTGGCCCACCCGCTGGCGTCTCCTGGGACAGGTGCAGACCTACGACTGGCTTGGCGCCGACGAGCCTTGAAGGATGGCCTCGAGCGAGCAGGCGAATCCGGGCAGGACATCCTCTCCGTCCAACGCCGCGGCGCCCGTGACGCTGGCTTCCGTGCCGTCGTGGCGATAGACGCGGGCCAGACGACGCTCCGGATCGATGACCCACACCAGTCGGGTCCCGGCCGAGAGCCAATCGGCGACCTTGGCAAGGACCTCACCCGGCCGGTCGCCGGGGGACAGGACTTCGACCACGAGGTCGGGGGCAAGCGCAGGGTATCCGACCGTTCCAGCGGGCGGCATGCGATTGCGGGTGACGAACGCGACGTCGGGTGCCCGGACCGTGTCCGGATTAGTCGCCAGTTTGAACCCGGTTTCGGCGGCGAACACCCCTCCCGCGCCGGTCCGCTTCGCGTACGCGGCCAGCTCGACGCCGAGACTCATCGCCACGAGACCGTGCGTCGAGCCGGCGGGCTCGCGCACCTCCAGGACACCCCGCACGAGCTCCACCCGCTTGTCGGGGATGGGGGTCCGGAGCAGTTCGTCCGCGGTGATCAGCGCGGTGCCTGGAGGCATGTTGAGAACGTAGGAACGCTCGGCGGGCATCGCAAGGGAATGTACCGCGGGTCGGTCATCTGGTCGTCAACGACGTTTCTCTACCGATGCCGCGTCACCAGTGCCTGATACACGAGCGTCGGAAACTTCCCCGCAATATCGGTGCGGTTGGGGAGCTGGTTCATCATGAACACGATGACCAGGTGCTCGACCGGATCCACGTCGTAGGCGCTCCCGTACGCTCCACCCCAGCTGAACGTTCCCACCGACGCCATCCCGTTGGCGCCGTAGCGCTGCGTCGTCTCGAAGCCGAAGCCGAACCCGAGTGCGCCGGTCGAGTCGAACAGGGTGCCGGCCTGGTTGTGCGTCATGAGGTCGACCGTGTGCGGCGCGAGGATGCGGACGCCATCCAGCTCGCCGCCGTTGAGCAGCATCTCGAGGAAGCGGGCGTAGTCGGCGGCGGTCGAGACCAGTCCCGCGCCCCCCGCGAAGCTGCGGCGCGGGCCGGTGACGTAATTCCCCTGACCGCGTGGCCCGTCGGGCGCGCGATGGGCGTGATTGGCTGAGTCGCTCGCATACACCGTTACGAGTCGCGAGGTCGCGGCGGGCGGAACGAAGAAATACGTGTCGTGCATCCCCAGCGGGCCGGTGATGCGCGTCCGGATGAGCTCGTCGAGCGGCACCCCGGAGGCGCGCTCGGCCACGCAGCCGAGGATGTCCGTGTTGTAGCCGTACACCCACCTCTCGCCGGGCTGCGCCGTGAACGGCAGCGTCGCGAGTCGCTCGATCGTCGCGCAGATCGGCTCATCCTTGTCGGCGGTGTACCAGCCCCATCCGGCCGACGGCCCGAGCCCCGCCGCCGCGTAGAGGGGGGCGATCAGCGAGTCGGTGCCGTAGGAGATCCCCGCCGTGTGCGTAAGTAGCTGGCGGATCGTGATGCGGCGCGCCGCGGGCTTGATCACCCGGCCGGTGTCGCTGCCGGACGCGACGGTGGTGTGCGCGAACGCGGGGATGTAGCGGCTCACCGGGTCGTCGACGCTGAGCTTCCCTTCCTCGACGAGCGACAGGATCGCGACCGTGGTGAGCGCCTTGGTCTGGGACGCGATGCGGAACAGGGCATCCGTGGTCATCGGGCGGCGGGACTCCACGTCGATCCAGCCGACGGCATGTTGGTACACGACTCGGCCGTCGCGCAGCACCAGGCCGACGGCGCCGCCGATCTGCCCGGAATCGACGTACTGCTGCATGAAGCGGTCGATGCGTGCGACGCGATCCGGCGCGAGCGCGACCACCTGGGCGGGAAGCGCTCGTGGGGCAAAGACCACCAGGACCAGCGTGAGCAGACCAGAGCGATCCATTCGACCCTCCAGTATTACGGTGGAGGAGCGTTCCCGATCACGGCTTCGAGATCCTGGGGAGCCCGCTGCCGACACTCCTTTTTGAGATCCGCGGTGTCCGCCGCGAGGAACGTGCCCAGAAAACACTCCGTGGTGATCTCGAACGCCGGGAGCTCCTTCTTCGCAGTGGAGTTGGAATACAGGGCAATCACCGCGCGTTCATCGAATCTGTAGAAGGAGTACGTCGGGTAGCGACCGAACAGCCATACGTCCGCGGGTTTACGAAAGTCTCTCGCCAGACGCGCGAAATACCGGTAGGCATCCGCGACCAGCGCCGGAATCAGCGGACCGTCCTCGAAATGCCTGCCCAGGGAGAACATCAGCTCGTGGTTCTCCAGATCGGGGAGAAAAACCTCGAGCGTAGTGCCTGCCCGAGCGAGGAAGGCCTTGATCGCAGCGTCGTGATTCTCGCGCCAGCGGCGTGAATGGATGAAGTAGAGGGTCATCGTCGTCGACGACCCGATGAGCTCGTCAAACCGGTGAACGAATCCGGCGAACGGCGCTACACGGACGATACCGAATGGGCCTTCAGGGGTGGCGTTCAGTCGGGCTGCCGCGGATGGCGACGCAGCTCGGCCGCCGCCTCGTCGATCCGGACGATGTACGCCCGCACCGTCTCGCCGCGGGCGCGCCGCGGCACGACGAAGTGGCGGTCGTCGGGCTGCGTGCTCTTCAAGTCATCGACCATTAAGTCTCCGCCGTGCGCCTCCACCGCCCCTTCGAAGCGCTCCACCGCCGAGAGCAGGTCCACGAGATCTTCGGGGCGCTCGGCGCCGGTGAGGGCAATGCCGCGGCCCCGCAGCCGGGCCGTTACTTCCGCCGCCGCGGCCGTGCGCTCTTCGAACTCCTCATCCCTGTCCATGCCGAATGTCCTCGCTCAATACTCCGCGTACCCGTCGTCCGGATAGCAGTACAACCACCGCTCCCCCGGCTCCGACGAGGCGACCACCGGATGCTTGCTCGCCCGCGCGTGCTTGCTGGCGTGTTGGTTGGGGGAGCTGTCGCAGCACAGCGTGGCGCCGCACTCCTGGCAGGTGCGCAGATGGACCCACTGCGCCTTGATCTTCACGCACTCGGCGCACTCCCGGCGCTTGGCTTGCCGCACGGTGGTGATCGCCGAGAGATGCCCGCAGGTGCCATCGGACATGGAAACCCTCGCTTACTCGTGCAGCACCCGGTGCACGGCCGCGATCGCGATCGACCCCTCCCCCACGGCCGAGGCCACGCGCTTCAAGCTGCCGGCGCGGACGTCGCCGATCGCGAACACGCCGGGGCGGCTCGTCTCGAGGAGATGGGGAGCTCGGGCGAGCGGCCAGCGCGCGGCGGCCAAGTCCTCCGGCAGCAGGTCCGGTCCCGTCTTGATGAACCCCTTGTCGTCGAGCGCGAGGCAACCGTCCAGCCAGCGGGTGCTAGGGACCGCGCCTGTCATCGTAAAGACATGGCGGATGCCGTGGGTCTCGATGCGCCCGGTCTGGTTGTCGCGCCAGCCCACGCGCTCGAGGTGACCGTTCCCCTCGAGGCTCACGATCTCCGTGTGCACGTGGCGGGCGATGGCGGGATGATCCTCGATGCGACGGATCAGGTAGCGCGACATCGTGTCGGCCAGGCCGCCGGAGCGGATCACCATGTGCACCCGCCGGGCGGTCTCGGCCAGGAACACGGCCGCCTGGCCCGCCGAGTTGCCGGCGCCCACGACGATCACGTCCTCGCCGGCGCAGAGTTGCGCTTCCATAAACGTCGCGGCGTAATACACCCCCGCCCCATCGAACCGCGACAGGTTGTCGATTGAGAGGCGCCGGTATTCGGCACCTGTGGCGATGATCACCGCGCGCGCCGGCAGCCGCTGCCCATCTCCGACCTCGATCCCGTACGGCCGGCGGTCGCAGTCGAGGCGTCTGGCCGACCCGACCATCAACTGGGTCCCGAACTTCATCGCCTGGTTCGTGGCGCGGGCCGCCAGGGTCCTGCCGCTGACCCCCGTCGGAAAGCCGAGGTAGTTCTCGATCCGGGAGCTCGCGCCGGCCTGTCCCCCCGGCGCGCTCGACTCCACGATCAAGACACCCAATCCCTCCGACGCCCCGTACACCGCCGCGGCGAGCCCCGCCGGTCCCGCCCCGACGATAAGCAGGTCGCGGACCTGGGTCTGATCGATCGCGTCGTTGAACCCCAGGGCGTTGGCGATCTCCTGATTGCTCGGGTTCTTGAGCACGACCCCACCGCACGTCATGACGACCGGGATGTCGGCGGCTGTGACGTGGGCGCGATCGAGCAGCTCCTGGGTGCCGGCATCGCGGTCCAGGTCGTGCATCGTGTACGGATGCCCGTTTTTCGTGAGGAACTCACGGATGCGCAGCGTCCCCTGGCAATGCGTCGACCCCAGGACCACGACGTCGCTGACGCCACGGTTGATCAGCTCCACCCGCCGCAGGATGAACGCACGCATGAAGATGTCGCTCAGCTCGGCATCGGTCTGGATGAGGGCCAGCAGGTCGTCGCGATCGACCTCGATGACCTCGCTGTCCGCACCAGCCCGGATCTGGGCGAGCGCGGGGCGGCCCGAGAGCATCGTGACTTCGCCGGTGAACATCCCCGGGCCGAACGACACTACGACCTCCTCGACGGGCCTCTGGCGAAGCACATCGATGCGACCCGCCACGACGACGAAGATCCGCGCCGCCTGCTCCCCCGGCTGCGCCAGCACCTCTCCCTGCTCCACGTGGCGCCGGCGCCCGCGTGGGGCGATGCGGTCGATCTGCACCCGTGTCAGCGTCGGGTACAGGCGGTCGGCACGCGGCCCGGCGGTCGCGGGCGAGGGTGGGGCAACGAGCGTCATGGACTCACGCGCCCTGCTGGTGCGCTTCTACGAACCAGAGCCACTTGTCCACGCCGCGGGAGATCTCGGTGAGGATGTCGGCGCTGCCCGCGTCCTCGAGCTCGTTCATCTCCTCGATGCCGAGCCGCACCGTGCGCCCGAAGCCGGCAAGCGCGTCCGACAGCGCCGCCACGTGCTGCGCGCCGGAGGAGAGCGTCAGCGGATAGTCCACGAGGGTGGATCGTCCCTCGACTACGCCCACGGTCCCCTCGGCGATGCCGCCGAGCTGGACGATCCGCTCGGCGATCAGATCCACGTAGACCTCGACGTCTTCGTTGATCTCGTCGAACAACTTGTGCAGCGCGATGAACGTGGGGCCTTTCACGTTCCAGTGCGCCTGCTTGCACTGCGTCTGCAGGTCGATGCAGTCGGCGAGGCGCTGATTGAGCAGCCCGATCGCTTCGAGCCGCGCGGCCTCCGGCAGATCGTTTTTCGTCGGATAGGCCTTCGTCGCGGCAGCGGTGGTGGAAGTCATTGGCAGTCTCCTCGGCTGAGTCGTGCGGGCAGTGCATAGTGTAGCCGTAGCGTCAAGGCTACACTAGGTGCTAATGTGCCTGGGGCCGCTGCCGGATGGCGCCGAGATGGTACGCCGTGTGCGCGATCGCGCCCATCGCCGCGCCTAGCGCGTCCTCGTCCCACAGGGCGTGAGTCTCCACCGCGACAAGGAGTTTCTGGTACTCCTCGCGCAGTCGCGCCCGCAACGCTGCCCACTCGGCCTTGTCGACCGTGGAAACGGTCCAGCTGCGACTGCGGTCGCGCGAGGACGGGTCACCACGCAGTTCCGCCGCCGAGAGCGCGACGCTCGCGCTCAAGTGGTGGACGTGGCCGGCGATGGTCGTGCGGCCGGGGCCGCCCACCTTTGAGGCCTGAGCGGCGGTCAACCCCGTGATGGTCGGGAATACTCCGGTTCCCGGTGCTGTGTCGGTGAAGTAGGTCCACGGTCCGGGAGGCCCTTCGAAGGCTTCCCGGAGCATTCTCGTCACCAGCGTCACCGTCACGGCGGCCGGCGTCGCGGTCATAGGATGATTCAGCGCCTCAGCAATGGGAGTGGAGATCCTACCGAGAGGAGCACACTGTTCGTAACTGTTGCCAGCCACCGAAGGTTCCAACGGCGTCGCTCAGCGGTACCTTTTCCAGATGTTCTTGAGGCTCCTCGCGAGCGCAGCCCTCGCGCTGGCCGTGGTTGCGCCTGCCGCGCCACGCTCCGATTGGAGGCTCGTGTGGCACGACGAGTTCGACGGGACGGCCCTGGACGTCACGAAATGGGTGCGCGAGACCGGCGGCGGCGGCTGGGGGAACAACGAGTTGGAGTTCTACACCGCTCGTCCCGAGAATGCGCGGGTCGAGAACGGTCAGCTCGTCATCGAGGCGCGCCAGGAGCCGTTCGGCAACCGCCAGTACACGTCGGCCCGGCTGAAGACCCAGGGCTTGGGCGCATGGAAGTACGGTCGTGTCGAAGCACGCATGCGCATCCCGCGAGGGCAGGGCTTGTGGCCCGCGTTCTGGATGCTCGGCGACCAAATCGCGCGCGTCGGCTGGCCCGCGTGCGGCGAAATCGACATCATGGAGAACATCGGCCGCGAACCGCGCCGGGTGCACGGCACCGTGCACGGTCCCGGGTATTCCGGCGCGCAGGGCGTGAGCGCCGCATACGACCTGGGGACGGCCGGCGCGTTTGCCGACGACTCTCACGTGTACGCCGTGGAGTGGGAGGCGGCCGCGATTCGCTGGTATGTCGACGGCGCGCTCTACGCCACCGTCACGCCGAGAGAGCTCCACGGCCCGTGGGTGTTCGACCATCCCTTCTTCATCATTCTCAACGTGGCGGTGGGCGGTCAGTGGCCCGGCAGCCCCGATAGCACGACCGTTTTTCCGCAAACGCTGCGTGTGGACTACGTGAGGGTCTACCAGAAGTAGCAACGGTCTACCACGGCAGGACACAGCGCCGCTGGCTGCTGGCGACAGCCAATGCGAGCCCCCGCATGACGGTGAGCGCCTGTTCCGGCGTGACCGCCAGCGGCGCCTTCCCCAGGATCGCGTCGCGGACATTCTCGTAGTAGTGCGCGAAGCTCGAGGGAACCGTCGCAATCGTCCGCGTCCCCTCGGGTGTGGTCAGCGTGCCGTACAGCTCGGCCGGCTCTCGATCCCAGTTCGACTCGTCGGGCGTGCGGCCGGCCTTCAGGGCCGCCTCCTGCGGATCAAGCCCATACTTGATGAACGAGCCCTGGGTGCCGTGAACCGCGAAGGTCGGGCCCGGCGACGCCACCAGCAGGGAGGCCCGCAGGACCGCCCGCATGTGCGGGTAGTGCAGCGTGACGTCGAAGGCGTCGTCCACCACGGCGCCTTCGCGCTCGCTGCGGATGTCGGCGCTGATCGCTTGCGGGATTCCGAACAGGACCAGCGCCTGATCGAGCAGGTGTGCGCCGAGGTCGAACCACAGGCCGGACCCGGGGAGCGGCTGCTCGCGCCACGCCGCCGGCTTCCGCTCAGGACGGAATCGGTCAAAGTGCGATTCAAACACCACCACTCGACCGAGAACCCCGTCCGACAACTGTTGGCGCAGGGTGACGAAGTCCCCGACGTAGCGGCGGTTGTGGTAGACCGAGAGGACGCGCCGCATGTCCGCAGCGAGTCGCACCAGCTCTTCGGCTTCGGCCACGGTGGTCGTGAATGGCTTATCGACGACGACGTGGCGGCCGGCCAGGAGGCACTGCTTGGCGATCGGATGATGTGACGCGTTCGGCGTGGCGATGACGACCAGGTCGATATCCCTGGCGAGCAGGTCCTCGACGCTGTGGACGAAGTCGCTCCCGCCACGGCGCTGGACGATGGCGCCGAGGCGCAGGCCTGGGACCGCGCGGATCACGGGGGCATGGAACACCTGCCCCGCGAAGCCGAACCCGACGAGGCCGACGTTGAGCATCGTTTAGAGCGGTGTGAGCACGAACCTTCCGTACGCTACGAACGCAGCCAGAGCAGCCAGGACCAGACTGAACATCATGGGTGACCGCTCCGCGTACTTGTAGTGTAAGCCCGCGAACAGCACCCCCTCGACGGCCAAGCCGATCGCGGCGATCGGGGTCAGGATCGGGAAGGTCCGCATGAACACCTTCATGCCGCCACCGACCAGGTAGAGCACGCCCAACAGACCTTGAAGAATCCCGAGCAGCACGTTCATGTCACTTCCTCCTTGCGCACCGCCTTGACGGCCACCGCGACGCGCCACAAGGTTCCCGGCAGGCACATCGCGGAGGATCGCAGCATGATCGGTTACGGCGGCAGCGAATTGGCCAACGCGTTTCGCACCGTGCGCAAGAACACGGTACTGATCGCCGAAGACATTCCCGAGGACCAGTACGAATTCGTCGCGGCGCCGGGCGCGCGCTCCGTGAGCTTGATGCTCCGACACATCGTGTACGCGCCGATGGTGCACACGGACATGCACCGCGAGCGGCCGATCACGACTCTGAAGGGGTACGACTTCCCGGCCATCACGGCGAAGGCGGCCGCCGAAGAACGGAAGCCGCGCTCCAAATCCGAGCTCATCGCGCTGCTCAAGGCCGAGGGTGAGGGTTTCGCCGGATGGCTGCAGTCCCTGAGCCCAGAATTCCTGGCCGAAACCTTCACGGACGCGACCGGGGCGAACCCGCGCACGCGGTTCGAGAGTCTCCTGGGCGCGAAGGAACATGAGATGCACCATCGCGCGCAGCTCATGTTGATCGAGCGCGTGCTGGGCATCGTGCCGCACCTCACGCGCCAGCGGGAAGAGCGGATCCGGCAGCGCCTGGCCGCCGCCGCGGCCGCGAAGGCGGCGTCCGCCTAGCGCGCGGGACCGAAGCGTTTGAGCGCGCGCTCGTGTGCCTTACGCCGCTCCGCCTCACGGTCGCGCGGCGGCGCGCTCGTCTGGAAGGAGTGGATCAGACGATGCGCGGCCGCCGTCACCTCGTCCACCGCGCGATCGAACACCGCGACGTTGGCCTGGGAGGGCTTGGTCGTCCCGCTCAACTTGCGGACGAATTGCAGCGCCGACGCGCGGATCTCGTCGTCCGTCGCGGGAGGTGCAAAGTTTGCCAGGGTCTTTATGTTACGGCACATGCTTGAGGCTCCGCCGATGGGTCTCAAGACAACATACGAACGTCACAAGGAGTAGGCCATGAGCGGCGTACGGGTCCTGGTCGGGACGCGCAAGGGCGCGTTCATTCTGACGGCGGACGGCAAGCGCAGCCGCTGGGACGTGAGCGGCCCGCACTTCGCGGGCTGGGAGATCTATCACTTGAAGGGATCCCCCGCCGATCCCGATCGCCTCTACGCGTCGCAGACCAGCGGGTGGTTCGGCCAGGTCATCCAACGCTCGTGCGACGGCGGCAAGACGTGGGAGACGCCCGGCGGCGGCGTGACGACGGCGCCCGGCCAGATGCCCAAAGGCGAGAGCAACAAGTTCGTCTACGACGCCTCGCCGCCGACGGGCAAACCGCTCACCACGCACCAGTGGTACGACGGCACCCAGCACCCCTGGGAGTTCAAGCGCGTGTGGCACCTCGAGCCCTCGCTCACGGATCCGGACACGGTCTACGCCGGCGTCGAAGACGCCGCGCTGTTTCGTTCGAGCGACGGTGGCACGAGCTGGCAGGAGCTAGCGGGGATGCGCGGCCACGGCACCGGGCCCAAGTGGCAGCCGGGCGCCGGCGGCATGTGCCTCCACACCATCCTGCTCGATCCCCGCAACCCCAAGCGGATCTACGTCGCCATCTCGGCGGCGGGCGCGTTCCGCACGGACGACGGCGGCACGACGTGGCGGCCGATCAACCGCGGCCTGCACTCCCAATACATCCCCGAGCCCACCGCCGAGGTCGGCCACTGCGTGCACCGCATCGCCCTGCACCCGTCGCGTCCCAACGTGCTGTTCATGCAGAAGCACTGGGACGTCATGCGCTCGGACGACGGCGGCGACTCGTGGCGGGAGGTCAGCGGCAATCTGCCGACCGACTTCGGGTTCGTGATCGACGTGCACGCCCACGAGCCGGACACCGTGTACGTCGTCCCCATCAAGAGCGACGCCGAGCACTATCCGCCCGACGGCAAACTGCGTGTGTTCCGCAGCCGCAAGGGCGGCAACGAGTGGGAACCGCTCACCAAAGGGCTGCCGCAGCGCGACTGCTACGTCAACGTGCTGCGTGACGCGATGTGCGTCGACGCGCTCGAGCCGTGCGGCGTGTACTTCGGCACCACCGGCGGCCAGGTGTACGCGTCGGCCGACGGCGGCGACAGCTGGACACCCATCGTCCGCGATCTTCCGGCCGTGCTGTCGGTCGAGGTCCAGGCGCTGCCGTGATCCGCGTGGTGCTGCCGCCGCACTTGCGGACGCTGGCGCGGGTCCGCGACGAGGTGACGCTGGAGGTCCCGGGGGGAGGGCCCCCCACGCGGGCGGCGGTGCTCGACGCACTCGAGGCCCGCTATCCGATGCTGCGCGGGACGATCCGCGACCACGTCACCGCGCAGCGCCGGCCGTTCCTGCGCTTCTTCGCCTGCACGCAGGATCTGACGCACGAGCCTGAGGACGCGCCGTTGCCCGCCGCCGTGGCGGCGGGGGCGGAGCCGTTTCTCGTCATCGGGGCGATCGCCGGAGGGTAGCCGTCGCTCCGCCCGTCGGGCCGCCGCGGACACCCCACCTCATCGCACGATCACGGACGAGCACCCCCCGGGGGCGAGGCCACCACCAGCTTCCCAAACAGGCCGTGCGCTTCGTCGAAGGGACCGGCCGTGAAGAACAGGGCGTTCGTCGGCCCGGCGCTGGCCCCGTTCCCGAAGGCAAGGGCCCACAGGCCGTCGATCGCGATCGGCGGGCCATCGGCGGCGTGGAGCTGGCCCCGCGGCTGCAGCTCGCCGTTGCCCGCGAAACGCGCGAGGTCGAAGGCGTTGATGTGGCCGTCACCGAAGTTCCCCACGAGCAGGTTGCCGCTGAACTGCCCGAAATCGGCGGGGGCGAGCGCCAGCCCCCACGGTGAGTTCAGCCGCCCTCGGGAAGCCACGCGACGGAGCAGGTGGCCGTCGGTGTCGAAGGCATTCACAAACCCGTGTCCTACGCCGGCGACATCGTCCCTCCGGTCGGCATCCTGGAGCGCGTAGGTGACGTAGATCGCGCCTCCGAGGTTCCGGATCCCGAACGGCGCGTACCCCGGCGGCAAGGCGGCGTCGCTGAACCCGGCCGACACCGGATGGAACCCGGCGTCGAATACATCCACGGTACCCGCGTGAAAGTTGGCAGCGTAGAGGCGGTCGCCGGCGACCGTGCTGGCGATGGCGAGCCCCTTGTAAACGGCGCCCCCCGCCGAGTTGTCGACAGCGACGACCGCCTGCGTGGCCGCGACCGTCGGGTTCCAGCCCAAGACCGTGCCCTGCTCGGTGGCGAAGATGAAGCGGGCGGGGCCCGACGCTGCGCCGCTCGTCACGACGAAGCCGCTGCCGCCGTTGAATACGATGCCCGTGGGCGCACCCGCGACCGAGACGGTCAGGCCGAGTTTGGCTCCGGTGTTGCCGTTGTAGAGGGTGGAGAGGCCGGTGCCGTTGTCGGCGATCCACCAGGGCGAGGTCGCGCTGGCCACCAGTCCCCAGGCGTTGACCAGCGCCGCATCGACGAGGTCGGCCGGCACGGCCCCGTCGGAGACCAGGTTGTGTTGCGCGTAGAACGGCGAAGGGGCGGACTGGAGCGAGGCGGACTGGACCGAGAACGCAGGCGCCGTGAGGGGCGGGGCGACGCTGCGCTCCCCGGCACATGCGAGTGACAGCGCGCCGACGAAGGCGAGGGGCGCTCCTACGATGCGACGAGACATGGGGGTCTCCTTTCTCCAGGTGTCGTGATGGAAGGCTTGGCGATCAATTGGATTCTTGCACCGCGGAGTCGCGCGCGCGAGGGGGCGCCGAGCCTCTCGTAACAGCGGCCGGGGCCGCTGCATCTGCTGCGCGCGCGCCACGCCATTCGTCCCCCCGTCAAGCCTGCGATCCGTGCTGCGATTCCGCAACGCTGTGGCGTAAACATTGCGGAAGGTGCTGGCGACACGCAGCGCCCACTCCACGGGGAGCGCCTTCATGCACACGCGAGCAACGTTCGCTGGCCTTCTGGCGCTTGTGGCTGCGGCGCTACTCGCGCACGGCTGCTCTGACGCCGTCACGCCCGACCGCCGCACTCACCCAACACCTGCGCTCGCTCTCGGTGCCATCCATATCGCGGGCCAGGACCTCTTCGTTCCAGACGGGTTCGACGTCAATCTCTTTGCGGACGGGCTGGACGGCCCGCGCGCGCTCGCGCTCGGTCCCGGAGGCGCGGTCTTCGTCGCCCTCTCGGATCCTGGCGAGATCATCCGGCTGGTAGATACGGACGGCGACGGCGTTGCGGACGCCGAGAGCACCGTCCTGAGCGGCTTGTCCTACCCCTTCGGCCTCGCGTTCCGTGGCGACACGATGTACTTCGCCGAGCAGACCGCGGTGAAGCGGCTCGATCCCGGCGCGACGACACCGGTGACGCTCATCCCGAACCTCCCGGAGGGCGCGCACCTCACGCGAACGATCGCGTTCGGGCCCGATAACCTGCTCTACCTCGCCATCGGCTCCTCGTGCAACGTGTGCGACGACGCGCTGCCACGGGCGGCCGTTACCCGCTACAACCTCGACGGCTCGAATCCGCATACGTTTGCGACCGGGCTCCGCAATTCGGTGGGGCTCGCGTTCCACCCGACCACGGGCGAGCTCTGGGCGAACAACAACGACCGCGACAATCTGGGCGACGATGTGCCGCCCGAGCACCTCAACATCCTGCGGGACGGCAGGTGGTATGGCTGGCCGCAATGCTATCTCCCAGGCCAGGCGAACCCCGAGTATCCGGGCGCCGACTGCTCGGCGGTGGAGCCGCCCGCCCTGACGTTCCAGGCGCACTCAGCTCCGCTTGGGCTCGCGTTCTACACGGGCGCCATGTTCCCGGCCGAGTACGTGGGCGATGCCTTCATGACGTATCACGGCTCGTGGAACCGCACCGTGCCCACCGGGGCGAAGGTCGTGCGCGTGCGCGTGGTGAACGGCCAACCCACCGCGATCGAAGACTTTGTCACCGGCTGGCAGCTCGCCGATGGCTCGCGCTGGGGTCGCCCCGTGGGCCTGCTGGTGATGCCGGATGGGGCGCTGCTCGTGAGTGACGACTTTGCCGGACGGATCTGGCGCGTGAGTTACAGTCTACCGGCCGAGAAGACCGGGGATCTCGACGTGACCACCACGACCACGGGGTCGGACCCCGACCCGGACGGCTATACGGTTGCTGTAGACGGCGGAACGGGCCAGCCGATCGGCATCAACAGCAGCGTGAGGTTCACGGGTCTCGCCGCGGGCAGCCACAGCGTGGTGCTGAGCGGGGTCGCCGGGAACTGCAGTGTGAGCGGCGGCAACACCCAAACCGTCAACGTGCCCTCGGGCGGCACGGCGACGGTTTCGTACTCGGTGACTTGCGCCACGCCGCCCGGCGATCTCACGGTGACGACGAGCACCGGCGGCTCGAGTCTCGATCCCGACGGCTATACGGTCGCGGTCGATGGCGGAGCGGGCCGGGCGATCGGGATCAACGGCAGCGTCACGTTCACGAGCCTCGCGGCGGGCAGCCACAGTGTGGCCCTCACGGACGTGGCCTCGAACTGCACGGTAGGCGGCTCCAACCCGCGGACTGTCACGGTGCCCTCGGGGGGGACAGCGACGGTCTCGTTTGCGGTGACCTGCACGACGCCGCCGGGCGACCTCACAGTAACGACGAGCACCGGCGGATCGAGTCTCGATCCCGACGGCTACACGGTGGCGGTCGATGGTGGAGCGGGCCAGGCGATCGGGATCAACAGCAGCGTCACGTTCACCAACCTCGCGGCAGGCAGCCACAGCGTTGAGCTGTCGGATGTAGCGGGGAACTGCGCGGTGAGCGGCGGCAACTCGCAAACCGCCAATGTGCCCTCAGGCGGGACGGCCACGGTCTCCTATTCGGTCTCCTGCACCACGCCACCCGGAGACCTCACAGTGACGACGAGTACCGGCGGCTCGAGTCTCGATCCCGACGGCTACACGGTGGCGGTCGATGGCGGAACGGGTCAGGCGATCGGGATCAACAGCAGCGTCACGTTCACCAACCTCGCGGCGGGCAGCCACAGCGTGGTGC
>Ga0209376_1002976_pt1 | contig 15657 bp, 12 predicted proteins | sample GraSoiAngelo_134_FD_185891 | JGI IMG/M metagenome (GOLD analysis project Ga0209376, IMG submission 185891) | Grasslands soil microbial communities from the Angelo Coastal Reserve, California, USA - 14_0929_05_30cm (SPAdes) (version 2) | ecosystem: Environmental > Terrestrial > Soil > Grasslands ... | reverse complement strand
GTTGTGCTCTCTGAGGAGATGGCGAAGATCGGCAGCGGCGGGCTTGGCATGGCCGTCGCGGTGCAGGCCGAGATGGCGACGCCGCCGGTTTTCAAGTTCGGCACCGAAGAGCAGAAGCGGAAATGGCTGCTCCCCGCCATCCGCGGCGAGCAGATCGCATCGCTCGCCATCAGCGAGCCAGACGCCGGCTCCGACGTCGCGGGCATCACCACCACGGCGCGGCGCGACGGCGACCACTACGTCGTCAACGGCCGCAAGACCTTCATCACCAACGGCGCTCGCTGCAGCTGGGCGCTGGTCGTCACCAAGACCGATCGCGAGCGCGGCCACAAGGGCTACAACCTGCTGGTCATCGAGAAGGGGACGCCGGGATTCGAGGTGTCACGCACGCTGAAGAAGCTCGGCATGCATTCGTCGGACACGGCCGAGCTGACCTTCGACGGCTGCAGGGTGCCGGTTGCCAACCTCATCGGGGAAGAGGGCGAAGGCTTCAAGAACCTCATGTGGGAGCTGCAGGGCGAGCGCATGATCGCCGCCGCGGGCGCCATCGCCGGTGCGCAGCGCGTGTTCGAGTACACCGCGGAGTACGCGCGCAACCGCCAGGCGTTCGGCCAGCCGATCTCCCAGTTCCAGGTCATCAAGCACAAGCTCGTGGACATGGGGACCAAGGTCGCGGCGGTGCAGGCGTTCGTCTACCAGACGGCCAGGCAGTGGGACCAGGGCGAGTACCCGGTGCGCGAGATCTCGCAGGCCAAGCTGCTGGCGACCCAGGTCGCCTGCGAGGTCGCCGACGAGGCCATCCAGATCCTCGGCGGCCACGGCTACATGCAGGAGTTCCCGGTGGAGCGAGCGTGGCGCGACGCCCGTCTGGCACGGATCGGCGCCGGCACCGACGAGATCATGAAGGAGATCATCGCCAAGACCTACGGCCTATGACCCCCGCCGCGAAGCAGCGGGCCGTTCTGTTCGCGGGCTGCAAGCCGGAGGTCGCAGCCGGTCCTGACGGACGCATCCTCGCCGTCGGCACGCGCGCACGCGTGGCGGCGGGTCGCGGCGCAGAGATCGTGCGGCTGCGGGGTGCGGCATGGCCCGGCCTCATCGATGCGCACATCCACCTGGAAGGCCTCGCCGATCGTGGTGTGACCCTCGAGCTGAGCGGAGCGCGAAGCGTGGAGGCAACACTCGCGCGCATCGAGCGCTGGTCGAAGGCGCTGCCAAGGAAGGCGTGGGTGGTGGGCGCCGGCTGGTACAACGACGCATGGCCCGATCCGGCCTTTCCGACCCGCCGGCAGCTGGACCGCGCGGCAGGCGGACGGCCTGTGTACCTGCGCCGAAAAGACGGTCACTCGGCGTGGGTGTCGTCAGCGGCGCTGGCGCTGGCCGGCGTTGACCGGACCACACCTGACCCGCCCGGCGGCGTCTTCGACCGAGACGACCTCGGCGAGCCGACCGGGATCATCCGTGAGCTCGCCATGGATGTCGTCGCCCGTCACGAGCCGCAGCCGACCGACGCCGACCTCGACCGCGGAATGGGGCGCGCGCTGGCGGCGCTGACCCGGCTTGGGCTCACCGGCGTCCATTCCATGGACGGCGCGCGCGGCTTCGCGTCGCTGCAGCGACTTCATGCCCGCGGCAAGCTGCCGCTCCGCGTCACGTACAACCTTCCCCTTGCCGACCTGCGCCACGCCGAGCGCATGGGAGTGCGCTCGGGATGGGGCGACGTCTGGCTTCGGTTCTGGGGCGTCAAGGCCTTCCTTGACGGATCGCTCGGCAGCCGCACCGCCGAGATGCTGGACGGCGCGGGCACCCCGCGGCTCGCGCAGCCGGAGCTGGTCGACATGATCGACCGCTGCATCCGCGCCGAGCTCAACGTATGCCTGCACGCAATCGGTGACGGCGCGGTGCGGCGAGCACTAGACGCGCTTTCGCCCCGAAGACGCGGATGGAGCAAGTGGCGCCCGCGAATCGAGCACGCGCAGTGCGTGCATCCGAAAGACCAGAAGCGGTTTGCATCCATCGGCGTCATCGCCTCGATGCAGCCGATCCATGCGGTTTCCGACCGCGAGCTGGCTGACTCCGAATGGCCCTCGGTGACCGCGAATGCATATGCATGGGGGGCGCTCCAGAGGGCCGGCGCCCGGCTGGCGTTCGGATCCGACGCTCCGGTGGAATCGGCCGACCCGCTGCTGGGCATCGACGCCGCCGCGGGCTGGCGCCGGCGCGCGCGATGGCATCCAGAGCTGGCCGTCAGCAAAGCCTCGGCGCTGCGCGCCTACACGGCAGACGCCGCATACGCGGCGGGGATGGAGGACGATGTCGGTTTTCTCAAGCCGGGATTCCTCTGCGATCTCACGGTCGTGCACGACGGCAAGGTCGAGGCCACTGTGGTCGGCGGGCGCGTCAGGTGGCGAAGGCCTGGCGCAGCTTCTCCGCGGTCTGCTTCAAGTGCTCGTTCACGATCTTCACGTCGCTGATCACCGGCATGAAGTTGGTGTCGCCGTTCCACCTCGGAACCACGTGAAGATGAACGTGGTCGGGGATGCCGGCGCCGGCCGCTCGCCCAAGATTCGCGCCCACGTTGAAGCCCTCCGGCCCGAGCGTCGCGCGCAGCACGCGCAGGGTCGTGCGCAGCGCGCTCATCAGCGCTGACGACTCAGCGTCGTCCAGGTCGGCAAGGTCGCCCTTGTGCGCGGCCGGGGCGACCATCACGTGGCCCGGGTTGTAGGGGAATTTGTTGAGCAGGACGACGGCTCCTTCCGGCCGCCAGACCACGAGCTCCGAGTCGGGATCATTCGGGTCGTTCCGCGCTCGGCAGAACAGGCAGCCCGGCCGGGGATCCTCGTTGATGTAAGTCATGCGCCAGGGCGCCCACAGCCGCTCCATCTGATCTGCGGCCCATTTTGAGCCAGCCGCAAAAAATAGAATTGGAAGTTCGCGATGACCGCAACCAGGCGCACCGGCTACAGCCCGCAGGAGATCGAGCCCAAGTGGCAGCGCGTCTGGGTCGAGCGCGGCGTGATGAAAGCCTCGGAAAGCTCGCCCAAGCCGAAGTACTACGACCTGGTCATGTACCCCTATCCGTCGGGCGACCTGACTGTGGGTCACGCCCGCAATTACGTGATGGGCGACGTGCTGGCGCGCATGAAGCGCATGCAGGGCCACGAGGTGCTGCATCCATTCGGCTGGGACGCGTTCGGGCTTCCGGCCGAGAACGCTGCGATGCGTCGCGGTGGAGTGCACCCCGGAGAGTGGACGCTGGGCAACATCAAGAAGGGCAAGCGCGAGCTGGAGATGCTGGGCATCCTCTACGACTGGGACCGCGAGGTCACCAGCTGCCTGCCCGATTACTACAAGTGGACAGAGTGGCTGTTCGAGCTGTTCTACGAACGCGGGCTCGCGTACCGGGCGATGTCACCGGTGAACTGGTGCCCGGTGGACAAGACTGTGCTGGCCAACGAGCAGGTCATCAACGGCCGGTGCTGGCGCCACCTTGAGGTCGAGGTCGAGAAGAAGGACCTGGAGCAGTGGTTCTTCAAGATCACCGACTACGCGCAGCGATTGCTGGACGACCTGGACACGCTGGAGCACTGGCCGCAGAAGGTGCGCGTGATGCAGACGAACTGGATCGGCCGCAGCGAAGGCGCGGAGGTCGACTTTCCGGTGGTCGGGCTGGCCAACGAGTCGGTGCGCATCTACACAACGCGTCCGGACACGCTGTTCGGCGCCACTTTCATGGTGCTCGCGCCGGAGCATCCGTTGGTCCCGCGCATCACGACGCCGGAGCACCGCGCGCAAGTCGAGGCGTACACCGAGCGCGCGCGCAAGGAGACGGAGATCGACCGTCTCTCGACCGAACGGGAGAAGACCGGTGTTGCCACCGGCGCGTTCGCGATCAACCCGGTCAACGGTGAGCAGGTTCCGATCTGGATCGCCGACTACGTCCTGATCACCTACGGCACCGGCGCGATCATGGCGGTGCCCGCGCACGATGAGCGCGACTTCGCGTTCGCGCTGAAGTTCGGCCTAGGCATCCGCGAGGTGATCGCGCCGCCATCGGGCCCGCAGGGCCGCCTGAAAGAGGCTTACGTCGGTACTGGCACGATGGTGAACAGCGGCGAGTTCGACGGTCTCGACTCCAAGACGGCGTTCGAGCGCATCTGTGACTCGCTGGAGCGCAAGGGCCAGGGCAAGCGGTCGGTCAAGTACCGGCTGCGCGACTGGCTCATCTCGCGCCAGCGGTACTGGGGCTCCCCGATCCCGATCGTCTACTGCGAGACCGACGGCATGGTGCTGGTGCCCAAGGACCAGCTGCCTGTGGAGCTGCCGAAGGAATACAGGCCGCTCGCCGAGCAGCCCGAGTTCTATCGCACGACGTGTCCGAAATGCGGACGCGACGCGCGGCGAGAGACCGACACGATGGATACGTTCGTCGATTCGTCGTGGTACTTCCTGCGCTACGCGAGCCCGCACGACGAAACGCAGCCATTCGACCCCGAGCTGGCGAATCACTGGATGCCCGTCGATCAGTACACCGGCGGCGTCGAGCACGCGATCCTGCACCTGCTGTACTCGCGCTTCTTCATAAAGGTGCTCCACGACGCGGGCATGGTCGAGGCGACCGAGCCCTTCGTGCGGCTGTTCAACCAGGGCATGGTCAAGCGCTTCGGCCAGGTGATGTCGAAGTCCGCCGGCAACGGGGTCTCGCCCGACGAGCTGGTCGCCCAACAGGGTGCGGACGCGGGTCGCGTCTACGAGATGTTCATCGGCCCCCCGGAGGAGGACGTCGAGTGGACCGACGCGGGCCTCAACGGCGTCGCGCGATTCCTGCAGCGCGTGTGGCGGCTGATCGTGGAGCCGACATCCGTCGTGGTGGAAGGAACCGGCGCGGATGCGACGGTGCTTGCGCGCAAGGCCGCGCAGACCGTGAAGAAGGTCACCGACGACTACGACGCGCTGCGGTTCAATACCGCAGTCGCGTACCTGATGGAGCTGGCGAACGCGATGCAGGACTACCTGCAGCGCGGGGGGACTCGCGACGCGGGCTGGGACAGCGCGGTGCTGACGCTTTTGAAGCTCCTGAACCCCGTCGCGCCGCACGTGTGCGAGGAGATGTGGGAGCGGTTGGGCGGAGAAGGATTGCTGGCCGACGCATCGTGGCCCGAGTACGACGCGGCGACCGCTGCCGAGCCCGAGGTGACAGTCGTCGTCCAGGTGGGTGGGAAGCTTCGCGCGCGCCTGACCATGGAACCCGGGGCGAGCGAGCAGAAGGTGCTCGACGCGGCGCTGGCCCACCCGAAGGTGATGGCAGCGCTCGACGGCTCGAAGCCATCGAAGGTGATCTACGTGCCGGACCGGCTGATCAACCTGGTGCCTTAACAGGCAGGATTGCCGCCGCCCGGCCGGCTGCGTAGCGTTCCCACCCACCCCCCAAGGGAGGGCGGGGGGATCTAGTCGGAGGGCGGGCTTGCCGTGCCTTCCGCCGGCGCCGGGAGCCTTATGCCCGAATCCACCACATAGTTCGCAACCACGCTTGCGCCCGCCTGGACCGTCAATGTCGACGGTCCGCTGATCAAGCGCCCAAAGCCCTTGACTGCCACCGACCATCTGCCTGCCGTGAGCTCGACCGCATAGTTGCCGGCCGAATCCGTCTGCGCGATCACCTGCTCGTTGCTGGATGAGGTGAAGATCAACGCGATGTTCGGGGCGGGTTTGCCCTGGCAGGGAGCATCCGCCTTCTCGACCGGCGCGCATGGCGCGACCGTGACGTGGCCGCTGACGGTGCCTGTGCCCGGGGCCGGTCCGCCCGGAAAGCGGTAGCCGGCACATGCAGCGAGCAGCGCGCAGCTCGCGAGAGCCGCGATAGAGACCATCAGGAACCTCATCAAATGAGCCAACGACGCTCGCCCGCCGCAGGTCACGGCGCCAATCGGTGGCCCGCGCCTTCCGCGGTACTGTTGCAGCGCGCTCCGCGGTAGCCAAGTGGTAAGGCAGGGGACTTTGGATCCTCGACCGAAGGTTCGAATCCTTCCCGCGGAACTCGGCCCTTAACAGGCAGAGTTCCTCCCGCGACGGCGCGCCTCTAGCGTCGGCGGCATGCGCAACCCAATCCGGCTGATTCCGGGCGGCCACCGGGTGCTGGTCATCACGCTCCCCGTCTTGATAGGACTCGGCGCATTCGCTGCCGTGTACGAATACGCGCAGTCGAACAGGCCGGCCGGCGGCCTACAGCTGCCAAACCTCCAGAACCTCGACGTGCCACCGCCGTCCGGACTGCTGATCGACATCATCGGGGCGGTCAACCATCCGGGCCTCTATCGCCTGAAGCGCGGCGACCGCGTTTATGACGCCATCGCCGCAGCGGGCGGATTGACCGATCAGGCCGATCCCACACGCCTGCCCGACCTCGCGGGCAGGCTCAAGGATGGCGAGCAGGTCAAGGTCCCGCTCGCGAGCAGCACCGCCGGGAACGTCGTCATCCCGAGGACGAACCTCAACGCCGCAACCATCGATGAGCTAGAGGTGCTGCCTGGGTTCACCACCGCGTTTGCCAAGGAGGTCATCGACTACCGGACGAACTTCGGCGGGTTCCAGAACATACGCGAGCTGGTCGAGGTGCTCGGCATGAGCGAAGCCGAGTTTGTGATCGCGCGGCGCTACCTGACGCTGTGAGCACGGGCGGGCTGGACGTCGGCCTCCACACGCCCGCGGCCGTCGTTGCAGTCGCGTGGTCGGCCGCCATCGCCGCCGCAGTCGTGGTGCTGCCGTCGATTCCCGCCGTCGGGATGGCGGCGTTGGGCCTCGTGCTGCCCGCGCTTGGCCTGGCTCTCGCCTTTCGACCCGCGTTGATCGCGCTCGCTCTCGCCGCCGCGCTCGCCGGAGTCGCGCGCGCGGAGCTGCCCGCGATCGACCCATTCGTCGCCGATCGCGCACGCGCCGAGGCGGGACACGCGGCTGTGATCCGCGGTAAGGTCGCCGACGACAGCCGCTCGGTGGGCGGTGGCGCCGAGGTCCTCGTCGTCCCATCTGTCGTAGCAGTCGACGGCCGGACATTGACCGACATCGGCAACCTCATGATTCGCTGGCGAGGCCCGCTGACCGTCGCATACGGCAGTCAGGTGCAGGCGACGGGCAAGCTCATGCTGCCGCGGGACCTGCCCACGTTCGATCGGCGCGCCTACCTCGCTCAGCGCCAGGCCTACCTCGAGCTGCAGGCTTCGAGCATCGACGTGACCGGCAGGCAGGATGGACTGCTGCGGCTCGCGGCCGCCATCCGCGCCTGGTACGCGGGCGCCGTCGACCGCGTGCTGCCACCGCCTCATGCGTCGGTGCTGCTCGGCGTCGTGCTGGGTGTCCGCCAGGGCATCCCGCCGGACCTGCAGAAGGCGCTGGTCGCAACCGGCCTAGTCCACCTGCTGGTGCTGAGCGGGCTCAAGGTTGCGGTCTTCGCTCGGATCGCGCAGGCCGCTCTGCGCCCGCTGCTCGGCCGCCAATCGACCTGGCCGGCCATCGCGCTCATCGGCCTGTACGCGCTCGCCGGCGGTGGGACGCCGGCAGCGGTGAGGGCTTCCGCGATGGGTGCACTGGCGATCGTCGCCACCCGGCTCGGCAGGCCGTCCCACGTTTGGACCTCCCTCGCGATCACCGCGGCCGCGATGCTCGGATGGCGACCCGAGCTGGCCTGGGACGTCGGCTTTCAGCTGTCCTTCGCCGGCACGGGCGCGATCATCCTGCTGACACCCGGCATCGAATCCAGGCTCGGTTGGCTGCCGTCAGTCCTGCGCGAACCGTTTGCGGTCACATGCGCGGCCCAGATCGGAACACTGCCGATGATGGCTACCGATTTCCATCTCGTCTCAACGGTCGGCCCGCTGGCCAACGCCCTCGTCCTCCCGTTGCTGCCGGCGATGGTCGCGGTCGGGCTGCTGCTCGGCCCACTCTCGCTTCTGCCGGGCGTCGCCGCGGCCGCAGCCATCCCGGTTGCCGGCCTGCTTGCGTACCTGGAGCAAGTCGCTTACGTCCTGGCTCGACTTCCAGCGGCTGCGATCAACATCCCCCGATTTCCGACATGGACGGGTGTTGCCTACTACGCGGCGGTAGGACCAGGCGTCGCCGCTCTCAGGGGGCACGGAAATCGGCGCCGCGTCGCTCTGCTGGTCGGCGTCGTCGGGCCGGTCGTCATCTCGCTCGGAGCCATGTTCACCTGGGCGAACCAGGCTCCGCAGGCGAGCGTGCTTGCAGTCGGCTCAGGCCAGGCGGTTCTCCTGCATGGGCCTCGGGGCTCGGTCCTGATCGATGCGGGCCCGAGCCCGGCCGCCCTCGGTGACGGCCTGGGCCAGCTGCTGCCGCCATGGGAGCGGCGGCTGGAGGCGATCGCAATCACCGCGCCGACGCAGGGGCACGTCGGAGGCTTCAGCGGACTCGACAGGACTGGGCGGACGGTGATGCTGCCCGACGTAGCGCTGTCTGGGATCACATGGCGCACCACGGCGCTGGACCAGGCCGAGCATGGGGCGACGATCGCCCGGCTCCTCGCGGGCCGCATCCTCGACATCGCCGGATTTCGCCTCGAGATCGTTGCGCCTGAGGCCGAGGCACCAGGCGACATGCCGGGCGCCGGCTATCTGGGGCTGCGCGCCGTGGCCCCTGACGGCAGGTCGTTCTGCGACATCAGCGATCTCGACCTCGACGCGCAGACAGTGGCGGCGGCGCGACTGCGAGGTCCGTGCACTTACCTCTTGCTTCCGGCCGGAGGAGCGAGCGCGCTGTCGCCCGAGCTTCAGCGCGCCGCCGGCGACCCTGAGCTGATCGCATCGCGCGGACCGGGACGCATCGCGGCCGGGTTCCCTCCGACCGTGCTGCGCACCGACCAGGAGGGAACGATCACCGTGCCGCTGTAGCTACGATCGAGACCATGCCGCGGGCATCGGGCGGGACAGCGCCGGCAGTTCTTCTCCTCCACGGGGACGAGCGGTTCCTCGTCGAGGAGAAGGCGCGGGCGCTCATCGCCGGCTGGAAGGAAGAGCTCGTGTCCGACTTCGGCTATGAGCCGCTCGACGGCGGCGCGCTGACGGCCGCCCGTCTGCAGGATGCGATCCTGCAAGCGCCGTTTCTCGACCCGATCCACGTCGTGTGGGCGAGGGGCGTGCCGGCGACCCGTGCCGAATCGATGGCGCCTGGCCTCGCGCAGGTGCCCGCGACGACGCGTCTGCTCATGACCATCAACGGCCGCATCGGCGCCACCAACAAGCTGGCGAAAGCCGTGACCGCCGCCGGCGGCAAGGTCGAGGAGTCGCCACGCATGCGGGGCCGAGCCTTGACCGACTGGACGGTGAAGCGCGCCGAGGAGCTTGGTCTCCCGCGCACTGTCGGCATGCAGGTGGCGCGGGTCACCCACGCCGACCTCGGCGTCGTCGACTCGGAGCTGCAGAAGCTCGCGGCCTACAAACAGTCCGGCGCGAAGCTGACGCCCGAAGCAGTCAACGAGCTGCTCGCGGGAGCGCGCGAGGACGAGGTGTTCAAGCTGACCGACAACATCCTGCCGCACCCGACCGCTCAGGCCTGGACCATCGCTCGTAACCTCACCCGCTCCGGCTATCAGCCGACATCGATCGCCTATCGCATCGCGCGCCATCTCGCGCTCGTGCTCGAGGTGCGAGCGAAGCAGGACCGAGGTGAGTCACTGCAAAACATCCAGGGCAACATGAGTCAGCACTCGTTCGTGGTGCAGAAGGCATACGACGCCGCGCGCTCGGTGCAGCCTGACAGGCTCGAGGCGGCTCTGAGGGCGATCCGGGACTACGAGTGGGAGGTCAAGTCCGGCCAGGTGGACGCTGAGCTTGGGCTGGAGGTGCTGCTCAGCCGGCTGTAGGCGCCGCGATGCGGCTCGGGCCTACTTCTTTCCTTTCTTGTCGGGCTTGGCCGGAGCGGGAGCCGGCGCCGCGGCGGCGCCCTTCTTGCCCTTGGCCGCGGTGCGAGCAGCCGCCGGTGCCGGAACACCAAGCTTCACGAGCTGACGCATCAGGCGTGACTTACGCCGCGCCGCGTTGTTGCGGTGAACGATGCCCTTCGCGGCCGCGCGGTCGAGCGCCCGGATCGCATCCACGGTCAGCGCAGCGCGGTCCGACTCGGCCACCGGGCTCTCGATGAACGACCGCCGGGCCTTGACGACCATCGTCTTGACCTCCGAGCGGACGCCTCGATTGCGCGCAGAGCGTCGAACGCCTGCACGGGCTTGCTTCTTGGCGGACGCGGTTCGCTTCGCCATCGGCTAAACGTGCGCCATCGACAGGAGGGAGTTGAGCACGAATCTGGAATTATAGAGGGCCGTGGAATTCGAATTCCGAGGCCGCCGCCCTCAGGTGCACGCCGACGCGTACATCGCCCCCACCGCCGTGCTCATCGGAGACGTCGAGGTTGAGGCGGGCGCGAGCGTGTGGTTCGGCGCTGTGCTGCGTGGCGACGAGGCGACGATCAAGGTCGGCGAAGGCTCGAACGTTCAGGACAATGCTGTGATCCATTGCGCGCGCAATCTGCCCACGGTGATCGAGCGCAATGTGACCATCGGCCATTCCGCGCAGCTGGAAGGCTGCGTGGTCGAGGAGGGGGCGCTGGTCGGCATGGGGGCGACGATGCTGCAGCGCAGCCGCCTGGGAGCCGGTTCGATGCTCGCTGCGGGATCGGTGCTGCGCGAGGGCAGTGAGGTTCCCCCGGGTCACCTGGCCGCGGGCGTGCCGGCGAGCGTGAAGAAGGAGCTGGACGGCTCCTCGCGGGGCTGGGTCGAAAACTCGGCGCGGCATTATCGCGAAAGAGCGATCGCGTACCGGGCAGAGCTACGCATAGCGCGTCCTTGAATCCGGTGCGGAGCCCACGGCCCGCAGCCGCTTCCGCGCGCAGCATCGCGTTGCCGGCGCGCGCGAAGGTGAACCTCGACCTCGCCGTCGTGCGTCGCCGGCCGGACGGGATGCACGACCTGCGCACGCGGATGCAGACGGTCGAGCTCCATGACCTTCTCACCGCCGAGCCGGCCGGTGAGACGTCGTTGACGACGACCGGCTTCGACCTGCCCCCTGACGTCACCAATACGGTGCTGAGCGCGCACAGGGCAGTCGAGGCCGCAGCGGAGCGCGAATTGCCGACCAGCTACTTCCTGCACAAGCGGATCCCGCCAGGTTCCGGGCTGGGTGGTGCCAGCTCCGACGCGGCCGCGGCGCTGCGCGCCCTGGCGACCCTTTACCGACTCGATGTCGATCTGAAGCCCCTGGCCGCGCGGGTCGGCGCGGACGTCAGCTTCTTCCTCAGGGGCGGGGCGGCGTTGATCGAGGGCGTGGGCGAGCGAGTCACGCCGGTTGACGTGGAGATGTCGTGGTTTGCCATCGCCTGGCCGGGCATCGAGCTGTCGACGGCGGCGGTGTATGAGGCATGGGACAAGCTCGATCCTGCAGAGGCGACCGGCCCCAACCAGCTGCGCGGGGCGGCGGGCCGCGTCGACGAAAGAGTTGACAGGTTTGCCGAGCATCTCGGCGAGGGCTGGCGGATGACGGGCAGCGGCTCGGCGTTCTTCCTTGCGTGCCCGGATCGCGAGGACGCTGAAGACGCGGTGAGAAAGCTCGACTGCTGGACCGCTGTCGCACGCCCGGTCGGAGCGTGGGCTTGATGCGCCGCACGGCCGCGGTGTGGGCGGGGAAGGCGACCGGAGCGCTGTCGCGGCTGAGCGGACGCGGCGGAGGCACGACGCTGCCCGGCGATGTAGCGCGGGCGATCGACCCGACCATCCTGCGCAAGCTCACGGGGGACCTGACTGAGGGCTCGATCCTGATCACCGGCACCAACGGCAAGACGACCACCGCCCGATTGCTGACGAGCATCTTCGAGGGGATGGGTAAACGCGTGGTCTCCAATCGCGCGGGCGCAAACCTCATCTTCGGTGCCACCGCGGCCGCCCTGAGAAGCGCTGGGCCGGACGGCAAGCTCCGCGCGGACTGGGGAGTGTTCGAGATCGACGAGGCAAGCTTGCCGAGGGCGGTGGAAGAGATCCAGCCGCGCATCGCGATCGTCCTGAACCTGTTTCGCGACCAGCTCGACCGATACGGCGAGCTTGAGAAGATCGCAAAGACGATCGAAGCCGCACTCGAGAGCATCCCTGAAGGGGCACAGGCCGTGCTCAACGCCGACGACCCGCGAGTGGGAGAGATCGGCCTGGGGCTCGCGCGGACCCCGCTGTGGTTCGGCATCGAGGATCCCGTGGTGGCGATGCGCAAGCTGCCTCACGCCGCCGATGCGCGCACGTGTCCTAAATGCGGTGCGAGCCTGCGCTTCTCGGCGGTGTACCTGGGGCACGACGGCATATACGAGTGTCCGAACGGCGACTTCGCGAGGCCTTCACCGGGAGTCGCCGCGACCGACATCGCGCTGCAGGGATTCGACAGCGTCGGAATGAACATCGGGGAGACGCGGGTGGAGCTGCCGGTCGGCGGGCTCTACAACGCGTACAACGCGGTCGCCGCGTTCGCGGCAGGCACGGTCCTGGGCGTCGACGGCCAGTACATGGCCGAGCGAATGCACGGTTTCACGGCCGCGTTCGGCCGGCAGGAGAAGATGGACTTTCGCGGCCGGCGCCTCGTGCTCGTGCTGTCCAAGAATCCCGCCGGCTTCAACGAGACGCTGAGGACGGCCGTCGACATGGCGGGCGCGACGCATTTCATCCTCGGGCTCAACGATCGCAAGGCCGACGGGACTGACGTGTCCTGGATCTGGGACGTCGATTTCGAGCAGCTCGCCGGCAGGGCGCAGGTCGTCGTCCCCGCGGGCACGCGCGCCCACGACCTGGCCGTGCGCCTGAAGTACGCAGGGGTGGAGGCGCGCCCGCCGCAGACCGAGCCGGGCCGGGCGCTGGACGACCTGATCTCGGTCACACCGGAAGGCGCGACGGCGCACATCCTGTGCACCTATACCGCCATGCTCGACATCAGGGCCGAGCTCGTCCGACGTGGCTGGGCGAAGCCTTACTGGGAGACCTGATGACGAAAAAGAAGAACCGCTTCACTGTCGGATGGCTGTACCCGGACCTGATGAACATCTACGGCGACCGCGGCAACATCCTGACGCTGCTCAAGCGAGCCGAGTGGCGTGGCCTGGACGCGCGCGCCATCGACCTGGGCCGCGGCGCGGCGCACGGAATGGAAGACGTTGATGTCTTCTTCTTCGGTGGCGGCCAGGACCGTGAGCAGGCTCTCGTGTATGACGACCTGATCGAGATCAAGCAGGAGCCGCTGGAGGCGGCCGTCGCCAACGGCTCGGTGGTGCTGGCGGTGTGCGGCGGCTACCAGCTGCTCGGGCACTACTACCAGACAGCAGAAGGCGAGCGATTTCCCGGCATCGGGCTCATCGACGTGCGCACCGAGGCAGGCAAGAAACGATTCATCGGCGACGTGGTCGTGGACACCACGCTCGAAGATCTCAAACCGACGACCCTGGTCGGATTCGAAAACCACAGCGGACGCACTTTTCTGGGAGCTGGCGCGAGGGCGCTTGGCCGAGTTCGCGTCGGATCGGGCAACAACGGCGGCGACGGCACCGAAGGGTGCGTCCAGGGCGGCGTTGTCGGCACTTACCTGCATGGCTCGCTGCTGCCGAAGAACCCGCACCTGGCGGACTACCTGATCAGGCGCGCCCTCAGTCGCCGCGGAATGGCCGAACTCGCGCCGCTGGACGACTCGATCGAGCTCGCCGCGCACGCAAAGATCCTGGAGCGGGCTCAGCCACGGGCTGGGGAACGCTAGCCGCGCCGGAGCCGTTGGTCGTGGCCTTGGCCGCCACATCGTCGCGCGACAGCGCCTGCTTCAGCACCTCGTCGATCGACTCCACCATCACGAACTCGATCTGACGCCGGAGGTCGGGCGGGATGTCGTCCAGGTCGGCCTCGTTGCGCTTGGGCAGGATCACTCGCCGGATCCCGGCGCGGTGCGCGCCGAGCACCTTCTCCTTGACGCCGCCGATCGGCAGCACCCGCCCGCGCAGCGTGATCTCGCCAGTCATCGCGATGTCGTCTCGGGCGGGCCGGCCGGTGAGGATCGAGGCCATGGCGGTCAGGACGGTCAGTCCGGCCGACGGCCCTTCTTTCGGCTGCGCACCGGCAGGCACGTGGACGTGGATGTCGTTCTTGAACTGCGACAGTTCGATGCCGACCTCGCGGGCGTGCGACTTGAGGTACGAGAGCGCCGCCGCCGCCGACTCCTTCATCACATCGCCCAGCTGACCGGTCAGCTTCAGCTCACCCTTGCCGGGCGTCAGCGCGGCCTCGACGAAGATGATCTCGCCGCCTGTGGGCGTCCACACCAGGCCGGTGGCGACTCCGGGACGGTCGATGCGTTCGGCGACATCGTCGAAATGGCGACGCTTGCCCAGCGCCGCGCGCACGCGCCGGACGTTGACCGCCTTGCGGATCTTCTTGCCGACCGCGATGTCGGCCACGGCACGGCGCATCACCGATGCGATTTCGCGCTCGAGATTGCGGACGCCGGCCTCACGTGTGTACTCGCCCACGATGAGGCGGATCGCGTCGTCGGCCATCGTCACCTCGTCGGGTCGCAGTCCGTGGGCGGCGAGCTGTTTGGGGATGAGGAAGCGCCGCGCGATGTGCACCTTCTCGGCCTCGGTGTAGCCCGAGAGGTTCAGCACCTCCATGCGGTCGCGCAGCGCGGGCGGGATGGTGTCGAGCGTGTTGGCGGTGGTGATGAACATGACCTTCGAGAGATCGAACGGCACGTCGAGATAGTTGTCGCGAAAGTCCTTGTTCTGCTCGGGGTCGAGGACTTCGAGCAGCGCGGATGACGGATCGCCTCGCCAGTCGGCGCCGATCTTGTCGACCTCGTCGAGCATGAATACCGGGTCGTTGGACTCGGCGCGCCGGATCGCCTGGATGACGCGGCCTGGCATCGCGCCGATGTAGGTGCGGCGGTGGCCGCGGATCTCGGCCTCGTCGTGCACTCCGCCGAGCGAGGCGCGCGCGAACTTGCGCCCCATCGCGCGGGCGATCGAGTGCCCCAGCGACGTCTTGCCCACGCCGGGAGGGCCGACGAAGCAGAGGATGGGCTCGCGTCCGCGTTCGGTGGCGCCGCGGTCCTGGCGCAGCTGCCGCACCGCGAGGTGCTCGACGATGCGCTGCTTCACCTTGTCGAGGTCGTAGTGGTCGTCGTCGAGGATCGCGCGAGCCTTCGTCACGTCGACCTCGCCGCCTGTGGACGTGTTCCACGGCAGCGAGACCATCAGGTCGAGGTAGGTTCGGATGACCGACGACTCAGGCGACGCGCTGGGGATGCGCTCGAGGCGCGAGATCTCGCGCTCGGCCTCGCGCTGGGCCTCGGGGGGAAGTCCGGCCTTGGTGATCCGCTCCCGAAGCTCGGACAGCTCGGCCTGGTCGCCATCGAGCTCGCCCAGCTCGCGCTGGATGGCCTTGAGCTGCTCGCGCAGGAAGTACTCGCGCTGGGCTTTGCCCATCGACTCTTCGGCCTGGGACTGGATCTTGCGGCCGAGCTCGAGCACCTCGAGCTCGTGCGCCATATGGCCCAGCAGCTTCTCGAGCTTTTCGCGCGGCGAATCCATCTCGAGGAGGTGCTGCCGCTCGTCGGTGGTGAGCCGGATGTGGTTGGCTATGTAGTA
>Ga0209376_1002975_pt1 | contig 15663 bp, 17 predicted proteins | sample GraSoiAngelo_134_FD_185891 | JGI IMG/M metagenome (GOLD analysis project Ga0209376, IMG submission 185891) | Grasslands soil microbial communities from the Angelo Coastal Reserve, California, USA - 14_0929_05_30cm (SPAdes) (version 2) | ecosystem: Environmental > Terrestrial > Soil > Grasslands ... | reverse complement strand
TCGTTTCAGCGCTTCTAGTATCTCTGCGTAAATGTCCATCCGAGACCGTTTGGCGGGCTGCAATTTCTCAGAGGGGCGGTTTAGGTAGCTCGTTGACCTTGGCGGAGGGTTTTGCGAATCTTACGTCGGGTGAGGCTTCGATCGTGTCTGTGTAAAGGACCTCGCCCTCGACGTTGACGCCTGCTTCAATGACGCCTTCTCTGAAATAGAGGTTCCGCGCTCTTGACCCGTGTTCCATTTCTAACGTGTCCGCGTAGACGTCTTCGACTCTGCCACCGTGTCCGACGCTCACTTCTCGTGCGACAATGGGCCCGCTCGCCCGAGACCCATGTCCTAGCTCGACGGTGTCTCCTTTTGTTCCCTTGATTGTTTTGAGGTCTCCTCCCACTTCGATACTTTTCTGGGCGATTATCAGGTCCGCTTCCATGGAGCCGCCGACCTCCAGCGAGTCGAGTCTAAGTTCTGCACCGATGTATGCTCTGCCTCCAATGTCCAAGTCTTTCTCCAGCGTGAGGCTTCCGGATACTCGCAAGAGTCCTCCAACGTCCACCTCAACCCCTTTTCCGTTCCCGTTTATCGACGCCATGCCTCCAACGTCTAGAGAGTTGAACGAGAGGTCGGCTCTGCTCTCGAATTTTCCACCCACATCAACATCTCCGCCTTCGCCGCCTTCCACTAGTGTTGCTAGACCGCCTACGTCGATCTTCGAGAATTTTAGCGGCTTTGTCGATTCGAACTTGCCGCCGACATCCACGTCCTTGGAGACCTCTCCTCCACCGATCCGGGCCATGCCTCCAACATCGAGCTTTGCAAACTTGACAATGCTGGCTATGTCGACGGTGCCTCCGACATCAACCTCTTCGACTTCGGCGGTTCCTTGGACTTTGAACGAGCCGCCTACGTCCACTTTCTTTCCGGAGATGGTTCCTCTAACCTCAAGGACACCTCCTACATCAAAATCGTCGGCCCGAGCGTTTCCGCCTATCCTCAAGGCTTTGTCGACAGTAACCGTGGCCGCCTCGAGGGACCCATCGATCGCTAGCTGTCCGTCATCGACCTTTACCTCACTTTTGACGATAAGATCGCCCTCGATTCTGATTTTTCCGTGGCGAGCGGAGAACTCTGAGCATGATAGACTTCCATGGAACTCGGCGTCTCCGTCACAGGATACTCGTCCGGTTACACAGATTACCTTGTCTTCTGGTTCTATTCTTGCTGCTTGGCCGACTCTTAGGTCGCCCTCGACCTGGCCGAGTTTGGCTGTCGCGCCTCTGTCTACGGAGACATCCCCCATCGTCTGGAGGCCCCTATCGAGTAGTCAGTCTTAGGTTGTTTGTTGTAAGCCAATTCTTGATGGTCGCTTGTTCTATTCTCTCTTGGTCTATTTTGACGTGACACATTTCTGGTCGATCGGTCTATGTCTCGCCGCGGCTTATAATGGCCGTGCACGTTGAATAGTCACCGGAAGTGATTACAAACAAAATTTTCGGAGAGATGCTCGAGACGGGGAAGGCCGAGGCTACTTCGAATTAGCAAGACCGTCACGTGAGCCTCGGCTGGCGGACCAGATTGCAATGAGGGAGTATATTCCTCCGAGATAGGTGGCTATCCTACCGGTCCAAGCGATTGGATCCCCAACAGTTCTACCAAAGTAGAACGCGGCCAACCCTATTGTCGTCAATGCCAAGGCCATCGAGTACCAGAACAAGATTCCCGATCTTGAATCACGATACAGCCTCATGAAGAGGATGGATGAGACCGCGAACAAGAAGAGCCCCGCTGCGACAACTACCTGCCTCAACACTGTAGAGCCAATTCCTGGGACAAAAAACGCAGGGGTCGCACCTAGTAGCGCGAACATTGTCAGTGCTACAAGGAAGCCCACAGCACCACTGTAGGCTAGAAGTAACTTTGATTTGCGCCGCTTCGAATCTCTGGATGAACTGGCCCGCATCGTAGTAGTGGCGCTTGCGATGTAGAACAGAGATGCGAACAAAGCGCCTGAGTTACTAATGGTCACCCCAATATTCGGTCCGCCTGGAGGGCCAAGCAACCAGCCTGCTACCATGCTTGCGAAACCCCAGGCCAGTGTCCCGCTACCAAGCAGGAGAATTGTCCGCGAACCTCCAGACAGATAGCTCTTCAGAGAAATGTAGGCGACCACGACGGAAGTTCCAAAGAGGAACAGGGTCTGCAGCGTCGCGAAAACCAATAGTGGGTTGAAGGCTACACTTGCCGCTACGCTGGTGGGAAGTACCATGTCAAGGATTGCGATCAGCGCGACAAAAATCGGGACTGGAGCTACTCCAATACGCCTAGTCGTGTGAGGAGAGATCAAACTTGCATTCCGTACCGCTGGCACAGGGTGGAGATTTGGTTGAATGACGTTTTTTCTAGACACTCTTGATGGCTATTGCTTATGTTTCGTTTTTGTGAACGCATTGTCCCAAGCTCCGGCGACTTCTTGTGTCAATGACCTGTGTGGGGAACCCGTTATGATCCCCTCATATCCAGAAAATGGTGCTGCCACTCTTACTCCGTGAGCGGTTATCTCGTATTCTCTCAAGTGCTTGTCATGGTCGCTCCCTCTCATCTTCATTATAGCTAGGGCCTTCTTCATCGAAGAGTTGATCTCCACGAATTTCAGCAGGACCAGGCAGTCAACGAGAAAACTCATGCCGGTTTGCGTAACCGCATAGGAACTCTCTGTTCCCTGTTGGGCTTCCCAGATCACTAAGGGACTGATTCCCCGTGTCTTGATGTACATTAGTATCCGGTAGGCTTCCTTGCGAAGATCTCCCCGTGGCACGTACATTTCCAAATGGTTGAGAGAATCGATTACCATTCTTCGCGGCCGTAATTCCTTGATCGTTTCACCGAGTAACTGTTCTTCTCCCTCAGGATCCAGGAGGAGATCGGGGCTGGTGCACACGACTCTCAGCTTGTTTTCGGTCTCTAGCTTTCTTAGGTCCCAGCCGAAGTTTTCTGCGTCGCGATAGATCTGGTCTGGGAGTTGTTCGAAGGTGAGGTATATTCCAGGCTCGCCGAACTGGGTTGCACCGTTCACGAGATATTCCAGAGCGAGGGTGGTCTTTCCGGTGCCCGCACTCCCGGCTACCATTACCGCGTCCTTGTCCATGAATCCTCCTCGGAGCATCTCATCGAGTTCAAGGATTCCAGTCTTATTACGGGCCATGGCTAGTCCTTCTTTCCTGTTTTGAGAGTCTTCAACTGGTTGACGAGTAGCGTGTCGAAGGGTTTGTTTTCGGTAGTCATTTTCTTGTGACTCCTCTTTGGAGCAAGGAAAGATCCTTCCTCGCAAGTCCGATTGAGGTTTCGAAGTCGAGCTCGCTACTCGATGTGTAGTGAAGATTCAGCTTCTGGAAGAGCTCTTTTACTATCATCCGTTCCAATGTCAAGGCTCCGAATCCGAAGTAGAACTGGAGTTCTCGGTGAAACTCGCTGGGCTTCTCAGCGTATGTCTGAAGAGTCTGTTTGAGAAGTGGCACGAGTGTTTGCATGACTGTTTCTCCGAGCGTATTGCGCAAACCGTCTTTAACTGACGATTGGAATATGCTCGCGAAATCTGAATTGGGGTCCAACCATTTCTCGTCCAAAAAAGTATTGAGAGCTCCAGCGAGTTAATGAAACGCTGTTCCAGCCGCGATTAACTATCTCGTTACTGGTGCAGCATGGATTTAGGGACATGAAAGCCTCACCGGTCGGAAGAGGTCTCAGCCTTAGTGCGTAACTCTTTGAATCCAAAGCAGGTACAAGAAAGACAAAGAGAGAGAAAGACCTCGAAGCTCAGGCCTTTGCCATCCCAAAATATCGGCCGGAACTTCGAGTCGGAGAATCTCTCAATCGAGAAAAACCGCGATGATAATACGGTCTGCAAACAGATTCTAGACTCGGATCCATCAATTAGGGTCGCCGCATTCATCGAAGGGGCAGAGGTTACAGGCTACGCAGAAACCGCGAGGACAAAGAACGTCCTTAGCCAGAGTATTGACCTTCGCAAGAGGATTGGGTTCTGGTCAAGTATTGTTACAGAGATGGCGAGACAGACCGACGAGTTGTTTGGTCGCACAGAATCCGTGCTTATCACACACAAAGGGTTGAAAATGGTGACAATTCCTTTATCCGCAAGAAGGTCTCTTGGCCTCTCGCTTGATCGTTCAGCAGACACAGAAAAGATCATTCTGAAGATAATGACAAAGTTTGACCTCGCATCAACCGATTAGTGCATCAAGCAACCAGGTATCATTGTATGAGCTCTTCGATGAAAAAGGGATGAATCCTATCCGCAGATTTTCTCCAAAAATTTCAATGATTGAGACAGGGATCAGGTCCTAGGTTGGGACTCATATTTCTGTTTTGATTAGATGCGGCCATACTCTCAATGGCTTTCGGTTTGGGTTTACCCGATTGGTCACGCTTCCAGGCGGTGGATGATCTGCCTCGAGCGATGTTGTGATAGGAAGAAGACTATGATGAAGGATGAGATGGATGGTATGATCAGGAAGGGAAGAGTCAGCTTGAATGAGTCTAGGTATGAGATAGGGGTTGATGATAGTTGGCTGCTGAGGAAGCGGTAGAAGAGTAGTCCGAACAGCGAGATGCCGACGGTATTGCCGATCTGCATAGAAGTCGAGACGACGCCGGAGGCTGCTCCCACGTCTTGGCTTGGAACTCCCGATAGAATAATTCCTAGTAGTGGTGAGAGTGCAAATCCGGCGCCGAGTCCGAATACTATGAGTGGGGCAGCTAGTTCGTAAAGGGTGAGGGTTGTCCCGGAAGAGGTGACGGTGAGCATTGTCCAGATGAGACCCGCTGCTTGCAAGGCATATGCGATGCTCAGGAGGCGGTTACCGAATCGTGGGATTAGTCGTGGGCCGAGGAGTGATGCTGTGATGAAGCCGGTGTTGATCGCGGCGAATGCCAGCCCGGAATCTATGGGTGAGAATCCGAGGCCTGACTGTAGGAACAGGACGAAGGTGAAGAAGAGCCCGCTTGCTCCAATGTAGTAGAGGATGACGAGTGGCATGCCCACCGCGAACGACCGGTGTCTGAACAGGTCCATGTCGACCAGAGGGTCAGCTCCAGCGTCTGTTCTTCTGCGTTCGTAGAGAACGAAGATTCCGAGTAGGGGAAGGGATGCTAAGAGGAGCAGTATCATCCATGTCGGCCATCCCAGCTGCTGTCCCTCAGCGAGCGGCAGGATCAGCGAGACTAGAAAGAGGAGGATCAGTCCGACACCTGGCAGGTCTAGTTTTGGTGCTCGTTCTGCTCTGGAAGGATGGAGAACCAAGAACCCGGCCAAGACCCCGAAAATGCCGACTGGAACGTTGACTAGGAAGATGGGTCTCCAGGCGAGACCCGCCAGGTTGAGCTGAATGAGGAGGCCTCCAACGATGTTTCCGGTGGTCGCGCCTATGCCGCTGATAGCCGCGAAGAGCCCCAACGCTAGGGCTCTTTCGGATCCTTTGAAAGTGACCTGAATAATCGACAAGACCTGAGGATACATTAGTGCCGCGCCGAGGCCCTGAAGAGCGCGTGCTCCAACGAGAAATGGTGCTGAGGGTGCGTAGCCGGCGAGAGCGGAGGCGACGGTGAAGACCGTCATGCCAAACAGGAAAATGCGTTTCCGGTCTAGAATGTCCCCAAGACGGCCACCGGTTATCAGAAAGACAGCGTAGACAAGAGAGTAGGCTGATACTACGAGTTCAAGATCGGATACGCCAGCGCCCAGGGTCGTCTTGATCGAGGGGAGGCCCTGCGTCACAATGAACACGTCCAAAACAGCCATAAATGAGCCGACTAATACAACCCCGAGAATCAGCCAGCGCCTTCGAAGAGCCAGACCCTCGGCCGTCTCAGCGGCTTTTCTTGGTTGAGGTAACTCGAGTCTAGTCGAGAGCCTAACGCTCTGCGGTTCAAATCTGGACTCGGCCTCCGCCAACCTACCAGCGGAGACCAATCCGATTAGTCTGAAGAGGTGGCATCGCCAGCACGGGCAGGATGCCACATGATGACCTGTTCCCTTCCTGTCTAGCCATTCCAATTACGAGTCACCATAAGCCCTACCCTGAACTCCGCCCTATCTAGCGCAGCATTGTACACTTGTTGCTGTTAATGATTTTCTCCCGGAATCGCAATGAACAGATAGAGTCTCGGTCCCGAACACAAAGGAAGCAATAGTCTATCATCTTGGATCCCGGATCGATTGTAGAACTTCGTCTACCCGGCTCATCTTCATCTAGTGCCTAAGACTTTCGAGGACACGACCCTGTTACCATTCACCGTTACCAGATTCGCTACCAGCCAAGAAGTGTCGAAAGTAGTTCAGTCTCGCGACGCAAGACTGCTGTTTGGAGGAGTTATGTGCGCAGAAATCGTTTGCTTCTAGCCGCAGCCGCTGGTGTTGCCGCAGTTGAGACACTTGTAGCAAGAGCCGGCCCGGACCATGATCATGCCACAGTTGTCACACGCTGGCGCGTCTGACTGGGGATCGAACGTCAACAGGTCAGGCTCTAGGCGATTGGGCGATTCATGTTCCATGATCTTGTGTTCTGCTGGCTTCTGGGCTGGCTCGACTAGCTTGGCTTGAGTCTCATGATTCTCAACCATCGTCTTCGCCAGGCCCATCGCGTCCTGGTCCTCCTTCGAGAGATACTTGAGACCGAGATAGCGGAAGATATAGTCGACCACGGATTTGGCAAATCTGATCTCGGGATTGTTAGTCATCCCTGCAGGCTCGAACCGTGAGTGGATGAACTTGTTAACGAGAACCCTCAGCGGAACGCCGTACTGTAGCGCGATCGATATGGACGTGGCGAACGCATCCATCAACCCGGAGATCGTGCTGCCCTCCTTTGACATCACTACAAAGATCTCGCCGGGCGATCCATCCGCGTATAGACCTACCATCAAGTATCCTTCGTTTCCGTTGATGCTGAACTTGTGAATCGTCGCGTCGCGCTGATCAGGCAACCGTTTCCGGAGCGGCTTGTAGGCAACCTTCTCCAACGGCTTGCCCTTCTCCTTCTCGTCTAGGCTCGTCGTCAACGGCTGAGTCCTCTTGGACCCGTCCCGGTAGATCGCGATAGCCTTCAGACCCATCTTCCACGAGTTCACGTAGGTCTGCATGATCTCGTCCACTGTTACGCTGTTAGGCATGTTGACAGTCTTCGATATCGCTCCGGAGATGAAGGGCTGGACAGCGCTCATCATCTTCACATGACCCATGTAGTGGATGCTCCTAGATCCTTTGGACGGCTTGAAGGCACAGTCGAAGACAGGGAGATGCTCCGGCTTTAGATGTGGAGCGCCCTCAATCGTGTCGTTGTTCTGAAGATAACTCAGAATCTCATCCGTCTGACTTATGGAGTATCCAAGTTTGCTCAGAGCTTCCGGGACTGTGCCGTTGACTATCTTGATCACCCCGCCGCCCACGAGCCACTTGTACTTGACCAGGGCAATATCCGGCTCGATGCCCGTAGTGTCGCAGTCCATCATGAACGCGATCGTCCCCGTCGGCGCAATCACAGAAATCTGGGCGTTCTTGAAGCCGAACCGCTCACCAAGCGACAAGGCCTCGTCCCAGGACCTTACCGCTGCATCAACGAGATCCTTTGGAACATCCTCGCGCGGAATCTTGCCAGCGTGGGATCTATGCATTCCGATCACGTTGAGGAAGGGCTTCTCGTTGCTCGGGTAGCCTCGGAAGGGTCCCAGCCTCTTGGCGATGAGTGAGGAGGTTGCGTAAGCGTGTCCGGACATTAGGGCTGAGATGGCGGCGGACAGGTTTCGACCCTTATCGCTGTCATAGGCGAGACCGCGCGACATCAGCAGTGCACCCAGGTTTGCGTAGCCCATTCCCAGCGGACGATAATCGTGGCTGTTCTTCTCAATCCCTGAAGTCGGGTAGCTTGCGTTATCGACCAGAATCTCTTGGGCTGTGATAACTATCTCTACAGCGTGCTTGAATGATTCTATATCGAACTCTCCTTCAGGAGTCCTGAACTTCATCAGGTTCAAGGAAGCGAGGTTGCATGCGGAATCGTCTAGGAACATGTACTCGGAGCAGGGGTTGGATGCGTTGATCCTACCGGTGTTGGAGCAGGGATTCCACTCGTTGACTGTTGTGTCGAACTGTATTCCCGGGTCGCCGCAGATGTATGCCGCCTCGGCCATCTGGCGCATGAGATCACGAGCCTTGTACGTATCCGCAACCTTGTGGTTGGTGATGTAGTGAGTTTGCCATTCTTTGTTGTCTGTGACTGCGTGCATGAAATCGTCGGTCACGCGGACGCTATGGTTTGCGTTCTGGAAGAAGACAGAGCCATACGCCTCACCGTCAACAGCCCCGTCGTAGCCTGCGTCTATGAGTGCCCAGGCCTTCTTCTCCTCGTTCGCCTTTGACCATATGAACTCGACAACATCTGGATGATCAGCATTGAGAATGACCATCTTGGCGGCTCGTCGGGTTCGTCCGCCGGATTTTATGACGCCCGCGAAGGCGTCGTAGCCTTTCATGAATGATACGGGGCCGCTCGCCTTTCCACCAGTGGAGAGATGTTCTTTCGAGGAGCGGAGTGCTGAGAGGTTGGATCCTGTTCCGGATCCGTACTTGAACAGCATTCCTTCGGTCATGGCGAGCTGCATTATGGATCGCATGTCGTCTTTGACCGAGTTGATGAAACAAGCTGAGCACTGCGGACGATCCTCAACCCCAACGTTGAACCAGACCGGGCTGTTGAACGCGGCCATCTGGTTGAGAAGAATGTGAGTAAGCTCAGCCTCGAAAATCTGAGACTCGTCCTCGTCTAGGAAGTACTGGCCTTTCACACCCCACTTTGTGATCGTCTTGGCAACTCTGTCCAGTAGTTGACGCACGCTGGATTCTCTCTCGCGGGTCCCGAGACGTCCACGGAAATATTTCGAGGCTACAATGTTAGTTGCGGTCTGAGACCAGAGAGACGGGGCCTCGACGCCGTTCTGCTCGAAAATAACCTGGCCTTTAGCGTCGGTAATTACGGCGTCTCGTGTTTCCCATTTTACCGCATCGTAGGGATGGACGCCCAGTTTCGTGTAGCGTCTCTGGTATCTGAATTCCCCTCCGGGGACCTTCGGTATTTGATGTGTTTCCATTCTATTTGACACTCCTTCCCGTCCTGTTTTCTCGATGAAAACCGAGGAAGTATCCTATCACCTTGCGCCACTGGATTAAAGAGATTTGTACAGATTCGTATAAAAATGTGGAGTACGTTCCACGGCACTGACGATGGTTGCATGCGTCATCAACTGCAATGGTTCTCACGACAGGTAGAGACAGCTATTCCTTCAGACTAACCAATACGCCGTCGCGGAGTGGGACAATCACAGTTGACATTCCGGAAGACTCTGCGACTAGGCGGTTGAACTTGATCATGGATTGTGTGTCCTTCGACTTGCCCCCTTTAGCCACGTCTCCTCCCCACAGAGCGTTGTCCGCGACGAACAACCCGCCCTTCCGGAGCATAGGTACGGACATTTTGAATGCGTCAGGGTAAACGTCCTTGTCAGAATCTAGAAAAATCATGTCAAACTCTTCCTTTAACGTCGGTAGGACTTTGAGGGCGTTGCCTTCGACTACTTTCACTACGCGCTCGAGTCCTGCCTCAGAAATATTCTTCTTGGCAATCTTGACCCGCTCGGGGTCCATATCGATAGTTGTTACATTGCCCTTCAGTGGAGCTACGGCGCGGGCCAGCCAGATCCCTGAGTAGCCTATAGCGGTCCCGATCTCTAGAATTTTCTTGCTCTGGCTTGTCTTGGCTAGATTGTAAAGCAGCCTGCCGACCAATGGCCCTATGATAGGGACAGCGTGAGAATCAGCGTATTCTTCCATCTTCTCGAGCAGAGGATCTCGAGGTGCAGCCATACGGAGGAGATAATCATCAATGTAATCGTATGTTATCGACACGGGACGATCGAAAAACCCAGAGCCGCTTCGGCTACATAATGCTTAGCAGGTGAAGTCTAGAGGACTGTCTGAGTCATGTTGAAAGAGTTCGTCACTGTCTGGTCCGGGATGGAGCCGAGCGGCAAAAGATCGTGCAACTGAAACGTTACTGTGAATCGTAGCATGTGGTTTGTAGATGTCCGAGAGAAGAAGATACTGGTCGCTTGAACGGCGTCGCTCACCGCGTTTCCATTCTCCCAAGTCGAAGCTGATCCGTCAACGCTATCCTGAATGCTTATACCCGTTACTCGGACTCCGAAGCCTTTAACGATCGAATTTGTGATCGTATGATTGACATCACTGATGATTAGTGAATAGTCTGTTCCTATGCCTGTCCGTGGGAAAGTCACGTTTGATATTGAAATGGCCAAGTATGCGTTTCCATACCTCATCGTCTCCATGACGATCCAGCTTCCTCTATTCGAGTAAGGTCCGAATGTTGAGTACTTGCTTCCCACGATGGGGGAGTAGCTGGGGGCTGGTGAACTGCCAGACGGCGACGGCGACAATGATGATGAGGACTATTGAAACGGCGATCTTCTTCCGGACCCCCAAGGAGTGCCCAGACTCTTCCGATCCAGGGCTTCCTTTCCGGGACGTGTTACTGATTGATTTTTTATCGAGTTACACCAGCGTTAGTAGTGATGCGGGGAGAGGGTCGTGATGAAGCGGCTAACATGGTCGGAGCGAAGCCCATGCTCCTCTGGTACGTCTGGATCCGGCTGGTTGATGGAGCATGGCATAGGCTGGACGAGATTTCCAAACAACTCCGGCTGCCCAGCAACGCAATAGAATGGGCGGCGAAGTTTCTCTGCGACAAGGGCATGGCAGAGCGCGGGTTTGAAGAGGACGAGATCCGGTTACATCAAGGAAACGCCAAATTCGAAGACGCGGTAAGAGCACTGTCTTCTTCCACGAAGGCTTCGAAATAGAAGACCGAGACTGCGAGAATTTCGCCTTGTTGAGAAATTGATCAGAACGGGGTTCCCGGTTACCCGGGGAAAATCATTCATGACTGGCCTAGACTAGAGCTTAAGACAAGAGTTCTAGCCAGACCGAATCTGCAACAACTTGGAATTTCGCCCCCTCGGTAAGACTTCTGAATCGATTCCAGAGGTAGGAATGGGCACCTGGGGAATGGGCGGGGGAATGCGTGCTGATTCTTCCCGTGACTCCGAGTCAATCGAGGCGCTAACTCTCGGCCTTGAACTTGGCATGACTCTGGTTGACACTGCGGAGATGTATGGTGCAGGTCACAGCGAGGAAGTCGTTTCAAAGGCTCTGGAAGACTGGCGGAAGCCTGTTTTCGTCGCGTCGAAAGTCTCGCCGTCGCATTTCGGGTATGACGATCTTCTCCGGTCCGCGAGGAAGAGCCTTGAACGGTTGCGCGTGAAGCAGATGGACCTCTACCAGCTTCACTGGCCCAATCCTCGGACTCCGATTACTGAGACCATGAGGGCTATGGAGAAGCTCATGCAGGACGGAATGGTGCGGCACATCGGTGTCAGCAATTTCTCCATTGCTCAGATGAGGGATGCGCAGGCTGCGCTGTCGAGGGAAGAGATTGCGTCGAACCAGGTAGAATACAGCCTTGTAGATCGATCAGTGGAGGAGGAGATTCTGCCTTATTGTCAGCGGGAGAAGCTAACACTCATCGCCTACAGTCCTCTCGGTCAGGGTAGAATCGCCAGAGGCAGAGGCGGACCGTTCAAGATCGTAGACGAGATAGCTGCGAGACTTGGGAAGAGTCGAAGCCAAGTCTCTCTAAGCTGGCTTCTACAGCATGAGTCTGTCGTGGTTATTCCGAAAGCAGGTGACAAGAAGCATGTCGTTGAAAACGCCGGAGTAAGCGGCTGGAAGCTGAGCCTGAATGATTTTCAGGAGATTGACAAAGCGTTCCGATGAGTCTCAGGGTACTAGTACGAAGCTTCAGATTTGCGGACGGGCGGGTCCCGAGCGATTTCTGAATCAGATTTATTCCAAAGACCTGTTTTGTGTCGCGGGAAAGATTTTTTTGTAAATTTTAGGAAGAGGTCATTCGCTGTCCAGAACGTTTCTGGGCGAGACTATCCTTTTTTCGCTTAAAACAGCCGAATCAGCCGTTTTCAATTGGGGCACTACCGGGATCATGCAAGCGTGAACTCGGCATCACATGGAACTCCCCTCCCAGATCGTTGATCGGGGTTTGTTCTGAACGATTTTGTGTCTGTACTCTCGGCTGAACCCTCGATCCAGAAATCGATGGGGACTGAGTCTTAACCGCTCGGTGGTGTGAAACGAGTTTGAACCTATAGGTCCTTTTACCGCAGAATATCTTTCTGCGAGTTTTCCAGAGGATTTTCTCAGAACGAGTATCATCGCGAGATAGCATATGGTCGCGGCCAGGCCAAACCAGAAGAGACCCGCGTACGGGTTTGAGCTGTCTACCCGGTTGTCTTGGAGGGTGGAGATCCATTCCAGAATAGCCAGGAATTTTGCCCCGAGCCAATATCCGACGAAACCCGAGACAGCCACACCTGAGAACGCATACGCCCACTTCCATCCGGTCTTGACAATCGATGCTAGGGCTAACATCGCGACTAGAACCGCGAGGATTCCTTGGAACACGAGAGAGTTGAGGAAGAGCGCGAGACCAATCCCAACTCCACGGCCGTAGCTAGCTATCAGGACAGCTGTTGCCGAATCCACTGGCAGATACGATTCCACCGCCGCAGAGACCGCTAGATATTGGGACAAGATGAGAAACGCGTTGGATAACGATGCGAGAACATAGATTCCTGAGTTCTCGCGAAGACTAGCAGCTAGAAATTTTCCGGATGGCAATTTTCTCACCCCTAACAGTTAGGGATGGGAGCGGCGTGGCATTTCATTTCAACAATCTTTCCTTGTTTCAAGCTCCCTGTTGAGGGTCTAACTCTTAAAGAGCGGTATCACGTCTCAATGTGATGGGTTTTCCTGTTGGCAGTGGATGATGCGCGGTTAAGAAGGGCGCGGATGATCGCAGAGGCGCGTTATGGTTTCCGGTGGCACCTTGCTATCTACATAATCGTTAACCTTGGGTTGGTCGCGATCTGGTACTACACGGGCACCGGATTTCCCTGGCCTTTGTTCCCGATCCTCTTCTGGGGCCTCGGGGTCTTGGGCCACTACTGGGGCGCTTACCATACCACCGGAGGGGGCTGGATTGAGAGGGAGACCCAGAAGATTCTGCTTGAGGAAGAGGACAAGAAGACCTAATGCCGTACTTGGATTAAAGCGAACAAAAGTCCAGCAACGAACACACGAGATTATTGGCGAATCACTCCCTTGAGGAGATCGCCAGCCGCTGGGCGAGGACTAACCGCCGAATAGTCGAGTTCATATCCCTAGATAATGTGGTTGCTACTGCTCACCAATGAGTGATTCTGACAAGTCCCTTCAAGATATGGAAGAAGGCGGAGAAGGTATGACAAAGTACGGCAATATGATGCTAGAGTTCATCAAGAAAGAGATCTTCGAGGAGAGAACGAACGTCTCTGTTGAAGAAGTCGTGACCCTGGTTGCTGCTCTTACCGACTTATCCGTGAGCCTTCTTTCTAAATTCCGCAAGGACCCGATAGACCCCTCAAGAGCGACCGAGATAGGGAGGGACGTGTTCAAGCACATGGTCGGCAAGATCGGATTCGACGTGGGACAGCTCGGAAAGTCATCACTCTACGCATAGCGTCCCAGACTAGTGATTCAAGTCCACGATTCGAAGCCTCTCGACATTCGCGAATCCAATTCCTACTTGACAATGATAGAACTGCGATCCTTCTCCAACTTTGGATAGTGAAGATCCATCTTTTCCATCGCCTTTACAATTATTCGCGAATCACCGTATCATCTTCGGAGAGTAATCTTTCGAAGTCGTTGATCTCTCGATACCGGCGCTGTCAGACATTCTCTTGCAGAAGTTTGTGGACTCTTTCTACTAGTACGCCTTCGTAGTGGCTTCGGTTGAAAATAACCAATTCTCCCCTCCCAGGCACTCGTTTGTGGTGCCGCCACAGGAAATCATGGTCAAGCTCATCCAGGGTGGGTACTCCAAAGTGTGCGACTTGGACGCCCTGAGGGTTGACTCCGTCAAAGACACGATGGATGATCCCGTCTTTACCTCCCGTATCCACGGCCTGGAGAATAACTAGGACTTTCGTCTTGTGCTCCGCGTAGAGCATTTCCTGAAGCTCCCGCAGCTTCTCGTTGAGCCTTTTGGACTCCTCACGTTCATCATCGCCCTTCCCTTCGAAACCAGAAGTATCGTTGGGATCGACCTTGTCCAAGTGAACCTCTTCTCCTGGCTCGATCTTGTGTCGGCCGGTGTGGACACCGCTTGGCAAATTGAAAATCAGTGTCTCCAGACGAGTTCTTTGCTGTTTTTCGCCACATGCGTCTCGGAGCAAGGTCGCAGAAAAATCGTCGACTCTGAACCTTTCCCGCTTTTTTGGAGGGAGGGCTGACTTAGCTTTGAAGTTGCATTCTATGCATGGACAACCGTCCTTGAATCCCGGATTGGGGCGGAAGGCGTGGAGCCATGTTTGGGATTTGCAGCGTCTTCCTTCAGCATGCGTTGAAGAGCTTCGAGAGCCAGCGAGGCGTCTTTATCGGCCACGACTAAAGTCAACTCTGGGGCGCACTCTACAATTCCTGCTAAGTTGATGTCGTTCAGGAATAGTTCTGTCGTGACCTTGGCTACTATACCCTTTGTCGTGTGCGCGGCAGGGGGAAGATGAACCGTGATCTCAGTAAGATCCTCAGAATACGCGGTAATCTCTCCGGGGTGAAGCGACTTACGGAAGCTTTCAAGAGCGTTCTGGCCAGCGATGATTCTGATGAATCGGAGCCCAAGGACCAGCTTGACGTTTTCTCCTCTTGCGGTCCTGTGATTGCTGGCGAACTCGGTAACTAGCCTCATGGTGTCAGGATGGTATCTGACTTCCAACTCTCCAATTTTGTTGCGTAACGACAGCTCGCATCCCTTGAAAATGTGCCGGATGTCTGACGATTCCCTGTCGGAGAGAGGGTAGCGACGAATGATACCTAGAATGGCATCTGGAGTCGAGTCTACGTCTTCGGTGTCTCGGATGTATCTAGCCAGCGCCCTCGAGTTTACGATTCCTCGTTGTAGACCCTTCTTAATGACAGGATCCGCCTCAATGACGCGCTCGATTCGCCGCCTAATATCAGCCATAAGTGGCACGTATGCGCTACGCCTATTTAATCTGGCCCAACTGCGACAGCAAGCTTAAACCAAATTTCACCGATTAGGATGCTTAGGATAGAAATGCCTCATTCGTACATTCCCAATGGTCGATGGAACCATAAAAGAGTCTTCGCAATTCCGATCTCAGTCATGATATTATCATCGATCATGATTGCGACCGCGGTTGTTCATGCCCAATCTCCTGACTTCGCCTTCAACGCGACCCCATCGAATCTCTGCGTCAATCCAGGCGTGAATGGAGCTGCCGTAATTACTGTCCAGAGCGTTGACGGGTTTGCGGGCACAGTGAACCTCGCAAGCAGCGTTGACCCAAGTGTGAACAACGGTCCAACACTGTCTCCAATTCCGTCAAGCGAGACCCTTGCACCAGGTCAGAGTGTAAGCTTCGACCTTGCAATCTCGACAACGACATCGA
>Ga0209376_1002971_pt1 | contig 15688 bp, 14 predicted proteins | sample GraSoiAngelo_134_FD_185891 | JGI IMG/M metagenome (GOLD analysis project Ga0209376, IMG submission 185891) | Grasslands soil microbial communities from the Angelo Coastal Reserve, California, USA - 14_0929_05_30cm (SPAdes) (version 2) | ecosystem: Environmental > Terrestrial > Soil > Grasslands ... | reverse complement strand
TGCAGCCCCTTGGGGAAGACAGTGCGATCCAGCGCATCGCGCTGCAACACGACCATCTGCTTTTCTCCGCGGAGATAGGGATCATACCGGCGTTCGATGCCCTCGAGCCCCTGGCTGTCCATACCTGCGAATCCGAGCACATGAGAGAGCAATGGTCCCTTGGGATAAAAGCGTTGCCCCTCCATGACCACGCCGATGCCCTCTAGGGGCATACGCTCCAGCCTTCGCCCCTGCTCCGGGTCCAGTTTCCGCGCAATCCACACAAAACTCCGTTCCTGTTTGAGTTTTCTCTCAATCTCGCCAGCCCTGACATGCAGGACCGGGGAAAGATGTCGCGCCACCCCCGACGGATCATCGAGTGAAGCCGGTACACCGAACACGGAGGGCACATCTACGTTGATGGCCAAAACCTTCCCGTTGCGGTCGAAGATTGATCCTCGAGGCCCCTGCACGGACACAGCCTTCCGGTGCTGCCGATCCGCCTTCACGGTCAGCTCAGCGGCCTGCAGAATCTGCAGGTTAAAGAGCCGGAAGAGAACAACAACAAACCCTGCAAGCAAAAACAATGCGACGACGATGCAACGGCCGCGACGCGGAGCAGATACCATCACGGCACCTTCCACATCGGCTCGTTCCTGGCCAGCTTCACGTCCAGCATGGTTGGCCCTCTCCCTCTATGAGCGGGCGCCTCTGGCTTCAAGTCGACAAGGATCACCTGTCCCCGCTCGGGTGGAACCAACCCTAGTTTCCCGGTTGCGACCCGTGCGATCCGTTCCGGCGAGGTCAGCGCCGAGAGCTTCACCTGCAACTCATCGCGCTCACGCTCAAGCGCCACTTTCTTGACCTTGAGACGCTCGACCTGGTATCCGATCCGCACAATCTCCACTCGTTCCCACACATAGAGCAGCAACAGGGCCATCGCAGCAATGACGGTCAATGTCTTCATGAATGCCTCGCTCCAGGAAGGCGCTCAGCCACGCGAAGCTTCGCGCTGCGGGCGCGCGGATTTTCACGCCGTTCCCGTTCCGAAGGAGTCTGTGGTTTCTTGGTCAATCGTGACAGGCAGGGATCAGGGCCTCCTGAGAGCGCGCGAAGAGTCTGTTTGACAATGCGGTCCTCAAGAGAATGAAACGAGATGACACAAAGTCGCCCCCCGGGTGTCAGCACATCAGCCGCATCGCGAAGTGCATGTTCCAGCACGTCAAGTTCGCGGTTGACAGCGATCCGCAACGCCTGAAACGTTCGTGTCGCATAGTGAATGCGCCCATGGCGATAGGAGGCTGGGACCGCATCCCGGATCACCGACACGAGATCGAAGGTGGTGCCCAAGGGACGGCGCTCCCGAGCTCGCACCACAGAGCGGGCGATGCGCCGCGAGTACCGTTCCTCGCCATACCGGTAAATGACATCCGCCAGTTCGGCCTCGGAAAGTTTGTTGACCAGAGCTGCAGCAGTCTGGCCGGCACCCTGCTCCATACGCATATCAAGCAGACCGTCGGTGAGAAAACTAAAGCCCCGCTCCGGCCGGCCAAGTTGAGCTGAGGACACACCTAGATCAAACACGATGCCGTCAACCTCCGAGATGCCCGCCGATTGGAGATGCTGCTTCAGCTCGCTGAAATTCCCCTGAATAAGCCAGGCCCGTCCGGCAAAGGGTTTGAGCCGCTCCCGGGCCACTGCAATGGCTTCTTCGTCTCGATCAATCCCGACCACCATCCCGTCTGGGCTAGTGCGGTCGAGGATCCGTGAGGCAAGACCTCCAGGCCCGATCGTGCAATCAAGGTACCGACCACCTTGCCGACGGACCAACCACGATATCGTTTCATGTGCCAATACCGGAACATGCAATTCATGTGGTTTTGCCTTTGAAAATCCATTAGATTCCACTTTCTCCCACTTTATGGGCCCAATATACATGTTAGTCCAGCCTTGTCAACAAAAATGTGCTGCTTTTGAAAATCCATAAATGGCAGTAATCTGGCATAAACTGCCCCACAAGATACCACTTAATCCTGCGGATCTGACAGCGTGGACTTTCGACCTGGTCGTAGAAAATGGGAGAAAGGGAAGAGAGGAGAGGAGGTATGTGGCCTTTTGAAAGACGATTATATACTTGACAAACCCATATGAAAGGGGTAGGATGGGAACCATCAAGAGAAACCAATACCTTGAGGTGACCCATGAAACCCTTGTCAGTCTTCTTGCAAAACGAGGATGAAGCTTATCGGTTTCTAGAGCAGATTCGCTGGCCGGATGGCCCGATCTGTCCGCACTGCAGAGAGTCTAAAGTATACCGCTTCAAGGCTAGGCCAGGCAAGCGTCGGCTCCTCAAATGTGCAGGCTGCCGTAAGCAATTCTCAGTGACGGTCGGCACGATCTTTGAGGATTCCCATATCCCACTGACGAAATGGTTGACCGCTCTTCACCTGTTTTGTGCTTCTAAGAAAGGCATGAGCGCACATCAACTGCACCGAATGCTGGGTCTTACTTACAAGTCAGCTTGGTTCATGATGCATCGCATTCGCCATGCAATAACTCAATTCAGAGATGTACCAAAGTTGACTGGAATCGTTGAGGCAGATGAAACGTATGTTGGGGGTAAGGTACACGGGCAAGGTCGAGGGCGTGGCGTGGCCAATAAAACAGCGGTGTTCGCGCTGGTCCAACGCGGTGGAGCTGTTCGATCCTTCACGATGCCCCGTGTCACTGCGAAGAACCTTAAGACCCTTATTCGAGAGAACGTAGATAGGCAGGCACAATTAATGACTGATTCGTTCAAACTCTACAGAGGACTGCACAAAGAGTTTGCAAGTCATGAGACGGTGAACCGTGCGGCCAAAGAATACGTGCGAGGTTCAGCGCACGTGAATACGGCGGAAGGCTATTTCAGCCTACTAAAGCGAGGGATCATTGGCACCTATCACCATGTTGGCAGTCATCACCTGCATCGGTATCTGGCTGAATTTGATTTCCGTTACAACGCGAGGAAGATGAATGATGCAGAACGGACGCTTCTTGCCGTTAAGAATACAAACGGAAAGCGGTTGGAGTATAAATGGCCTAACGGTGGCGGCGCGAATGCTTTGCCAACTTTTTAGGAGGAGCAGAAATCGCTTTCGCGGCAGGTTTCGCGGACAGTAAAGCCTTCACGGCTTCTTCAAATTTCATTGGATGTAGCGAGAGAGGCTTAGGTTTAGGCATTAGATATTAATCACAATTCCAAAGACCTATAGGGTCCTGGAGAAAACCAAGGTCAAGATTGAACTCAGCTGGCGAAATACCGAGGCGACGACACAAATTAGAAAGAACGATAGGAGTTAAACGTTCGCTATCTTCGATGTTTGGAAGGATTACAATCGGACCATCTGGACGGCGCAGGAATCTGAATGTTTCTTCACCACGTGGGCCTATAGCTTTTTGTTTGGCTGTTCCTTCTGTTATATCAAGTTGCCGTGCTTTCTCTACGAATTCACGTAGAGTCGGCATAGACGTGAAGGGATATGCCATGCGGGTCTCATCTAGACAGCAGGCTGTAACTCGGCAACCTTGGCTAATACCTCAGATACGTCTGAGGCGGCAGCATCCTCTGGCCCAAATGGCATAGCTTCACGCATCACCGTAGTCTTTGCTTGGTCAAACAGCTGCCAATAAACTGGTGGGGCATGCGTGATATTACCAAATGGCTCAATTCCAAGTTCTTTACTCACCACTACATGCCCAATCAAAACCCTATTGATCTCATAAATGAGATCCTGAAAGCTCTTGGCTTGCATGGCAATGTCGCAATCGAGACACTGGGCGGACCAACCGCTCCCATGCGCCTTATCCTCAAACATCAATACACGGATAGCTTTAGATTTCATAGCACACCTCGCCTGGCCTTTCGTCCATTTGAGTGGAATTGGATTTTACGGACCAGCTTCTCAATTTGTCAAGGGACCCAATATGGCTGAAACGTATCCTAGCCCATTAACAGAAGACGACCAAATCATTTCGGATTTCCACCCCCTACGAAAGAGGTATATTGCGGACACGTTCTCTAGTGGGTCAAAGTGGTAGGTGTGTGAAAGGGATAATCGTGTTTTGAAATCATGTTTGCGACCCCGCTAATCAGGGACGTCGCGCTCTTGCAGTGAGCGGTCAGCTTTCAATACTCAGCTATCAGCCTAACGGATGAGGCCTCCCTCTTCACCCGGCTGAAGGCTCAAAGCTGACGGCTGACAGCTTTCTCTCATGGATACAGCTTGTAAAGCATGCGAGGAAAGGGAATAGTCTCTCGAACGTGGTCCAGTCCGCAGATCCAGGCCACCACCCGTTCGATGCCCATGCCGAAGCCTGCGTGGGGAACAGACCCGTACCGACGCAGGTCCAGATACCAACGGAAGGCCTGTTCGGGCAGTTTATGCTCTCGGATCCGAGCCATGAGCTTGTCGTACTCGTGAATTCGCTGCCCGCCGCCAATGATCTCGCCGTATCCTTCTGGAGCCAGCACGTCCATGCAGAGCGCCAGATCGGGACGAACTGGGTCGTTCTGCATGTAAAATGCCTTGATCGCCGATGGATACCGATGGACGATCGCTGGCCGATCGAACTCGTTCGAGAGCAGCGTCTCTTCGTCTCCTCCGAAATCATCGCCGATCTGGATCGGATTGCCCTTCTTCTGGAGTAACGAAACCGCTTCCTCGTACAAAACGCGCGGGAAAGGGGCCACCACGCGCTCAAGCTTCGTGGTGTCCCGCTCCAGGACCGCGAGATCCGCCTTCCGTGTTTCAAGCACCCGCTGGACGACAAAGCTGAGGAATTCCTCAGCCAGGTCCATCATGTCGGACAGTTCGGCAAAGGCGACCTCCGGCTCCACCATCCAGAACTCCATCAGATGCCTGCGCGTCTTTGACTTTTCGGCGCGGAACGTCGGGCCGAAACAATAGACTTTGCCGAATGCCGCGGCTGTGGCTTCACTGTAGAGCTGACCACTTTGGGTTAAATAGGCTTTCTCATCGAAGTAGTCTGTCTGAAACAGGGTAGTCGTCCCTTCGCAAGCATTGGGCGTGAAAATAGGCGCATCCACCAGCACGAAGCCGCGCTCATCAAAGAAATTTCGGCAAGCCCGGATGATTTCGTGTCGGATCCGCAAGATCGCGTGTTGGCGACTGGAGCGGAGCCACAGATGCCGATGCTCCATGAGGAATCCGACTCCGTGCTCCTTGGGCTGGATGGGAAATGCCTCGGCGATCTGAACCACCTGGAGGCCGGTCACATCCAGTTCATAGCCTCCGAGGGCGCGAGCCTCTTGCCTGACTGTGCCGGTCAGCATCAGAGAGGATTCCTGAGTCAACGCCGCTGACTGGGCAAACTGTTCCTCCCCCACTGATCCTTTACTCACGACGGCTTGGAGTTCCCCGGTGCCGTCCCGAACTACCAGGAACTGAATCTTGCCGCTGGATCGGCGATGCCGGAGCCAGCCCCGGACCGTCACCTGCTGTCCGACGTGACGGGCAATGTCTTCAATGTACAGGACAGCCATATTGGCGTGATCGGGCTAATTTGCGACTCTTTTAGCGATCTTGCAGCCTAGCCGATTCCTAGGAAGCATTGCAAGGGCGCGTGGTTGGCCGATTTGGTTGACTTTTCGCAGGGCTGATGGGCAAAATGATGACTATGATTGGCTTGGAAGCAAAGCATATTCAATGGGGTTGGGGCCTCGGACTCGCTCTACTGGCCCTGGCCAGTCCCTCGACAAGCGGCGCAAAGGAATTCAATCCTGACAGCCCGCTCAACCCTCCGCCCCCGATCTACTGGTGTCCAAACCGGACCCCGGACCAGCAGATTGTCACTGTCCCGATGCCCGGATGCGTGCCGCTCGTTGATGAGAAGGAGGGCGATAAGAAGGAGCGAGTCGGAAAGAAAGAAAAGAAGGCGAAAGATACGATCAAAATCGTGGAGATTCAGAACGAAGCCTCCAAGTTTGCTCAGCGGTACCGTAAGTTCCTGGACTGTTGCGCAAATAGCGTAGAGTCATTGGAGGACATTGACGAACTACAGGAGGAAGCATCCCACATCCTCAAGTCCGTCCAACAGAAAGGGATTTACAATAGTGCTGGTGCTAGTACCGGCACAGGTGGCGTTCCAGGCCCCGGCGATGGGTCTGTCGCAGGGAGTGGCGGTCTCGGCGGTATACCTGGCGTCCCTGGGACGCAGCCCAAACTGGGAACCTTTGCAAGACAGTGGACGCTTAGCGAAATCGTTGGAACAGTCGCACGTGCTCGGGATGACCTGCGGAAACTCAAGGGTAGATTAGAACAGCTCGGTGAGTCAATGGACAAGGTCGACACGCTCGACTACGAAGCAGCCGGGAGGGAACGTATCAGAATAGAGCAGGAGAAGGAATCCATCGCGAAAGAGTTCCGCGCAAAAAAACCACCGGAATCAGCGCGCACGGGCATGGAGATTCAAGAAACCACCCTTCCTGCCAGAATTGGTGGCGACATCGAGGACACGACGCTGAACAAGAATTTTGGAGCCGACATCGGCTATACGGTATCGCCGTACAGTGACGTGCGGGAAGACCTGCGTCCCAGAAGGGGGACAGAAATCCAGGACTCTAACCTCCCCAACCGCATCGGCCCCTCAACCCAGGATACGACCCTGCCATATAGCTTCGGGTTTGAAATCGAAAAGAAGGAGAACCCGACAGGCTCTACGACAACCCCCAATCGGGTTGGCCCCGCCATTGGCGATTCAAGCCTCAACAGCCGACCATAACCAGGCTAGCTTCTAGAGTGCACCGGCGGCATCGGTTCCCACCTGTCGCCCCCATCCCGGCTTCGATAGAGCCCGCTGCCATTTGTTCCCACATAGAAAGTCTTCGGATCGGTCGGACTTTGCGCGAGCGAGCGGACATTCAGGCTCGCCAACCCCTTATTGATGGGATTCCAGGTCATTCCTCCGTCTTCACTCTTGTGCATTCCCTCTCGGCTCGCCACATAAATCACGCCGGGTTTCGCCCGATCGAGCACCATCGCGCTAATCATCTGGTCCGGCAGCGACTGGGCAATCCGGCGCCACGACTGCGCCCCATCGGTGGACTTATAGACGCCGTTTAACGTGGCCGCGTAGACGTGATCGGGCAGATGGGGATCCACCTGAATGACCGTCACACCGAGGGCGCGCGAGGACTGCAATTGATCTGCGGGAATAAGCCCGTTATTCACCTTTTCCCATCGCACGGCCCGATTTAGAGTCTTGTACACCCCTCCGCTGGTGCCGGCATATATGATTGTGGGTCGAGTGGGATCGAGCGCGAGAGTTACGACCATGAGTACTTCTTTAATTCCATCCATCCGCTTCTGCCACGTCTCGCCCCCATTTTGCGACTCGAAAATTCCTAGTGTCGTGGCCCCGAACAGCCGGTTACTGTCGAGCGGGTCGAAGACGAACTGGTTGACCACAGATGTCATGACGACACCTTCCAGCCCAGATCGCTGAGATACCCACCGTTGCCCCCCGTCATGGCTCTTGAAGACGGCATCGCCTTTCGTTCCGGCATAGACCGTCGCGGGGTACGCTGGATCAATCGCCATTGAAATCACGCGCGAGTGCGTCATGCCCTTTGATAGATTCTCCCAGGTCTCGCCGCCGTCCCGTGTCTTATAAATGTAATCGGTCGTCGCGACGTAGAAAATGTTGGGATTGGTCGGATGCAGGGCGATCACGACGATCGCGTCGCTCCTTCCACAGCCGGCGAGCAAGCAAGTCAGACTTAAGAGGGCTATTGACAGCAGCGAGACGCGGGGGAGCATGGAGAGGAATTCAATGGCTCCGATAGCGGTTACCGGTAGTTCACAAACTGCAGGTCAATGCCAAAATCCTTCTGCTTGAGAAATGCGATCACGGCTTGCAACTCGTCTCTGCTCTTGCTCTGCACGCGCACCTGGTCAGCCTGAATCTGCGCCTGCGCTTTGAACTTCGCATCTCGAATCTCCTTGGCAATCGCTTTGGCTTTCTCATCAGGGATGCCACTCTGGATGCTAATCACCTGCCTCACTGTTCCGCCTAAGGCTTCTTCGAGTTTGCCATAAGTGAGAGCCTTCAGCGAGACGTTGCGCTTAACGCATTTCGCCTTCAGGATTTCCAGCACCGCCTTGAGCTTATACTCGTCGTCCGACAGCACGTTGAGCTGCTTTTCTTTCTCCTTGAGCGTTAACTCAGTCTTTGAATCTTTGAAGTCGAACCGCTGCCGGATCTCCTTCATCGTCTGGTCCACTGCGTTCTTGACCTCCTGCATGTCCACCTGCGACACTACGTCAAATGAGTTCAGCTCAGCCATCTCCAAACCCTCTCCATAATCTCCTCCCGCCGCCTTGTGTCTCCTACTGTTCAGCTCCCTTCAAGCCATCCGCGGACGTGAGGATTCAAGCTACCTGACCCGAAAGGTCTTCGTCACGAGGGACCTATCCCGGCGAATATCCACCCGCATCTCTGACTGAGTCGGGTTCTTGATGACGAACTCTTGATAGGCCCACCAGGCATTCAGCGGGCTCGTCACCGGGCTGTTATTAACTTTGAGGATCGTGTCACCAACCTCGATCCCAAAGATTTGGGCTGCCTTGCTGTTCGTGACAGTGAATCCGCTCTGGCTCAGAATGCCATCAGCAACCTCGGACGAGACTTGAAACCCGACACCGCTCTGAGCGGATAGTGTGGGAGAAATCATCAGCTTCAGGTCGGACACCATCTGCCCGACATTTTCCAGCGCTGACCTGAGCCCTTCACCGTCGATCTCATAGGTTTCCGCGTCAACCTCTTTCACGCGAGTCAGCTTGGACAGCGTGGGACTGAGCGCACGAAACTTGTGAGGAGGTCGAAGGCCTCCCGAGGTGGGTGAGGGCGCAGAGGTGGCAGGAGTTCCCTTGCGAAGGACCTCCTTTTCCAAGAACGCCACGGAACCCTCAACGGATAACAGAACCGGCTCTGCTTGCACGACTCGCTCAACCGTCCGGTATTGATAGCGCAACTGGTTCACCATCACGGTGCCTGCAAGGACCAAGCCTTGAAGTCCCTCGAGAGAAGCTCCGGATCGCCAGACATGGGTCCGTCCTGTGCGGTTCTCCCGAAGAGTGACCGTCTCAGGATCGACCTGAAGAACAGTGAAAGACTGGATCGGATCTCGCGGGTCGAAGAGGATATCGTTGCGGGTGTGTATGGTCCGGACCTTATTCGGTCCGTGGAGCACGATGACATATCTGGTCGGTGTCGGCAGATTGACCTCTGCACTGGCATCATCGGAAGTAATGAGCGGGCCCTGCCCGCCAACGGCTCGGCCACCTACTCTCTCTTCGGCAGCTGCGGCACTCAGAGTCGATACTCCGAGGACGAGGTCCAATCCCACACGCCATTCTTGTCGCAATGAGCCTTCTTGGGGTCCCCTCAGTGGAGATGGGCCGTCCGGTCCTGCGTCAAGGGAGTGGAAGATCCTCGAATCGATAAGCCCAGCGGATACTAATGCGCCCAGCACCAGTGTCCCCAACAGGAGATGCGTTTTCAGCCTAGATGCTTGTCGACTCATGCTCCTCGTGCATCTCACTATTCAAGCGGGGCCGGGACGGAGACCTTTCGCTCACACGAAGCTGAGAACGCAAAGGCTCGCGGCTGCTTCTTTCTCTGCCATGAGAGGAGAGCCATTATAATTGACCAGGAAAGTTGGAGCAACGAACCGTCAGCCTCGTCAACTTCTTCCATTAGCAGCAGCGTCCAGTGGGCATCTGGACGCCATTATGCACCGTAGGGTGGGACCCAGCAGCCGACGCCCCACCTGTGCCAAACGCCACCTCGCTGCTTGTGAATGGTCGCCCTTGCACAAGATAGCCGTACCATTGCCCGGCGCTCTCGAGCAACACCACGATCGCCAGCAGCGCGACCACGCTGATCAACGCCGCATCCAGATAAAGCGTGAACGCCTGTCCAGAATCGCCCTCCGTTGTCGCCTTTCCGAGGAACAGGACAAAGAGCTCATACGAGCTGGTGAGCGTGATCGCTCCCACAAACAACATCGGCACCAGCGTCAACGGGAGATAGCGGCTCTTGCGCATTTTGATCAGCACCGTCGTCCCAATGCAGAGCGCCAGCGTCCCCAACAACTGATTGGCCGCGCCGAACATGGGCCAGATCGTCGAGATCGTGCCGGTGGCGATCAGATAACCCCAGGCACCGACCACGGCCATGCTGCTCGCGATCACACCGGGCCACCACGTGAACCGCCGCAGCGGAGCATAAAGACGTCCGCCCATTTCCTGCACAAGATAACGCGCCACGCGTGTGCCGGCATCAATGGTCGTGAGGATGAACAAGGCCTCGAACAAGAGCGCAAACTGGTACCAATAGGCCATGAGACCCGCCATACCGGGAAGCCCGGCGAAGATGGAGGCCATGCCCACCGCCAGCGAAACCGCCCCGCCGGGTCGGCCGGCGATCTCCACTTCGACGAGACGCGACAGCTCCGTCACGCTCGCCGTCGGAAAGCCCATCGCCGCAAGCGCATCGGCGGACAGCAGCGTATTGATCGCGAAATAATCGCCTGGAATCAGGACGGACACTGCAATCAAGGCCATGACGCCGACAAAACTTTCCATGAGCATCGCCCCGTAGCCCACGACGGCATAGGATTCCTGCCCGATCATCTTCGGCGTCGTGCCGGAGGACACCAGGGAGTGAAAGCCGGAGATTGCGCCGCAGGCGATGGTGATGAAGAGGAACGGGAAGAGCATCCCGGGGATGATCGGTCCTCCGCCCTGCGCGAAGACCGTCACCGGCGGGAGCTCCAGCGTCGGCGCCATCAGAACGACGCCGCACCCGAGCAGCACCACCACGCCGACTTTCATGAACGTCGAGAGATATCCGCGCGGGTCCAACAACATCCAGCCCGGCAGGACCGAAGCCAGGAACCCGTAACCAGCCAGGAGCCAGACGAGTGTCGGCCGTTCGAACGTGAACCAGGATGCCAACTCAGACTGGGAGACAATTCGCCCGACAGCCAATGCCACCAGCAGAAGCACCACACCCAAGGCCGTGACCTCCCCGATCCAGCCAGGCCTGAATTTCTGGAGAGTCAATCCCATTAAGAAGGCGATCGGAATCGTCATCGCGATCGTGAAGGTCCCCCAGGCGTTCCGGTACAAGGCATTCACGACCGCCAACCCCAACCCGGCCAACGCCACCACGACAATGAACAGCACGGCCACGGCCGTCGCCGTGCCGGTGATGACACCGACCTCATCCCGCGCGATCTCCGGCAATGAGCGGCCGTTGCGTCGCATTGAGGCCACCAGGATGATGAAGTCCTGAACCGCCCCGGCCAGCGCCGCGCCCACCACGAGCCAGAGAAATCCTGGAAGATACCCAAACTGCGCGGCCAGCACCGGGCCCAGCAATGGCCCGGCCCCAGCAATGGCTGCGAAGTGATGACCCGCCAGGACATACTTGTTGGCGGGATAGAAGTTGATGCCGTCGTAAAGCCGGTGCGCGGGTGTCACCCGCTCGTTGTTCAGCTCCACCACCCGGCGTGCCAAAAGTCGCCCATAAAACCGGAACGCCAGCACATAAAAGCAGGCCGCGGCAACCACCAGCCATAGACCATTGACCTTCTCAGTAGGATTGAGGAGACCCGTCACGAAGCCGAACGCGACGGCGCACAGCATCGCGACCAGTACCCAAGTGAGTTTCATCAGGACTGTCATGGTCGGTTATCGTAACAAGCCAGTGGAACCTTGTAAACCAAACGAGCGCGTCCTAATGATCTTTGCCATCCCCCACCGAAGCTCGCCCATTTCGCCCGCCCATCACCGCGAGACAGAGGAGCCCGATCCCGATCCAGACCAATTCGCGCACCCGACGGAGGAGCGCGAAGGCAATGCCGGTGAGTTCGCTGTAGCCGAATGCCAGCAGCAGCAGGAGATTCCCCCCATCCTGTGCACCCAGACTTCCAGGAATGAAGAATGTTCCGCCTTTGATAAAAACCGAGAGCGCCCCGATGGCGATGGCTGACAGCGGATCCGCTGGACCGCCCAGGTAATAGAGGATCGCATAGACCTCCAGCGCCTCCGCCAACCAACCAAAGAAGAAAATCCCGCTGGACAGATAGAAGCCACGCCGGTCGTGAGTGTAGAAAGCAAGGATTGTCCGATCGAGGGATCGCAATTTTTCTTCACGCGCTTCAAGATAGGAGATGCGTATCCCCAGTCTCCTCAGTGCTCCCAGGAATCCCGTAAACAGACCCCGCCGTTGGACCAACACAAAGATCGCCGCCCCGAACAGGAGCAGACCGACGCTCACGGAGGCCGCCCACACCTGGTGAGTCGATGAGCCGGAAGACCCGACAAGCCAAAACCCAAGGCCGATGCCGAGCAGGATAAAGCCCACCTGGGCGACGGTCATCGTGGTCTTCGCGGTGACGGCGGAGGCCAATCCCTCCACCATCGGCACGCCATGTTTCTTTAGCAAGTAAGCTTTCAGCGGCTCACCTCCGACATAGGCAGTCGGCGTAGTCATGTTCACGACTTCGCCGGCCGTGCGGATCGCAAACAGTCGCCAAAATGAGACTGCAGCGGCATGCCGACCCAGCGTGAACCGCCAGCCGAGCGCTTCGAGGCCATACATGAGAACCGACGGCAGCAGGATGATGAGAATGGCGGGAAGGCCGACCCCTGTGACAGCATCGAGGATGCGAGCCGGACCAATGTGCCAAACGAGACCGACCAACGTGAAGAGGCCAAGGAAGAGGAGGACGAGTCTAACCACAGAAACTCACAGGATGCTCAAAATGGCCAGCCAACGAGGCCGCAGGGAGTGAGCTTCATCTAAAGGGGTGACTGGGATGATCCCTATTGCGCCCATCGAGCGAGCACATTCCGATCGTGCGCGCTCTGGGAGCACGGGGATCGTCTCAGTCGCCCCGATCTCCTTTTTCAGCATCCTGCTAAGCACGTGTAAGCGAAGAGGGCCTAGTGATCCAAGCCAGCATGATCCAGAAGATATTCGAGCCGACCGCCGCCAGCCAGAGGAACCATTCCAGTTTGCCTACGAGCGCAAAGACCAGCAGGACCACCGAAAAATCTCGACTGGTCACGTTCTTAAAAAGGAACTCCGCCCACGTAGCCTTCAGTGGTGTACTCCACGCACGCTGCTCACGGAGGGTTAGGGCCCGGGGCACCAGCCAGAAGGCGAGGCCATTTGCGAGGACCGCTGCTGCTCCCAGCGCCAACGGAAGCCATGATCCGCTCCCAGGCTCTTGCTGCAGGAACAGACCCCACGCCACCCCTGCGAAAATGGCCATGTGCACGACGTTGTCCGCCGCGAAGTCCAGTTGCCTGCCAAACCGCGATTGCCTGTTGGTCAATCGGGCCACCTCGCCGTCACAGCAGTCCACGATGGCCGACAACTGAAACAGTAGGCTGCCGACGATCCCCACCAGGTAGTCGCCTAGCGCGAACGATCCCGCGGCCATGAGGCCGATGAACAGAGACAACACCGTGATGGCATTCGGCGACAGACCGATTCGGAGAAAGAGACGGGTCAGGAGAGTGGAAACCTTGCGGTTAAAATACCGGTCCACGAAGCCGTCAAGGTCTGCTTTCGCCTGGCTATGCGTCTCCGCCATTTGCTGTGCCGCGCGATCCATCACTCACCTTCCTCACTCAAGCTTCGGCAGAACGTCCCGCTCCGCACGAGCGACATCTTCGGGAAAGTCAATCTCGATCCAGGGTAAGCCGCCGATCTTTTCATGTCCGACCCGTACGGCGCCGAAGAACTCCAGAAGCGCGTCCTCATACTCCATATCCAACTCGCCACGATCCGCGTGACCTTTGAGCGAGTTGATGAGAGCATCGGTGTCCGCGCGCCTCACCTTGAGGAAGCCAACCCCCTCGCCGGCGAAATCATACCGCTCAGGCATGCGCTTCGTCAGGGCTACCACGCGCCCGCCTCGCACGACGACCATACATTCCTCGGTCGTCTGTTTCACCGTTTCATCCAGCAGCAAGGCGCTCGGCCAGGTGGATGTGATCAGACGCCGCAAGATCTCGCGATGAAACAGCACATCCGCGTCCATGATAAGCACATCATTGTCCAACTCGGTCCGAGCCAGCCAGAGAGACGAAATGCTGCCACGCTGGTACTGCTCATTGACCAGATAGCGAACCTCCACTCCTCGTGACTCGGCAGCCACGGCGGCACGGATCATGTCCTGCTTGTACCCGACCACAATGACAGCCTGCCTGATTCCAACCCCGGCCAGCGCGTCCAAATACCGGGCCAGCAGGGTGCGCCCTCCCAACTCGATGAGGCACTTGGGCCGATGTTGGGTGAGCGGCCACATCCGTTTCCCAACGCCTGCCGCCAAGATGATCGCTTTCATGGGCGGACCACCACTGTATCCAGCACCTCCTGGAAGGCCGCCAGGAAGCCTTCGAGGTCCTGCTCGGTCAAGGCGCCCATGTTCGCCACCCGGAAAATCTTGGGCTCGAGCTGCCCCTGTCCCGCATAGATGACATACCCTCGTTGCTTGAGGTGATCGTGCAGCATTTCGTAAGTCAGTCCAGAGGGCAGATAATAGGAAGTGAGGCTATTGGATTGGAACTCAGACGGAAGGACGGGCTTCAGCCCCATGGCGCTCATCCGTTTCCGGATCAACGTGGCGGCCTTCTTCAACCGCTGAATTCGATTGGCGACCCCCTCTTCCAGCAGCTCGTTGAGAGCCTCGTCGAAGGCATAGTACACCTGCACGGCGGGCGTGAAGGGAATGCTCCCTCGTTCCTCATCTTCGTAATAGTGGGGCAGGTGGAGATACCAGGAGTGTTTGGGATAGCTCTTCATGCGCTCCATAAAGCCCTTGCGGACCAGGACAAAGGACGCACCAGGAAATCCCTGAATGCATTTCCCGGCAGTACCGGCCACCATATAAATATGCGCGCCGGCGATGTCCAGGGGATCACCAGCCAACCCGCTCACTGAGTCCAGGACGAAGACCCGGTTCTGGCTGTCCACGACCTCCGCGATCTCTCGGACGGGGTTGATCAAGCCGGTCGTCGTTTCATGATGCACCATCGCCACGGCATGGACTTCCGGGTGTTGTCGCAACGCGAGCCGCAGTTTTTCCGGGTCCGGTCTTGCCCCCCAGTCCAGCTTGAACTCGGCTACACCCAGTCGGTGTACCCCGACCATCGCCGAAATTCGCTCGCCATAGACGCCATTGTTGATGACCAGAATTCGTTTTCCGGTCGGCAACGAGGACAAGAGCGCCGCTTCGACGGCGGCCGTTCCCGATCCGGTCAGCACCACCGCCGTATAGTCAGACTCGGCTCCCGGCACGAAGGCCTTCAGCAGCTTCTGCCGGATGCCCTGAATCAGCTCCGCGAACTCGGATTCCCGGTGGCAAATATCCGGACGCTGCAACGCCTTGCGCACCCGCTCCGACACATTCACCGGTCCCGGATTCAATAAAATCATGAATAACCTGGCTAGAGGCTATGGGCTAGTGGCTATAGGTATAAACTGGGGGCTCTTACCCATAGCCTCTTGCCCGCATCACTCAATCGCCTTCTTAAATCGGTTAGTGATCTCAACCGGCTCGAGCGGCACTCGGTCCACATCTTCAGCTTGCTCGGTCACCTTGACAAGCAGGAAGCTGGGCCCCTCC
>Ga0209376_1002968_pt1 | contig 15701 bp, 19 predicted proteins | sample GraSoiAngelo_134_FD_185891 | JGI IMG/M metagenome (GOLD analysis project Ga0209376, IMG submission 185891) | Grasslands soil microbial communities from the Angelo Coastal Reserve, California, USA - 14_0929_05_30cm (SPAdes) (version 2) | ecosystem: Environmental > Terrestrial > Soil > Grasslands ... | reverse complement strand
CGTGCCTTTTAAGATGCCTTGCGTATTGATCCAGGGCATGTGGATTCATTACTCAAGTTAGGGTACACTCGTTTTCATATGGCTGATTTGGCTGGTGCCATGGATGCCTACAATAAGGTACATGAAATTGATGTTACAAATGCTGACGCTTGGAACCTAAAAGGTCTTATTTACTACAGACAGAAAAATTACGAAAAAGCATTAGAATGTGTAGAAAAGGCCATAGAATCAAACCCAACAGATGGAATGTCTTGGTACAACAAGGCATGCTACCTTTCACTTTTAAATCACATTCCTGAATCAATCGAGGCTCTCAAGCGTTCAATTGAAATTGATGTAAAGAACGCCAAGAAAGCTGTCAGGGATAAAGACTTTGAAAACATAAAAGCTGATAACGGGTACAGAAGAATAGTGGAAGTTGTGGTTCTTGAATCCATAAGACAAGGTTATCACAAAGTCGGACAAATTGTATGGACTACGATGTTAGGAAAGGCTGAAGTTGAGGACGGAGCAAAGAAATTGATTGAAAAAGGCCTTATTGTTAAAATAGAAAAAAATCTAGGCCTGCAAAAAATTGAGGAATATGAAATAATCCCAGAGTTAGCTGAAAAAATTGGAGTTGAGAAAAAGGGATTCTTTGGAACTACAAAGAAGAGCCAACCAGTATTAGTACAACATCTCAAGGAGATTAGTGAAGCTGTGCAAGCAGTAAAAGCTGCAATAGAAAAAGGCGATGTCAAAGAAATTGTTTCTAGGCTGGACATATTCATTGATCCTGCAAAAAATGGAGCTCAAATGATTGAATTATTCTTCGAGGAACACAGAGAGATAAGATTATACAAAATTAGATTAACCGACAGAGGTTTTGAATATCTTCAATCAAATAAACAAAAAATGCTAGAACTTCTTGACCATATAGAAATGACAGTAACAAAGAAACTCCGTAGTGTTACAGCCCAAAACGCTTGAGAGTTATTCGGCAGAAAGATCCCAATAGTTTGCATCGTTTTGCTTTTCTATTGGTTTTTCAAGAGAATTCCATTCTTTAAATGAACGAACGTAAAGCTTTACGTTTTCCATTCCTATTGATTTTAATGCATAATATCCAAGTCCTGAAAGTGTTCCTACGCTTCCACAGTATGTTATTACTTCAGATCCAGGAGAAATGTTTCTATTTTGGATCAATCTCTTTAGTTCTTCCTTTGGTCTAAGTACATTTTGATTAGATGCAAGCATTCTGTAAGGTATGTTTATTGCACCCGGAATGTGATGCTCAAGAAAATTGAGCCGCTCTCTATTGTCTACTAGAACTGCGCCTTTTTCCTTTGCAGGCATAAGATATTCTGCTGTTGCAAGAATCTCGGGCTGAAGTTTTAATGAATGAGTCTTCTTGCCAAGAGAAGGTGGTTCCACGCTTGTCTCAAGGCCAAGTTTCTTCCACGTACCAAAAGTGATATCCAAGAGAGAGATGTCCTCATGTCCAATGTATTGTAGTGTCCATGCTACACGTGATGCCAGTGCACCAAAAGTATCATCGTATACCACAACAGGTGTTTCATCGTCAATACCAAAGGATTGCGCGTATTGAACTACTTTGTCTGGACTATCATCTGCAAGTAAATTTGATAATGGAAAGTTGATCGCCCCAGGTATGTGACCTTGTTTGTAATCTTCTTCTTTTCTTATGTCAAGGACTTTTACACTCTTGTCCCTAATATCTGATCTCAGAGCATCTGCATCAATTGTTACTCGCATAGTTTTTTCTTTGCTCAAGCAGCACATTCGCCCCTTCCAGTTTTTGCATGGTAACTTCCATCATTTCCATAATCGACGTAAAAGTCCTTGTCCTGGTCTATAGTAGGGGCAACCACAACAGGCTTTAACAATTCCTTAATATCATTAAGTGATTTGACGTTTGGTCCTCCATTTCCATCAATTATCCGGTGTACCCAAGAATCCAGAGTCTCGCCGGGTCTTTTTTCTGATTTGAAAATTTCAACTATCTTAATAATTGTAGGAATTACTCTCTTGGTTGGTACTTTCATGCATATGAGGCCCAACATTGCCTTTTCATCTGCACGACCTCCTAAGGACATAGTATACAGTGGATACATGTCCTTACCTAGTCTTCCTCCCCCACCATAGAATCCAATTGTAGCTATTTCATGTTGACCGCATGAGTTAGGACATCCACTTATCTTTATAGTAGAATCTCTCAAGTCGTCATCTTCATCAAGTTTAAGTTCAAGAAATTTCCTTTGGACTTCTTTTGCGAGTCTGTGAGAATTTGTTAATGCAAGATTACAAGATGTTGTACCGGAACAACCAATGACTGATGCCATAGTAAGAGCCCCGGGATTTGCAAGACCTGCTTCAAGCAATCGCGCATAAAGTTTTGGTAGGTCTTCGTCTCGTACCCATCTGAATACGATATCTTGGGCAAATCCATTTCTTATTCTTCCTTCTGCTGAGAATTCTCTTGCTATATCTGCGATGATTCTAAGCTGATTTGCAGTAACATCACCTGATTCCAGAGTCAAAAATGCTATGCTAAAACCAGGCTGTTTTTGTTTTACAGCATTAGTTTTCAACCATCTTGGAAATCCGGTAGGATGAGACGGCATCTCAGAACTTATTGAAACCTTTCTAAGAACTTCTGAAGTTTTATCAAGTTCTAACTTTATCACAACTGACTGAGTGGCTCTTACCACAGCTCTTTCCTTTAGTACAATATTTTGGAACTTTTCCCATCCAAGCTCATTTACAAGATACCTCATTCTGTTTCTAGCCATGTTTTCTCTGTTACCCATTCTGTCATAGACTCTTATGACTGAGATTATTGTATACAACAAATCTTCGTCAGAAGTAAATTCTTCCAGATGATGTCCCACAAATGACTGAGCTCCCAATCCACCTCCTAAAAATATCTTAAATCCGTTCTGTGACTTTCCGTTTACTTCAACTTTATGCGGTATTAATCCTATGTCTGCTATTCTTGCCATTCCATGTTTTTCACAACATGTGAAGTTGATCTTGAACTTTCTTGGAAGAGATTGGTTCATAGGATTGCGTAAAAGGAATCGAGTTGCAGCCATCGCATAGGGGGTAGGATCAAAAATTTCATCTGGGCATACTCCTGCAATTGGGCTACACATTACATTCCTTACTGTATTTCCACATGCTTCTCTTGATGTCAATCCAACTTCTGTTAGTCCTCGCATGACCTCGGATACATCTTCCAGTGCTACCCAGTGTAGCTGAAAATTCTGCCTTGTGGAGACATGAGCATTGCCTATCGAGAATGATTCACTTAGTTCAGCAATTTTTTCAATTTGTTCAGGATAAACCTCACCAGCAGGAATTTTGATGCGTATCATGCTATAATCATCTGTCATTCTGCTGCCATACGCACCATGTTGTAATCTGAAACGTCTAAAGTCATCACGATTGATCTTTCCTTGTCTGAATAGTTTTACCATCTCAGCGAATTTTTCTGATTCCTCTACCTTTGCCCAGTTTATCTTAGGTTTTGGCAAATTATCGGGTTTTGACTGACTAAGACTAGTCTTGCTCAATTATTCATAGCTACCCTGTGGAGTGCATATAAATTTTATAATATGGGAATTTTAGCTAAAACATTCAGATTTCGGGAACAAATTTGCATAGATAAGAACAGGAGAGAAAATTCACCGATTAAACTTCTGATTAGCAAATCAGAAAAGAGTTAAATGATGACCGACTAAAAAATTGCGTGATGGATAAAATTAAGATAGCAATCTTAGGGATGGGAAATGTTGCGTCAACGTTAGTGAAAGGTATAGAGTTTTACAAAAATTCAACAGAAGGATTGTGGCATCCAAAGATTGGCGGATTTTCATTATATGACATAACAATATCAGCAGTTTATGACATTGATCCATCTAAGGTGGGAACAAAGATTGGACAAATTATAGATCACAGGACGGATTTTTCTGAGTTGAACATACTACCTGGAATATCAGAGGATGTAACACCAGTACGTGTAGCAAAGAATGGGCAGATAAAATCAGTCAGTTATAATGAATTTGTTAATTCTCTTAAAAAGACAAAACCTGAATTTTTGGTAAATCTAATTTCATCTGGCATGGAAAAGAGTAGTGAAAAATATGCAAAGGCAGCTCTAGAAGCTGGATGTTCTTTTTTTAATGCCACGTCTGCCAAGACTGCAACTGGGCAAGCACTAAAAGAGTTCCAATCAAAGGAATTAATGATATTAGGTGACGATCTGATGAGCCAGTTTGGTGGTACTGCTTTTCATCGTGGCATGATTGAATTTATGACGAACAGAGGAATCAAAGTCCAAAAAGCATATCAACTTGATGTTGGGGGAAATCAAGATACCATGAATACAATGGCGGAAGAGACAAGAGAAAAAAAGCGACAAATCAAAACAGAATCCATAGCCATAGAAGCTCCTTATTCGTTTAGGTCAACTGCAGGAACCACTGAGTATGCAGAACAACTTGGTGACTCCAGAGTGAGCTATTACTGGATGGAAGCTAAAGGTTTTCTCAATTCTACTATAGAAATGGACCTGTCGCTTAAGACAAATGACAGTACCAACGGCTGTAATGTAATAGTAGATTCTATAAGGGCGGCAAAAAACGCTCTCTCTAAAAAAGATCTTACCAAAGCAGATGTCATTTCTGCATATGCATTTAAGAATCCTCCAAAAAAGATGCACATAAGAGAATGTATCAAAGCGTTTGAAGATGCTTTTCTAAACTGAGCAAACTATTAATGTACTAGCCTAAGGATTATTTTTCATGCAGAAGGCTGCTCAAAAAGAACAAGTGCCAAAAATTTTTGCCGATGTAAGAGAAATGGAAATTACAAGAGCCATTGCTAACGAATTTCATTCAGTCCTTGTCGATAGGGCAGACTCTGATGTCATAATCATAGGAGCAGGACCTGCAGGACTTACGGCAAGTAAAGAACTTGCAGCAATGGGTTTCAAGACTCTTGTGATAGAGCAAAACAACTACCTGGGAGGTGGTTACTGGTTAGGTGGATACATGATGAATCCAGTTACTGTCAGAGAACCAGCACAAAAAATTTGGGATGAGCTGGGAATTCCGTACAAAAAAGTAGCTGACGGACTATATCTAACTCCAGGCCCACATGCAGTCTCAAAGTTGATAGCAGCTGCATGTGATGCAGGAGTAAAATTCTTGAATTTAACCAAGTTTGATGATTTAGTTTTAAAGAACGGCCGGGTAAGTGGTATAGTAGTTAATTGGATGCCAGTATCTGCACTTCCAAGAAACATAACCTGTGTGGATCCTATTGCGTTAGAATCAAAAATGGTTATAGACGCTTCAGGTCACGATTCTGTAGCAGTAAAAAGACTAGTCGATAGAAAACTTGTCGAATGGAAAGGGATGGATCCCATGTGGGTTGATGATGGTGAAAACAGAGTGGTTTACAACACTGGTGAGGTCTTTCCAGGGCTGGTTATAGCCGGAATGTCTGTGACTGAGACGTATGGAATAGCCAGAAAGGGACCAACATATGGATCAATGCTGCTTTCAGGTAAAAAGGCAGCAGAAGTTACAGCAGCAAAGATAAAAGAACTAAGAAGATAAACTGGTTTACTTATTATTTTTCTATTGAGAATTTCTGAAGTCTTTCTCTATGACGAGCCAAGCGTACCTGAAATTGAAATTGATAATCTAGCCAAGTTCTTAAATGAAAAGACTGGTTTTCAAGTCAAAGTACGAAAAGACTTTTTTGATTTTTTTAACATAGATAAGAAAATTGCATGTGAATTAGCTTCCACCAGAATTTTCAATCAGTATGCTCCATTTGAAAAACATCAACCAAAATTGGAAGAGGTTGAATTCGAAGAATCATTTACAAATAGATCACTTACAAATAATATCATACTTTATGATGGTTTTGAACTACAGAATGTTTTGCAGAAAATCATGCCTGACTCAGAGTTAATGTCTGACAAATTCCATCTTGTTTTTACTACAAGACTTACCTGCACATATGATTATAACGACCGCAAATACCACGGTAGAACAATAGTATGTTCTAATCCATCAATTATCTCAACCACAGGAATAATAGAAGCGCCTGCAAAACCGCGCGAATATTATCTTAGCATATATGAAAACATGATGCAAGGTCTCAACTTAGATTCCATAAAGAATCAGTTTAGAGGCAAATTTTTAGAATATCACGACAAGAATTTGGCAAAAGTTGTGCGAGGATATGCACTGCAAGCTATTTTTTATTATTTGACATCAAGGCCATTCTGTGAATCAAAAAATTGTATGCTATATAATGCTCATTGGCAAGAAGATCTTTTGCATTCTCAAATAGAAATTGCAAATCTGTGCGAAAATCACCAAAAGATCCTCGACGAAATACAACAAAAGTCTGAATAATTTAAATATGAACCGCAATGAGTTTCACCTGTGCAAGCTGAGGTAAGGGCTGAGAGTAACAAACCGGAAACAAAACGAAAATTTGATGTCATTATAATTGGTGCAGGTCCAGCAGGATATACGGCTGCTATATACACATCAAGGGCAAAACGTGAGACACTTGTAATCTCCGGAAACTTACCTGGAGGCCAACTGATGCTCACTACAGATGTAGAAAACTATCCAGGTTTTGCCGAAGGGATATTTGGACCCGAATTAATGATAGCAATGAGAAAACAAGCAGAAAGAATTGGAACCACGATAATAGATGACGAAGTGGTTAATGTGGATTTCAGACACAGACCGTTTAAAATATTGACTTACTCAGAAGAGTATGAAGCAGATGCCGTTATAATTGCGACCGGAGCTAGTCCTAGAAAGATTGGCGTCAAGGGAGAACAAGAATTTAGTGCCAAAGGGGTATCTTATTGTGCTACTTGTGATGGTCCGTTTTTCAAAAATCAAGATCTAGTAGTTGCGGGCGGCGGAGATTCCGCTATGGAGGAAGCTATCTTTCTTACAAAATTTGCAAAAAGTGTGCATGTTGTACATCGAAGAGATAAACTTAGGGCAAGTAAGATAATGCAAGATCGTGCCTTTGAAAATAACAAGATTCAGTTTCACTGGAATAGTGTAATTGATGAAATTAAAGGAAACCAGAAAGTAAATCAGATCACCATCAATAACCTAAAAACGAACCAAAAAGAAACACTAGAAGCTGGTGGGGTTTTTGTTGCAATTGGTCATGATCCAAATACAAAGTTATTCAAAGGCCAAATCGAGCTTGATGACCAAGGCTACATTATATTAAAAAACAGTACAAAGACAAGCGTAGAAGGTGTTTTTGCTGCTGGTGATGTCCATGATCATCTATATAGACAGGCAGTGACAGCTGCTGGTTTTGGCTGCATGGCAGCAATAGATGTTGATAAATATCTTTCTGAAAATAAAAAATAGTTAGAGAAAGATAGCCTGTGACAGATGTTTAGCCTCTTTTAAAGCCTTTTCAAATTGTTTGTCAGTGAAGACTTTTTGTTCCACATAGAGACTTTTAAATTTACGACCATCATCGGCAAAGATTCCAACCATGCATCCCTTGTCAAGCGATAGCTTCTCCATTGCCGCATATACTGCTCCAGAGGATGGGCCTACAAGTAATTTTTCCTTCTCAAAGATCTTCGCTACTGCTGCAAATGCTTCCTCATTTGTTATTGTGAACCAATCATCTACTAGATTTTCTCTTTTTATAAAGAGCACAGGCTTATCAGATTCTACAAAGTTACGCAATCCTTGAATGAGATGGTTTTGTTGTGGCTGGACAGCTATTGTCTTAACAGCGGGATTTTGTTCCTTAAGGTAAGCGGATATACCAGTTATAGTCCCACCCGTTCCAATTCCTGTTAGGAAGTGTGTGATTTTTCCTTCTGTTTGTTTCCATATTTCAGGTCCTGTTCCCTTGTAATGACCCATAAAGTTTGCTTCGTTTTCATATTGATTTGGCATATAATACAGGTCAGGCCTAGCAGAAGAGATCGCCCTTGCTAGAGCTATACTTTGGTCAGCACCAGCTCCTACCTTTGGACATAAATCATCACTTGTCTGGTAAAGTTTAGCTCCAAGTGACTCGATAATCTTCTTTGTCTCCTCGCTTGCCTTTTCTGGAATCACTATTTCTACCTTGTAACCTAGCAAATTTGCAATTCCAGCCAATGCAATTCCTGTGTTACCAGAAGTAGGTTCAATGATTATACTTTCATTCTTCTTTAGAATGCCACGTTCTTCCCCATCCTTTATCATCCAAAAAGCTGCTCTATCTTTTACAGAGCCAAATGGATTGTGAGATTCAAGTTTCGCAAATGCAGTCATTGTGTTAGAAGATAATGATTGTAATTTTATAAGAGGCGTATTTCCTATCTTTTTGAGGTGCTCATCGCTAACAACCTTTGTTGCCAATGGCTACTTCGCCTTTTTTATGGTAAACTCTAGATCTTTGTTAGATTTTTTAATGCCAAGCAATTGATGGCCATTTCTGTTTACCCATCTTGAAATATCTTCTTCAGATGCTGGATCATCTGCTATGACTTTTAAAATATTTCCTACCGTCAGCCTTTCCATTTCTATTTTTGTTCTAAAGACAGGTTCTGGGCAGAACATGCCACGAACATCTATTGTCTTAGTTGGAGTTAATTCTGAAATATAGTTCACCTGTAAACAAAAAATCAGTAGCGCGATATTAAAATCTATTCATATGCGCGATAAAGTTTAATCAAGTTAGAATCATTGGCAATATTGCCCTGAGATTGCGTTCGTATAAAATCTCATAATCTTGATTCTTGAAATTAATTTTGTTTGAGAGTTTTGTGGTCAGATGTACTGCTATCCTGTACATTGCTGTCCAAACTACACTATCTGGATTCGACTCAAAAGCAGTTATCAAAAATCTGCATAAACCTGTCAAGTGGGGATGATTTTCTTTAAAGTATCTAATGATATCATCTTTTGAATTTTCTATTTTGTACTTGGCATGCTCTATCATCTCTCTACTTGTAATGTAACCGGTATTTTCTATAATGATTCGTCCCTTTCGTATTGCATCTAAGATATCATCCAAGTTATTTTCCGAGTCTACCAAATTTGTGCATCTCCCCAAAGTGGAAAGAATATGTGAATCACTTCCTGATACTTCTATCATTTTATTTGTTTTTGCAAAATATGTTGCGCGCATGTTTGAGTACCTGTCAACATTATTACTGTTAAAGACCTCAATTAAATCACAAAGAACAGCTTTTTCACGTAAACCATTATTGAGCCCAAAAGGATGTGGTGCACAAGACACTGCTCCTTGATTTTTTATGATATCAAGTATCTCGGTAATGCTTTTACCGGCCTTTATTGTGTCTGTTAACCCATAGGCAAGAACATGTATTCCTTTGTCAGTGGTTATTTCTTCTCCTGGATATACTTGGATGTGCTGATATTTTTCGTGGTTTTCTTTGTACTCAAGAAGTGACTTGTAGCCGTCCAGAGTGTTATGATTCGTAATAAAGAAAGCGTCAAGACCTATTTTGTAGGCTTGTTCAATTTGTTCCTCAATGGAAATGCCACAATCATATGGAGCTTCCTTTAGGCCAAGTTGAAAATTCGAAAATTCATTGTGACAATGCAGTTCAGTTCTTACAGCATCCAATGTTTATCGGTTCCACCATACTATGAATATAATCTTTGTTTTGAGAATTTAGTTATCTAAATAAATCCGTGGCTTTTGTTCTTAGTAGATCTTTTATTGAACCAACTTTTTCGTCAAAGTTGTAATTTCTTACTATTGCAATTGGAATGTTAAGACTCTTATTCATTACAAGTTCGGTAGATGAGCATATCTCATCTACAATTGCAATGGCAGTTACACGAAGAAGCCTGCCAAAACTGTCTTTTGTACCAATATAATCTGAGATAGGAAAAATTCCTGAAAATCCTATTGCAACATTGGTTTGTCCCTCTCTAAATGGCCTACCAAAGGTATCAGAAATTATAACAGCTGCTTCTATTCCTGTTTTATTCTTAATTTCTTTTCTCAATTTCTGTGCTGACAATTCTGCGTTAACAGGTAGCAATGTTGCGTAGTCTTCTTGTACGTTACTCTCATCAACACCTGCATTTGCACAAACAAAGCCATGTTTTGTTTCAGATATTATTATACCATTTTTCATTCTCACTATGCGTTTAGATTCGTCAAGTATGAGTTGAACTATCCTTGGATCTTTGTTATATTCACTTGCTATTCCTACAGCAAGAAGTGTTGGGTGTACATCAAAGAGATTAACAACCTGCCCTTCTTGTTTAGAAATGATTTTTTGTGTAAAAACTAGTATATCACCATTTTTTAATTGTGGTTTTGATTCTGCAAGCAGCATAATTTCAATTATATCATCACCCAGTTTGATCTCTTTTCCTATCTCGACAGGAATTATTTCTAATGACAATCTAGAAATCTATTCCTTAACTGCTTAAAATTATATCTTGTTTACGCTACAGTCTGCAGCCGTATTTCTAGACCATAGTGCTCGTTGATGAGATCGATTAGTTTTGAAAGGTCTTTTTCTTCAAGTGTTGCTGTTGCCAAATCTTTAACAATATCTTGGGCTCTGAATGCTATTCCCAACCCACATATGTCAAATAATTTGATATCATTTGCGCCGTCAACTACCACTATAGTATTCTTTTTTTCCTCTTTCCATTCTTTCACTTTAATCATGGCCGACTTGGCCTTGTCCGAGTTTACGTGTATTTTGACACCGTCAAGCTTGCCATCTTTAAAAATAAGTTCATTAGCAAAGACATAATCCAAATCAAGTTCGTCTTTCAGCCTATCAGTCATTATTGTAAATCCTCCAGAAACTGCCATCATTTTCCAGCCTGCGTCCTTCAAGGCACGACACGCTTCTTTTGCCCCAGTCATTATTTTTAGTGAGTCTGCAACTTCTTTACATGTATCATAGCTGATTCCTCTGAGAATCTCGATTCTTTTCTTCAGTCCTTCCTCCCAGTTTATTACTCCCTCTATGCCCTTTCTTGTGATATCCCAGATCTCGTCTTGTTTGTTGATTTTTTCTGCAAGTGTTGGAAGGAATTCTGCATCGAGTAATACACCTTCCACATCAAAAATTGCTAACATCAGTTTCTGTTTTCAAACACAAACCAGATTATATTAATCTTAAGCGATCTAGTAGAATTTCACCACTAGTAATATATTCAACGCGCCTTATGAAAAGCATGGGCGAGCTTCCGCACAAATACGAAGTTACTATCAAAGTTGCTACAACTCCGTACAAGTTGTCAGACAAAACCAAAGAAGAACTCAAAGCATCAGGAATGATGGATGACAAAGGAAAATTGAAGTTAAAAGGTGTCAGTCCTAAGATGCTAAAACGTATGAAAGAAGAATCCGTTGATTGCCCTGTCTTAAAAACGGAAGTTGGGTTTGTCCAATGTTTTGTATGCCCTAATTTTCAAAGTAGAATCACTGGCAAAGTGCTTTGCAAGGGCGACCCTCTCTAAAGACCAGAAAGCTCATTAAGACAAATGCCAAAATGATGTGAAATGAGCAAAGAGATAGGAATCACAGTAAAAAAGAACGAAAATTTTAGCGAGTGGTATACACAAGTAGTTCTCAAAGCACAACTTGCTGATTATGCTCCAGTTAAAGGACTAATTGTACTGAGACCGTATGGTTATTCTATCTGGGAGTCTCTCAAATCATCTCTTGATCAAAAACTCAAGACATCTGGTCACGAGAGCGCTTTTCTTCCAGTTCTCATTCCTGAATCTTTACTACGTAAGGAAGCAAGCCACTTTGCTGGGTTTACTCCAGAGGTATTCTGGGTTACTCATTCTGGTGACACCGAAATAGGAGACCGTCTTGCGCTAAGACCAACCTCAGAAACACTTGCGTACTCTATGTATTCCAAATGGATAAAGAGTTGGAGGGACTTGCCGCTCAAAATTAATTTCTGGAATACAGCCTTGCGAGCAGAAATTAAATCTACAAAGCCTTTCTTGAGAACTTCAGAGTTCCTATGGCAGGAAGGTCACACGGTACATACTACAAAGGATGAGGCGGAGGAAGAAGTTATGACCATACTTGACATATATAAAAAAACGATAGAAGAAGAACTCGCCATACCTGTGATTACAGGTAAGAAGAGTGAAAAAGAGAAGTTCGTGGGAGCTGTATACACAACTACTATGGAAGCAATTATGCCCGATGGCAAAGCATTGCAGATGGGAACATCACATTTTCTTGGTCAAAACTTTTCAAAACCATTTGATGTAAAGTTTCTTGATGAGCAAAACGTTGAGACTTTTGCTTGGCAAACTTCGTGGGGAGTCTCTTGGCGACTCATTGGTGCACTAATAATGGTTCACGGTGATGACAAGGGACTTGTTTTGCCACCACGTGTTGCACCTATCCAAGTAGTAATTGTACCAATCTATTATTCGGCTTCCGACAAAGAAGTAGTTCTCAATAAAGCGACGCAAATAAAAGACATCCTAGAAAAAAAGAACCTACGTATTAAAATTGATGCAAGAGACGAATTTACTCCTGGTTACAAGTTCCATGATTGGGAAATGAAGGGCGTGCCTCTTAGAATTGAGATCGGTCCAAAAGATCTTGCAAAAGGCAAAATGGTACTAGTGAGACGTGATGATCTAAAGAAGATAGATCTAACTTTTGATATTAACATGGAAGCTGGAATAATCAATGTGTTAAATGAGATACAAAAGACACTATTTGATAATGCGAAAATACTCCTAAATGAAAGAACGAAGAAGGTAACGGATTTTGAGGAATTCAAAAAGGAGTTAGAAAAAGGAATGTTCCTGTACTCACCATGGTGCGGGGATCAGAAATGCGAAGAAACTATCAAGGAATCAACTGGTGCAGATATTAGAGTAATTCCTTTTGATGGTAAAAGTACGAACTCACCCTGTATTATCTGCAAAAAACCAAGCCAGTTAGAAGTAATCTTTGCAAGAGGATATTAACGTTCTAGGATCTAATTATAGAATAATGACAATTAGCGATTATATGGAACAGACTTGATGGAGACGATAAATGTCTGGTTCCAGCTATCGCGATAGAATTTACATTATAAAAGACATCATCTTGATGCTAGTCCAGTATGGTGAGATGAACCAGACTGCCCTTGTGAGTTTTTGTGGATTAAATTTAAAAAAACACAAGCCAATACTTGATGAATTAGAAGCAAATGGTTTGATAATACGTATGGAAAAATCGTTGGGAAAGCGCATTATTACCATTTACAAGTCCACATCAAAAGGAATAGAATTTTGTAAGACGATTTTGGAGCCTTATGAAAATGTATTTCCGCGCAAGAAGAAACTGGACGAAAAAAAAGAGAATCCCTAGTCTTGTTCCAAGCCGTATTCAGATGTTATCTTTCTATTAATCTCGTCTTTTTGCCTGAGATATTCTTGGTATCTTTTATTCCATGATTTTAGAGCCATGTGTTGTCTAATTCCCGTAACTATCCATACCGCTGAAACAGAGATGATTACTCCAAGTAACACGCTCAGTATTGCACCAAATTCGTATTCTCTTTCAAGGACACTGAAGAAGCGAGGATGTGTTATTAGGAAAATAGATAGACCTATTGCAAATGGAGCAAGTATAAGAGCGGAAATAGACACCCCAAGAAGTATTCGTCTTATTTCTAATATCCTGTCTATGAAGCTGTCTATTATGTCAAGTACATCAATTCTAGAAAATCTACGTTCTTTGTCATCTATCAAGATGCAGATTTACCTCATTTTCAAAATACGATAGTTTTCCAAATGTACTGTATTTCATATCTTATGGATCCACCACTATAGTTCCTTTCATCTCTGGATGTATAGTAGAATAGTATGAATAGCTGCCTTCCTTGTCTGCAAGAAAGTTAATAGTCTGAGCTTCAAAGTATCTCAAGTGTTTTGTATGAACATTGAATGCATCAATGTTCAAATCTTGGTCTGACCCCGTATCCTTGTCTTCGTTTATTACATGAAGTGAGACCAAAGTGCCTTTTGCAATATGAATAGAGGGATCGATGTTTACTCCTGATATGGTTTTCTTGCCACTTCTTGTAGATTGCTCATCAAATGCATATCCTTGGTCTGTATGTATGGCCTTGATGTAGATATTTGAAGGAGTCGCAAATACTGGGCTTGAACCGTTTACCGGAATTGTCGAAGTCATAAGATAATATCCTCCAGCTACTGCAGCTGCTACGATTATTGCAATCCCTATGATAGTACCACGTGAAATAAACTTGCTTTTAGTCTTGTTTTTCTGCTTCTTTACCACTAGGAGATAACTGGCGTGTGTGTATATTTATGTAATGATGAACAAAGCTTCGTAAAGGATATTATTTTGGTCATAATTTAATTGGATTGGATACATTACGAAAAAACTACAAATCATTCTTATTGGAATAATCATAGCTCTTTCGGCAACCGTTATTGTACAGTTTACTAACAACAAAACCTTTAGTGATATATCCCAGGCAACAGTTCAAGGCCCTGCTGGCCCACAAGGTCCTCCAGGTCCTCAAGGTCCACCAGGTCCTCCAGGAACTGCGACTTCATCTTCGATGCAAGACTCTACAATATCAGATATTTACAAAAAAGTTCAAAACTCGATAGTACAGATTACAACCAAAGTTTCCACGGTAGACAATAGTGTCATAATAAATGGTGCACCGCTTCAAAGTCAAACCACCAGACTAGGGTCTGGTTTTGTTTATGACAAGGAAGGCCGAATAATTACCAATAATCATGTTGTAGAGGGATCAAAGACGGTAAATGTGACATTTATCGATGGAAATACATATACTGCAAAAGTGGTGGGAACAGACCCAGACAACGACATTGCAGTAATACAGATAATTGATAATTACTCAGACGAGAATCTCATTCCTCTCACATTAGGTAATTCTACTGATCTACAGGTTGGCCAGCCAGTCATTGCGATAGGAAACCCTTTTGGTCTTAGCGACACGGTGACTACTGGAATAATAAGCGCCATTGGACGCTTGCTTCCCAACGAGAATGTTGGATTTTCCATACCAGATGTGATACAAACAGACGCTGCAATTAACCCAGGCAATTCTGGAGGCCCTCTTTTGGACACACAAGGACAAGTTATAGGAATGAATACAGCTATCAAGACTAGTACAGGTGATTTTGCAGGAGTTGGATTTGCAATTCCCTCAGATTCCATGAAAAGAATAGCTCCTGTTTTAATTAAAGATGGAAATTATTCTCATCCTTATCTTGGAATTGCAGGAGGTAGTATGAATCCTGACATTTCGCTTGCAAATGGTTTACCAAGAAACTTCAAAGGAGTAGTAGTTGAAAAAGTTGTAAAAGATGGACCTGCTGACAAGGCTGGAATTATTGCTGCTACACTGGACGATAACAACATTCCACATGGAGGAGATATCATAACTTCAATAGATGGACATCCTGTGAAGACAATTTATGACATCATAGCGTATCTAGATGAGCAAAAAAATGTTGGTGACAAGGCGGTCTTAACTGTAAATAGACAAGGAAAATCATTGGACCTAACTGCTACTCTTGTAACCAGACCCTCATCCGCTTCATAGATTAATATCACAAAGTGTTCTTTGAAATTCGAAAATTCCACAACTTGTCTGTAGCTTTTTT
>Ga0209376_1002967_pt1 | contig 15703 bp, 18 predicted proteins | sample GraSoiAngelo_134_FD_185891 | JGI IMG/M metagenome (GOLD analysis project Ga0209376, IMG submission 185891) | Grasslands soil microbial communities from the Angelo Coastal Reserve, California, USA - 14_0929_05_30cm (SPAdes) (version 2) | ecosystem: Environmental > Terrestrial > Soil > Grasslands ... | reverse complement strand
CCAGCGACGAAGAGGCGAAGGTAAAGTATGAGCAGATTTACACGCCGCATCGATTAAGCTCTATGTGGGATTACTTCGTTCGCCGCGCCAAAAAATTTCGCAAGTCGACGTAGGGGCATGTTCCCATACCTGCCCTGATTTGGGCAACCACAGGGGGGTCGCCCCTACTATTTGCCGCCCACCTTCTTGAAAAATCCCTCTTTTTCCAGCTCGGCGACGAAGCGCATATCCATGAAACCGTCGGGCTTCGCCGCCTTGGCCGCGGGATTGGTTTCAGCCAAGTCCGCGATAACCGCTTCCATTCCTTTGCGGCTCACGTACGGGGGAAACTCTAAATATTCACGGAATTGATTGTAAGTATCCTCCTGGATGTCAGGTTCCTTCACTTTGAGCTGATTCTGGATCATCTTCAGAGCAGCCGCTTTATTGGTCTTGAAGATTTGCACGCCTTCGGCATATGAACGGATGACCCGGCGGACGATATCCTCGTTGGCGCGTATGTAAGAACGGCTCGCGCCGACTGCCACTGAGACATACTCAGGGCCTTCCTTGGCCAGGTTCATCAACTCGTTGAAGCCGGCTTTGCGCGCCCGGCTGTTCGTCGGCGGAGAAACGACGCCGGCATCGATCTGACCAGCCGTCAAAGCAGTGAAGATGTTCGGCACTTCCATCAAGGGTAAAATTTGATAATCCGCCGATTTCAAACCAGCCTGGCCCAGGGCGTAAAGCGCGGAAGTGTGAGTGGACGAGCCGACCCGGGTGATGCCGATCTTTTTTCCCTTAAGATCGTTGATTCTTTTGATCTCAGGCTTCGCCATGAGCGAAAAAACCATGCGATTCGTGGCACCTGCGACCAATGCCAGGTTCGCTCCTTTGAGATTCGCCTGAGCTTCGTTGTTCCCGTCCATGAAAGAAAAGGCGATCTCGCCAGCCAAAATCGCTTGGATGGCTCGGGAGCTAGATGGGATATGAATCAACTCAATGTCCAGACCGTTTTTCTTGAAGAGCCCTTCCTGTTGTGCCAGAAACATGCCGCTTTGCGCTCCGGTTACGGCCGTCCAGTTGATGCGCGTCTTCTGCGCCAAGGCGGGTGGCGCTGTGAGTATCGCGAGAAATAAAACCAGAAATCTTAGCGATAGCTGCTTCATTTGAAAAACCTCCTAAGAAAAGCCCTCAAATACTATTTATCATAGTTAACGGATTGGCAAAGTGCCTTCGCCGTGTTAGATAGGCCGCATGAGCAAGAAAATTCATTTGACATTGGCTACCGGCGATTACGAGAGCATTCGCGCCCTTAAAGAGGGAACCGTGAAACCCGACGGCATCGAGTTGACCGTCCTCACCGACATGACGTCTGATATTCGTCACTGGCGCATGATACGCAACCGCGAGTTCGACGCGGCAGAGCTATCGATGTCAAATTATTTGATGGCGAAATACATCGGCTTGCCCTTTGTCGCCATTCCGGTTTTTCTGCATCGCCGATTTCGCCATGGGTTTGTCTTTCTAAACACTGCCAAAGGCATTCGCAAACCGACCGACCTGATCGGTAAGAAGGTCGGGCTCCGGAACTTTCAAGCGACCGCAAATTTGTGGATTCGCGGCCTCCTGGAGCACGAATACCGGGTGCCGCACCGGCAGATCCAATGGTTTAAACAGGACGAAGAAGAGGTGGAGTGGACACCGCCAGCCGACTTGAAGATTCAACGGATCGCACCGGGGAAGAACGTTGAGAAAATGCTCGTTGACGGCGAGCTCGATGCGCTGATTCACCCGGAAGTAATCCGGCCGATACTGCAAAAAGACGAGAGAGTCACTCGTCTGTTTCCGAACTACCGGGATCTCGAAATCGAATATTTCAAGCGCACCGGCATCTTCCCGATCATGCACACGACGGCGATTAAGCAAGAAGTGGTGGAAAAATACCCTTGGGTACCGATCAATCTGATGCAGGCCTTTGAACAGTCGAAAAAGGCCGCATATAAGCGCATGGAAAACCCGAGGATTGTTCCGCTCGCTTGGTTTCGGTATTTTTCGGAAGAACAAGAAGAGATTCTTGGGGACGATCCCTGGGTGTATGGGCTCGGCGACGCGAATCGAAAAACACTGGAGGCCTTGATGCAGTATTCCCAAGAACAAGGTTTGCTCGGAAGAAAAATGTCCCTTGACGAGCTGTTCATCAATACGGCTGCGCAGTCATGACCATGGAGACAGCGGTTATCGCCGGCGTCGGCCCAGGGTTGGGTTCATCTCTTGCCCGCGCGTTCGCGCGCGAAGGCTATGCCGTGGCGCTTATCTCTCGACACAGTGAGTCCAGCGAACCAGTTGCCGAGCAAATCCGCTCCGCCGGTGGCAAGGCTATTATCATTCCCGCAGACGTCACTCAGCGCCAGGCGGTCCTGAAGTCAGTAGAAAGAGCCAGCGCTGAACTCGGTTCCATCACTGCTCTAGCTTACAATGCCAGTGGCTATGGCCGCGGCGCTTTTTTGGAAATCGAACCGGAGCAAATTCGGCAATCTTTCGACGTCGGCGTCATGGGCGCCGTTCATTTAGCCCAAGCGATCATTCCGCAGATGCTCAACGCTGGTCACGGTTTCATTTCATTGACGGGTGCTACCGCGGCATTAAGGGGGCGTGCCGGTTTTGCTCCTTTGGCCATCGCCAAGTCCTCGTTGCGGATGCTCGGTCAATCCCTGGCTAGAGAATTTCATCCCAGGGGCATTCACGTCATTCACGTGATTGTCGACGGACAGATCGATACCCCAAAACTCCGGGCCCGGGACCCGCAGCGATCAGTTGAGTCTGTCATACCTCCTGACGCCATAGCCGCCGCAGTAATCCACACGCTGAAACAACCCCGTAATGCCTGGACGCACGAGATCGACGTCCGCCCTTACCTAGAGAGCTTCTGAACTCCTTCTTTATAACATGTAGCGCGCCATCACAGCTGATTGATCTTCCCAGCGTATTGTCGTAGATTCGCGCGACGGTACTGTCAGTCACCGTAGTAGAATGACCGCACTAGATTTTACTTTTGCCCGACACTAGGCTGTCCTTTGTCTACGCAAATAGCCTAGCAATTCTTATCACGGGAGGCGCTATGGACAAGGCCAAGCTTATTCGGAACTCCTTAAGCGATCTGGGTCAGTTGATTATGCCCGGCGTGTATGACGCGCTCAGCGCCAAAATCGCCTCGCGCGCTGGCTTCGAGGTGATTTTCATTACTGGTTATAGTCTTTCGGCTACGCTTCTGGGTGAGCCGGACTTTGGTCTTCTTACACAAACAGAAGTGATCGACGCGGCACAGCGGATTTGCTCCGTTGTTGATACGCCGGTGATCGTCGATGCCGATACCGGCTATGGTAACGCCGTCAATGTGATAAGGACCGTTCAGGATCTAATTCGCGCCGGAGCTGCCGGTATGTTTTTAGAAGATCAGGTTTGGCCGAAAAGATGTGGCCACATGACAGGCAAACAAGTCATTCCTCTGGACGAACAGCTGAAGAAGCTCCGCGCCGCCATAGAAGCCAAAGGAGAGCATGATTTCTATATCGTCGCGCGCACGGACGCGCGCCAAGCGCTCGGTTTAGATGAGGCAATCAAACGTGGGATCGCCTTTAAAGAAACCGGGTGCGACGCGGTGTTTATTGAGGCGCCGGAGAGTAAAGAAGAAATGAAAGAGATTTCACGCCACGTGCCAGGGCCGCTTGTGGCGAACATGCTCGAGCGTGGTGTCACCCCTATTATGGCGCCACAAGAGTTACGAGATCTCGGCTTTGCGCTGATTGTTTGGCCCTTGGCCCCGATTTATACGGTGGCCAAATCTTTGCGGGAAGTTTATTCGACTCTGCGGCGAGATGGTTCTACGCTCGGGATTTTAGAGAGACTGATGCCTTTTGATGAGTTTAACGAGATCGTGGGCCTAGACGAAAAATATTCCCTTGATGCTCGGTACAAGAACTAATCCACGAAATAGGCGAGCGATCATAATCTCATAGGCATGAGCACGTAGAGGTAGCCTTCTTTTCCTGTTTTTCGAATCACGCTCGGGCTGAGTTCGTCTTTCAACTCGATATCAACCTCTCCTTCGCTGTCCAATACGGTAAGAACATCAAGGAGGTAGCGGGCATTAAAGCCGATGGAGATTGGCTTACCTTTATATTCTGCTTCAATCTCTTCCACCGCTTCACCGAGATCTGGATTATTGGCCGAGATCGAAACCTTGCCGTCGGCAAATTCCATCTTTATTCCCTTGTATCTTTCGCTAGACAAGATCGACACCCGTCTTAGGGCTTGTAAAAGTTCTTGGTGCTCGATCTTCGCGATGTTAGGGTTCCCCTTAGGGATAACTTTCGTGTAGTCTGGGAAATCCCCATCAATGAGCCGCATGAACAGCTCAACCTTGTCTTTGATCACGAGTCCCATGTTTTCCCTAAAACCGATAGAGACAACTCCATCTTCACCGCTTTCTAATAATTTTTTCAGCTCAGATAAGCCTTTGCGCGGAACAATGACTCCCTTGGTTAATCCCAACGATCCCAGTACCCTCTCTTCAAAAGCGAGTCGATGACCATCCGTAGATACCATCCTGATTTTCCCGCCCTCGCTTTCTTCAACAAACACGCCGTTCAGACTATAGCGCGTTTCGTCGGTGGACACGGAGAAAATGGTTCTCTCGATCATTTCCCGGATAGTCGAAGCCGGCGTTGTCGACAGTCCTTTGCTGTCGATTTTCGGGAATTGGGGAAACTCGCGCGCGTCCATTCCAACAATCTTGAAGACTGACTTACCGCTTTTGATTTCGACCCAATCGTTCTCCAATCGTTTTAGTTGAACCTGTTCATTGGGAACTTCCCTGATGATTTCATACAGTTTTTTCGCATTGACGGTAACCGTCCCCTCTTTTGCAACTTCCCCGTCCACGTGACCCCTGACACCAACTTCCAAGTCGGTCGCCGTTAATCGGATCTCGCCTCTCTGACACTCGATTAACACGTTGGCCAAGATCGGCATGGTATTCCGACGCTCGACAATACTCTGCGTCCAATAAAGCGTAGCGAGAAGATCTCCCCGCTTAGCTTTAGTTTCCATGTGTCCTCCCAGTGACTTCTAATTCTTTAATATATAAGTAATTAAGAAGTAATAGTAGGGGTTGTGGATAAAATAGAAAAGTCCAAATAGAGTAGATAATTTAATAGATTGGTCTGTGACTTAGTTCGATGATAATTGCTCTGTATTCAACCGAGGCAGCGAATTAGGCAGATTAATCCACATTCATCCACAGCTTAATCCTTAGATAATCACAAAAATACCCACAGCTATTTTTTGACGTTCAGGTTCCTCTCGAGCTTCTCGATGGTGGTCTGCATGTAGGGATCTTCTTTTAGTTTTCTTTCGACCGTCTTGGAAGCGTGAATCACCGTCGAGTGGTCGCGGCCGCCGAATTTGTCGCCGATCGCTGGGAAGGAGGTTTCCGTGTACTTACGGCAAAGATACATAGCGACCTGCCGTGGAATGGCAATATTCTTGGTCCTTCTCTTTGCCTTTAGGTCGCCCAGTTTGATGTTGTAGAAGTCGCAGATGGTTTTTTGGATGCCTTCTACTGTTATTTGGTGTTGAGGTCCTTTAAGTGTGTTGCGCAATACTTCCTTTGTTAGCTCTACGGTCATCTGTGTCTTTGTTAGGGAGGCGAAGGCACCCAAGCGCGTCAACGAACCTTCCAGTTCCCTAACGTTTGAGTCGATGTTTGTCGCTAGAAAAATCGCTACGTCATGGGGCAGCTGTATGCCCTCGGCTTCGGCTTTTTTCTGCAGGATCGCGACGCGGGTCTCCATGTCCGGGGGTTGGATATCGGCGATCAAGCCCCATTCGAACCGGTTGCGGAGCCGGTCCTCCAAGCCAGGAATCTCCTTAGGGAACTTATCCGAAGTTATGACGATCTGCTTGTGCGACTCGTAAAGTGAGTTGAAGGTATGAAAAAACTCTTCTTGAGTCCGTTCTTTGCCGGCGATGAATTGGACGTCATCGAGAATCAAGATGTCTATATTCCTGAATTTCGTTTTAAACTCATCCATCTTGTCTCGTCGAAGTGAGCCTATAAGCTCGTTCATAAATGACTCAGAACTGAGATAATAGACTTTTAACCCAGGACGTTTAGCGGCTCCCTTGTGACCGATCGCAACCAGATGAGTCTTGCCAAGGCCTACACCGCCATAAATGAATAAGGGATTGTAATTCTCACCTGGTTGGCTTGCGACAGCCACAGACGCCGCATGAGCGAATTGATTGCTGGCGCCGACGACGAAATTCTCGAAAGTGTACCGGGGAATGAGATTATTCACCCGCTGCGGTTTTTCTCTCTCCCTCTCTTCTTTTCGTTCGGTTTTTTCGCCCGTATTCTTAGTTTGTAAATATTGGTTAACGTTAAGACAAACTTTTACTTCTTGATGCGCGAGCGAACTTAGCACGTCCTCAATCTGACGCAGGAAATGCTCTGTCAGCCAATCGCGAAAAAACTTGTTTGGAACGGCCAGACGAACCTCATTCTTGGCGCGTGAATCAAAATGAATGGGTTTTATCCACGTCTCAAAATTCTGTTTGCCGAGCCGCTTTCCGATTTCACCAAGGGCTTCTTGCCACAAATCATCCATGATGGCACCGATAACCTATTTAATTATCAAGAGAAACTGACAAATAACTTACAAACAATTTTATCCACAGCTGTGGATAACTCAAAAAGCCTTCACTAATTAGTTGCTTAGATAGCGTTGAGAACACGAATATCAAGGTCGGCATTGGGCGATATTATTGAGTCATTAAAGAGACCGCCAGAAAATTACGACGCTGTTCTTCCTCGTGCGCATCAATCACAACGCAAAGATTGCTCCGGCGCAAGTCGGAAGAAAAATTCATAATCCTTTTCAATTTTCTTTGCAAGAAAAAAAATGCAATAAAAATTTTTTATCTGCGCTCGATTCTCTTCATTTACCTTGACACACTACTGACGCAGTGCTACGAGGACTCACCCGTGCCCAGAAATCAATCCAAAGCGCTTTACCAACGCGCCAGAGAGAAAATTCCTGGCGGCGTTAACAGCCCAGTCCGAGCATGGCAAGCGGTCGGCGGTACTCCCGCGTTCATCGCGCGAGGTAAACGCGCGTACCTCTTTGACACCGAAGGAAGAAAATACATCGATTTCGTTGCCTCATGGGGACCCCTCATTTTGGGACACGCGCATCCGAAAATCGTCCAGCAAATAAAAAAAACCGCGGCGCGGGGAACAACCTTCGGTGCGCCAACGGAAGGCGAAGTAGAGTTGGCCGAACTTGTTTGCCGTTTGGTACCCTCTATCGAAACGGTCCGATTGGTGAGCTCCGGAACCGAGGCGACCATGAGCGCCGTGCGCCTGGCCAGAGCTTGTACCAGGCGAACAAAAATCATCAAGTTCGACGGCTGTTATCACGGTCACGCAGATGGGCTGTTAGTAAAAGCCGGCTCAGGGATCGCCGCGCTGGGGCTGCCTGACAGCCCAGGGGTGCCGCCGGGCTTCGCTCGAGAAACTCTCGTGGCGAGATTCAACGACCCCGCGTCGCTGGAGGGTTTGTTCGACAGACACGGAAAAAATATCGCGGCTGTTATTGTAGAACCCGTCTGCGGCAACATGGGAGTGATTCCGCCGGCGCCAGGATTTCTCGACGCAATGAGAAAAGTCGCGCACGCTTATGGCGCGCTTTTGATATACGACGAAGTCATCACGGGTTTCCGCGTAGCTCTCGGCGGTGCCCAACAGCTTTATAAACTCCAGCCGGATCTTACCTGCTTGGGAAAAATCTTGGGCGGCGGGCTTCCTCTGGCGGCTTTCGGCGGGCGGCGGGAGATTATGAATCTTCTGGCTCCAGAAGGGCCGGTCTATCAAGCCGGCACGCTTTCCGGCAATCCACTTGCCGTCGCTGCCGGATTGGCAGTCCTGAAGCTATTATCCCGCCGCGGCACATACAGCGCTTTGGAAGATCTAGGGAGAAAAATGGAAGAGGGATACCGCACGGTTTTGCGCCAGTATGGAATTCATGGAACCGTGAATCGGGTTGGCTCCATGATGACGGTTTTTTTCGGCGTGGACCGCGTCCAAAGCGCGGCCGACGCGCGCCGCGGTGATTGCGCGCAGTTTGCGCGGTATTTTCACGGCATGCTCAGACGGGGCGTCTATTGGCCGCCTTCCCAATTTGAGGCGGCCTTTGTCTCCTTGAGCCATTTGGAAAAGGACATCGCGAAAACGTTGCAAGCATTCTCCGCTTGGGCAAGAGAAGAGAGGCGTCGTTAGGTTGACGCTTAGCAAATTTCTTGGTAGACGAGTTTGGGAGTGAGGCCAGAAGCGGACCCTTCGGAAGATAGGGCAGATCAAAGCAATTCTCGTTTCGTCAGGATCGCCAAGTACGCGGCCATCGGCCTTCAATTTCCCAGCACCATCATCGGCGGTTTAGTGTTGGGATACCTGGTGGACAAATTCCTTGGTACGTCCCCCTGGGGTGTGACTATTTTAACCTTTGTCGCTTTTGTTGGCGCCGTCGCGCAGCTAATCCAGTGGGTCCGGCGCTTCGGCAACGAGAAATGATGCGTAGCGTATACCGTATCGAGCTGTGGCACGTAATCCTCCTCGGGGTTTTGTTCGCTAGTCTTATGCCTTTGAGCCTTTTGGAGCCGCGCGCTTTTTTTCTCGGCGGGGTGTTCGTGGCGGTCAATTTTTTTTTGTTGGCCCTAGGCGTGCGCTGGGTGTTAACACCGTTAGGGGATCACGGCAGGGTCTGGATGGGAGTTGCGCTCTTGCTTTTGAAATTTGTCATGTTTCTCGGGTTGCTCTCCTTACTCTTTTTTCATTTTGAGTTTTTCGTGCTCTCTTTCGCCCTGGGCTTTTCAACGCTGCTGCTTGCTATCATCTGCGAGGGATTCTATTTCTATGTAAGGCGGAGTCCCTAATGGAGCATCCTTTCAGCTGGTATGCTCTTTTGCCCTACCCTTTGACCGTCCTGCCGGAGCATTCATTTACCGCGTCAGTGGTGACGGTGCTGCTCGTACTAGTGGCGCTTGTCGCCCGGGGCGCGCTTTCGCGAAGCTCCGATCCGGTGATTCCCGACACGAGCATCAGCGTGAAAAATGTGCTGGAGCTGTTGATCGGGATCGTGGTCTCGCTCACCGATGGGGTCATGGGAAAAAAGGGCCGCAAGTATGTTCCCCTGTTCGGGAGTTTTTTTCTGTTCATTCTTTTTGCCAACCTGATCGGATTGGTGCCGGGATTTTCTCCGCCGACGAGCAATCTCAATACCACGGTCGGCTTGGCGCTGGTTTCTTTTGCGGCGTACAATTGTTTTGGTTTCAAGGCCAACGGCTTGGGCTACATCAAGCAATTCATTGGGCCGATGCACTCTCTGCCACCGACGAGGAACTGGCTGATGGGGCTGCTTTTTGTGCCGGTCTTGCTACTCTCAGTTGTGTTTTTCTTCATCCTTGAGAGCTCCTCCCATCTGTTTCGGCCGGTCTCGCTCTCCCTCCGGTTATTCGGCAACATGTTCGGCGACCATCAGGTGCTTGAGGCGTTCATAGATTTGACCAAATTAGTCGTGCCGGTGCTGTTTTACATTCTCGGCGCGTTGGTGTCGGTCATCCAGGCGTTTGTGTTCACGGTGTTGAGCGTGGTCTATGTGGCTTTGGCTATCAGTCATGAACATTAGCGGGCGATCGAAGCGGAGAGGTAGAGGAGAGAGGAGAGGCAAAAGGTCGCAGCGCTGGAAAGGAGGAACAGGATGAGAAAGCTACTTCTATCTGCAGCAACGTTCGCGCTGGCGGGGTTTCAGCCCGCGTTGTCCATGGCAGCTGAGGCAGCCGGGGCAGCCTCGGCGGATGCGGCGACCCGGGGGGCGGTTGCTATTGGGGCCGGCCTGGCTATAGGCGTTGCCGCCTTCGGCGCTGCCTTGGGCCAGGGGCGCGTGGGCGCCTCGGCAATGGAGAGCATCGGCCGCAATCCCAACGCCGCGGATAAAATCTTTCTGCCGCTGATTCTAGGTCTCGCCTTTATCGAGGCGTTGGCCCTCTACGGCTTCGTGATCGCGTTTCTCTTGCAGGGCAAGATCTAACTGCGGGATAGAAAAACAGAAAAAAGGGGCGGGGGAGCATTCTCCTCGCCCCTTTTTAGTTGCTCGGCAACTCTACATTATGAAGGTGGACTTGAGTGTATCGCAGAAGCTCAGCAAGCGTGTGGAGCTTGTAGGATTTTAAGTAAAAGATGTCTTTAATTCCGGTATTGACCAGAACCTTCAGGCAGTGAATGCAAGGGGTGTGAGTGATGTAAATGGCGCCGTCTTTGATACTGGACCCGTTTTTCGCCGCCTGCGCGATGGCATTCATCTCCGCGTGGATGGTGCGAAAACAGTTTTGCTCTGTTTCGCCATTCGGCGTCTTCGATTCGTAGATAAGGCATCCCACGTCCGTACAGTGAGGCATCCCAGCGGGAGCGCCGTTATAGCCGGTTGCTAGTATATTCTTATCCCGGACGATCACGGCGCCGACCTTGGCCCGCATGCACGTGGAGCGCTCGGCCACCTGTTGCGTTATGGTCATGAAGTATTGGTCCCAACTCAGCCGCTCGGTCATAGGAGGCCCTCCGTTTAGTTTGACTTTTTATTGATGGAGACCTGCACCTTGTCTCCGATTTTTGCCTGACAACGCCGCTGGGCACTGTCCCCATAGAAGGCGATTTCTACTAATCCCCAGCTATTGATAAGAGCGATGCAACGACCGTCCTCGCCGGCGGCATAGCTCCGCGCTAGTCCTTGAATAGTGATGTTGCCCACAGTGACCGACAGATTTTCTCTTTGCAATGCCGCCAAGTCTTGTTCTTGAATATTGGTGAAGAGATTACCAAAGCCGTCGATGTAGACAATCTCTCCTTCGATGCGGCCCTGCGACTTCACTAGCTTGGGCCAATCTAGACAAACAAAGTTATCGACGGGCTCGCCGAGGGCAGCGGGGTCGATGCCGAGAGAGAGATGGGCAGCCACTGGCGAGAATATATCACGCCCATGAAAAGTCGCGCTGGTGGGCTGTAGATGGTAAATCGTGTTGGACAGCTGAATCACCGCATCCGGTCGTTTGTCCGTCAAGGTCAAACTCAAGACGCCGTTGTCAGGCCCGATAAAATATTGTCCGTCGGACTCGATCAAAAGCGCATGTCGGGTGCTTCCCACGCCCGGGTCCACCACGGCAACATGGATCGCGCCGCGACGAAAGTAAGGGACGGAGTGGCGCAAGACGAGCGCGGCGGCCATTATATCCTGCGGTGGAATGCCGTGACTCAAGTCCACGACTTGAACGTTGGGATTGATCCCGGCGATGACGCCTTTCATGATTCCCACGAAAGGGTCTTTGTAGCCGAAGTCGGTCGTTAAGGTAATGATCATAGAGTTGTGTCCAATGTCAGACGAATTTAACGGAAAACTCGTAACCGGTAAACAGTGCCGTTACGATCTGACTTTTTACCGTCTCGGCATGCCGCGCATTTTTTTTCATTAGGCAATTGGTCCATTATAGGATAAGAAAGCAAAGGGAGCCCGCCGATTCGCATCTTTCGCCCACTACGCTACAAAAATTACGCCCTTTTTGGCAGCAGCGACTTCATCGCCTCCATTGGCCAGTTCGTTCGCGAGATCGCGCTCTATTGGCTCGCCTATGAAATGACCGGCTCCGCTATGGCGCTCGGGATTCTGGGTCTTTGCGAAGCGACGCCGCGGCTTGCACTGAGCGTCGTGGGAGGCGTCATTGTCGATCGCTATGACCGGCTGCCCCTATTAACGGCCATTCAGTTCCTATGCGCTGTGCCCGTATTCGCCATGGTGGCGCTCTATTTTATCGGCGTGCTGCAGTTCTGGCACATGGTGGTTCTCGAGACGCTGCTGTCGATCATTCGGAGCATGAATCCCACCGCCGGCCAGTCGCTGTTGCGTGACCTTGTGCCGGAGGAAGATCTGATGAGCGCCGTCGCTTTGTACTCTCTCGGTTTCAATTCCGCGCGCATCATTGGCCCGTCTCTCGGCGGTGTGCTCATGTTGTGGATCAATGTCGGCGGCTGCTTTATTTTCTATGGCGTGACTCTGCTGTTCTCGGGGTTTGAGTTGCTCCTGGTGCGGTTGGTAAATACGGCCAAACCCAGTGCGGGGTCGAACTGGCTCCGAGAGGTCAAAGAAGGCCTGAGCTATATTGGCGGCGCGCCGCTGGTTCTCTCGAGCACGCTCGCGGCCTATGCGCTGAGCACGTTTGTTGGGACGTATCAGCGTTTCCTGCCGGTCTTCGCGAAAGATATCCTTAATGTCGGACCGGATGGCTTGGGCGCGCTCATGGCTGCTTCCGGCGTGGGCGCCGTCTTATCACTGGTCTTCTTGGATGCGGCTGGCAAGCGGTGGAGGCGGGAGACGCTCCTATGGTTCAGCGCCAAAGCGACGCCTCTATTGCTCATTCTCTTCTGCGTCTCGCGTAACTTATGGCTGTCGGTGTTGCTGATGGGACTGCTCGGCGCGGCGCAGATACTCTTTCGCACGGTCAGTCGCCTGATCATTCAAGTGGAGGCACCGCGCGAGTTACTGGGCCGCGTCATCAGTGTTTTTCTAATGGACCAGGGTTTGAGATCAGTGGGTTCACTGATCATGGGCGCCTTTGCGACGATTTTCGGCGCCCCGGTGGGTCTCTCGTTGTGCTCGGTTTTATCGATCGTACTGACGACGGCGACTTTTTACCGATTTTTAGGCAAGCCAACCGGTCGGGGCAATTTAACGGCGTAAATGGGCGTGACCTTGGTTATAGCTCTTCCAGTACCGCGGCGAACAGAAGCGGCACCATGATCTCCATGTGGCCGGTTAGGTGATAGCCTTTGCCACTTTGCTGTGTCGGTCGCGATACCACGTTGGTCAGGGGCCGGTAATGGGCGAGGAAGTCTAGATTCACTGTGGTGAGGTTCTGCACGGGATGGCCCAGATTCCGCGCCAAGCTCACCGCCTTGAGAAAAACTTCGGGAAGCACCACGGCCGAGCCGAAGTTTAGGTAAACACCGCCTCCTAACGTCGCGACGACCGAGGTGAGCGTGCGAAAGTCTCTTAAGCTTCCGTCGCCAAGCGCCTTGCCATCGACTTTTGGATGCATGTGAATAATGTCGGTTCCGATGGCGATGTGAGATGTGATGGGAATCCCCCAGCGCGCCCCGGCGGCGAGAATACTCAATCGACGGTGCGGTAAACGAGCTTTGAGAATCGCTTGTCCGACCGCGGCACCGATGCCTAACTGTCTCCCTGAGCCTTCGCTGATCGCTTGATTTAGAAAAGCTCCGGTCTCTTCGCCCATGCCGAAGCTGCCGTCTTTCAGACTGGCTGCCACGTCCTCCGAAGTCTCGCCCATATAGGCCAGCTCGAAATCATGGATCACTCCGGCGCCGTTCAGCGCCACCGCGTTGATAATTCCCCGCTCCATGAAATCGATGATCAGTGGGCTCAATCCAACTTTAATGGGATGAGCGCCCATCCCCAGAAGAACCGTCTTGTTGGCGCGATGAACCCGGGCGATTTTGCGCGCGATCGCCTTCAAGCTCTGCGCCGCCAGGATGTTCGGTAGCCCTTGAATGAGCGAACGAACCCGCGCACCCTTTCGAACCGTCTTACCTAAGAGTAAAGATTGAACTTTGCTGAACCTTTTTTTGACCGGGTAGGTTCTGACCTTGGAGAAATTGAGCGGCCTGAAGGTTTTTTTCGGCATGAACGGAATCAGCAGCCGTTATTTGGCAGGGAAGAGCTTCTGGTCCACGATGTCGCAGATGACGTGGCCAACGAGAATGTGGGTTTCCTGGATGCGTGGACTATTTCGGCCTTCAGAGACCTTCAGTAAGAAATCGACTTTCCCGGCCATCTTCCCTCCGTTTCCACCGGTTAAGCCGATAGTCGTGATCTTGAGTTGTTTGCACACGTCGATGGCGACCAGGACGTTGGCTGAATTGCCGCTAGTAGAAATCGCCAGCGCGATGTCTCCCTCTTTTGCCAGCGCCCTCACTTGTTTGGCGAAGACTTCCTTGTAGTCGTCGTCGTTCGCAATGCTCGTCAGCGCTGAAGTGTCAGTGGTCAGGGCGATAGCGGGCAGGGGCGGTCTATCAATGAGGAAACGGTTAACGAACTCGGCGGCGATATGCTGCGCATCCGCGGCGCTACCTCCGTTGCCAAAGAGCAGGAGTTTGTTGCCTCTTTGGAAACAGGCAATGATTGCGTCGATGGCGCTTACGAGCGTGTCTATATTGTCGCCCAGAAAGGCCCGCTTCACACGAATGCTTTCGTCAAATGCTTGGGTAATGGCGTCCTTCATCAGCTTTTCTCGTAATGCTTCGCCATCTCGCTCTGCGCGCCCCGCCGCGCCAAGGCCTCTTCAAACCATTGACGCACGATGGGATCTTCGTCTTGGTATTCGATTTGGGCGCCGCCCTTTTTGCGGTCGACCGCACTCTGGTACTTCTTGCCGACGCCGTGAAATTTCTTGCTGCCGAAGGCGCGTAAGGCCAGATAGCGGGCCGGTTTGTCACCCGCGTTGAAGTGCTGGTGCCACCAGTTCTCCGGCGGGACGATCATGCTGCCTTCATGCCAATCGTATTTCTTGATCCCCGACCCATCCGGCCAGACCAGAGAATAGCCCTCGCCGCTCAAGATGATCACGTGAGCGCCGGGTCCATGACGATGGGCTTTCTTATAGGTTCCCACCGGGAACTCCGAAATATGACAAGCGGTGCTGTTTTCCGACAGCTCGAATTTGATGTTGCTCCCGCCGGCGCCGCGCTCTTTGTATTCAAGCAATTTGAATGACCGCGCATCGGGCACGAAATTCGTCTCCCAAACGTTGCCGGCGAACTTGAGCCCTCGGTAGTCACCGGCATGCAAGGTCCCTTGGCCGTTGAAATAACCTTCGCGGGCGTCGAATCGATCCGTGAAGGTAAAATTGTTGTTAAATATGAAATCATGATTGTGCAGGAGATTGATCATGGTCGGCGCGGTGGTGACGGCCAGATAACGCGCCGGTTGGCTGCCGCTGCCGTTGAAGAGCTGATAGCAGGTATTTAATGGCGGCGAAAACAGCGAGCCTTTCTGCCACTCGAAAGTTTGCTTCCGATCTTCACGGTGCCAAACCGCGGCGGCTCCTTGGCCGTCGATAACATAGATCGTCTCTTCGAAGAGATGGCGCTGGGGCTTGAGACTCTTGGCGGGGGGAATCTCGCAAACATAGCAGTTATTCACCTGGCCAGCGCCTTCCATTTGGAGAAAGGCGCCGTAGCCGCCTTTGCGCTCCCACCATTCCAGTTTTATCTTTCGGATGTCCTCGACAAAGAAAGTCTTGATGACCGGAATCCCTTCGTCTTCCACCCATTTGTCGTAGCTGGTCTTGGCGCCATCGGCGAAGGTACGAGGTTCTTGCTGTGCTGATTTGGCCACAGTCGCTCCGAAGAAGGAAGTAATTTTTTACCACATGGTCCGGGTGGATTAAAGCGGACCGTAACCGCGCCTGGATCTTACGGACGGCGGTTCCTGCTGATCCAGAGTCAACGTAATTATTGAAAACGTGGGATCCGTCTGCCGACACGGCTGGAACGGAGACAACTTGCCACCCACAAGAGCGGTATCTGTAAAACAGATGG
>Ga0209376_1002965_pt1 | contig 15712 bp, 13 predicted proteins | sample GraSoiAngelo_134_FD_185891 | JGI IMG/M metagenome (GOLD analysis project Ga0209376, IMG submission 185891) | Grasslands soil microbial communities from the Angelo Coastal Reserve, California, USA - 14_0929_05_30cm (SPAdes) (version 2) | ecosystem: Environmental > Terrestrial > Soil > Grasslands ... | reverse complement strand
GATGCCACGCATCCCCAGGCCCGTGTCTCCTTTCGCCTCCTCCACGGTCCCGAGGAAGACGGTGCGTCCCTTGTCCACGATGAGCAAGTGGTCCGCGAGGATCTCCGCCTCGTCGAGGTAGTGCGTGGTCAAGAGGATCGTCGCGCCCTTCCGCGTGAGCTCCCGCAGCATGTGCCAGACCGAACGCCGGCCGAGCGGATCCAGCCCGATCGTGGGCTCGTCGAGGAACAGAACCTCCGGGTCCGCGACCATCGCCATGGCGATGATGAGACGCTGGCGAAGACCGCCAGACAGGTCCGATGCGAGCTTGTCGCGGTGCTCCCACAAGCCTAGGTCCACCATGACCTTCTGCGTTCGTTCGCGGGCCTGGGCTCGCGATTGCCCGCGGATGAGACAGAAGTAGAGGATGTGGTCGTAGGGAGACAGGAGCATCTGCGGCCGGGCCTCTTGCGGGACGACGGCGATGTGCGGGCGGATCGCCTGCGGCTCCTTGAGTACGTCGTGGCCCAGGACCGATGCGCGGCCCACGCTCGGCTTGAGTTGGGTGGCGAGGATCCGCAGGAGCGTCGTCTTCCCCGCGCCGTTGCGGCCGAGCAGGCAGAAAATCTCGCCCTTCTCGATCGAGAAGGAAACGTCCTCGAGGGCTTTCGTCCCTCCCGGGTACGTTTTCCCCAGCCGTTCGACGCGGACGACCTCCATGCCCGGCGCCCAACGGGCGCGTCGTACTTGAGTCTTCTGCGCGCAGTTCCGAGACAACGCCCACCCGGGCGGAGACAAGTCCTGCTCCAGAGGAGTTGTTCGGTCTCATCACTTGCAATCCCAGACTATTTATCTATTCGACGACCTCATTCACGGGTCGGATTCAAGGCGCCATGATGTCGGCTCCCTCATCGGCCGCGGGTCCCGCATCGATGGAAGGTCGAGGCTTTCGCGGCTCACAGCGTGCCCCTCGACGATGGGCCCTCGTCGTCTGCGCAGTCGTCCTCTCGGCGATCGTCGGGTCTGCAGTAGGCATGGTCTACGTTCTGACTCGTTCCGCTGGACCAGGGACGCCCGTCGCGGCGGTCCCGCCGACGCGAGGCCCCGCCCCGGCCCGCCAAGTCGCCATCCTCGGGAACGGTTCGATGATCCTGGACGTGCCGTTGATGACAATGTATTCGGCCCCAAGACTCTCGGTCAAGGGCTTTGCCACGAGCGTCGAGGTTTCATTCGCGAGTTTCTCCGCCGCGCCCTCATCAAAATTCTCGTTCCAGTGGGCTCTGCAATCGAAGACCGACCTCCCTGTTCGATTTGTCCTCGAAGCGGGCTCGGTAGCGGACGCTTTGACCCCGGCGTTTGTCGCAGGTCCAGGAAATGACTTCGCCGTGTATCCCGCCGGCCTCTGCGTCTCTCCATGCATCTCCGTTCGCGAAGTCGCCGCCACAGAACTGGTCGGTCATCAGGGGCTCATTTCCGCCAAATGGGAAATGAAGTACACCGTCGGTCTCATGGTGCAATCGCGCAAGTTTGGCGGGGATCGGTGGCTCCAGGTCAACTATGTCCTTCGCCCGCTCGCCTTGAGTTTCGGCGTATCCCTGCCGTACGCGAACGTGACTTCTCCGGGGCCGTCAGACCTCGTCGCAATTGGTGACCCCGTCCATCTGACGTATGGCCCCGGGGTTTCATGGCGGTACAACCTGTCGGTCCACGACGTCCCCCAGGCTCCGACCGCATCCCATTACTCGCTGCCCATGGTGATCCTCCACGCCGGATCCGTGGGCGACCTCGTCGCGGTCCTGTCATCCACGTTCGCATGGAATTCCGCCGCCGACGATCGCCTCGGGCTCAGCGGAACGGACGGTGTCGATGTGACGCTCCAGTTCTACGTCGACAATCGCTTCGGGAGTCTACTCGTCCAATACGAATGAGACTGGGTCGCGTGCGGGCTCGATATTGGGGGCCTTATCGACCGGGTCCAGAGGACATGGCCAGGGTACGTGCCAAAAGCTTATTCTCCCAACTCGGTTTCGCGGGTCGTGGAACGGACCGCCCACGACATCGTCATCGTCGGCGGGGGCGCGGCGGGATTGCGCGCGGCCATTGCTGCGGCCGAGACGGACCCAGACCTCTCGATCGCGGTCGTGTCGAAAGTCTACCCAATGCGGAGCCACACGGTGTCGGCCGAGGGCGGCACCGCCGCGGTCCTGCGCGACTACGATTCCCTGGAGCTGCACGCGCTCGATACGATCAAGGGATCCGACTTCCTCGCCGATCAGGACGCGGTCGAGTTCTTCGTCGCGCGGTGTCCAAAGGAGATCATCCAGCTCGAGCACTGGGGCTGTCCCTGGTCCCGCGATCCGGACGGCCGGGTGAGCCAGCGCGCCTTCGGCGGGATGTCCGTCAAGCGCACCGTCTTCGCGGCGGACAAGGTCGGCTTCCACATCCTGCACACGCTCTTCCAGACGTCGATGAAATTCGAGAACATCCACCGGTTCGACGAGTACTTTGTGACGAGCCTGATCGTGGAGGGCGGCGTCTGTGCGGGGGTGATTGCGATGGACCTTCGCGGTGGGCGCCTCGTCGCGATCAACGGAAAGGCGACGATCCTCGCGACGGGCGGGTGCGGCCGCGTGTACGAGTTCACGACGAACGGCTTCATCAAGACGGGCGACGGCATGGCCCTCGCCTACCGCGCCGGCGTGCCGCTCAAGGACATGGAGATGGTCCAGTTCCATCCGACCTGCCTTCCGGGGACGGGCATCTTGATCACGGAGGCGGCGCGCGGCGAGGGCGGCTATCTGATCAACAAGGACGGGGAGCGATACATGCAACGCTACCTGCCGACGAAGATGGAACTGGGGCCGCGGGACATCCTCTCGCGGTCGATGATCCAGGAGATCAAGGCGGGCCGAGCATTCGAGGGTCCGTACGGGCCGTACCTCGGCCTCGACCTGCGTCACCTCGGAGCCGCGACGATCGACAAGAATCTGCCCATGGTTCGCGAACTCGCGGAGAAGTACATGGGACTCGATCCGATTCACGAGCCGATCCCGGTGCGTCCGGGCCAGCACTACATCATGGGCGGCGTGTCCACGACCTCGACCGGGGAGACGACGCTTCCCGGCATGTACGCGGTCGGCGAGACCGCGTGTGTCTCGATCAACGGCGCGAACCGCCTCGGGTCGAACAGCTTGAGCGAATGCCTCGTGTTCGGCGAGTGGTGCGGCCTCGCCGCGGCCCAGTACGCGAAGCAGCGGGTCGCATATCCTCGCGGGACCGCGACGAGGGAAACCCTCCAGAGGGAGGAGGCCCGCGTCTTCGACGGCCTGATGGGTCGCGAGCGCGGGAAGGAGACCCTCGCCGGCGTGCGGGTGGAGATGCAGCAGCTCATGGAGCGCGACGTCGGGATCTTCCGGGACGAGGCCGGCCTCGCCGACGCGTGCGGACAACTCGCCAAATTGCGGGACCGATTCTCCTCCGTGGGTCTGGCGGACAAGGACCGCGTGTTCAACACGGAGATGACCGGGGTCCTCGAACTCGACTTCATGCTCGACGTGGCGGCGTCGATCGCCCACAGCGCCTTGAATCGCCGGGAGTCGCGGGGTGCTCACAGCCGAACGGATTTCCCGGCACGGGACGACGCGAATTACCTGAAGCATACGCTCGCGTACCGCACGGACGGCGCGCCGCGGATCGATTACTCGCCGGTGAAGATCACGAAGTGGCAGCCCGTCGCGAGGACGTACTGACATGGCCGAACGCGACGTCGTGTTTCGGGTGAAGCGATACCGACCCGAATCCGGAGGCAAGCCGACGTACCGGGAGTATCGAATCCCGTATCGGGACGACATGGTCGTCCTCGATGGACTCAATTACATCAAGGACCACGTCGACCCCACGCTGACATACCGGTGGTCGTGCCGGATGGGCATCTGCGGCTCGTGCGGGGCGAACGTGAACGGCCAGCCGCGCCTCACCTGCGGCACGTACATCCGCGACGTCCACAGGGGCGCCGTGACGATTGATCCGCTCGCGAACTTCCCGATTCTCAAGGACCTCGTGGTCGACTTCGACGATTTCCTGGAGAAGCTCGCGTCCGTGACGCCGTACATCGTCCGCGAGGAGTCGGGCGACCTGACGAAGGAGTTCGTGCAGTACCCCGAGGACGTCGAAGCGTATCGGCAGCAAAGTTTGTGCATCAACTGCATGCTGTGCTATGCCGCATGCCCGGTGTTCGGCGCGAGCCCCGAGTTCGTCGGGCCTGCCGCGTCGGCGCTCGCCCTGCGGTACATCCGCGACACGCGGGACGAGGGGGCGGATCAGCGTCTCGCGAGGCTGAACACCAAATCCGGCGTGTGGGAGTGCACCTTCGTCGGCGAGTGCTCCGTCGTGTGCCCGAAGAACGTCGATCCTGCCGCGGCGATCCAGACCTTGAAAGTCCTCGCAACGATGCGGCACATGCGGCGGCTCCTCATGCCGGGCTCCGCATCGAGGTGATGCGACGGCCCGCGAGTACGCATGGAGGCGACGTGCCGGATGGTGGCTCCGCAACCGGCGGTACCTGGGGTTCCAGCTGCGCGAGTTGGGCGGCGTGATTTCGGCGGTCTACGGACTCCTCTTCCTGAATCTGCTCCGAACGCTGCGCGCCGGGGAATCCGCGTACACGGCCTTCGTCGACATGATGCGGACGCCGCCGATCTTGTACGTGAATCTCGTGTTGTTCGCCCTCTTGATGTGGCACGCGGTGACCTGGTTCATGCTGATCGGCAAGGCCCAGCCGATTCAGTTCACCGAGCGGCCGCTCCCGTGGAAGGCCGTGTTCGGCGTCAACGTGCTCCTGTGGATCGCCGTCTCCGGTGCGGTCGTCTATCTGATCTTCGGGGGCTTCTGAGTGGCCGAAGAAATCGGTTCTACGCGTGAAACCCTCGGCTACAATCCGGGTCGCGAGACGGTCCATGCGGATCCCAAGACCGGCGAGCCCGAGGTGTTCCTCGAGCCGCTCTTGTGGGGCCTCTTTTCGTTAGGGGGATTCATCACCGCCTTCCTGTTCCCCATCACCGTATTCCTGCTGTTTCTGGCGCCCGTGTTCGGGCTATGGCCTTCCGATCCCGCGGCTTACGTCACGTTCGCGGCGCATTGGCGGGAGCCCTTGGTCCGGTTGTTCTTCTTCGCTCTCATCGGCGGATCGTTGTTCCACGGGACGCATCGGCTGAAGTTCATGCTCGTGGACGCGGGACTGAGAGGTCCCGGAATCCAGGCGGCCCTGGACGTCATCTTGAACGCGATCGCGATCGTCGGGACGCTCGGCGCGCTTTACTACGCCGTGCGGGGCTGGCTTTTCGTCTGACGGGCGCCTTCTTCCGCGGGGCTTTCTTGGCGCGCGCTTTCTTCTTCGGCGCTGCTTTCTTCGGTGCTGCTTTCTTCGGCGGCGCCGCTTTCGCGGGCGGCGGCGCGCGGACGGGCCCTTCCGTTGGCACGAGCTTATAGACGAAGTCCTTCTCCCGCACGCGGTCGCGGACCTTCATCCCGACTTCTTGGCCCGGACCCGCCCGCGAGACGTCTGCGTGTTCGATCTGCAACGTCTCCACGGTTTGCTCCAGGTTCGTCGACGGTCCTTGGATCTGCACCGTGTCGCCGATCGCAATTCCATCATCCGTAAGGCGGATTGCCGCGACGCCGATGTTCCCGTAGAAGTGGAAGACTTCGCCGACTTTCTTCCGTTCTTGCGGCATCGCGGATGCATGGGTTCGCGGCGATAAATACGTTGGCGACTGCATCGCGCGGGCGCATCTCGATGGACTGCGCAAGAAAAGTCTTAAGTGCATTCACAGATTACGGCGCGCCGGAAGGGGGGACAGGTCCTTCTATGGTGATGCCTCTTAACGTTCTAGAAAAATCCATCAACAAACGGGTCCAGCTCCTGCTCAAGGACAATCGGATCCTCGAGGGCAAGCTCGTCGGATACGACGACTACATGAACATGGTCCTTGAGGACACCGAAGAGACGAAGGAAGACAACGTCCGCCGCGTCGGGACCGTCGTCCTTCGGGGCAACAACGTCGTCACGATTGTTCCCAAGTGAGCGGCGAGGCCAGAAAATAGATAACCGCGCCCTTGCTTCGTAAAGCGGATGCAGCTCGTGGTCATTGCCGGCGGCTTCGGTACCAGGCTCCGCCCGCTCACCCTGAACCGCCCGAAGGCGCTCGTCCCGCTCGTAGACCGTCCGCAGATCGTGTACACGCTGGACTCGCTGCCGGCCATCTGCGACGAGGTCATCATCGCGGTCAACTATGGCTTCGAGGCGATGCGGGAGTTCTTTCGGGCGCACGAGTTCGGCATCGACGTCCGCGTCGTCGAAGAGGTGAAGCCGCTCGGAACGGCCGGCGCGATCAAGAACATTCAGCAGCACGTCCACGGGACGTTCGCGGTGTACAACGGCGACGTGGTCGACACGATCGAATTGGATCGGTTCGTCGAAGCTCATCAAAAGCGCCGCGGAATCGGCACGATCGCGGTGTGGCCCGTGGACGATCCGTCCGCATTCGGCGTTGTCGCGATCGAGGACGGTCGGATCACGCGGTTCGTCGAGAAGCCCCGGGCCGGGGAGGCCCCGAGCAACCTCGTGAACGCCGGCCGGTACGTTTTCGAACCGATGGTCTTCGATTTCATCGAGGAGGGCCGCGCCGTCTCCCTGGAGCGGGAGGTCTTCCCGCGTCTCGTCGAGCGCGGACTCAGCGCATATCGATACGATGGATACTGGTCCGACGCCGGGACGCTCCCCAGCTATCTGAACGCGCAACGCGTCCTCCTGGATGCCGGTCGTGGGAAGATTGCGCCTGAGGCGGACGTGACGGCCGGTTCGCTCCGGCCTCCCGTGTACGTCGGCGCGGGGTCGTACGTCGAAGGCCGCCTGGGGCCTCACGTCGTCCTCGGGAAGTCGTGCAAAATCGGTCGGGCCTCGTTGACGAACGCGGCCCTCTTGGAAGGCGTCAGCGTGGACGACAAGGCGGAGATTTCTTCGTCGATCCTAGGGGCGGGCGCCTCGATCGGGGAAGGGGCCCACGTCCGCGACAGCATCGTGGGCGACGGCGTCCAGGTGCCGGCCTACGCGACGATCTTCGACGACCGGGTGAGCGCATGACGCGGCTGTTCGGGACGAACGGGATCCGCGGCGTGGTGGGTCCGGACATGAACGCGGACCTCGCGCTGAAAGTCGGCCGGGCGATCGGCACGTCGTTCGAAGGGGGCCCGGTGGCCCTGGGCCGCGACACCCGACTCAGCGGTCCGATGCTCGCGCGCGCGGTCGCGTCCGGCCTAATGTCCGCGGGCTGCGACGTCGTCGACCTGGGCGTCGTGCCGACGCCGGCGGCTCAGTACTTCCTCGCGAAGTCGGGCCACCTGAAAGGCGGCGTCGTCGTGACCGCATCCCACAACCCGCGCGAATTCAACGGGCTCAAGGCGCTCGATGCCCGCGGCATGGAGGCGAGGCGGGAGGACGAGGAAACGATCGAGTCGATCTTCTTCGACGGCCGGTTCCGGGTGGCCGCGTGGTCCGAGGTCGGATCGATCCGATCCGACGACACGGCGAACCACCGATACCTCGAGGCGATCCTCGCGAAGGTCGATGTCGTATCGATCCGCAAGAGCGCCTTCACGGTCGTCGTGGATCCCGGGAACGGTGCGGGCTGCGTCGTGTCGCCGTACCTCTTGCGCTCGCTCGGCTGTCGCGTGATCTCGTTGAACGGTCAACCGGACGGCGCATTCCCAGGGCGGATGCCGGAGCCGGTTCCCGATCACCTCGGCGACCTGATGCGCCTCGTCTCGGAGGTCCACGCGGATCTCGGGATCGCGCACGACGGGGACGCGGACCGCGCGATCTTCGTGGACGACAAGGGTTCGTTCGTCTACGGTGACAAGAGTCTGGCGCTCCTCGCGAAGGCGGCGATCCAAGGCCGCGGCGGGACCGTCGTCACGCCCGTGAGCACATCGAGCCTCATCGACGACGTGGTGCGCGCCGCGGGAGGGCGCGTCGTGCGGACCCGTGTCGGATCGCCGATCGTCGCGCGGACGATGTTCGAGACCGGCGCCGCGTTTGGCGGAGAAGAGAACGGCGGCGTGATCTTCCCCGACCATCAGTTCTGCCGGGACGGCGCGATGTCCGCAGCGAAGATGCTCGAGTTGCTCGCCCAGGAGGGCAAGAGACTGTCCTCACTGACGGCAGCCCTCCCGCAATACCATCTCAAGAAGGCAAACGTCTCCGTGCCGGTGGAGAAACGCGAGGCCGTCCTCGCGTCGCTCGTCGAACTCACGAAGGGCCGGAAGGTCGACACGACGGACGGCGTGAAGATCGTCGAAGCCGACGGTGCGGTCCTCGTGCGGCCGTCCGGCACAGAGCCGATTTTCCGGGTGTATGCGGAGGGCCGGACCGCGGAGCGGGCCGATGCGCTCGCGGCGGAAGGCGCAGACCTCATCCAGAAGGCGCTAGGCCGTCGGTAGGGGCCCGGCCGCGATCAGGATGACGTATGCCACGATCGCGCCGGTCGTCGTCGAGACCAGGTTCACGGTCTTCTTGCTCACGAGGCCCCGGCGCTCGAGGGTCGCGCCCAGCACGCTGTCGAGTTGACAGCCGAGGAATCCGATTGCAATTGGGATCAGGGCGTACACGGGCGCGGACGGCATCGTCGGGATGAGGTTCCACATCCGCGCAAGGTTTGAGAGGACGAACCACCCGACGATCGAGGTGTAGAGCGCAGCGCCGATTGCGCAGAGCTGGCCCAGGGGCGACACGCCGCCATCCGTCCCGGGAGGAACGGGCCGCCCGGTCGTGATGAGGACAGTGCGGCGCGAGAGCACGCCGATCTCGCTCGCCAAGGTATCCGCGCCAGCGACGGCGAGGGCCGAGAGAAAGACGATGCCGCTCATGATCTTCGGGAACCCGGGAGGCATCGTGAGGGAGATCGCGGCGACGGCCATCGGGGCGAATCCGTTCGCGACCACGTTCGTCGCCTTGCGCTCGCCGCGGAGCCCCTCTTGGACCCCCAAGGCCTCCTTGAGGGCGAACCGATATCGGGTCGCGAGGAAGCTCGAGAGGAGGAAGAACAGCAGCAGGAAGAGCCAAGTCACGTCGCCGAAGACGCCGATGACCATGCCGACCACGAACGCCGCGAGGCTGCCGTCCCACGTCAGGACATTTCGCCGGTACGCGAGGGCGCTCAGGGCCCCCGTCAGCCCGGTGCTGACGAGGACCGAAGACACGAAATCCAACGGCACTGCGCGGGCAAATCGAGGTCCGTTTATAGCCTTTCCGACCCGATTCTCGGACCGGGCCTACCAGGTGTCGAGGGACCGTTGCTTTTGTTCCGATCGAGCGCTTCCGAATTTCGCCAGCGCCGCGTTGATCCGGTCGGGCGAGAAGTCGTGTTCGTCGCAGAGCATTCGTCGCACGCCGTCGGCATCCGGATCGCGGAATCGCAGGTCGACGTGTGGAAGGACGTTCGGCTTCAGGAAGATCTCGCGGACCTCGTCCTTCGATTCGATCTCGACGCCGAGCTCCTCGAGGGCCGGTTCCAGGGCGCCGTGCTTCTTGATCAGCGCGAGCGCCTTCTTCGGCCCGATCCCTTTGACGCCCTCGTTGAAGTCCGTCCCGATCAACAAGCCCATGTCGACGAGCTGTTCGCGGGTGATGCCCAGGTTCGCCAACGTGGCCTCGAGGGAGATCTCCTCCGGTTGGACGTCCACGTAGATGTCCTTGCGCGGTAGCTTCCGACGACCGGTGATCGCGAGATTCTTCACGAGCCGCGGGGAGCCGAACAACAGGGAGTCGAAATCCTGCGACGCCGCCGCGTACGCCACCCCGGTCCGGGCCATCGCGCTCGCCTGCGCTTCGCCTTCTGCGGGCGCCTGCACCCATGGGATCCCGAGGAGGTCCAGAAGCCGCTTTGATTGGTCGACCATCTCCGTCGTGAGACGCGAGGTCTGCATCGCCTTGGTACGGGCGGTCGCGAGATCTCCGATTTCCACCGCCTCCCGCCACTCGCGCTCCGCGCGCCGCTTGATCTCGCCTCGGGCCACGATCGTTCGCGCCTTGAGCCGCGGCGGTTCTCCGTCGAAGACGAAGGCGGGCTTGATTCCCGCGGCGACGAAGTTCGAGACGCGGTAGATGATCCCGGACAGGTGGGACGTCACGCGGCCTTGGTGGTCCATCAAGGGCGTGCCGTCCGGCTGGCGGATGATCGCGAGGAACTGGTAGAGCGTGTTGAAGGCATCGATCGCGAGGACTCTGCCCGAGAAATCCTCCAGCGCCCGCGGTTCGGAGCTGACGATGTCCGCGAGGTTAATGCCCATTCGGACGGCAGAAGGTGAGGCATTCTAAAGCGTTTGTGCGCGCGGGAAACGAATCACGTGAGGGAGACCGGCGGGCCAGTATTCGGCCTGAACACAGCTGAACCGACGCCATCTTAACGACCTTCCCGGGTTCGCCGCCCGGACGGAGGGACGCGACTTGGTCCTGGAACTCCGAGCGTCTGTCGTGACGTCGAGACTTCGGGTGGCCCGCTTGGCGCTCCCATTCCTCCTGGGCTTGGTCCTGATCCTGGCCGCCTGGGTCGTCGTCCCGAGAGCATCGGCCGCGCCGCCAGGTGTGTTCCAGCCCCCGCACTCCGATTACGGAGTCGACACGGACTCAGACGGGCTTTTCAACGCTCTCGTCGTGCAGGTCAACATGTCGATCGCGCAGGCCGGGGATTATCTGATCAGCGCGTATCTTCACGACGCGTCATACCGATTGTCCACCGGGAATTCCACACAAGCCCATCTCGATCCAGGACCGAATTCGGCCACCGTGGCGTTGGACGGGTGGCGGATTAACGTGTCCGGTGTGGACGGACCGTACAGCGTCGAGCTCTCGCTCTATGAACGCACGTACGGCCTCAGCGACACCGGCCTCCACACGACGGCGGAGTACAGCCACCTCGAATTCGAGTCTCCCCCGGCGTACCTCGTTCCGCCCTTTGCAGACGCGGGAGTCGACACGAACGGGAACGGTCGATTCGACGATTTGGCCGTCGACGTCAACTTGACGGTCGAGCAAACGGACTACTACGGTCTGTACGGAAACCTCCGCGAGCTCGACGTATCCGCGTCGACCTCATGGCGGTCCTATGCGCCGGGCTCCTACTCGGTCCAACTCCTCTTCGATGGGGTCGCGATCAACGAGAAGGGGATCGACGGCCCCTATGTCGTCGACCTCACGCTTTACATGAGGGACTGGCAGATTGGGTTCAATAACGACACGACCGGGCCGTACCGGGCCACGGACTTCGAGAGCCCGCCTCCGCCGCCCCCGCGGAACTTGGGGACGCTCCCCGGCGGCCGAGTCAGTTTCGCCTATGCGATCAATGATGCAGGTCAAGTCGTCGGCGTCAGCGAGGGCGGGTCCGGGGCCTTCCTCTGGCAGAACGGCGTCATGACGGACCTCGGGACCCTGGGTGGCGTCTCCTCGAGCGCGTCGGGGATCAACCAGGCGGGCCAGATTGTCGGCATTAGCAACAATGCCTCCGGAGAATCCCATGCGTTCATGTGGGACAACGGCACGATGACGGACCTCGGGACGCTCCCCGGGGACTACTACAGCGAAGCGTACGGCATCAACGATGCGGCCCAGGTCGTCGGCTACAGCTTTGATTCGGGCCGGACATACCACGCCTTCTTGTGGCAAGCCGGCACCATGACCGACCTCGGGAATCTGGGCGTGGCCTACTACACCGTCGCGTGGGCGATCAACGACGCCGGGCAAGTCGTCGGCGGGAGCAGCCCCGACTACGGCGTTGAGCACGCCTTCCTCTGGTCCGGCGGTGGGATGCAAGACCTCGGGACGCTCGGGGGCGCCGCAAGCGAAGCCCGGGCCATCAACGACGAGGACGAAGTGGTCGGATGGAGCCTCAACGCCAGCGGTGCGGCCCACGCGTTCCTCTGGCAGAACGGCACGATGACGGACCTCGGCACACTCCCGGGCGGATACGCAAGCTACGCCTACGGCATCAACGACGCCGGGCAAGTCGTCGGGGCCAGCGAGGATTCGTCCGGCCTCCGGCATGCGTTCCTCTGGTCGGCCGGGACGATGACCGACCTCGGGACGTTGGGAGGCTGCTGCAGCGAAGGGCGGGGGATCAACGATGCCCATCAGGTGGTGGGCGGGAGCGCGACGACGGCAGGGTTCACGAACGCCGTCCTCTGGACCGTCCCAGGCCCTCACGCCCCGCAGTCCCCCGCGAGCCTGGCGGGTGAACCGGGATCGGCTTCGGCAAGCCCGCACCCAGTCGGTGGAGGGACCGGAGGGACGATTCCCGCCGCGCGATCGAAACTCGATGCCTTCGGGGACTAGGCGATGCCTGGAACCGAGCACCCACGACAAAAAGTGGACTAGGTCCCGGTCGTCTTCGGTGCCCCGTTGGACCTGGAACTGTTTGCGACCAAACACAACCGAAGCGTCAGCTTATCATAGACCGATTTCGGTCCTGCGTCATGTTCCGGATGGGAAGAACACTCGTAATTGGACTGCTGGTCCTCGTGGCGCTTTCGTTTGTGACGGCGTCTCATGCATCGTCCACGGTCTCGGTGCGGGACCTCGGAGTCCTGCCGGGTTACACGACGACCGTGGCCGATGGGATCAACGAAGCGGGATGGATTGTCGGGACGAGCGGCGACGGCGGATCCCAGTCTCGTCCGTTCTTGTGGAACGACGGCGTCATGACGAACCTCGGGACCCTCGGCGGCAGCCGCGGCATCGCACATGGAATCAGCGATACCGGTTTCATCGCCGGCGAGAGCGAGGTCGCCTCCCATGAGATGCATGCGTTCGTCTGGGAGAACGGAATCATGAAGGACCTCGGTCTCGGCGTCGCCTTCGCGGTCAACGATCAGGGGCAAGCGGCCGGCTGTGGATTCCCGACCTCTTCGGCGCCGCCGTGCCACGCCGTCCTCTGGCAGGCCGGCCAGATCACGGACCTCGGGACCCTCGGCGGTCATTCGGGTTCGGCGTACGGCATCAACGACGCCGGCCAGGTCGTGGGAAGCACTCTCGCGACGGACGGCTTCATGCACGCATTCCTCTGGCAAGCCGGCACCATGACCGACCTCGGAGGTCTGCCGGGCTACCAGTTCAGCATCGCGTGGGGCATCAACGACGCCGGTCAGGTCGTGGGCAGCAGCACCGGCGCCGACGGCATGACGCACGCGGTCCTCTGGGAGGCCGGGGTTGTCCGAGACCTCGGGAATCTGGGCGGTCGCGCCACGATCGCGTCCGGCATCAACGACGCCGGCCAGGTCGTGGGGATCTCCATCCCCGCGGACGGTCCGATCGATGGATTCCTCTGGCGGGACGGCGTGATGACGAAGTTGCCGACCCCGGGCAATGGCGACGGCGCAGGGTCCGACATCAACGGGGCCGGCCAGGTGGTCGGCGGCCGCTACCTTTACGCGCTCGGCGCGACGCCAGCCACGCCGATGTCCGGCATGGCGTTCTACATCGCGGCCGCGGGGCTCGCCGGGGCGACGTTCGCCTTCTATCATGTTCGCCGGAGCCTGCGACCGGGTAGGATCTCGAACCGGAGGTGAACGTCGAACCGAATCTCTCTAGAACCTCGCACCGGGGGCAACGGTCGGGAATCCGCTCCCCGAGGTGCCCCCGGACGTCCCCCGTGTTTTCGCGGCTCTTCCGTTCCACCGAGCGCTTCGGTCTCTACATCTCCGCGGCCCGCACCCCGAGGAGGAAGGTCTCTTGTCCCAGGCCTGCCTCGACGACGTACGATTTCGCGTCCGGCTGCAAGACGAACTGCATCTCGAGGGCGTTCGAATCCCGCAGGATCATGTCTTTCCAGGGTTGAAGCATCGCGCGGAACGGCTTGTCGGCGACCAATTCGATTTCGACAATCCGGTCATCGGCCAAGCGCATGTCCTTCCGGGCCTCGCGAACGATGTTCACGATTTCCTTTGCCCACCCTTCGGCGATCAGTTCCTTCGACATGCGCGTATCGAGAAAGACGACCCCGCCCTCGAACGGCTCTTCGACGACGTATTCCGGGATCGACTCGATGAACGAGACCATCGACGGGTCGATGCGGACCTTCTGGCCCTCGATTCCGACGGAGTACTCGCCTCGGTCCAATCCGGCCTTGATCTTCCAGGCGTCTTGGGACCGCAACAGGATTTCGATCTTCCTCGCCCAGAGCTTGTACGCGGCGCTGACGGAGTCCATGTGCACCTGGACGTCGATCTTCATGCCGCGCCACATGTCGTTCGGGGAGACGAGGTCGAGTTCTTTCGCCCCGCTCTGTCCCACGATCACCTTGCGGAACGCGCTCACGGCGTCGTAACCGAGCTGGTCCACGGTCTTGATCGCGATTCGCGCGACGGGCCAGTATCGCTCGATCCCCGCGCGGTGTTTCGCCTGGAACGCGGCCTCGAGGGTCAGCCGCAGGAACTCGACGTACGCGTTCACCTGCTCGTCCGAAATCTGAAGCGTGCCGGCCTCCTTCGACGCGATGATCGTCTGCCGGATCTGCCGAGAGATCTCCTCGGTCGGGCCGACGGTCGCGTCCGAGACCTGACGTAGGACGGCCACGCCCTGGTCGTATCCCTTCCGCTCGATCGCGGTCCGCGCCCACGTCATGAAGTCCATGTCCCCTTCCCCCGCGAGGAGACCGCGCTCCATGAGCGTCGGGATCTTGCTGACCGGGGTGTCTTCGAGCGGGCCGAGGGACACGCCGGCGACGTCCGTCGCGAAGAGGATCCTGCGGACCGCGTCCCGGATACCCGGGAGTTCCGCCGGATCTCCGGACCATTCCTCGAGCCGCGGCCCGTACGCGTCATGGATGTCCTTGAGGGCCTGCATGACGTACAACGGGATGATCGACGATTCCTTCCCGCGCATCGCTACCGCGAGGAACGCCTGGGGGCCGCGGACCGCGAGGACCGTCGTGCCGCCGAACGTGGCGGTCTGGATGCTCTTCCCGCCGTTCGGGAACGCGCGATTCACGAACTCCTTGACCTTCGTCTCGAGGTTCGTAGCGCGGGACGTCTCCTCGGGCGGCAAGTACGTCCGGCTCTCGTGACAGACCAGGGCGCCGGTCGAATGGAACAGGAGTCCGTCGTCGATCGCGTAGCCGCCGTCCGATTCGACGCGGACGACGGCCGTGTCGGTCGTCTGGTGCTTCCCGTCGTCGAGGGGCCTTGTGTAGTGGACCTCGAAGTCGAAGTCCATCGTGCCCGCTTCCTTCGGCTTGAGCCCGAACTCGAGGGACACTCGCTGGTTCGGCTCGATCTTCTCGATCGTCCGGAGTCCCTGGACCTCGACAGGCCCGGTCACGATTGGCGTGACGCGTTCGGCGGGCCAGTTCCCCTTGTTCGTGATGTTCATCTCGAACCGATTCCACCGGTTCGCCTGGAGCCCGGCGTTCGTCGTCTCGAGGAAGAGCCGCGGATAGCGGTCTTTCAGGAGTCCTTCGACCTTCCCCCTCGCGGTCGCCTCGGCCCGGTCGATCAGGGACTCGGCCCCCTTGAGGTCCTCGAGGCGCATCGCGTCTTCCGCCTTCAGGAGGAGCCCTTCGACGTCGGAGAGGTCGGCGTGGACCGTGGTCGCTTGGGCCACCGTGGCCCGGATCCGGTCCATGTCCGCCCGCGCCTTGTCGAGGACCGTCCGCCGGCGTTGCCGTGAGAGCGATTCTTTCGCGCGCCG
>Ga0209376_1002961_pt1 | contig 15719 bp, 19 predicted proteins | sample GraSoiAngelo_134_FD_185891 | JGI IMG/M metagenome (GOLD analysis project Ga0209376, IMG submission 185891) | Grasslands soil microbial communities from the Angelo Coastal Reserve, California, USA - 14_0929_05_30cm (SPAdes) (version 2) | ecosystem: Environmental > Terrestrial > Soil > Grasslands ... | reverse complement strand
GTGTTCGGCCAGAGCTTTTATCTGGGAATGAAAGCGCTCGCGGCTTCGGATTCGATGATAGCAGAGGACGAGGACGTCTGCCCCTCGGAAGGAAGCCGTCAACTCAGTGATGGCACGTAACGCTCCCACGTCCCCTCCGTCGCTGGCCTGAATAGGGTGCAGGTGCCTCGAAAAAAAGCGGTTCAAACCGCCTTTCGCATCAGCGGTTTGCCGTCCCACGTGCCGCAATCTTCAAAACCGACTCTTCGATAGAAGTTGGCGGAAACCGGGTCCCCGCTTTCCCGGGTAAGCATTAACCCCCGAAATCCATTGGTCTTGGCATACGTCTGCGCTTCCCCCATAAGCGCGCTGTCAATGCCGGTCCCGCGATAGCGAATTCGAACATATAAATTGGAGATCCAAAGCCAATCCTTGTCTTTGCCTTCGCCGCGGCCCATGGAAAGACCGCCGGCAAAACGGCCCCCGACCCAAGCCCGGAGCTGCGCTTGATCGCCGGATGAACTGGAATCAAAGTGCAGCCGGCCTGCGATCAAGGTAGTGATGATTGTTCTATAAAGGGGAAAACCCTGAAAAAAAGAAATGACCGGCTTTAGCCGCACAACAGCACGATGCTTTGTGTCAAGCACCGCGGGATAAACTTTTACGATGAAACGATTCAGCCATCGCTTCGACCATCGGTCTGAAGAAATCGAAATGATTTTCCCATGGCGCAGGATCGCCACCCCCCTGCCTAATACCGCGCCGGAGGAAACGCGTTCCGTAAAGCGGGGTTCAAAATCGGAACGCAACACCATAAAATCTCCACTGCCTTCAATGGCAATTAAGCGATGGGCGACCGATTCCGGGTGAAAGGGAGAGCGGTAAAGCAGGATATCCCCGATCCGATACCTCTGCCCGGCGGCAACATGGATAAGCAGTTCGTCCCCGTTCCGGAGAAAGGGTTCCATGCTGAACCCGTGAGTCTTATAGCGCTGGTAACAGACGGCCGTGGTCATGGAAGAGGAGAAGATCCCCAACCTAAAGTTGCGCCGGGGACGAAGGCTCCACCGTGAGCTGATCCCCCTTCCACAGCGTGGGGTACATGCTCCACCCAGCCACGCGGAAGCTCAGCGCCTTATGGCGGAGCAGCAGGTCGCTGACCTCCAACAGGTCGGTCAGATCAAGTCTCTCGCTGCTGAGCGCTTGCTGCCTGATGTGAACCAGGTCTTTACAGTTTGACCAAGACGGCATAGCCCTTATCCCACAGCCAGTCTTTGATGAGGAACTGAGCTTCTTGGAATTCTTGGGCCAACTCCTCGGACCGGAAGAAATGGGTGAAGGTACCTGAAAACCGGTCGCCAGGTTCGTACTCTCTGTTGAAGGGAGACCGCTGGCTCAGTCTCATGAACAGGCGTTCCAACAGTCCTCCCGGGGCTTTGGAGTCGCCCCACGCGCGGGCGAACGAGATGATGAAGATTCCGCCGGATTTCAGCACCGAATGCGCTTGTCCCAAGAATCGGATCCGCCGGCGCCTGACAAAGATGTAGCTATAGGCGATATTCGTCAGCAGCAGGTGGTCGAACGTCTGCTCCCGGTACGGCAGACTGAACATGTCCGCTACCGCAAAGCGAATGGGTAGACCCGCTTCTCGTGCGCGGCGTTGGGCCGCGGTGATCATTCCGGGGCCCCAATCCATCGCTGTCACGCGCAGTCCCCGCCTGGCCAGCAGCAACGCCTCTCGCCCTGCACCGCAAGCCACATTCAGAAGCTCGGCCCGCTTCGTGAAATATTTTTCGATGAGGCTCTTTTCGGTCTCGTCCAGCCACTGATCCAACTGTGAATAGGTCAGAACAGTTGACCTGTGATCCCAGTCGCCCTTCGCATAGCGATCGATCTCGCTCGGGGTCCAGATGATCACCGAGAATTGTTCGGCGAGTGCGGCCGCTTCAAAGGCTTTCGCGAGAAGCGCCTTCGCTATGCGACTCAGCAGGACGAGGCCGTATCCGATGAAATAGCGAACAGACATCCAACGCATTCAACTGGGTTCTGTTCTGCCAGGAGATAAAGTCCCCGCGGCAGGCCCGTCTTGTTCTGGGCGCACCGGTTCCACGACATGCTGTTCCAAGGTCGCCAGCTCTTTGAAATGGGGGAGGCACACTTCCAGCCTGCCCGTTGCCAACCAGGCGTCCATGGGTCCCTGCCGGCAGTGGTCGTGAAGCGCGCAGGTGGGACACTCATAGGCTGGTCCGGGCCGGGCATTGGCTTCGTCCACGAACTCCACCAGTCGTCGCCATCCTTCGGCAACAGTTCCATTCAACAGATCGTACCCGGGAGTTGGAAGGGCCACGCACAGGTTCATCCGTCCATACGGCGTCACGGCGAGGGAGTTCGTGCCGCAATTGCAGGTGAAGAGCTGTCCGGAGGGCGGTCGTGGGCAACTGCCCTCTTTTTTTGTCCCCCCTGCTGCGCTCGACCTCTCGGAGCCAAGCACCACGTCGTCGATGCGGATCACGTCCTCAGGGGTGAGTCGGTATTGCAAGGGTTCGAGCGAGCCGTCGACGCGAGGGTGAATATCGGAACAGTAGACGAACTTGATCCCCCAGCCCTCGACCAGTGCTTTCGCCTGCTTGACCTCATGCTGGTTCAACGTCATCACGGGCATCTTGATGATGAGCGGGATAGCTCTCTCCCGGAGCAACCCTACGCCGGTGAGGAAATGCTCGAAGGAACCAGGGACCCTGGTAACCCGTTCATAGGTCTCCGGGGTAGCGCCATAGATCGAGACCTCCACATATGCGGGGTGGAGCGCCTGGATCCGGTCGGCTCGTTGCGGCGTGAGGAGCGTGGCGTTGGTCAACAGGGTGATAACGAATCCCTTTCTCTTGGCATAGGCAACTATTTCGAGCAGATCCGGGCGAGTGAAAATCTCGCCCCCTGTGAAACCGACCGACAGGCATCCGACCTCGGCGAGCTGGTCGAGAATTGCCATGGCTTGCGCTGTGGTTAGTTCACCCTTCGCCTGGTGCGTCGGGTTGAAGCAGTGGACGCACCGCAGGTTGCAGCCATAGGTGAGCTCGATCATGACCTCGTACGGGACACGGTTCGCCGCGGCCTTCTGTGCCATGCGCGACCAGAAGCTTTCCTTGCTCAGGACTTCTATCGGGCGGGGCATGGCACAGCACTCACCTGTTCTCGGATAAACTCGATGACCGTAGAATCGTTGACGAAGCCGAGACGATGGACTGGAACAGTTTGAAGCAGTTCGTCAGCAAACCGCAGAGTGAACGCCAGGCACTGCCGATCCCAGAAGGGTAGGAAGAGTTGCTGAAAAAGAAGCCCGGCGAGGGTCGCAGGTTTTTCAGGGCAGAGCACGTTGGTCCTGGCATGCTCGAGAAAGAAGATCCGGCGAAGCGGTAAACTGTCGGCCGAGGCAAGCATCGCCCCGCCGGGCCACGGCGTCCCTGAGATGACGAACTCCGACCCGACCAGGCTGATGATCATCCGCTCATCGCTCAAGATCGTGACACCACATTGACCTTGATACAGATTAGCCAAGGTCGTCTTTCCGCTCCCGGATCGCCCGACAAAGAGCAAGCCGGTTCCTCGGTCGTTAATCCCCAGAGCATGCACCAGGAGGCCCCGATTGCGGCTCAGCAGATTGACGACGAGCAGTTCGCCCAACTGTCGTAACAGAATCGGCAGCGACCAAGCCCGGCGAGTGACACACTGCGCGGCGGTCCGCTTGCCGCCTCTCGTCGGCTCCGGTCTCACAAAGACCCGACCACAGGTCCAGTCATGGTTCATCAAGGCCACACGATTCTTCTGTCCGAATGCGGTATCGTAGGTTTCCAGGACATACCCGTCGGGATATCGGTAGAGATTCCAGCGATTGTCCTGGGCCTCGAAGAGACGGTCCTCCAGGGGGTACGAAGGCAGATCCTCCTGGAAGTGAACGTGGAGACGCAGGTCTGGGACCGCTTCGGTGGTAAAGGGGATGTAGAAGGGGTGGGGCCATTCCGTGGCCTCGCAATCCTCCCAGGAAACGGACACGTTGAGTGGGCCGATCTTCAAAGAGACCAATGGCCTGCTCCCGGTTGTGGCCACGCGTAGCGCCTGTTCGGAAACGGCTCTCTCGGACCGCGGCATTTCTGTGCCCAGACCCTCAGACGCTACTTCTCCGTACGATTACGCTGCGCCTTCGGTTGCTTGATGGCCGCTAGGCAGTGGTTGTAGTAGACCATATGGAGTCGCTCATATGTGTGGGTGACCCAAGGAACATAATCATCTTCCCGCACGATCCTGGCTGTTTCAGTAATGCGGTCTTTGATGATGCTGAGAGGGGATCGGCGGCCCTGAGTCTTCAGGCGTTTTGTTCCCGGACCGTAAAACTCATACGGATCGGACGTCAGGAACACCCCCGCGGGTTTCAGGACCCTCAATTGTTCATCCAGCACATTGAGCGGCTTCGCGACGATATCGATGACGTTGCAACTCGACACCGTTTCGAACGTTTCAGCCCGAAACGGCAGGCTGGTCGCGCAGGCCACGACGAATTCCACATTCGGACATCGGGGCACGCGGATCGGCCGCAGTTCGTAGCGCCACCCGTCCCGGTAAAGTCGATATCGCCTCAGGGCAGTCGGCCGCTGCTTCAGGATCCGACTGGCCAGCAAGAGAGCCTCGAAGGAAAGGTCGACACCATAGACAAAATCGTATCGTTGCGCCTGCTTGGCGATTAACCCTCCAACATTGCACCCGATATCTACCGCCAAGCCGCCAGACCCATTGCCGTGCAGGATGGCAAACTGCTCCAGAACGGTATGAGGATTCCTTTTGGGATAGCTCAGGAGAAAGTGGTAAAGCGGATCGCAGGGGCTCACGATGGAGGCGAGGTCATCATAATGGTTGCAGAGATAGGGCCCAATCCTGGCATGAAAGTCTTGTTGCTCGTCGCGGTTGAATCGCCGCTGAGGCGGAAAGACCTCCTCGCTGGCGCTCTTCAAATCCAGGAGCGCCATGTTCGTAAGTTCGACGCGCATGGCGTCGCTCAAACAGGTGAGCGCATGGGCGTGCTCTACGAGGAGATAGTAGTTCTGCCGGAGGAAGCGGGGGGTCTCGGGGTGAAGAATAGGAATCCCGCAGAGCACGGGGTACTGCGCCCGGCAGCGTTCACATCGGACGATGGCTTCCAGGAAGTCCTCGACATCCTGGTCCCAAGATTTCAGCACCCGTTCAACCCGCAGGGAGCCCCGGCAAGGACGCGCCGCCTTCTTGCGCGGACACACGACGAACGAGAGGACTTCCCGACGCATCCTTTAGCCTTTCTTCTTGCCCCGGCTCCCCCCCATCAGGCGAATGCACTCTACATCTCTAAGAGGTGACAGCAGAATCGTACTCCGATGCGTGTCCGGCGGCACGACTACGACAGTTATGACTGCTGCGAGGCGAGCAGCCCCCGGTGCCCCCTATATCTCTAATCGTGGTGGCACTCGCCGAACAAGCGCTTAAGACGGCCTGGTCAGGGTTCAGCTTCACGGCTATGACTTTTGGCTTTGTGTAGGGTGCTCGATGCTTCATGATCCTCCCTCCTCAAATTTTTGCGGCGGTTTCTCCTCTCGCGTCCAGCCGGCAGGTGTGACGCGAATTCTGTAATCGCGCCGATCTCGCGCAACCGTGTGAGAAACTTCCGGAAATCACTGTTCGCCTGGATCGGCGTGACATCAAACTTTCGGCACACGTGCTTGCAAATCTCTCGAGGTGTCCTTCGGCCGTTAATCAGTTGCCAGAGCATTCTTGAGACCGGATCTTGAAGCCTGTAGACATACCTGATTTCCGAACCCGCCTTTGGTAAGGGGACCAGGACGACGGCTCCACCGATATGCCGAGCGGCGACGAGAGGATGCTTCTCAAGGCAATGGTCGGTGTATTTCATGTTCCCCCTGTCCTGTCTGTGTTGATGGACTCCAGTCGCGCCGCTCGCTTGAAGGCCAGCTCGCAGAAATGCGTCACCGGCTGTTCCCGGTTGCCGTCAGTTTCTGCTCCGGCGATGGCCGGCATCTTGTCACACAAGGTATGGACGTGACAGGTGCGACAGGGCGTCTCGGTCTGATATTGAGCGTTCCGGATCTGAGGAAAGACCTCGGCAATTCCTGCGGCCACGGACTGCTGCCGGAGGTCAACCCTCGGCTCGCTCACCCAAGTGCAGGTACCCAACTGGCCCCAGGCGTTAATATGCACGCCCGTCGTCCCGCAGCCACACCGGAATAGACGATCGTCCGGCGGCGGCTCGAAGCCGAGGGGCTGGTCGGCTGAAGTGCAGGAGGTCTCGGGCTCAAGGTCCTCTGGGCCGAACTCCAACTCCACGATCTCGTCAGGGGAGAGCCGGTACCGCGTCGGCGTCAGGTCGCCATTCAAGCGCGGGTAGATGGTGCTGTTCAGCCTGAACTGGAGACCCAGTCCCTCCACGAGCGCCTGAATCTGGTCCAGTTCGTCTCGGTTCAGCGTCATGGCTTTGGTCTTGATCTTGATCGGCAGGCCCCGTTCGAGGAGGAGTCGCACCCCCTTCATGAACCGCTGAAAGGAGCCCCTGACCTGTGTAATCCGGTCAAAGGTCTCCTCCGTGGCGGCGTGGCAACTGATTTCGATTTTGAAGGGAGGATGCTCCTTCAAGTAATCGGCAATCGCTTCGGTGAACAGGGTGCCGTTGGTGAAGAGCGTGATCAGGAAGCCCTTCTGCTTGGCATAGGCATAGACGTCCAGGAAATCCTTCCGCATGAAGATCTCGCCGCCGGTGAAGCAGACCCAGAGACAGCCCTCCGCAGCCAGTTGATCGAGGATCCGGGTGATCTCCTCATAGCTCATCTCCTGCTTGATTAAGTCCGCACGGTTGTAACAGTCGGTGTAGCAGTGTACACAGTGGAGATTGCATCCGTAGGTCAGTTCGATCTGGGCAGTCACGACCGTGCGCGTGTGCGCCGCGTGGGTGTGCACGTTCAGGCTGAACTCCTTGTACTCGATCATGGGAAGGGGCTTGGGCATCGTTATTCGTTAATCGTGAATCGTTAAACGTGGCTCTCGAACTTTTTCAATCTCGTCTATGCTCACTAATTCCGGTTCTGGTTCCGGGTGTCGAGCGGGACAGGGAAACTGCGGGAGAAGCTCGTAGAAGCCTTCCTTGAACGACCCGTGCCGCAGGTCGTAGCTCTGCCGACGGTTGTTCGAGCAGAGTTGGAGCTGTCCGTACGCGTCAATGTGAAACTTGCGATGTCCACCCCAACAGAGCGACCTTCCTTGCCGCACGCGCTCCTCCATTTGGCTGTGCTGCGTGGCGCGCTCAGCCCTGAACTCGAAATCGGCTTGCTCAATGGCGTGAACTTGTTCGGCCTGAAGCTGATAGTCATAGACATCCTCCGAGCCATCGAGTCTCGGGCGGATGTCCGAGCCGAACTTGTACTGAACCTTCGCTGAATATTCGCGTCCCAGACCAGCCACGTACTCTTTAATGCGAAGGACCTCATCCTGATTCAGCGTCATCCCGGTGGTCTTCAAGGTGAGGGGGAGTTGTCTCTCAAGGATGAGCCGGATGCCCGCCAGGCAGCGTGCGTAGGAGCCGGCTCCTTGGGTGATCCGCTCGAAGGAGTCCTTTCCTAACCCGTGGAGGCTGATCTCGATCATCGAGGGTGGATACTGCCTCCAATAATCGGCGATCTTCTCCGTGAGCAGCGTGCCGTTGGTAAACACGGTCACTAGGAAGCCCTTCTGCTTAGCAGAGGCGTAGATGTCCAGAAAATCTTTCCGCGCCAGCGGCTCCCCGCCGGTGAGGCAGAGCTCCAAGCAGCCTGCCTCCTGGATCTCATCCATGATCCGGGTGATCTCGGGAAAGCTGAGCTCCTGCTGGATCATCTCGGGGGTGTTGAAACAGTCCGTGTAGCACATGACGCAACGGAGGTTGCAGCGGCAAGTGATCTCCCATTGGCCGCTCAGTGGGAATCGGTCACCAGAGAGCCTCTGCGAAAATCGCTCGCCGAAATCCTGACCCGTGATGTAGGGAATCCCGCTCATCGTCGTTCCCGTGATTCCCTCGCGGCGGTCGGACCCTCTTCGACCATCTCGCGTGTGACCAGTTCTTTTACGAACCGCAGCACATCCTTCTCGGCCGTCCTTCGGTCCACGTCGAAGCATTGGTGAATGTGGTCGATGACCTCCTCGACGGTCCTGGTGCCATCAAGAGCTTGCCAGATCTCCGTCGCGATGAGATTGAGGCGGAGTACCTCTTCTTCATCCCGGTCCACCAGGACCGCCTCGTCTTCTATCACCCGCCATGCGAACCGCTCGCTCCTGGCGAGACGCTTATCGTGTTGCATGACCATGCCGTATCGTCGTGAGCATCCGTCTCACTGACTCCGGGAGATGCCGCACACGGTGACGGAGATCAGCACCCAGGAAGCGGGCCGCCTTTCCATAATGGCGGGTGGCCTGGTACAGGTTCCCCTTTCGGAGATAGAGATGCCCCAGGGCCAGATAGAGCCCTCTCGTGCGGAAGCGACACCGCCGCGCTGCTTTGTACGCCGCCAGGGCATCATCCCAACGTCGCTGCTTGGTATAGACATACCCGAGCCAATACTGAGCCGCTCCCTCGCACTGTGTGGATCCCACGGCTTGCATAAGTTCTGTTTCGGCCAAGGTCCAGTTTCGGAAGTGAACTTGGGCGCGACCGTGGCCCAAACGAGCCCTGGCATCATCCGGTCTCAGCTCGCTTGCTCGTCGATAGTGAGCCAGCGCTTCGTCCCACCGCTCCTGCTGCACGGAAAGATCCCCCAGCCCGCGGTGGGCACTGGCGTGTTGCGGATCGAGCGCGATGATCTTTCGATACTCAGCCGCGGCTTGCGTGACCTGTCCGAGGGAGAGATACACCGGCCCGAGGTTGTTGTACTCCGTCCGATAGGTGGGGTCCAAGGTAATTGCCTGCTCGTAATGCATGCGCGCCTCATTGCCGTGCCCCTGCTCGTAGGCGAGCTGTGCGAGGCGATAGTGAACGGAGGCATCGTCCGCTTTCAAAGGTAAGGCGCGCTCATACTTCTCCCTTGCCTCAGCATATTTGCCTTCGGCGTGAGCACTGGCGGCCTCCCGCTTCAGGGACATCAGCCGGCGCTGGGCAGCCGGGAGATCCGGGTCGCGCAAGAGCGACGCGAGGTCATCGGCCAGGTATTTATAGCCTAACGGCGTATATCCGCCTTCGACCGAATAGGCGACGGTGACACAATCGCTCCGGAGCTGGCGCTCCCGGAGCCTTTCCACCAGCTCCTCCGGCCAGATCCAGGGAGTGGGGTCCGGAAGATCGGGGAATGGAAAGGCAGGGGAGACGGACTTGATGATCAGGAAATCCGTGTCAATGTCCAGTAGAATGACCTCTTCGAATCGGGGGATCTGGGAGAGCAGACAGATCGTCAAGGGCTTCCCGTAGAGCTCTGCTTGCAGCGCACCATTCGTCCACGCGATTCGTTGCAACGCGCGGGGATTCGACTTTTCCAGGTCGTACAGCATCGTTTCGAGCTGCTCCCGACGCTCCCGAGTTGCGAAGAATCCGTCCGGAACAACCCAGTACAGGGATCTCAGGTGTCCCTCTCTAAGGGCAGGATTCAGATAGTTGCCGACGTTGATCAACTTGTCCGTCGGTCGGCCTGTGAAGTTCCAGAGGTGGTCGTTGGACGACTCGTCTTCAACCTCCCGGAGGGTTCGGAGGCTCAGAAGAGACTCGAGATCCCTTTCGGGGATCCATCGGAAGTCTATATGGGCGTCAATATGGACCACTATACGATCCTTGAGCCCAGCTTGCTTCCATGCGCAATAGGCTCCGTCGTGTTCCTCCATCATCACGACAGTTCGGATCGGATCGACCCCGACAAGGCCTGCAAGGGCCGGCTCGCATCGATCCGGATCCGCCTGGAGAGGGGCCGTGGGTGCTAGGGCCTCACGCATGCGTTGGCGAGACCTCCTGGATCACCCCGATCTGCTGCAACTGCTCGATCAGCGTGAGGAGGTCTTCTTCGGCCTCCCTCTCGCTGACGTCAAACTCGGCCACGAGTGCATCGCGTACCGCCTTCAGGCTGCGTTGGCCGTCGAGGAGATCCCAGATGCGGGCGCCGACCTCGTTCAGTGTGTAGAGGCACTCCACCTCTTCGACCTTCCGACTGATGGGGACTAGAATCACCTCGTCGGCGATCCTGCGCGAGACGATCGAGGAGTCTTTCTGGAAGATCAGTTCAAGACGTTCCATGCGCGGTTACAATCAAGCTCCGCGACCAGGGAAGGGCTGGCGTGTTTAGGCGGTATGCTATTGATGAGGTGCCACTCTGTCAAGGGATTAATTTTACAGAGAAAGGGCGCCCGAAACGGCGCACGTACCAAGCCTTTGGAGCAATTGAGTCTCCGAATGGCAGAGCTACCTGCGGTCGAGCAGATCGCTTCTCAGGAACTCCGCCGCTTCAGCGGCTCCAGTTGCTGGCGGGGCTGGCCGGCCTGACGCCGTGAGGCGCTGTGCGGTATCGAGAGCATCCTGCCAGCGCCCCTCGAAAAAATCCTGGACCGTCAATTCTACCCCGCGTCCATGGCGATGGAGGTAGTCAACCAGAAACGCCTCATCTACAAAGTTGTACCGCCTGACATACACCACCGGTCTGCAATGGGCGACAGCCTCAACAATCGTGCTGTAACCTGGTTTGGTGACAATCAGATCGGCAGAGACGAGGAGGCTGTTAAAGGGGAGTGGGACTGAGGAGTGTGATCGGATTCGTCGGTAACCTTCTGGCACCGGTCCGCTGACGACGAATCTGTAACCTGCCAACCGCTCCAACTTTTCGAACGGCAGCGAATCCAGAGGAATGCCGCCGAACGCGATCAAGACAACCCGCTCCTCCGGTCCGGACCCGATCGCCTCTCTCAGAGCCCGTTGGTTCGGCGAGGTCGGCTGACTAATCGGGCTGATATCTACGATCTTCGGGAATGCTTTCATGGGGACGCCAGGCGCTGGACGAATCAGCAGGTCTGCCAGACCGTAAGCCCGTTCGATCTGTTGTAGGGTTTTGATCTGTTCCGACAGTCCTGGTTCGAGAAATGGTTCAAGCACTCGATCCCAGGACAGGTTGCAGAGTCCCACTGTCCGCCTCTTCGCTGTTGCCCCAGCCTCGATCGCGAGATGGGAAATGTCTGACAGCACCAGGTCCGGCGCTGCAGATCGGATAGCTCCCGCTTCCTCCCTGACCTTCGTTTCCCAGTACCTGTGGAAGCGCAGGTGCTCGGCCCAGGTTGCCTTCACGTCGATTTCCAGTGGCCCTCGCTGCACACAACCGATATCCTGTTCAGCCTGGCTCAGTTCCCAGGGAATTGTGAGGCGATTCTCGAAGAACCACGGTGGGACCTTTGTCCGGAGAATAGCCTTGAGATCGGGGACCAAGCGGCCCAGCTCGTTCAGCACCGGCGCCACTTGAGCTGCGTGCCCGAACCCGTGGCTGGAGATGGAACACCAAATCAGGGGCATGAATGACCAGTGATGAGTGACGGGTGATGAGTGACGAGTAAAAACTTACCAAAAGGCCATGGGGTGTGAAACGTGAAGTGTGAGGCGTAAAGCGCAAGGGGCGTCGATAGCGTCAGTAGCGTCTTTTGCGCAACCCGTCGAGAGCCTCTGGGTCGAACGAGAGATGCTGCACGCAACGACGCGATGACGCGAACGACGAGCGACGAAGCATCGTCATGACATCCGGTATATCTGATTCGGTGATTCATGGGAGTGTGCAATGATTGATCACCTTACACGTCACGCCTCACACCTTACGCCTAACTGGTCAATCACCTGATCCTTCGGGCTCGGTTGGGGCGATGTTGTATTGCAATTCCAGGTCGAATTCGTCGATCAAGTCGTTTGCGGTTTCGTTCCCCAAGCTCGACCTGACCTCGCTGATGACGAGATCAATGGCCGGCCCCGCCTGTCCGCCGAACTGATCGATCGCCGACTGGATTCGTTGCCTTGCATCTTCAGTGGTCATGGACTCTCCCCACTCCACCTTCCCGCAGCCGGACCATCCATTCCCTGTCCTGCTGCAATTGTGGCAACCCATAGCTGGTGTCCACCTGGACCACTCGCTCTAGGCATCTGAGTGCGGAAAGCCGATTGCCGGTCTGTTCATAGACGTCTGCCAACAGCCGAAGCGTAGCGGCTTCTCCTGGTTCGTTGCCCAGCTTGATGAAATGCTCGGACGCGTTGTTCAGGCATTTCTCCGCTTGGCTGTTCTGATTGGCCTGCAGAAATGTCTTCCCGAGTTGACTGTAAGTGACGGCCAGCCCATCCTCGTCTCCGACCACCCGGTGGGATTCAAGAGCTTTCTTGAATTGGGCGATCGCGTCATCGTACCGACCTGCCGCCTGGTCCTGGAGACCGAGGTTGGAATAGAGAATGCCCAGCGCACGGTGATCCTGAAGCGGTTCCAGGATATCCCGCGCTTCCAGATAGAAGGGCCGGGCTCGCTCTGGCCGGCCGGCTTCGGCGTGAAGATTGCCGAGGTTGACCAGGGTCTGGCCGATGGCGCCCCAGTCCTGCTGCCCACGCTGGAGTTCCAGCACCTCGCGATAGCAGCGTTCTGCCTGCTCGTAGTCGCCCATCATCGCGCAGACATTCCCAAGGTTTCCCAGTGAGTCCGAAAGCATCTGCGCATCGCCCTTTTCGCGGTCAGCTTTCACCGCCTGCTCGTACCAAAACTGTGCCCGCTTGAGATCGCCCCGGTGCTGAAAGATTCGTCCCCTGTGCCTGTCGTCAGACATGGTGAACAGGATAGAGCTTGCGAAAGGAGAAATCCAGGGGACCGCGCTTGTCTCAGCACCAGAGGGATGGTATCCTGAGGCGCTATGATCATCAGACACTATGCCGAGGTCAAGCCGGGCACCTATTCCGGCACCCCTCAAGGGGTGCAAATGCGGGAAATGATCACGGACCGGGACGGGGCTCCGAACTTCTCCCTGCGGGTGTTTGATGTCCAACCTGGTGCAAGTACGCCGTTCCATTCCCATGAATGGGAGCATGAAGTCTTCATCCTCGATGGCACCGGAACGGTCAGAACGGAAGGAACTGACACTCCCTTCAAGCGAGGCGACTCGGTTTATGTGGCGCCCCATGAGAAACACTGCTTTGTGGCGGATCCTGGGACGCCGGTCCAGTTCATCTGTGTCATTCCCTCGAAGAACCAGTGCCGGTTGTGAGTCTTCATCTGCGTTCCTCCCTTCAGCCTCTGCATTCGTCTTCGTCCCGCCTTCGTTTACTTTCGAGCCATGAGGCAGGTAGACTCGGCGAGAAGGAGTGTCTCCTCTGTGAACCATCGGGCGAACGAAGACCCGGCGCGTGCTGCTGAAGCACTCGATCCCTTGGAGGTGGTCATTCACTACCACCAGGAGACGAAACATCATTTTTCCCGCTATGCGCGTTCGCTCGGCTACATGGACTGGGCGAATCAGCCGGATCCATTTCGACGATACAAGGGAGCTCCGCTCATAGCCCTCCCGCTCCTGAAACCTGACGACGCGCCGCGCTCGCCGCTCTACGAGGATTTGTATCGTCCTGGAACCATCGCGAGCGCTCCGATCACCCTTCACACCCTGTCGCGCTTCTTTGAATATTCACTGGCCATTTCGGCCTGGAAGCAGGCCGGCGAGGTCCGCTGGGCGCTCCGAAGCAATCCGTCGAGCGGCAACCTCCATCCCACCGAGGGGTATCTGCTTCTTGACAAGGTGTCTGGCCTCGCCCCGTTGCCCGGTCTCTACCACTATGCGCCAAAAGAACATGCGCTCGAGCTGCGAGCAGAGCTCCCAAGGGAGGGTTTTGCCAGGCTGATGCGAGGGTTTCCTCCTCACGCCTTTTTGATTGGCTTGACGTCAGTGAACTGGCGGGAGACCTGGAAGTACGGGGAGCGAGCTTTTCGCTACTGCCAACATGACGTCGGACACGCAATCGGCGGCGCTCGCATTGCGGCCGAGACCTTGGGCTGGCGCATACTCCTGTTGGACGGCCTGGCCGATGACACGGTGGCTTCCTTGCTGGGAGTGGATCGAGCGGGGGATTTCGAGGGGACTGAGCGGGAGCACCCAGATTGCCTCGCCGTCGTCTGGCCTGCCGACCAGGCTACCCGTCTTGACGTAGGGGCGACGACCTCGCTCCCGTTGTTCTTGGCTCCCGATGCTGTTCGTGAGGTGACACGACACACGTGGTATGGCAAGGCCAACAGGCTGAGTCGAGAAAATCCCGTGCCATGGGAGATCATTGACCAGGTGGAAGCTGCCTCGTGGAAGTCGAGTACCGAAGAGAGAGTCGTGGAACTGCGTCCCGGCAGATCCATGGTGGAGCCACCGATCAATCCGAGCGCCCATGCGTTGAGTATCTATCCGGGTCAGCCAAGTGCCGGACAGGTGATCCGGCAACGGCGGAGCGCGCTTGCATTTGATGGTCAAACCTCAATCTCGGTCCTCAGCTTCTTGACGATGCTGGCTCGCGTGATGCCACGGGTCGAGCGTGACCTCTGCCAACGTCCCATGCCCTGGGATGTCCTACCCTGGGCACCGGCTATTCATCTGGCTCTGTTCGTCCACCGGGTGGAGGGCCTTGCTTCCGGTCTCTATATGCTGGTTCGTGATCCTGCGAAGGTGGATGCCCTCAGACAGGCAACGCACCAACAGTATGCCTGGACCTCGCCGCCTGGCTGTCCGGAGGGTTTGCCGCTGTTTCTCCTCGAAGAGGGTGATGCGCGGAAATTGGCTGCCCAGGTCAGTTGTCACCAGGACATTGCCGGGGACAGTGCGTTTTCGTTGGGGATGGTCGCCGAACTTGGTATGGCCCCTGGTTTTACCGAAGGCTCTTCTGGGAGACAGGAGTGATCGGCCAGGTGCTCTATCTGGAGGCGGAGGCGGCCGGAGTTCGCGCAACGGGGATCGGCTGCTTCTTTGATGACCCGGTCCATCAGGTGTTTGGATTCAGCGACGCGAAGTTTCAGTCGCTCTACCACTTCACGACCGGGGGCCATGTGGAAGATCCTCGCTTGACCACCTTGCCGCCCTATGGTCTTGATCATTGACAGCCTGCAGGCGATGTGACTGATCCGATAAGGCAGGGGTTAGATGTTTAAGATCAAAAAACGAGCTGCCTCTCAGGCGAAGCAGCCGACACTCTACAACATTATCGAGGACTATACCGAATCTGACGCGCCGGGAAACGTGGCGGTCTGCGCGATGACCGAGCCGGAAGATCTCACGGCCCATGCCCGCGTACTGTCCGAAAGCTATGAGGTTCCCTTGGATGTCATGACCAGACTCCTGCACGAAGGGGGACTTTACCTGTATCCGCAAGCGGGACCGCTGGTCACGCGAGGGCTCTTCGCCTGCAAGATTGATCCTTCAGGTCAGGAACCGAAACAGACCTGGGTTCTGGACGTGGTCCAATACGCCGAGGCGGAACAACTGGCACGTTCCTATGGACTGACCTTGGAAGAAGCTGCGGCGCGCGTCTTCTACCGTACTTTGGCGCCAGAACTCCGGGCGCGGCTTCAGAAAAAGAACCTGGGACTGGAATATGCGAAACTGGATCGCGCGATTGCGCGACATGGCGATATCGAATACATCGATTTCCGGAAGGATTGGTCCCCCCATTTCAAACGCCTGTGCATCATGCCGAACGGCGAGTTAGTCGAGACGAGCGGACTTGA
>Ga0209376_1002958_pt1 | contig 15731 bp, 14 predicted proteins | sample GraSoiAngelo_134_FD_185891 | JGI IMG/M metagenome (GOLD analysis project Ga0209376, IMG submission 185891) | Grasslands soil microbial communities from the Angelo Coastal Reserve, California, USA - 14_0929_05_30cm (SPAdes) (version 2) | ecosystem: Environmental > Terrestrial > Soil > Grasslands ... | reverse complement strand
GTGCCGCCTTTACCGAGCTGCCGAAGAAACCGGCATGGTAGCCGTCTGGGAGAGGAATCTCTCTCGGGGGTTCGGAGGTGTCGACGGGTTCGATGTAGAGCCGGGTCCGTCCCTTGTTCGAGGCGAGATAGTAGACTGACCCTCCGTCAGGCATCCAGGAGAAAACTGGAAAGTCGAGGCCGAGATCGCCACCCTTAAGATAGCTTAGCTCTTGCGTCTCTGTCTTGTAGAGTGCGAGTTCGTACCGGCCTCTAGCGTCTGTCTTGAACAGGACAGTGGGCTGTGAGGGGTGCCATCCGCCGTTCGTATTCTCCGAGCCAGGCTTTGGAGTGTAAACCAGTGGCTCTTGTCCTCCTTCGGGGGAGAGGAAGACGAGTTCGGCAGCTGTAGGGTGCTCTGTCGTCTTAGCAGAGACGCAGATCCGGGAATCGTCACGTGACCATTCGGGGTTGAAGACCCAGTGTCGGTTCTGATAGATCTGGGTGTGAGTGCCGTTGCTGGAGTCTACGATCCAGAGACCGTTCGCTTCCTTCGTCGCGCCTGCGAAGGTTAGCCGGTCGTCGCCGTTGGACCAGTTGAAGTCGAATACCCTGGTCGAGGGCAGTTGTGTAAGCTGTTCCTCTTCTTCGCCATCTTCTAGGGCTATCGTGAAGAGCTGGTGTTCTTCTCTTCCGCCAAAGTCTCTCGAGAAGCAGACGGTCTCCGAATCGTTGGAGATGCGGGCCCATGCCACTCGCTCCTTTCCGTGCGAGACGGGGCGTAGCTGGCCTCCCCTCGTGTCCACAGCGGCTAGCTGATATGAGCCGGTCCTGTTAGAGAGTACGAGCGCCGTCTTTCCATCTTTTGAAAGGTCGAAGAGTTCGAGGTCTGGAATCCCGATAACGCGTTCAACATAGGAAAGCCTAGGCGGAACAAGCAGAGGCTCTGTCATGATAGGCACAGGATGTCGCAGAACTCATATTTATCGAGTACCAATCGGAGGCTGACTCTCAGAAGAGCCTAGTAGAGTCCGTAGAGACTACAAAAAGCGCTAGCTTCCTCGGCCTGTCGCGGAAAAACATCTCAAACTAGTGTACGAAATTAACGAGTCGTGGAACACTGCTCTCCGGCTTATAACCAAGACCTGGTCATGCCCCACCAAACTTGTCCCATCCAGCCAACCATGTCCAAGGCTCTCAGGAGTTCTATCGAATCTATCGACGCCTGAACCCAGGTTCGGCCGAGAAGAGGACGGTCGACTCGGCACTAGATAAGCCGAAACAGAATATGACGGCAGGGGACAAAAACATCTTTCCAATATAGCACCGTCAGGTAGGCGGGGCCCAAAGCGCTTCCATACCACCAACAAGTCTACGCAACAGTCCCTTCGCCCTAGCGTCTTTCATCGAGAGACATCTTGAGTAACTAAATAACCGGCCTTCCTTGCTCATCATATCCTTGATGTCTCAGGAGCTCGTTCGGTCGAAGTGCGTTCCCTGTCGTGGAGGTGAGCCGGCGTTCACCGATGCAGAGATTGCCGAGCTCCGGCCTAAAGTTCCAGAATGGTCTGTCGTGGAGAGAGATGGAATTAAGCGGCTCGAAAGGATGTTCAGGTTCAAGAATTTCGCGGAGGCACTAGCCTTCACGATTAAGCTGGGAGGGCTCGCCGAGTCTGAAGGTCATCATCCGGCAATACTAACCGAGTGGGGAAGAGTGACCGTCACCTGGTGGACCCACAAGATAAGAGGCCTCCACAGGAACGATTTCATCATGGCAGCCAAGACTGACGAGCTGTCAGCGAGAACTGCTTGAAACTGTCTTTCTATCCTAGGAATTTCTGATAGACCAGGATCTTTGCGACCTTCTCGAACCCTGAACGCTCGAGGGCCCGTACCAGCGGTGACTTCGATGGAAGGAGGATTCGGAGCTTCCCACGCTTCTTCCGAAACATCAAGAACCGGAGCATTCGAATCAGCTTCCCAACATCGCGCGGCACTCCCGCCACGAGTCCCATTGTCAAGACTTTGTCTTCGTCGAGCAGGATGCAAAGGGCGCTCGGCTGTCCGTTTCTAGATGAGATAAGGACGCGGCCGTGGACCACATGGTCCTTAAGGGCTTGAAGTGTCAGAGGGTGCCAGGTCCATCCGTCAGAGTACATTGCACAGTTTTCGCCAAACTCGGGTCGTTCGTTTAACCAGTTCCAGAGACCCTTCGCCGTGCGCCTTGGTCCTGCGACGCCGCCCGGTTTTGCGCGGAGCCCTTTGGTCGAGTCTAAGCGTTGGAAGGTCTGGAGGAGAGGGAATCCTATCTTCTCTAGATGTTTCTTGGACGCTATGTTCGAGCTGCCTGTGCAGAGGCGCGCAACCCTAGCTCGCCTCTTTCTCGCCCATTCCACGAGCGCTCCGTTCAGCTTCCCAGCGATTCCGAGGCCCCGGTATTGCTCGTGGACCCTGACGCCTTCGAGCCAGGCAACGTCAGGGGTCTGGAGGCTAGCGTGGGCGACGCCGACCGTTCGGCCCTTGACAGTCGCGACTATGAGTCTGCCGTCCTTGTCGGCGAGCCAGTCGTCCCAAATCCCAGGCAAATAGTCGTGGCCGTTCCAGATGTTCTTGCAAATATCCATAATCGGCGCCTTGTCGGCTGCGGTTGCCTTCCGAATCTTGACACGATCAGATCTCGGTTTCTTTGGCGAATGTTGGACAGGCGTCAAGTGCTCCAGAGCCAGCAACAGGAGGGCTCACCTTACTATGTGTCTTTTCAATCGCACGCTGAGGGCTGGATAGCAATGAATTTAGCTGCGAGAAAACAGGGGTCTAACAGAATCATGACCGAGCGGCCTAGGAAGAAGAAGGGCGCTGGAGAGGCCCGTATCGATAAAGAGTTCAGGAGGATCGCCGAGAAGAATCTCCGGAAAGATCGCGAACTCCTGGAAAAGCTTGCAAAAATCTAGGGTCTAGGAGGGACCATCTTGAGGAAGGCCGGGCGTGCGTCGCAAGAGGCTAGAGAGACTCTGGCGGCTGTCAGAAAGAAAATCCGGGAGCTGAATGTCACCCGTAAGGTCGTTTCTAGGGAGATTCGGGCGGTGAGGGAGGAGGGAGCTAGGCGGGCCCGTTGGAACGGCGAGTAGTGGTCGACATTACAGTCTCGCCTTTGGGAACGTATGCTAGGAAAGGCCTACTCTGTGGGTGAGACTTCTTGGCTCGCTTGTAGACTTCTAGAGGGCTCTTGCCGGAGGTGACGATCCGGTCGTCAATAATAGCGACATGTTTGCCAGCGTAGCGCCTGTTGATCTCGGGCGCATTTGCGACGTAGAATCGGAATTCTCTGCTGCTAGCGGTTGCAGCCTCTCTACGTGGATGCCGCGTTGACGCCAATGGACAATCGCCATAAACAGGGTCCAACCCTCGTTTTGTAAGCCTTGAGATCGGCTAGAGCCAAGGGGAGCTGGAGGAAGCGGGACAAGTCGATCCGAGACGAGAGGATGGTCGAGGCGCTGAAGATGATCAGGGAGGGCCGCTGGACAATCAGGCGAGCCGCCAAGTTCGCGGCAGTGACCTACTACGAGATTCTTGATAAGATGGCCGATGAGGGAATAGACTCGGGCCCAGATCTTAAGGATCTGGGAAAGACCGTTCATGTTCGACGGATCAAGCAGAAAGGGGCGATGAATGTGGCCGAGGCGGTTCTCTTGAACGAGAAGCTCCGGAGAAAGGCTCCAAACGGCTGGGAGAGCGGGAGGGTGATCCGGGAGTGGAGAGGCAGAAGGCGCGCGTCAGCATAGGGCATGATGTTTCCGTCTAAGATGCGTCCTATGTCGCATTGTCCATGTTTCTCCATGCTCCCTTCTATACCGTGGATCGTGAGCTGCAGGAAAAGTTTCCACGGGTTGCACGACACGTCAAGAGTTTCCTGCAAGAGCCGATAGACGGCTCAACCTGTAGATGTCGCGTCAGCAGAGCCACTGGCGCGAACGCCTACACGCCAACCTCGTCACGGATGGACTAAGAACTTGTTCGAATTATGACGGCTTACACTAGTTTGTTCTCGCGAGGGGAGCGACTTTGCGGAGAACCTTGCTAGCCTTGAGTATCTCTGTCCCGATCACCTTTCCATTCTTTCCCAGGTCTAGGTTAATGTCGGGGGCGAGCTCGATGAACCCCTCTTCGGGACCCTTCGAGATTACGATGTAGAGGCTGTCACTCTCTTGGTCATAATGCGCCCTCGGGAGTTTTTCAGCCAATTCTAATCCATCTTCCGATCTCGCATCTCGATTTGAGAGGATCCTGTCAATATCCTCCCGACTGGAAGCTGTTTTGTACTGGCGTTTCTTAAATTCTTTGCACCCAGTCTTGAGCCGCTTAACCGTCTTCTTGTCCAGCTGAACCTCCGGGGTCTCAGCGACCTCTTGGAGCTTTAACGATGACCCAAGCAGTTCAGCAACGAGATCCATGGGAAGTTGTATGGAATCCCCTCCACCGGCCATCTCTTCCACCCTGCTGGTCGAAGGGCCGCATAAGGATTCTTAAGAACAAGTAGGGTGGGCCGCGTGTCCGCTGCTCGCGTATAGGGGCGCCGATTTGATCCATGACCGATGAGTCGTTTGCTGTCTCGGTCTCTCGCAAGAGGATCAGGCTGACCTCGGAGAGGTGGACACATATCGAGACGCGCCATCCGAACCTCCAAGGCTGGAGACGAAGAGTTCTAGAGACAGTCGAGAGTCCGGAGTTTGTGGTTCCGGGAAGGCATAGTGAGCTTCTTGCCGTGAGCCCATACTCGCATCTCGGGAAGACTAGATTCCTAGTCGTGGTGTATCGCGAGATGGGTGAAGATGGATTTATTATTACGGCGGTCCTTATTTCTGATGTTCGGAGTCTCAAGAAGAGGGGTGTTGTGTGGCCAAACCGTTGACCGTGTCCAAGGTTGAGGAGCTGGACGTGGACTACGATGAGGAGGCTGACGTGCTCTACATCAGCTTCGGCCCGCCGAAGGCCGCGTCTGACAGTACCATACTCAACAATGACATAATACTGCACTACAAAGGCGATAGAATCATCGGCATAACCGTACCCAGCTTCCGAAAACGATTGAAATGAGCGATCTTTCTATCGGACCCGGACACTTTCTCTAAGCAGTCTTCGCAGTCTCGGATTACTGGGAAAGGTCCAGAGTGTCACGTTTGGGAACATAGGCTAGGAGGGGTCTGCTCTGTGGGTGAGACTTCTTGGCTCGCTTATAGACTTCGAGAGGGCTCTTGCCGGACGCGACGATCCGGTCGCCGATCAAAGCGACATGTTTGCCAGGGTAGCGCATGTTGATCTCGGGAGCTTTGGAGACGTAGAATCGAAACTGCTGGCCGCGGTTGTAGTCTCTCTACGAGGATGCCGTGTCGACGCCAACGGACAATCGCAACAGAAAGGATCCAACCCTCGTTTGTAAGCCTTCAGACCGGCTACGAGAATTTCTCTTTTGCCGAAGATCTAGTTGGAGCTTTCCAGATAGTCGAGGATACGGTTGAACGTCTGATACTGCAGCTTCCTAGGAAGGCTCTGCCAGAGCTCCCGGAGTGGCCCAGTAGAACTTGGCTTGCTATCCATTGTCATAGCCTGTTGAGGACATGAAAGCCGAGGGCTCCGAAATGCGCGTCGTAGGAGAAAATGTCAGAGATGAAATGTTTCTTTGCTAAGAATGCAATTGTGGAATCGGTGAAGCTCAGGGCCACGTCCGATCTCTGCTTGTAGAGACCCCAGGACCCCATCAGGGCTTCATCGTCTGTTTTGAGGAGGATTATTGTTTTCGATGTGAGGATGTCTGTTCCGAGTTGTACTGAGAGCTTGTGGTTTCGTGTTCTGGCCCTCAAGAGTGTGACGGCCTCGTCCATGACGTAGTCTGAGGTGTAGAGGCTTCCGTACGCTGTGTCTCGTTTCGCGATTTTCCGGAAGGTCTCGACCGCGGATGGGTGGTCTCTGTCGCGCTTGTTGTAAAACGCCGAGAGCGGTCCAGTATCGATGAAGAGCCTCAGCTAGGGCTCACTTGTACAGTGTCTCGTCTACTTCTTTGGACGCGTTTTCTGTCCCCTTGCCCCAGTCCTTCGCCTTTCGCCTGCCCAAAGCGATGTCGAAAATGGGATCGTTGGGATCTATTCCAGATTCTTCGTGGACCCATAATCGCGCAGCCTGCCTCAAAGCCTCTTTAATGGTCAATCCCTTCTTTTCAGCCATCTTCGCAAGCGTCTGATACTCGCTTGGCTCAAGCTCCGTCTGGGCAACCTTGCGCTCCATTCAGTATCCATCTAAAATTACATGCAGGATACATGTAAGTCTTCCTCTGCAGGACACCTTCACCTCATAGCTCAGTCTCCACAAGACTCTTGTCAAGGCGGCATCGATTGAGGATTGAGGGATCAACTCGACGGTCAGGAGGAGGCTGAGGACTCCTTCAAGCACAGACCAGTTTTCGCGTGCGAGTCTTGCAGCCTCCATGGAACTGTGGTAGAGGCATTCATGTTTAGTCAGGAGAGATGGACGAGACTACCAATAGTTTCGCTCTCGTGTCGGAGCAATAGCCGAAAGACGGGTCAACACTACAGATGTCGAGTCAGCGGAGCGACTGGAGAGAACGACTACACGCAAACCCCTCACGAATGGAACAAGAACTAGCAATCAGACTACAAGAAGATCGAATAAACTATCAAACACAGGTAGAGATACCCGTCACAACAGCAGACTTCTACTTCCCGCTAGAACCTAGACCACTGATCGTATTCGTCGACGGCCGGGTCCACCTCAAAACAAGCCAGATGATAAAAGACGAAGAAACACGAACACTACTACGAAAGAAAGGATACAGAATCCTAGAACTATACTACAACAACTACTCGGACAAGACAAGGGATCAGCTATACGACAGATTACTCGGTAGCCTCGGGAGGGAAAATTCGCCAGTTACCCATATTGTGGACGACTGAAATAGGATAATCCTACTATCGTTCTAATTGCCGGGCTCTGGCTGTGTCATCGCCGAGCGCTCAAAGATTGAGTTGATCAGTCAGCCAGGTGGTTTCCTGTACAAGCAAGGAGAAACCGTTGCTACATGTGTCTTTACTTTTCGAAATGTGAGCACTCTGTAGTCGCTGTCATTCTCATCCTTTTCAAGGTCGAATCCAACACTGCGGACCGCGTTGGCGCATTCTCGAAATAGACTTTCGACGCTGCTGTGAAAAATTACTGTATAACGGCCGCCAAGTCGGAGCGAATCATGAACACGCCTTGACGCTTGAGTAACTCTCCTCAAGTAGGTACTCATCAATAGATTTCTGCGTCCATTGATCACGAGCTCTCTGCTAAACTCAAGCTTTCGTCGAATCCATGATGTATAGAATAGGCTCAACTCAAAGAACTGAACCTCTCCAGAATGAGGCGGATCGACTATCACATAGTCCAACCTGTTAGGCGGTATCTTGACGTTGGTAGCGTCAGACCGTAGGAAGGCTGCCTGCGCCTCTCCCTCTATCACTCGCGAAAGTGTACCCACCTTCACCGTCGGTTGGGTCAGGAGCATCTTGAAGACCCGACGAACTGCTCTCCGAAAAGCCGCGATTGGGTTTCTAACTACATAGGTTCGCGGCACCCAATAACTATTGACGGGCCACGAACCACCGGTGGTTCGGCACATTTTTGAACTTCCTGCGAGCGCGGACATGAACGCGAGTTCCAAAAATGTCTTGACGCGCCTTTTCTCGGAGACCTTCTTAATCGATTTCCAAAGGGAAGCTAAGGCCGCGAGGTTTCTATTTGTAAATAACTCGGAAATCTTGGTCACATCTCGTTGCTTCAGAAAGGTCGTTCCGTTGGAATATTGTAGCTTGTCTTTTGGATACCAATCTCTCGGTACTATCCTACCTCTAATTAGCCAATGAAGTCGCCTCGGGTAGGAAATACCGCTTCGGCCGCATGGGCAAGCCGAAACAAATCTACAATCGAGGGGGAACTCTGTCTCTACTATGAGCTTGTCTCGTATGAGGGCATCCACTGCGGCAGACAGAACATCTGTCGCAATTTCCGGATTTACCGCGACCAGTGTTTGGTGTGTGACTGTCCTCCCAAAGGGGATGTGTAGAAGAACTGAAGCGCGTATTCCGTGAATCCTGATTCTTCCTCTTCGGACTCGTTCATATCTTCTGGAATAGGTTATGGATCCTACTTCGACACGTTTTCCACATTTGCACAATATCTGAAACAGTTCAGACCCTTTGACAGTAAGGGAGGTTTCCCTTAGTTTCAAGCGCACTTCGAGACTTGAAATCAACTGGTCCGCCGCTTCCAGGAATTCGTTCGGGTTGCATGTGGCAGCCGCTGACTTGGCAACCAAGAAAGCAAATGGGTTCAAGTCGATGTATACAGCCCTCCTTCCCAGTTCAAGGGCAGTTCGAACAAAGACTCCGCTTCCTCCAAAGAAATCTCCCACCAGTTCACCAGTCTTCGTGTACCTGCGAATGTAGGTCTCCGCAATTTCGCGCGACTTACGACCCCAGTATCGTACTACGGCATGTGAGGGATGTATCGCAGCTCCATTACGTTTGGTTCGGTCGTTTAGCAAAGAGACCTACTTTGCGCTTTGGCCCGTTGCATTTCTGAGTTAAAATGAAAAGGCTTGCCTAGAATACCGCAACTGGTCGCGCCCTTTTATCATACGCCGCAGTCAAAGAGCGTTAGCTTTCTGCCACACGGTCTCGAATTCTTTCGCGAATTTGCTTGTACCGACTACGCTGAAATCGATTGTGATGTTCTCCACATTGGAGTTCAGACCGCTTACTGTAAGATTGAAAGAGCCATGCATTGCCATAATGCCATCGATTATGATACCCTTTGCATGAAGCTGATCGATTATTCTTGTTTGGAAGTTTTCTCCGAGCTTCTTGTCTAGCTCTCTAAGTTTCTCTATACTCTTGCTCTGTACGTCGTTTGCTCTATCGTGCCTGGTAATGATTCGCACCTTTACCTGCTTCTGAGACTCGAGAGATTGAAGATAGTCAACAATTTCCGGCGAAATCCAAGGTGTTACAACGTTTATTGTGCTTGTGGCCATGGATGTAAGCCTGTGGAACTCGTCGGAGATCCCGCGTCTCAATGGGTAGAAACTCATGGGATTTCGAAGGTTTTCGTACATCAATTGTAAAGAACTCCTAAGCAGACGTTCGCTAACCAAAAATGGTTGATCAAATGCAAGGAAAGTGCACTCTCTTTCCAGCATCACGCAGAGTTGACATCCGTCCCAGCAATGGGCTCCTCTTTCTAAAAGATCATCAAGGAGCGGTCGAATCTCGTTTGGAACATCAATGCTTGTTGCAATTGCTCTCCGGATAGCATTAACGTGTGGAAAAACCTTCGAGTCTTTGAAAGAGTTCCGGTAAGCTCTGATAATGCCGTCCACAATCGGCCTTAACTTAGCTTCGTCGCGAAAATTCTCATAGTTTCGCTCCAAATTACGAATACTCTGATCGACTCTATCTTCACAGGACTGTTTGATCGATTCAAACGAGGCCTTTAGAAGATGCTCAAACTCGTCCGTTTCTCCCGAGCCTAAGACTGTGGCAAAGGTCCTAAGATAACCAAAGCCTCCTTCTGCTGTTTCGAATACAAGGATCCGCACTTTTTCAGCGGGTGCTCCTACTGTTCTAAGAAGAGGATGTTCAATCGAATACGCGAGCTCTTCGCCGCGGCATCCGTACTTGGCAAGAAGCGCGTTGCGAAAAGTGTGCGCGAAACTATGGAGAAGAAGGAAGGCCCCAAAGTTAACCAAAGCATCAGTCACCCCTACTTCACCCAGCTCCGACAAACTCTCCTGAGCATTTTCTATGCCAGTCCCCTCGACGGCCGCTGTCACGACCGTCTCCATTTTCCTGAACGCGGAGATGCCGCGCCTTTCCCTCAGGACCACATCGTCGGGACCGAGGTAGAGGCCTCGCTTCAAGGCGATCCATTGACGCAAGAGGACGTCATTTTCGAGCTGTCTCCGAACGAACTTGTGAAGTGCCACCTCTGGAAAATCGATTTCGATTGCATGGACGTTTTCGATCCTGAACCCCACACCCTCTTTCAAAAACACCGTGGGCTGGGCGGTGATCCAGCGTAGCTTTGGAGAAAATGAAACCCCGTCGATATACGCTAAGAAGTTTCCCCGATCAGTGAACCTTACAATCGCTAATGGCTCGTCGCCCTCACGCATAGCCATAATGGGCGTGAAGAGATAGCCTCCTGCCGGATCGTCGAACCTTCTCTGAATACGAGAATATACGTTGTAAAGGGAGGAGTACGCGATAGGCCCCTGGTAGGACTTACATTGCCCGGTTTTTTGTCGTGGTTGGTAGTACGGGCATTCGTGCGTCAGGGGACAGCTTGGCTCCGGTGCCGATACCACCCAACCGAGTGTGCAGTAATGCCCGCTCTTGAGGGTAGAAGAATCTATTTGCATATAGACTGGAGGATAACCCCAACCACCCTCTCGGCGCCTTTTTTCCTCCAACTTTGCTGGAGGGACTCGAAAAAGAAAACCCCGTCCGCTTCCAGGTGAGAATGACTGGGAATAGATTTCGTACGGTTGAACTATTGTCTTCTGAAACTCATCAGTTATCGCTATTTTGAACGAATCTTTAGAGGACTTGGACCGCCAATCCAAGTTAGGAGAAACATTCAGGTAAGCAACGGGAGCAAGAATCAGAGAATAGGTCCCGTCTGATTGGGACCGTAACAATTTGAACGGTGTAAATGTGTAAAGTGCTTGGATCCCTTGTCGAGTGAGTTTCTTTCCTTCGTTAGTTATGACTCCTCGACTCCGACCAACTCTAGGTCCGGCGAAGGAGCGTTGAACAGAAGCGAAAAGTGGGCCTTTCCTTCGAGGAGCAGACTGAGTGTTTGAAACACCTCCAGTTTTCCACCGAGGGCTAACTTTGCGTCATTCTCAAACCGTTGCAAGGCTCGGAATGCGGACAGAGAATCTAGTTGAACTGTTCTCGCTTGTTCTATGTTGTGATCGAGGCCTTTGAGAAATCCACAGAGTCCCGTATCATCATTACCGGTGTCCTGACCTATCTGAGCCAGTATACGCAGCAGCTTATTGGGGTCGACACCGTACTTGGTCTTGAACTTAGAGAAACCAAGCTGTGCGGAGTGTTGCATGAGGTCGTTACTCAGCTGGAAAGTCTTCTCACCTGTCAGAAGTCCCGCTTGAACTTCACCTATCGCGGGTCGATTTTTGATCCACCAAGAACCAATAATTCGCGCATCGTTCTGATAGGTTGCAGTCTTCAAGACCCTAGCGAGGTCTCGAAATCGACCAATCAAGCTCCTTAGTGACCCTTCTGCCTGTGTTATTGTTTCGTGCCAGACAGGTGGCATTTCTGTCAGCCTTGGTTGCTCTTCTCTTAGCTCACGAAATTGCTCCTGGATATCATAGGCAAGCCCGATCTGGCGGTCTAAGTTAGCTTGGAACGAGTTCAGGTTTTCGTATTCCTGACCGTATCTTAGATCGCCTAGGTTCTCAAGTCCTTGTTCTAACGATCCAAGCAACAGCTTCATCGTATGCACCGCTTTTGTCCCAGCTTCCTTTCCTAGAAAGGATTCCAGCTGAGTAGACGAGCTTCCTATCGTCTCTAGCTCTTTCATCAAGACCTTCGTAACATTGAGCACGTCGGCTTTGTTTCTGAGGCCTTCGGTATCCATGTCGACGTATGTAGATTTCCCTTGCAGCGCTCTTTTGAGAAGGATGAATGACAAGGTGTATTGAAGTGACAAGTTCTCAGAAGACTTACCGATTCTGAGCGGCGGTAGATTCTCCACACTTTCTAAGGTCTCCCTGAGCCTGTCGTCATACATGTACAAAGTACTTAGAGGCCAAGCAGGAAGGACTATGATTCCCAGGGCAATCCTGTTGCATGTTTCGTCACGACCCGCCCGTCCAATACGCTGGACCACACCCTCTGGAGTCATAGGGAGTTTATGCTGGATTATCACGGCTACGTCTGAGAGATTCATTCCGAGTTCAAGAGTTGATGTTGAAAGGAGCATGCGGATATCGCCACTGGTGAAAGCATTCTCTACCTGCGCTCGTTTGTCCTGAGATAATCCGCCGTAATGCATGTCGATACTCTTCTTGAATGTTGTACCAACAAATTTCTTGAAAGATAACAAGTCAGAGGTGTAATCGCTAGGAGCTAGGGTCTCCCAACAATAGGTATTGTCGGCTACTCGTTCTGTCTGGAATATGTGATCGGAAACCTCCCTGCCTTCCCTAGTTCCCAAAATCGTCGAGTCAATGTAATCTCGAATCGTGTTTATCTCAGCAATACTGTCGATGAAGACAATTCCCTTAGTACGCCGTTTATGTGTCCACAATGTAGTTGCAAGCAGAATAACTTCGGTAAGAGTCTCTATGTCCGATTGTGGATGAGGAAGAAGATACAAGTGAAGCAAGAGACGTTTCGCTTTAGTGCCCGGAGAATCACGCAACGAGGTATTGTAGTCAACAAAGAACAGGTCGTCTTCTCGGACCCCGGAGAGTGAGGCAATAAATGCGCTTGGATTCGCGACCGTCGCCGAGGAAAAGACGAATACCGGTCGACCGTTGTGATTCGCCGCGAGTGAGAGTAACTTGAGTACGTACGAAATGTGGCCTCCGAGAAAGTGTGTGTAGGTATGGGCCTCATCGGTGATCACATAATCGAGATTCTTGAACATGCCCACGGTTCTTTGAGAAAGCATCCGCCGGTAAACAATCCACAAGTTAGTAATGAGAAATGTAGGTCTTGTCTCCCAAATCTCATCCTTTGTCGGTAAAATGTATGGATACTTCTTCTTGCATTGATTGCACGATACGACCATCCGGTCACCAATGGATCTCACAAACAGCTCGCCTTTGCAGCTCAGGCATTTGATCTTGTGATAGCTAGTCCCTTCTCTCATCTCCCGCCTTCTGGGAGTGTCATTGTCGTCTATTCCAAGTGTAATTGGAGGATTCCCATTTTTCTCTAGAATTTGATTGGTAGAATCGATTAGGCTTAGGAAACCCTTCAACTGATCCCGTCCGAGAGCTTTTCTCGGATATGTGAGAATTGTTGAAATCCCACTAATGCCTTTGAGGCTGCGCTCTATAGCAACGACCAAGGCGGGCAGGAAAAATGTCAGGGTCTTACCCGAAGCAGTTGGAGCAACTATTGCAACGTGCTTACTTCTAAATGACAATAGTTGCTTTACTAGGGGAAGTTGGTGGCTTGACAGTCCACGATACGTGCTCGCTGTCTTGAGAACCGATGCGATGATGCCTGCAATTCGATGATCAGGAATAAGTGACGGGATTATGTCTTCGAATCTATTCGCATCGAAGTCAGGGACAAGTTCCTCCTTCGCAACAATCTTATGCTCAAAGGGGATCGGCCGCTGAGGTTCGAGGTTGCGAATTTGTATGATTCGATGGATTAGGTCTATGTGAGATGTCCTGTATCCATGACGATAATCCACGAGAAGTCCTGCTTCGACGAGCTCTTTGAGATCAGAATCGCTTGCCAAAGCTCCGATGTTTTGTCTAGTAAGAATACTTCGACCATCTTCGAACCCAAACTCGACTACGGCACGAGTCTCCTCACGCACTAGTCTCTGATAGACTTGAGAAAGAGATGGTTCATTCATTGGCAACATCTTCGCTTTCTTATTCCTAGGAGCATAGGAATTTTGACATAGGAATCGTCGAGCGCTTCATCGCATCCATGATGCCATTAACAGCTTTAGCAGCTGGGAAGCTCAGTTGAACACCGAATGCGTTTCTTAGCCTCGCTTGCAACGCAAATGTGCTCCCCATGGTCATTTCAGCTCCCAGAGAAGAATATGCTTCAAAGACTTTCATCAATGAACTCTGGAGGCTCGACAAATCAGACGATCTCGTCTCTTCCTCTACGCTGGGCAATATTTCAGCGAAACCCGGATGCAGAAAGAAAAACTGTCCTTCTTCGAGAGGATAGAGTCCCAAGAGCTCGATCAATATTTTGAGCCCCGAATCAGATACTATGGTCCTTGAAGCAACGTCTGACCAATCATAGGAGTTGAATATATCGAGTTTCAAGACCTCTGTTACCAACGATCTTAGACCTGGAATCCCGATGTTAAGTCCGAGACCGTTGGAATCCATGTATGCCTTTCGCAGACAGATGGATAGAGCAGTGGGTAGGACTCCAAAGCTAGCGTCTCGAAAGAGCTTTGACGAATCGAAGGGATACAGAGAAAAACGTGGACGAAAAGGCTGTCCCCCCGCTCTGAAATGCTTAACGACAATTACTTCATAGACACCATTTTGGTTAGTATAGTCCGCATATTCCGAAGGCAATTCAGAATGAACATAGCCAGTCCGAAGATTAGCGTCTAACAATCGAGCCTCAACAGGGATCGTTCCATCATGTCCTTGGGGTCTTGAGCTCGGCCGAAAAGTGCATAATGTCTTGTGAAGAGAAAAAATCTCTGCGTGAGAGTCTCCAACCAGGAGGAAGGGCGACTCATGCCAACCGACAGGACTACCGTCCAGTTTCGGAGGGTAGAGGCTGTTGAACAACCAAAGCTTAGCCATGTCAATGAGGGGACCTTTGTTTTGAATACGGTCGATAGCTCGCGGCCAACACAAATTTGCCGCCGACGTTACAGCTTCAGTTGACCTCGAAACCTCTATTATTGAGGTATCGAGTTGCATCCTCTTCAAGTTCTCTGGAGAGAGGAAGAACTGGTTTGCACCCCAATACACGAGAGTGGTAGGTCGGTCGAGGCAAAGACTGAAAGCGGGAAGAAACGCAGTTTTTCGATAGATCGTCGAAGGATAGAATCCTGAAGAGGTTCTGATTAGCTTCCTCCACCTGAAGCTGGGAGCTATATCTCCGATTTCATAAAGTAAGAATAGTCTGTTGAGCCCGAGTTTCCCATTCCCGATGTGGAACCGTATTGAGGCGTCGCTTTCTGAGAATTCCCAATCGAGACGATCGCCGTGATGAATGAAGTCGTACAATTTGAGACGAGAAAACGTATAGTCCCTCCACGTCTCTTGGTTGCCTTTGAGAATACTGTCAAGATGTGTATCTAGACTTGCAGGGCTTTCATCCGTCATGAATTATCTCATGCGCCGTCTCGTCTAACTCAACGATAGAACTACATCGTTTTCTCCTCGAAAATTAAGTTTTCCGCCTTTGGGAGACCCAGTTAGCACACCGTTGAGTAGCTTGAGACCAGGTTCCTAGTTCGTACTCCCTTCAGACAACTGAGGCTCGATAGTAGCGGAGCTCTGGAAGGCCTATTTCCGGGAGGAATGCTTCGAGTCTCTCCATGTGGAGAAAATAAACAGGTCAACCTGTCGCAGGAGCGTGACGTTGAGTCTCACGATCTTGCAGCGTAGTTGGTCTCGCAGCTTTCGACGCGCGCTAGGCTCGACGTACTGTTGGTGACGGACGCACTAATAGACGTACCTGAATCGGACCATCGTTTTGCCCTACTCCTTCGTTTGGTCTCGAGTGGTTGAGAGCCCTGGGGACCCTTTTGCCAGCTTGGATTTGGCGGTGCCAGGTTCGGCCCATGTTGTGTCTGGGCTCAGCTGTTGGGGTCGGGTAATGTCTGATGTTGTTGGTTCTGGTTGGACCCAGGTAACTGGTTTCCGTACTGTGGGAGTTGGTAGTCCGGGTCTTGCATCGTTGACTCCCTAGTCGGCTGGCGGTAGTCGTCCTTCTCTAG
>Ga0209376_1002953_pt1 | contig 15748 bp, 10 predicted proteins | sample GraSoiAngelo_134_FD_185891 | JGI IMG/M metagenome (GOLD analysis project Ga0209376, IMG submission 185891) | Grasslands soil microbial communities from the Angelo Coastal Reserve, California, USA - 14_0929_05_30cm (SPAdes) (version 2) | ecosystem: Environmental > Terrestrial > Soil > Grasslands ... | reverse complement strand
CTAGAGTGCTCGCCTTCTCGCCGCTGACCCCGTGACGCCCCACCTGCAACACATCACCCGACGAGGTCATCATGTCCGCGACAAGCATCACATGCCGAACATCAACATCCAGCCCCTGCTCCTCCAAGACCCCCAGCGCCTCCTTGACAATGACGTTCCGGGCTGCCTCTATTCCGAGAACAACAGCGGTCTCGTTAATGTTATTGCTCACAGTCCGGGAAGTATCCACCCCGGGAACCTCCAGAGCGAGAGCGAGACTCGAGCCCTCAGTCCGGACAATCCATTCGCCCTTCTCCTCAATCACCAACGCACGCTTCACAGCCGGAATACCCTTGATATGAGCGACCGTCAGCTTCCCGGCTAGACGTCTGAACTGTGGAATCTCAAGATCCTTAGTCTTGATCTCCACCGAATACGACTCAACCTTAACATCAGCGTTCGCGAGAGCCAGTGCCTCCCGGACCTCTTGAACCGTAACCTCCCTCTCCCTCATCGCCTGCGGATTCAGCTTAACATCAACCCTCATCCGAGTAACATCCGTCTCAAAGGAATTCGCGATATCTCCCAGAGTAGTATGAGTCAGGAGCGTCGCAACCTCCTGAGCCTTCTCCCGGCTCGTACGATGCTTCGGTTCCAGAAAGACGGTCATGTTAGGTGTTGAGGGAATCTTCCGCGCGTCCACGATCTCGATCAATCGCGGTAGACCGAGAGTCACGTTCTGTTCTCTGACTCCTGCGAAGTGGAAGGTCCGCAGCGTCATCTGGGTACCCGGCTCACCGATAGACTGGGCTGAGACTATTCCCGCTGCCTCGCCCGGCTCTACTAGCGCTTGCTTGTAATTCTCCACCGTACCGGCCACCGCGTCGTCTACTCCGGTCTTGGTGAGCTTCGCGTTGAGCAGTGTCTGTCGCAGCTTGCCGAGAGTGAGAGGCGACAAAATTTCCTTTGACGTGTCGACCTGTTCCTCCACGTATTCTTTCCCAGCTGCTGTTCCTTTCTTCATAGTGAGACGGACGCGTTCGACCAGCCTGTCTATGTTCACTGATTTGCCATGGTCGCTCTTGGCGACGTCGACCCCGTCCTCACCATACCGCACCTGGATGATGTTTCCTCGAGAGTCTCTGACCGTCGAGTCATACTCGACTCTGAGATGCTCGAGAGCGTTGATGAGACGGCGCTGCATGTACCCACTCTGCTGAGTCCTCACTGCAGTATCGACCAGCCCCTCTCTTCCACCCATTGCGTGGAAGAAGAACTCTATCGGGTCCAGTCCATCCCGATAACTGTGATAGACAAAGCCTCGCGGTGCAGCTCGCATGTCTCCCGGTTTGAAGAAGCTGAGAGCTCTTCCTCTGTATCCCCTCAAGATCCTCTTTCCACGAATAGACTGCTGACCCACGTTTGCAGTCATCTGCCCAATGTTGAGCGACGAGCCTCTTGCCCCCGCCCTCGTCATTATTACGCCACTATTGTCCATCTGGAAGTACTGGTCCGCGTATTCTCCGGCTACGTCCCGAGCTCTCGAGAGCTCATTCATGATGTAGATTTCTAGAGACTCTTCAAGAGATTGTCCGGGAAGACGTTCCAGCGTGCCCTTTCGATAACTCTCAATGTATTCATCCACCTTCTCCTCAGCCTTTGCAATCGCCTTTGTGATCTTCTCCTTAGTAGCCGGCGCCAGTTGGAGCTCGTCCATTGCATAAGTGAATCCGCGTAGAAGCATGTAACGGTCCAAGAGTCTCGTGGTAGCGTTGAGGAACCTTCTAGCCTCCTCCGCCCCGTAGTCCTTGACGATTCGATGGAATAGACTTTCAGATTTTTCCGCGCCGATCGAGGCTTTGTCGATCACGCCTTGTTCGAGGATTCCGTCTTTGATGACTACGAACGCGTCGTATGGGCAATCATGCATGACACCCTTGTCACAGTCTTGGCACTTGTAGTAGCTCGAAAGATTTGATTTTGAGACGAAGTTGAACCCTTTCGGCAGTACGATGCTGAAGATCTGCTTCCCAGTCCATCGCTCTTCCGTCTTTACGGTGACCGGTTCTGGCATCGGACCCTCATAGCCTGCGGCGGCGATGAGCTTGGACACGTCCTGGCGGTTGAGCATCGTGGATTTTTGCGTCAGCAGAAAAGCTGCGGTCAGGGAGTCGCGTATTGCGGCAATGATTGGTCCACCGTATCTTGGTGAGAGAATCTGGTCTTGTACCTGCATTAGGAGTCGGGCTTCAGTCCGAGCCTCTTCTCCCTGCGGAACGTGCAAGTTCATCTCATCACCGTCAAAGTCGGCGTTGTATGGAGTGCACACTGTCGGGTTTAGCCTGAACGTCTTGTAGGGCAGGACGCGGACCCGATGTGCCATTATTGACATTCTGTGAAGGCTTGGTTGACGGTTGAACAGCACAATGTCTCCGTCTCGGAGATGTCTCTCGACGACGAACCCGGGCTGAATGGCTTCTCCGACAACTTTTCTGTCGGTGACGAATTCGAGACGGACCCGTCTTCCATCCGGGCGGACAATGTATAATGCTCCCGGATAATTGTCCGGGCCGTTATCGATCAGCCGCTTCATCTCCTCGATATTGTGACCCGTGACTTTCTCGGGAATCGTAAGCCTGCTCGCAACATCTAGTGGGACTCCAACCTCGTTGATGTCGAGGTTGGGATCAGGGGACACGACTGTTCTAGCGGAGAAGTCGACCCTCTTTCCGGACAGGTTTCCTCGGAATCTGCCTTCTTTCCCCTTCAGCCTCTGAACCAGGGTCTTGAGTGCTCTGCCTGACCTATGTCTAGCGGGAGGGAGACCTGAGACTTCGTTATCAAAGTACGTCGTTACGTGATACTGGAGCAACTCGTGAAGTTCCTGGATGATATTGATGGGCACACCTGATTCGAGCGCCTCTGAAAGTTTCTGATTGATCCGTATGATGTCGACAAGCTTGTGCGTCAGGTCGTCCTCGGATCTGATTCCAGACTCAAGAGTTATGCTGGGTCTTACCGAGACAGGTGGGACGGGCATTACTTGAAGGACAGCCCACTCTGGCCGCGCGGCCTTCGGGTCTAGACCTAATAGGATGAGATCGTCGTCTGTTATCCTCTCCAGTCGCTCTCGAATTGTGCTGGGCGTTAGGCGTACTGCTCCGCCTTCCGCGACAATCTCGTGGAAGGTCGTTGGTTTTCCATGCTCGATAGGATACTGTTTTTGGCTGCAGTGAGGGCACTGCTGGGTTTTCTTCGCGTCTCGGATAATCTCGTCCAGAAACGCGTCGGGTACGGTGTTGAGCCGCTCTTTCAGTTCTGCATATCTGGCCCGGTATTTCTCGATCTTTTCTTCGGTAAGTAGGATTCTTCCGCAGTTTCTACATGTAATTGATAGGAGTCGATGTGTTAGCTTTGCGAAGCTGACGTGAATTACGGGTTCAGACAGTTCGATGTGTCCAAAGTGTCCGGGGCATGCGGAGGCTGTGTTCCCGCAGGTCTTGCACTTTTGTCTTGGTTCGAGGGTTCCTAGTCTGCCATCCATTAGACCCGAGACGATGGGCACTCCGTCCTCGTCGTAGGTGTCTGCAGCCTGTACCTCTACTGCTGATATCTTTCTGAGCTCTGTCGGTGACAGCAGTGTGAAGCGTATGCTCTGAATGACCTTGGCTGTCTCGTCTACGGTTGCGAGTGCCATGGCTTAGGCCCTCTCCTCGAGGTTCAGTCGAGGCGCAATCCCGAGGGCCATGAGTTCCTGTACTAGCAGTTTGAACGCGTAGGATATTGCGACGGGGGAGATCTGGGCTTTCTCTGCGTCTATCCTACAGATGTACTTGTTCTGTTTAATATCGTGGTATGCTAGGGTCCCACAGACTTCGCAGACGTATGCTACGTACTTGTCAGACTCTTCGAGCAGCCTATCTCGCAGTAGTGCGCTTGCCCCGTGTCCGATGAGGCAGTCTCGTTCCATTTCTCCGAATCTGAGACCTCCGCCTCGAGCTCGTCCCTCGGTGGGCTGTCGCGTGAGCATTTGGACTTGGCCGCGGGCTCGCGCGTGCATCTTGTCTGAGACCATGTGGTGCAGTTTCTGGTAGTAAACGACGCCTATGAACAGGTCAGCCGCAAGTTTCTCTCCGGTAATTCCGTTGTAAAGTGCTTCTCTACCACTACTCTGGAATCCTAGCTTCGTGAGTATGTCGCCGATGGCTTCAGGGCCGATGTTTTCGAAAGCTGTCCCATCCACGATCTCGCCCATCTGCGATGCAGCTTTTCCTCCCAGAGTCTCGACGAACTGGCCGATTGTCATTCTGGACGGTATGGCGTGTGGGTTGATTATCACGTCTGGGACTACGCCGTCAACTGTGAACGGCATGTCTTCTTGAGGGACTAGGAGCCCGATGACTCCCTTCTGTCCGTGGCGTGAGGCGAACTTGTCGCCCAGTTCTGGGACGCGTAGATCCCGGACCTTCACCTTGACAAGTTTGCTACCTTCAATCGACTCCGTGACGAATATCTGATCTATCGTGCCTTGTTCAGAAGGCCTCATGGTCACAGACGAGTCCCGTTTGGTTGGACCCTTGACCTCAAACTCTCGATACTCCTCCAAGAATCTTGGAGGACTCGTTCTACCTACTAGGACAGTGTTTCCCGTAGTCTCTGCTTCGGGCGAGATCATACCGTCTTCTTCTAGAAGACGGTAGTAGCGGTCTCCTCTGTAGCCTCTAATGCCAGCTTCAGGGATCTCGAACTTGTCCCTCAGACCTCCTAGGTACTGGCGACTCTCCGCCTCGTAGATCCTGTAGAATGTGGATCTGAAAAGCCCCCGGTCTACGGATGATCTATTGATGATAATCGCGTCTTCCATGTTGTATCCCTGGAAGGACAGGATCGCGACTACAACATTCTGTCCAGAGGGGCGTTCTAGATAGTTGAAGATCTCCATCGGCTTCGTCTGCACAACAGGGGTCTGAGGATAGTGGAGAAGATGGGAGCGCGAATCAACCCGTGTGAAAAAGTTCGTGGAGAAAACACCTAGCGCCTGTTTCGCCATGGCCGACTCGTACGCGTTTCGTGGAGATTGGTTGTGCTCCGGGAACGGTATCAGACTTGCGGCTATTCCGAGCATTACATAGGGCGCGATTTCGAGGTGAGAGTGATCCTTGCGCAGTTCGTGCTCGTACATTGCCACGAGCGCGTTTTCTTCCTCATCCGCATCTAGGAGTTCTACTACACCGCTACGGACAAGATCCTGCCAGTTTACCCGTCCGTCGTCCACTGACGCCAAGTGTTCTTCGGTGAGTCGGGGTCTACCTGCGTCAGCGACGATTAGCGGGCGTCGTACTCTGCCTGGGTCGCAGTTGATGTAGAGTTCTTTTCTTCCGCTCTCGACTTCCGGTGGATGATATCCAAAATTTACCTCAGAACTTATCTTGCCCTGCCGACGGTATTCCCTCAGCTCTTCGGCCAAGGCCATGGGATCCTTCGAATAGCCAGCGATTATGCCATCGACAACTACCTTCCCGCCAGTCGCACGGAGTTTCTTGTCGGAGTCTTCGATAGGTATGACTCCCATTCGACGAAGCTTGTCAACCATCTCATGGGGATCGATTCCGACGCTGATGCTACTGGAAAGGGCTAGATTCTTGACCAGTCCGCAGTTCGAGCCTTCGGGCGTCTCGTCAGGGCAGAGTCTTCCGTAGTGGGTAGGGTGAAGATCCCGGGCCTCCAAATTAGGCTGGCTTCTGCTAAGGGGTGATTGGAGACGGCGTAGGTGGCTTAGAGTGCTGACGAAGTTTGTTCTGTCGAGTAGCTGTGTGACTCCTATTCTTCCCCGGACCCAGTTACCTGTCGCAATGGCGTGTTGTACTCGCTCGGTAATTATTCCAGGTCTGATTGCATTTGCGATAGAGAATTCTATGTGTCGTCTAATGGTTATTCTCTCTAGTTGGTATTTCAGGTCACGAGTTAGGTTTCTGAATGATATTCTGAAGAGCTCGGCGAGGAGGGACCCTGCCAGTTTCAGTCGTTTATTGGCATAGTGATCCTTGTCGTCAGAATTCCTCCTCTCAAGCTTTACCTCAATTATTCGCGTCGCGATCTCAGTAAGGAAGAGTCCTTTCTCCTTCCGGTCTGCAGGGACACGGCCCATGTGCGGGAGGAAGTTTCTATCGAGAACTGACTCCGCCTTTCTGAGGCGGTATTCGTCGACCTGCCCAGGCGCGAGTCTGTTACCGAGATAAAGCAGCGCGTCTCTTTGGCTAGTTGCCTCCAAGGATTTTTCGAATGATCCCTCCAGTTCGTTCTGGACAGGCGGATCAAGACTAACTAGCTCCGCGACCTTTGCATCTTCTTCGAATCCCAGTGCCCGCATTAGAATCATGAACGGTATATCGCTGGGAATCCCAGGCATGGTAACGTAGGTGCCGCCGTCAGCCTTGAGGGTGACTTCTATGCGGGCTCTGAAGCCGACTGTTGTCGAGAATATCTTGGCCTTGTAGGTCGGATTCACTCCAGTATGTTCGACGTCTACTAGGATTCGATTTGCGGCAAGATCTTCTAACGCGACTATTACTCGCTCGGATCCGTTTACTATGAAGTATCCGCCAGGATCAAGTGGGTCCTCGCCGACACCGATCAGATCGTCGCTGGACAGTTTGGAGAGTAGACAGATCCGGGATTTGAGCATGACCGGTAGATCCCCGACGTAAACCATCTCGGGCTGCCCTTCTCGTTCTCCAATGACGGGGATCATCTCCATGTGCAGTGGAGCCGCGTAGGTGAGGTTGCGGATTCGCGCTTCCGCGGGGTAGATGGATCGTTCTGTACCGTCTACTTCTATTACTCGGGGGGCTCCTATCTCGACCTTGCCTAGTTTGATCTTGAGCGGATAGTCTCCTATCTCTATAGGTAGTTCTCCTACTTCATCCACTATTGCTTGGAGTCCGCGTTCGACAAAGTCGTTGTACGAGTCGATGTGTTGCCTGACTAGGCCACTGTCGTGAATGAATTCCTTTGTTAGGTTCCAGAGCTGGGTTGTTGTTACTGCCAAGTTTTCACTTTCAAGAGACTATTTTTCAAAAATCTTCTACTACGTACCGGTAGAAATCAGACTCGCCTGCGGTGGCGCTTTTCCGTATGACCTTGACAATGTCTCCAGGCTTGGCGCCAATCGCTCGGACGGCCGGGTCCGTTGATTTGACATAAGGGATCTGGAACGGTTTGATATGGTACCGCTCTAGGACTTCTTTGGCTTCATTCGGTTTGAGCAGGATGTGTTTGGGGACAAGGTCGTGCTTGAATATATCATAAGAGGGTTCCTTCTCTTTGATCTGTTTCTTGACCAAGTACTTGCTACTACCTCAGCGTAGGGACGGGTGGAGTCCGACCTACCGAGCTGAGCGAGTGAAAGTAATCGGCCGTTTAATAAACCTAACACCTAACCAAAAACCAAGGAAGGATCGCCCGCCCATTTCGGAAGAAGCTCTTGGAAGAAGTGCCCCGCCCTCTGTCTAACGCTGTTGATGCCAGGGGCAGTGCGGAAAAAACGAGCCATCTTCATTACAAAGCACCTTAACCCATTAGATCAAGCCAAAAGTCCTACTCACTGTCAGTTCTCCGATCGCAAGTTAGCTTCAGCCTCACTCCAGAAAAGGCAAACTCTTCAGCAACCAAGGACACAAGAAGCAGTTGAGGACTTTTACGACGCGAGAAAAAATTATTTTTGAGATTTCTCGATTGGTAACGGGTTTGGTAACCGTAAACGGTAACAGATTCGGTCGGGCCTGGCTTTCATTCGCCCTCAGCCTAGTTTGGAAGCAAGATTCGGAGTCAAACTACTTATCTCGTCCTGAAACTCTCCCGGTATGGTTCTGGGCCGGCAGAGCAAAACTGATCTGCAGCGCCTGCAAACCGAGCCTGCGACGATTGGAGTCGAGGGTCGGAACTGGATCGTTTATTCTCAGCTTCTGCTCACCATGTTCCTTTGGGGACTGGCGTGGCCAGTTGGCAGGCTCTTGGCGACAAACCTGCCGCCAGTGTCTATTGCAGTACTCAGATACGTGATAGTTGTTCCTGTACTGTTCGGGATCCTGAGGCTCAAGAAACAATCGCTCAGGATTGAACGAAAATGGATCGTGAATCTTGTCGTTATGGGCCTGTTCTCCACAACCCTCTATCAGATCTTCTTCCTCTATGGAGTCAGATATGCGGCGGCTAGCGATGATTCACTGGTCATCGGTATAGGACCCGTGCTCGTAGCGATCATGGCATCGTTCGTCCTCAGAGAGCGCCTGACGAAGACGAAGGGTCTCGGCTTCGTCGCAGGACTCGCAGGCATCGGAGTCATCTCTCTACTCTCTCCCAACAACGATGTTCTCAACAGGCCTCTAGGAATAAGTCTCGTCTTTGGAGGAGCAATTGCATATGCCATCTACACGGTTACTTTGAGAAGATTTGTAGCAGCAAACAGGGCAGACAATCCCGTTTCGGCACCCTCGTCCCTAGCAATCCTCGCATGGATCTCTCTGTTCGGCTGGCTCTTCCTAATTCCCCTCTCACTACTGGAGGCTCCCTGGACCTACAGCTGGAGCCCGCCATCATGGCTTGGAATATTATACCTCGCCCTCCTCTCAACCGTAGTAGGCTACTTCTTCTACGTAGTAGGCGTATCCAAGATCGGAGCCGGAAGAGCAGCAATCTTCGGCAACCTCGTCCCAGTGTTCGGCGTCATAACCTCAGTCCTCCTACTCAAAGAAAATCTCAGCCCATGGCATGGAGTAAGCTTCGCCTTGATTCTGACAGGTGTGGTCCTAGTCAACAGACAACAGAAGAAGACGCATGAGATGGGGAAGCGATAATGGGTAACTTGGTTTGACCATCCTTGTCAACTAACTTAAACGGTCCAGACCTCTGATAGATCGAGAGAGTTGCGCCTAACTCCGCTAGATCAAGACGTTGATGCGGGACGTAAATATCTGAACGACCGAAGTCTCCAGATCGGGCACGTCCTACCTCTCAGCGAGGAAATTTTCAAAGAATACTTTCCTGAAAGAAGCAGCTTCCTTCTCTACTCTGTAAGAGCAGTCGACGCGCTTTTCTCCTTCAGTTCGGGGCGAGAGAAATGGACGCCCCGAGCAGATTTCGTCATCGTGACAGACTCCCTCGCCGGTCTGAAGGAGGCGGTTGGAAAGATCGAGGACATGGCCCTCGCTCAGGAGAAACTCGTTCTTCGAACCCACATCTTCGGCTATGATCGCAAACGTCTACAAGCGCTCAGGGCTCTCGACTACAAGATCGGCGCATCCGTTCCGGGTGCGGTATCTCTCGACGGAAAGAGGTTTGACCTACACTACCTGTACAAAGAGCTCGATGAGCGATACCATTTCAGCATTCGTCGAAGCTACGCCAAGCCCGGCCTCTACCCGATTCTAGAGGTTGACAAGGCGAAGAGTCAGAGGCTGAAGCTTAGAGGCTACCGCAAGGAAGATCGTCCCTTCCTGAACAAAGCCGCGACTCATCTCAACGTCATTCGGGGAATAGCGAATGGTGTCTTCGAAGGGTCAGTCCCTTGGGGTCCTGGAACGTATGATGAGTGGTTCGAGAAGCGTAGAGTTTTTTCGATAGTCTGTGAGGACGAGTCCATTGGGGAGCCCGTAGGGCTGCTCGACCTTTTCAGACTCGACCCTGATGTGATGCAGCATATAATGAGTCTCGGCATGTATATCAGAGCAGAGTACCAGGGGATTGGTGTAGGGACATTGTTAATGGACGCAATGAGGACACTCGCCAAGAGGCTTAACCTCTCTAGAGTCATTCTCACAGTTTTCGAAGGCAACAATCCCGCTGAGAAACTCTATGCAAAAGCGGGATTCGTCGAGTGTGGAAAGCTTCCAGGATGGCTACAGGAAGGATATATCGACGAGACGTATATGGTGCTCCAGCTCGACTAGCTTCCGGGACGCCCTAGCTTGGTAAAGCGTTAACTACTGTAGGATCAATCCAAAAGCATGGCGTCCCTGGGACAAGCCAAGACCCTTGGCGGAGTTGGGTCGATCCTCGTTCTTCTGAGTCCTGTTCCCTACGCAGGCGCTGTCCTCTCGATTGTGGGCTTCATCATGATTCTCATCGCCGTGAAATACATTGCAGATATTCTCGGCGATCAAAAGATCTTCAACAACATGATCATCGCTGTCATCTTGGCGATAATTGGGATAGTCGTAGGAGTTGTAGTCGTGCTGGGTGCCGTATATTCGCTGATTGGCCTAGGGAGCTATACCTACACTCCCGGAACGACGACTCTGCCGACCGGCTTCTCCGCGGTAATAGCGTCCATCATTGCTGGGCTCATCGTGATTTGGATCTTCTATCTCATTGCCTCAATATTCCTGAAGAGGAGCTATGATACCATTGCGACAAGGCTCAACGTAGGAACATTCCACACAACAGGATTACTCTACCTCATCGGAGCCGCAACCGCAATCATATTCGTGGGGTTCATAATCGTCTTCATAGCAGAAATACTGCAAATAGTGTCCTTCTTCTCTCTCCCAGAGCAGATGCCGATGGGACCCCAGCCGATGCCGGGACAAATGGGACCACCGCCCGCAACAATGTTGACAGATCGTCGCGACTAGCCGAAAAATCTGCCCCGACGCTGCAATTCTCGAGTGAGTTCCTCATTCAAGTGATACTCGTCACGATAGGATTGCGATTATCCGTCGAGTGGGAGTCTGTTAAACGGGCGCAGGAGCCGTTGACGAGGTCTTGACGATGGCCCAAACTAGGCGCCCGGCTCCGTAGATTATCATTCCCCCACCAATGGTCGTCCAGACAAAGACGGATCCTCCTTGCGTTACCGAAGCGCGTACGATGATGACAACCACACCAGATACGATCCATATGGCGCTGTTGACAATCCTCGTGAGGATAGTGGACCTCATTTCAAATAAGATTCCTCGGGCTCAGAATATTAAGAGTAGTCGAGGGGCAAACTTTTGAGGCAGGGCGTTAACAGTAGATGACAGGCTGGTAGTGCTTGACCCAAGCTCGCAAGAAAAGAGTGCTTGAGGAGGTTCGAAAGCAACGCCAGCGAAGAACCATCATTTCGGTCGTGGTTGTTGCCATACTCATTGGCACAATCGGGTATGGCGTTTACGCGCTCACCCAGAGCAAAGGAGGCGGGAACTTCCCCTTCACGTGCCTTGGCACGGAGCTTACTACCGTGCACGTTCACCCTTGGCTTCAGATCTTCATAAACACCCCTGCAGGTAACGTAAGTGTACCTATTCCGACAGCTGTTGGCATTCTTGATCCCCAAATCACAAACGGAGTTGCTACTGGGGGGTCTTGTTTTGAGCCGATGCATACACACGATTCGTCGGGAATAATTCACGTCGAGGCAGGCTCGATATCAAATCAGTATACCCTTGGCGCCTTCTTCACGATCTGGCAAGTCACCTACCCTAATGGGGTCAGCGTCAACGGAGTCACTAGTCCTATCATCTTCAATCAAACTGACATTTTCGGATTTAAGACAGGCCAGGGACACACGCTTTCTGTACTCATCGACAGGGGGCAATCCACGTACCAAAACTCCACAGAAGATGCGTCCCTGGATCTAACTCACTACGATTATTGCAGCGCTCAATCAACTGGCCCCCCATGTTCCCCAACCGCTGGCGGCAACCCTCAATATCCTAATGGATATCCGTACGGGACCGGACACACCGTAGAGATAATTTACAGTTAGACTCTAGGAATCGCCCAGCAGATTCCCGCGATCCGCATGTGATTCCAGTCTGAGGACAGACCACGTTCTATTTTTCATCGCTTCGATCAGGAAAGAGGCCGGGATACTCATTCCCAGATGGCTTATGAGCTGTCACAGAAGGCGGTTGTAGCCTGTGGAGATCAAGAGGTTGAACGAAGAAGCTGCTCGAGGACAGATCATCGTCAAAGCTTTGCCGATGCTTGTTCCAGAAAGTGTTGTCCAGCAGGATGCCGAGAAGAAACGGGTGAAGAAAGGAATTCTCGGCGGATCAGAAGAGCATTTCGTCTTTGGGAAAACCCTGTATTTGCCTTACCTGGACTTTACCTACCAGTACTCCACTGAAAAGGGCCTCCTGTCAAAGCAGAGCGTTCTCGCCCAAGGAAGGTCTGCGGTCATGGCACTTCGAGAGGTAAACCTGGGGTTCTACCCCGAGCTAATCTCCCTCTTGCCCCAACTGGCCGACGTGGAATCTGACTCGGGTTCGGTGGTGCAAGGAGTCGATTCGACGATTCTTGTCAGCGAGAGACTGGATGAGCTAAGGACAATGCTGTCCGACTACGACAAACAATTGCTAGAGCTGTCGAAGCAGCATGATTCTCTTACAAAGACAGACCGAGCAAAACGAGAGATCGAGGAGAATATTGATCATTTGAAAAAGACTCGTGAAATGCGATGGAAGATGTTCGCAGACGGGCTGAAACTACCCTCCAAAATAGATCCGGAAAAATTCGAGCTTCTCGAGGGAAACCTGTTCTACATACCCTACTTCTTCGCAAAATTCTCTCGTAGAGGCGAATCCAGATTCTCAGTCTGGGACCGGAAAGGGAAAGAGAACGACACGATGGCGGAAGAACTAATGAAGAACAACAAATTCCGGGACCTAGTGCAGTCGCGTATCAGAGAATAGGTACGTTCCAGAGAAAGAATAGTATCTAAGTGAACTCTTTTCTCTCGAAGAGAACCAGCCCGAGAACCGCTGTAGCAAAGAAGTAGATCAGCAGTATCGCAATCCCTTCTGGGATCGTTGCGGCGAACGTTGTGCTGTCTCTTCCACCTGGACCCCTAATAGGCTGTGTAGTGGGGTAAGTGTCCATCAGCACGTTTCCAATTATTCCTGAACCATACGTAATGATGAACCACGGTTCGACCTGCACAAGACCAGACACAATCAGTTGGATTAGGCTAAAGGCAAAGAGAAAGAGGATGGCGGTCACGAGGATCGACATTGAGCTGCTCTTGAAGAGTGAACTGAAGAAGAAAGTGAATCCGAGTACGGCGATAAGATACAATATTGAGAAGCTCAATGATTCTGCGAACTGGTAGGGGACATTCGCCCCGAAATAGTAGAGACCGTTTCCTACCGTTATAGCAGCATAGATAGCTAACACAATCAGAGACGCTGTCAAAGCGCCGAGCCACTTCCCAATGTATATTGAAGATCTGCGCAGAGGATTCGCGACCAGAAAATAACCGGTCTTATTCTGGAACTCTCCAGAGATTGCATCTCCACCGAAAAAGATTCCAGAGAGTACTATTACGAAAGTGATCGAGCTTCCCCACCAGAAGGAGTAGAACGCTAAAGGAGGACTTGAGCACGTGTTTGGCAGGCAGGGTGCAACGTTGCTAACCCCATAATACGCGACTAGTGCTGTGAGAAGTCCGCTGATGATGAGCCCAATAGCTAACAGGATGAAGAATCGTCTAGACCTGAAGTAGTTCAAGAGTTCGTATTTGGTAATCGTTCCGACTTGGGACACACTAGTTGGCAGGAGCCGACTGCCCGGCGTTGAGAGGGATTTACCCGGTAGCTTGCTCATCGTTCTGATCACAAAGTATCCTTGATGAGTCTCAGATACGTGTCCTCGAGAGCTGAAGCAGAAGGATGGAAACTGATCATACCAATCTTCAGGTTAGCAAGCTCTAGCAGAAGTCTTTCCTGGTTCTGAATATTTCCTGAGAAATGGATTCGAACTTTCCTGGGATCAGATCTCTCTGCGGAGCTTACGTTGGCTAAGGATGCGATATCATCGTTTACAGTTCGCTCGTCGATGTCCCGCAATAGTTCTACTTCGACGATGTTTCCTCCATCGCTTGAGGCTCTACTCGTAACGTTAGACAGGCTATCGTAGACGAGCAGCTTGCCGTGATCGATCATCGCCACCTCGTCGCAAATGTCTTGGACCTCGTTCAAAAGGTGCGAACTCATGAAGATGAGTCGATTCCTTGTCTTTAGTGATTTGACAATGTCCCGGACCTCAGCCATTCCTCTTGGGTCAAGACCTGTAGTAGGCTCGTCAAGTAGGAAGACGTCAGGGTCAGAAAGGAGTGCCGCTGCAATGTTGATTCTCTGCTTCATGCCTTTGGAGAACTTCCCGACCTTCTTGTCCAACCACTCCTCCATCTTTACTTCGGAAACAACCTCTTCGATCTTCTTCCGCTTCTCTGCTCTAGGAAGTCCCCTGATCTCCGCGACCATCGACAAGGCGTCTCTAGGCGTAAGGGCAGGATAGATCTCGGGGCTCTCGATCAACGCTCCAACAGAGCTCATGGCCTTTTTCTTGTTGAGGTGGACATCTACCCCATTGATTAGGGCTCTTCCTTCAGAAGCTCTGATCATATCCGTGAAAATTTTCAGTGTGGTAGTCTTTCCTGCTCCGTTGGGGCCGAGAAAACCAACACACTTTGAGCCTTCGATTTTCAGGTTCAGATTGGACAGTGCAGTAAAAGAACCATAACGTTTAGTCAGATTCTCAGCAACGATAGATGGCATGCTCGTCCGTCTTCACCTAGTGAGGGGATTCCGGTTTATCCTTGTAATTTCTGTGTATTGTTGGCATTTGAGAAATCAGCTTACTACCTTTCTGAACAAGTATAGTGTCGCTCCCAGCGTGACTACTCCGATGGCCGCTATTACTCCGTAAGCCTGTAGGATCGTGCTCCAATCAAATCCGATATTGCACACTTTCAAATCGAGACTGCATCCAGTGATTGGGTTTCGTATTGCGTTTACGGCAAAACTGATGGGATTGAAATTTGACACATTTTGCATCCAGCTTGGCATGAAACCTGCTGAGACCAGTGCTGTGCTCATGAACAAGAGTGGGAAGGTCAGAGCTCCGGCGATGCCGAAGACAGTCTCCGCGCTCTTGGTCTTCAGTCCGAGGGCTAGAGATATTCCTGACCAGGCGAGGCCGAAGAAGGCAACGGTGAAGATGACCAGTAGGTAGCCCACGGGACCGGTTGCAGGGTAGACGCCGAGGACGTAGGCCAGCACGAGTATGATTACTGTTTGAGCCACGACTCTGAAGACATCGCTAAGCAATCTTCCAAACAGAATTGCAGATCTGTTGACCGGCGTAGCAAGCATTTTCGCGAGGAAGCCCGATTTTATGTCATCCACTACAGCGGTTCCTGACTGGAAGGCGCTGGAAAACGCGTTCTGCAGAACTATTCCTGCGGTTGCGAAGGTCGTGTAGCTGAGGGTTCCTGAGCCGATGAAACGGCCGAGGTTGCTGAACAGCTGAGTGAACAGCAGGAGGAAAATTATGGGCTGGAAGAGGGAGAAGAAGACGAGTATTGGATTGCGTACGAGCTTCTTCATCGACCGGACGAAGAGGTGAAATGCGTCTGAGAAGAAGGACGTTGCTTATCGTCTCCGTCGGCCGAACATGCCGCGTGAATTTGCACTGCTTACTTCTTCGACTCTGATCCTCTTCCCTGTGTGCTTGAGGAAGACGTCGTCTAGGGTAGGGGAGGACACGCCGATCGTTGAGAGTCTAATGTGAGCCTCGTCGAAAGCTCTCACGAGTTCTGGGACCATGTAGCTACCGTTCTTCGCATAAACCGTCAAACCTACGTCAGAATCCACTACGTTGGAGACTCCGTCGAACTTCTGCTCCAGGACTTGCCTGGCCTTTGTCTTTGTGTCGCCCCCATTCATGCTTGAGTTCTCGAATCCCAAAGAGATCGAGTCCGCTCCTATTTCCTGTTTCAGCTCGCCAG
>Ga0209376_1002948_pt1 | contig 15780 bp, 8 predicted proteins | sample GraSoiAngelo_134_FD_185891 | JGI IMG/M metagenome (GOLD analysis project Ga0209376, IMG submission 185891) | Grasslands soil microbial communities from the Angelo Coastal Reserve, California, USA - 14_0929_05_30cm (SPAdes) (version 2) | ecosystem: Environmental > Terrestrial > Soil > Grasslands ... | reverse complement strand
GGGGCGAGGGCCCTGGAGATGGCGTGCTTCACGGCGCGTGCCACGTCAGTCGCCGCGCCGCGGAACACGCCACGCGACTCCAGGGCCGACCAGTTGTAGATCAGCCGCTCGCCCAGCGTCGGGACGGGCGGCTCTCCCGCGAGCATCTCGAACAGGACGCAGCCCAGGCTGTACACGTCGCTGCGCGCATCGGCGGGCAGGCCCATCGCCTGCTCCGGGCTCATGTAGCCGGGGGAGCCGATCGCCTGCCCGGTCTTCGTGAGCGGCACCGTCCCCGCGACGCTGATGGCGCGCGCGATGCCGAAATCAGCCACGATCGCGTGGTCGCCCTGGAGCAGGACGTTCTCCGGCTTGATGTCGCGGTGCACGATCCCCTGCGCGTGGGCGAAGGCCATGGCGTCGGCCACGTCGCGCGCGATGTGCAGGGCGTCGTCCAGCGGCAGCGCCCGGTCCCGGCGGAGGCGGTGGCGCAGCGACTCGCCCTCCACGTACGGCATGACATAGTAGAACAGCCCCGACGCCTCGCCGGCCGCGAAGATGGGGACGATGTGGGGGTGACTCAGCTTCGACGCGAGATCCACTTCCCGGACGAACCGCTCGCGCAGCAGCCGGGTGGAGAGCTCGGGGTCGAGCACCTTGACGGCCACGCGGCGGTGCGGGTGCTGCTCCACCGCCAGGTAAACCCGGGCCATGCCGCCCGCGCCGATCTCTCGTTCGACGTCGTAACGGGGTGCCAAGCTCTCGCGCAGGGCGTCGAGCTCGTCGAGCATGGTTTGAAGTTAGCGTTCGGCCGCCCCGCGAGCTACAATTGCCGCGTGAACGGCGGCGCCCTCGTACGGCAGAAGTTCCTGCGGCTCGTGGCGTACTACGCGGTGATCGGCCTCGCCGCATGGCTACTGGTGACCTTCGCCCCCGGCGTCCCGCAGCTGCTCGAACGGTTCCGCGACACGTCGGCGCTCGGCGCGCTCGCCCAGCGCGGCCGCGGCCTCGTGGCAACGGGCGGCGCCCTGCCGGCGCTGTCCGACGCCGAGTGGGCCCTCGTCACCCTCCTGTCCATGCTCACGGCGCTGGTCCTGGTCCTGCCGGTCGCCTGGGTGTACATGCTCACCAAACGCCGGTCTGGCTACGACCAGTCCGTGGTGCAGACCGTGATCATCCTGCCGATGACGGTCGCCGGCACCGTCATCCTGGTGCAAAACAGTCTGGCGCTGGCCTTCACGCTCGCGGCGATCGTGGCGGCGGTCCGGTTCCGCAACACGCTGAAGGACACGAAGGACGCCGTGTACATCTTTCTCGCCCTCGCCGTCGGCGTCGCCGCGGGAGTGTTCGCTCCCAGCGTCGCCGCGGTGATGTCCCTGCTGTTCAACGTCGTCGTGCTGCTGCTCTGGACCTTCAACGTGGGCGACATCTATGCCGACCAGCTCGGGGCGGACCGCGCCGCGCGGCTGGGCCCGAGCCTCCAGAAGGAGAAGCGGTTCAACGGCGCCCTGCTCATCCACGCGAGCCGCCTCGAACCCGCGCAGCGGGCGGCGGAGGCCGTGCTCGAGGAGCAGATCAAGCGCTGGAAGCTCGCCGGCACAGTCCCCGGCGCGGGGGGCGGAGGGGGCGCGTCCACGCTCGAGTACCTCATCCGGATCAAGGATGAGCGACGTGTCACCGCGCTGCTCGACGCCCTCAAGCAGCAGGGCGCGCCCGATATCGTGTCCGCCGAGTTTCGGCCGCTCCCGGAGCAGGACCGGTGACGCGTCCGGGCGAGCGCGTGGCGATGGGCGTCGTGCTGGCGGCGCTGGCACCCTTCCGCACTCTCCCGCTCCCCGCGCAGACCGCGCCGGCCGGCCGAACGACGGTCATCGCGGGCGCGCACTACCGGGCGGGGTGGCTCCACCGCCTGTTGCTGGGCGCCCACTACCGCGACCTGTGGACCGCGCCCCTCGAGGTCGATGTGCTCGACCTGTCGCGCGTGGCCGGCGGCCTGACGCCGAGCCGCTGCGGCGGCCGGCGCCAGACCATCTCCCTGCGGCTGCTGGGCGCGGACGGGCGGGAATACGTGTTTCGCTCCGTGGACAAGGATCCCACCCTGGCGCTCCCGCCGGAGCTGCGCGCGACATTCGCGCGTTCCATCATCCAGGACCAGATCAGCTCCGCCCATCCGGGGGGCCCGCTGGTGGTGGCCCCCCTGCTCGACGCGGCCGGCGTGCTGCATGCCGAGCCGCGGCTCGTCGCCCTGCCGGACGACGCGCGCCTGGCGGGCTTCGACTGCGTGCACGCCGGGATGCTGGGGATGATCGAGGAGCGCCCGACCGAGCCCCCCGACAACGAGCCGGGGTTCGCCGGTGCGGCCGAGCTGGCGAGCACGAAGAAGCTGTTCGAGCACCTCGAGAACGACGCCGATCACCGCATCGACTCCCGCGCGTTCCTCGCGGCCCGGTTGATGGACGTCTTCATCGGCGACTGGGACCGGCACCACGACCAGTGGCGCTGGGCCCGCTTCGATTCGGGCGGGGTGCACTGGTGGCGGCCCATTCCCCGGGACCGCGACCAGGCGTTCGCGCGCCTCGACGGCGTGCTCGTCTGGGTCGCGGGGTTCTACCAGCCGCAGCTGATCGGCTTCGGCGAGGATTACCCGAGCATCTGGCGGATCACCTACAGCGGACGGGTAGTGGACCGGCGTCTCCTGGTGGACCTCGAGCGGTCCGTGTGGGACTCCACGGCCCGGGCGCTCCAGGCGCGCCTCACCGACTCGGTGATCGACGCCGCCGTGCGCAGGCTGCCTACAGCGTACTACCGCCGGAGCGGACTGGGGCTGGTGCGCGCGCTGCAGCGGCGGCGGGACCGCCTCCCCGAGATGGCCGGCCGGTTCTACGCGCTCCTCGCCGCCGAGGTCGAGGTGCACGGGACCGACAAGCGCGACGTGGCGGAAGTCGAGCGCCGGAGCGACGGGCGCGTCGCCGTGCGGCTCTCCCGGCCCGGCGCCGCGCCGTACTTCCGTCGCACCTTCGACCGCCGGGAGACGGAGGAAGTCCGGCTGTACCTGCACGGGGGCGACGATCGCCTCGCGGTGCGCGGATCGGACGGGTCCGGCCCCGTGCTGCGCGTGATCGGCGGCGCTGGGGACGACGAGCTGGCGGATTCGTCTCGCGGCGGGAGGACGTGGCTGTACGACGACCGGGGAGACAACCGGTTCACCCGCGGCCCCGGCACGAGGGTGGACCGCAGGCGCTACGAGGCGCCCCCTCTCGATACGTCGTCGCTCGCGCCGCCGCGCGACTGGGGATCGCTGTGGCTGCCGCTCGCGTGGGTCAGCTACGCGCCCGACATCGGCCTGTTCGTCGGGGGAGGCATGACGCGCACGCGATACGGGTTCCGGCGCCTGCCGTACCGCTCGCAGGTGCAGGTGCGCGCGGGATACGCGACCGACGCCCAAACCTATCGGGCCGAGCTGCGGGCGGAGTTCCCTGGCCTCCTGGCTCCCGCCAGCGTCTCGCTGCGCGCCCGCGCGTCCGGGCTCGACGTAATCCGCTTCTACGGCTTCGGCAATGAGACCGTGGACACGGGATCGCTCGCATTCCACAAAGTGAAGCAGCAGCAGTACCTGGTCGCGCCGGCGCTGGAGCTCGGGGGGGAGCGGGCGGCGCGGGTGTCCTTCGGCCCCGTGTTCAAAATCGCGCGCACGCGGCTCGAGGCCGGGACGCTGGTCGAGGCGATCCGTCCCTACGGCGTCGCAGAGTTCACGCAGATTGGGGCTGCGGGGGACGTCCGGTTCGACACGCGCGATCGGCCACAGGCCGCGACGCGGGGCGTCGCGTTGCACGTCGGCGGCAGCCTCTACCCGCGGGCGCTCGACGTGACCGCGAGCTTCGGCGAGGCTCACGCCGAAGTGTCGACGTATCTGACGGCGCCGGTCGCGCTCCGGCCGACGCTCGCCCTGCGGGTCGCGGGAAAGAAGATCTGGGGCCCCTACCCGTTGCACGAAGCGGCCTACGTGGGCGGCTGGAACACCGTGCGCGGCTTCCCCGAGGGTCGTTTCGCCGGTGGCGCCGCCGCGTACGGCAACGTGGAGCTGCGGCTGTCGCTCGCGAAGTTCTTCCTGCTACTCCCCAACGAGCTCGGCGCGGTCGGCCTCGCCGACGCGGGGCGCGTGTTCGTCTCCGCTGAGACCTCGGACCGCTGGCACGCCGCCGCGGGAGGCGGCGTGTGGATCGCGTTCCTGAGCCGCGCGAACACGCTGTCGGTGGCCGCGGTGCACAGCGCCGAGGGCACCCGCATCTACGCGCGGGCGGGCTTCTCGTTCTGACGATGCCGCCGCTCGCGGAGTGGAAGGGCGACGTCGCGAGCCTGGACCTGCTGAATCGCATGGTGGGCGACGACCTGCCCCTGGGCCTGCGCTCGGGTCCGGTGGAGCTGTCCTTTCAGCGCGACACGTATTTCGATGCGCCGGACTGGACCCTGCGGCGCCGAGGGGTCACGTGCCGGTTTCGGGTCCGCGTGGACGACCGGCGGCTCCTCAGCGTGCACACGATCGGGCGTCCGGAGGCCGGCGCTCCGCTGGCCGTCTCCTGGACATCGCAGGCCGAGGTCCCCGAGCTGGACGGCGCGCAGGCCCTGGCGGGGGCATCGGAGCCCGCGCGCCGGCTACAGGCGCTGATCGACGCCGCGCGCCTCATCCCCCGCATCCAGCTCGAGACCGAGCGCCGCGTGCGGCGGACCCGGCCGCGCTGGTGGCGGCGGGCGCGCTACGATCTCGTCTACGACGTGGTGACGGTGCGCAGTCACGAGCTGGCGCGGACGTTCCAGGAGCTGAAGATCCGGCAGCTCGCCGCGGGATGGCCCCGCCTGGACGACGTCTGCCGGGCGTTCCAGGAGCGCTACGGGCTGCGCCCGCTCCTGGTGGGCAAGGTAGACCGCGCGGAGCGGCTGCTCCGCGAGCTGGAGAGCGACGCGCTGGTGCGCGCCGCGCGGGGCGGCGGGGAGGTCGCCGTGGTCGTGCTTGAGGAGGGCCGCGTGGCCCTGCTCACGGACGACACCCAGCTGAGCCTGCCGGTGCGGGGCGGCCGCGGCGAGGACGCCTGTCGGGAAGTCCTGCGGGCGACTTTCGGGAGCTCCGACGGCCAGGTGCGATTCCTCGGGACGGCGCCGGGCTCGGGCCTGCGCCCGGCGCTGGAGGTTTGGCTGGCCCGGCGCGGGTCCGGAGCGGGCGGGGGGGGCGTGAGCGAGCGGCTTCGGTGGCTGCCCTTGGAGGAGGTGCTCGCCGCTGCCGGCGCGCCGAGCCTGCGCGACCCGCGCACCCTCGCCGCGCTCACCGTGACCGCGCGCTCGGAGGTGCTCGGCAAGTGGACGCCGGTCGCGCCGAACACGGCGGCAGAGCCGAGCACCGGCGCGCGGCGGATCCGCCTCTCCGACGTCGGTCTCCGCTCGCCGCTCGTCGGTCCCGCCCTGCCGGGGGCCGAGCATTTTCTCAACAGCGACCTCAGCCTGCTCGAGTTCAACGGCCGCGTGCTCGCCCTGGCGGAAGACCCCGCCGTGCCGCTGCTCGCGCGGGTGCGGTTCTTGTCCATTCTGAGCGCGAACCTGGACGAGTTCTTCATGGTCCGCGTCGCGGCGCTGAGGCAGGCCGCGGCTGTCGCCGAGCCCGGCCGAGAGGGGCTGTCGCCCGAGGAGTTGCTCGACGCGATCGCGGTCCGGATCCGCGGGCTCGTCGAGCGCCAGGCCCGCTGCCTGCGGGTCGCGTGCCTGCCGGAGCTCGCCGCCCACGGCGTGCAGATCCTGCGCTGGGCCGAGCTCACCGAGCCGCAGCGGGAGAGCCTGCGCCGCTACTTCACAGAGCAGGTCTTCCCCATCATCACGCCGCAGGCGCTCACGCGGGCGCCCGGCCATCCCTTTCCGGTGATCCCTAACCTGCGCCTGTCGCTGGCCGTGGTGGTGCGCGACCTCGGCTCCGGGCCGCTGCACTTCGCCTACCTGAAGGTGCCGGACACGCTGCCGCGGTTCCTGCCGCTCGCCGACGGCGGCGGGTTCGTCCCGGTGGAGGACGTGATCCGCGAGAACCTCGGCCTGGTCTACCCGGCGCATCGGGTCGAGGGAGCCTACGCGTTCCGCGTGACCCGCGGCTCGGACCTGGAGCTCGATGAGCTGCACGCCGTGAGCCTGCTCAAGGTCATCGAGGAGGAGGCCAAGCGCCGACCGTACGGCCCCGTCGTCCGGATCGAGGTAGACCGGGTCATGCCCGAAGCCGTGCGGGAGCTGCTGCTGCGGGAGCTGCTGTTTGACGAGACTGCTCCGGGCGCTCCGCTCCGCTCCGAGGATGTGTACGAAGTGGACGGCTGGCTCGACCTCACGTCCCTGCGGGAGATCGCGCGTCTGCCGCTCGCCGAGCTCGACTACCCGCCACATCGGGGTCGGGCACCGCTCGCGGCCGGGCAGTCCGTCTTCGCGACCCTCGCCGAGCACGACGTCCTGGTCCACCACCCTTACGACTCGTTCGAGGCGACAGTGCAGCGGCTGTTGGTCGAGGCGGCAGACGACCCGGACGTGGCGGCGATCAAGCTGACGCTGTACCGGGCCGGGGGACGCTCGCGGATCGTCGACGCGTTGGCGCGGGCCGCCGAGCGCGGGAAGGAAGTCTTCGTCTTCGTCGAGCTCAAAGCGCGATTCGACGAGGAGCGGAACATCGAGTGGGCGCGCAAGCTCGAACAGGCCGGCATCCGCGTGGTGTACGGTCTGGTCGAGATCAAGACCCACGCCAAGACGGCCCTGATCGTGCGCCGCGAGCAGGGCGGGTTGCGACGCTACGTGCACATCGGGACCGGAAACTACAACGCCGCGACGGCGGAGATCTATACGGACATCGGCCTCCTCTCCGCCGACCCGGCGCTGGGCGCCGACCTGCACGACCTCTTCAACGAGCTGTCGGGATCGTCACGACCACCCCAGGCCGCGTTCCGGCGGATCCTGGTCGCGCCCACTTCCCTCCTCAAGCGGCTGATCGAGCTGGTCGAGCGGGAGGCGGAGCACGCGCGGGCAGCGGGCAGCGGGCGGATCCGCGCCAAGCTCAACGGCCTCGCCGACTCCGACATCATCGTCGCGCTGTATCGCGCCTCCCAGGCCGGCGTCGACGTCGACCTCGTGGTGCGCGGCGTGTGCACCCTGCGGCCGGGCGTGCCGGGGCTGTCCGAGCGGATCCGGGTGGTCAGCATCCTGGGACGCTTTCTCGAGCACGCCCGCATCTATCACTTCGCCAACGGCGGGGACGCCGAGTACTACATCGGCTCCGCGGACTGGCGCCCGCGCAACCTGCGCCGCCGGGTCGAGGTGGTCACGCCGGTGCGCGACCCCGCGTGTTGCCGCCAGCTCGACGCCATTCTCGAGGCCGAATTGGCCGACCCGACGGCGTGGGAGCTCGAGCCGGACGGCGGCTACCGGCAGCGGCGGCCCGAGGCGGGCGCCGACCGGCGCGGCTCGCAGGAGCGCCTGCTCGACCTGGCCAGTGCGACTGCCTGACGCGCCCGGTGCGCCCGCCGCACTCGCGCTCGTCGTCCTGCTGTCCCAGACGACCTCGGTGCGTGCGCAACGGTGCCGCGAGCCCCACTACCGCTGGACCGCGAAGACCGACACCACGCTCGCGTCCGTGGCGCCGCAGCCGACCTCGGTGACCGCGATCCTCACCACCTGGGCGCCGCCCGACCTCGCGGCCCGCGACGCGTGCGCCCCCCGCGCCGGCCGCGAGCGGCGAGTCTACCGCCTGACGGCCTGGATCCGGCTCGTGGACCGGAGGAAAGACGACGGGGACTGGCACCTCGAGCTCACCGCGCGCGCCGACAGCCCGGTCGATTCGTGCATCGTGGCCGAGATCCCCCTGTCGCAGTACGGCGTCCTCTACGAGCGGGCGCGGGCGGCGCTCGACGCGGCGGTCGGAGCTCGCAAGATCGGCCGGAACGGCGTGCTCCGCGCGCCGGTGCTGGTGCAGATCACGGGCGCCGCGTTCTTCGACGGGCAACATCGCGGCGGCGGCCGGCGGAGCGACAAGAGCGACGGCGAGCACGGCCGCTGCAATTCGTCCGTGCGGGCGCTGTGGGAGATTCACCCGGTCTACAGTGTCACGCCGCGCTGAGGGGAAGCTGCCGCGCCGCTGTTGAGGGTCCTAGCTTCCCACCACCGCCAGACACTCGATCTCCACCCGGGCCCCCAGCGCCAGACCGCTCCCCGCCACCGTCGAGCGCGCCGGTGGGTCCTTGGGGAAGTAGGTCGCGTACACCGCGTTCATCGCCGCGTAGTCCCGGATGTCCGACAGGAACACCGTGCACTTGACCACCCGCTCCAACGTGCTGCCCGCCACGGCGAGCACCGCCTTCACGTTCTCGAGCGCCTGCCGGGTCTGACCGGCGATGCCGGTGTCGGCGAGCTGACGCGTGCCGGGCACGTTGCCGATCTGTCCCGACAGATAGAGCACGTTCCCCACCCGCACCGCCGCCGAGAACGGCAGGTTCAGCGACGCGCCCGGCGGATTGATGATTTGCCTGTCCTGGGCGCAAAGTCCGGCGGCGGGTGCCCAAGCTATGAGCAGCAGCGCGATCGCTCGCATCGCCTCCCCCTTTCTATGCCTCTCGGCCTCTTGAGCCTCTCGGCGGCTAGAGCTCGACCTGGGTCCCTACCTCGAAGACTTGATTGGGCGGAATCTTGAAGAACGCCGTGGCGCGCAGGGCGTTGCGGGACATGAAGCTGAACAGGCGCTCGCGCCACACCGCCATGCCCGGACGGTCAGCGGCGATGAGCGTCTCGCGCCCCAGGAAGAACGTGGTTCCCTCGATGCGCACGTCGAGGCCCTTGGCCCGGCACGCATCCAGGATCTCCTCGATCTCCGGGTCCTCCATGAAACCGTAGCGCGACGTGACCGTGTGGAACCCTTTGCCGCTGCGCTTGACAGTGACCCGCTCCTCGCCCGGCACGTGGGGCACGTCTTCGGTGATCACGGTCAGGAACACCACCTTCTCGTGCAGCACTTTGTTGTGCACGAGGTTGTGGACGAGGGCGGGCGGCGTGCCGTCCGCGGTGCCGTACATGAACACGGCCGTCCCCGGCACGCGGATCGGCGGCTCGGCGGCGAGATCGGCGAGCAGCATCTTGAGCGGCACCGTCTTCTCGAGCATACGCTTGGCGAGGATCTCGCGCCCGCGCTTCCAGGTGGTCATCAGCAGGTAGATGCCGATCGCCATCGCCAGCGGCACCCAGCCGCCGTTCTTGATCTTGAGCGCGTTGGCGATCAGGAACGGGATGTCCATGGCGAGGAACAGCCCCACCACCAGCATCGCGCGCGCGCGGCTCCACTGCCAGACCTCGCGGCACATCACGTAGAACATGAACGTGGTGATCGCCATCAGCGTGGACAGCGCCACGCCGTACGCCCCGGCGATGTTGCTCGACGTCTGGAAGCCGAGCACCAGCGCGCACGTCACCAGCATCAGCGCCCAGTTGACGGTGGGGACGTAGATCTGGCCGATCTCCCGCGACGAGGTGTGCTCGATCTTGAGCCGCGGGCTGTAGCCCAGCTGGACGGCCTGCCGCGTCAGGGAGAACGCCCCCGAGATGATCGCTTGTGACGCGATGATCGCCGCCGCCGTCGCCAGGGCGACCAGGGGATACAGCGCCCAGGACGGCGCCATGTGGTAGAACGGGTTCACGGCCGCCGAGGGGTCCCGCAGCAGCAGCGCCCCCTGCCCGAAATAGTTGAGCAGCAGCGCCGGCAGTCCGACGCTGAACCAGGCGAACTGAATCGCCCGGTGGCCGAAGTGGCCGAGGTCGGCGTACAGCGCCTCGCCGCCGGTCACGACGAGGAAGACGGCCCCCAGCACGACGAACCCCCGATACACGTTCGCCGCGAAGAAGCGCACGGCGTGCTGCGGCAGGACCGCGGCGAGCACGCCGGGTTGGTGGATGATCTCCTTCAACCCGAGGACCGCGATGGTCGCGAACCACACGAGCATCACCCGGCCGAAGATCGCCCCGATGCGCGCGGTGCCCTTGCTCTGGAACAAGAACAGGCCGATGAGGATGATCAACGTGAGCGGAACCACCCAATCGACCAGGCGCGGCGCGGCGACCTCGAGTCCCTCGACGGCGCTCATCACGGAGATCGCCGGGGTCAGCGCGCCGTCGGCATAGATCAGGGCGGCGCCGAAGATGCCGAGCACGATCATGACCTGGCGCGGCGATAGTCCCCGGGCCAGCCGGCTGCCGTTCACCAGTGCCATCAGCGCCACGACCCCGCCCTCGCCCTTGTTGTCGGCGCGGATGATCACAATGTGGTACTTGATCGTGACGACGAGCACCAGCGCCCAGAATACAAGGGACATCACTCCCAGCACGTTGTTCTGCGTGGCTGGAATGCCGTGCTCTCCATAAAACGCTTGGCGGATCGCGTACAGCGGGCTCGTCCCGATGTCCCCGTACACGACGCCGAGGGCCGCGACCGCCATCATGGCGAGGTAGCGGCCGCGCGGCTCGCTGCCGGTACCGTGCTGCACAGGCTGGGTCATAGGGGCTGAATATTAGCGAGGAGCGGTTTCCCGTGCGGCGAGCGGCCACAGCAGCGCCAGCGCGCCCGCGCCGGCGGCGCTGGCCGCGAACGCAACCCTCGCGCCGTGGCCTTGATACAACACGCCTAGCGCGACCCCGCCCACGAGCGCCGCCAGACCCGTCACAGCGTGATACGATCCAAAACCGCTGCCCTGCCGGTTGCCCGCCAGCCGCGCCACCAGCGCCCGCTCGGGACTCTCGGTCAGTCCCGCGACACTGCCCAGGGCGAGAAACAGGAGCCACGCGTGTGCCGCCGTCTGCGCCAGCGCCAGTCCCACGGCGAACGCCGCGTAGCACACCCACCCGATCCACATCGTGCGGCCGGCGCCGAGCCAGTCGCTCCACGCGCCGCCGACGAAGCTGGTCGCCGACTTCACGACGTGCACCGCCGCCCACAGCAGCGGCACCGTCGCCACCGCGACGCCGAGCCGCTGGGAGCGGAGGATGACGAGGGTCTCGGGGAGCCGGACGAGATAGAAGAGAGAAACCAAGAAGACGGGCAGAGGCGGGCGGAGACGGGCGGAGTCGAGCGGAGTCGGGCTAGCCAGCGCACTCGGCCCGACGCTGCCCGACCCTGCCCGCCCCTGCCCGCCCTTGACCGCCCACGCGGCGAGGGCCAGGACCAGGATGCCCGGCAGGATGCTCGCGGCGATGACCGTGCGCAGTGCCGCGACGTGCATCGTGAGCAACCACCACGCGACCAAGGGCCCGAGCACCGCGCCCGCGTGGTCCATGCCGCGCTGCAGGCCGAAGGCCCGGCCGCGCAGCTCGGCGGGGGTCACGTCCGCGATGAGGGCGTCGCGCGGCGGGGTGCGCAGTCCCTTGCCGATCCGGTCCACGACGCGCAGGGCGATCACCTGCCACGCCGCCGCGGTCGCCGCAATCACGGGCCGGACCAGAACCGCGATGGCATAGCCCAACACGATCAGCGGCCCCCGCCGCTTGGCCCGGTCGGCGAGGCGGCCGGCGGCGAACTTGACGAACGCCGCGGCGAATTCGGCCGCGCCGTCCAGGGCGCCGAGCGCCGCGGCGCCCCCGCCCAAGACGCCGGTCACGAACGCCGGCAGCAAGGGATAGATCATCTCGCTGGCGAAGTCGTTGAGCAGCGAGACCGCGCCAAGCAGCCGGACTTCTCTGGGAAGCCTATTCACCCAGATCGAGGCCCCAACGGATCAGCGATACCGGCAGGCCGCCGTACGGCAGGATCGCGTCGTGAAACGCGCGCAGGGAGAATCTCTTGCCGCGTGCCGCCTTGAACGCGTCGCGCAGCCGCAGCAGCTCGCGACGGCCGACGGCGTAGCTCAGGGGATACGCCGGCTCCGCGCAGTAGCGCCGCACTTCGGCCTCGGCGTTGGCACGGTCCACGTGCAGCTCGTCCACCATCGTCTGGACGCCCTGCTCGTACGTCATGCCGCGCGTGTGCAGACCGACGTCGAGGAGCACGCGCACCGCGCGCCACAGCAGGTGCACGCGCTGGAAGAAGCGCTCCTCCTCGGTGGCATAGAACCCCTCCTCCCCCATCATGTCTTCGCAATACAGCGCCCACCCCTCGACGGTGAGCGGCGTCCACAGGTTCTTGCGGACGTCGCTCGCCTGCTCCTGGGCGGTCACGAGCTGGAGATGGTGGCCGGGATAGCCTTCGTGCAACGCGGTCGCCGCCAGCTCGTGGCGGCAGTGATCGCGGAGCATGCGCTCGCGCTGCTCGGCGGGCAGCTCCGGGCTGGGGATCGTCACGTAGAACCACCCGTTGCGGTCCGTCGAGTATGCCCCCGGGCTGTCGTAGGCGGCGAACGGGATGATGGGCCGCAAGAAGGCGGGGGTCGGCACCACGTTCAACGGGGCGTCGGGGATGGGCGCGAGTCGCCGCGCAGCCACGAACTCGCGGGCCCGTTCCATCTCGCGCGCGTACGCGGCGACGAGCGCGTCGGCCGGGGGATGGTCCTGCCGCAGCTGATCGGCGACGTCCGGCCACGAACGGCGACCGTCGAGCCGCTTCGCCTGCCCGGCGAGGTCGGCGAGGATCTCCTCCTTCAGGCCGTGCCCGTAGCGCCACAGCTCCGGTGCGGTGTCGCGGAGCGCGTGGTCGTAATGCAGCCGGAAGTTGAATGCGTCCTCGCCCACGGCGAAAAGGTCCGAGCCGGTCTCCGACCAGCGCTCCAAGTTGTGCGTGAAGTCGGTGAGCGCGGCCGCCGCCGCATCGGCGGCAGCGACGATCCGCTCCGCCAGGGCCGGCACCTCGGCCCCGACCGCGGCAGGGATCTCCCGGATGAGCACGAGTCCCGCTTCGGCCATCCGCAACGCCGTTTCGGCGTGCAGCCGCACTGGCTCGCTGAGCGTGGCGCGCGCGTCGGTGAGCAGCCCCGCCACGTCTTCCAGCCGCCCGCACAGCGCAGCGGCCCGCGCCTCGGGCGTGCGATCACGGCGCAGCAGCAGGTGGTGCAGGCCGCCCAGCAGGTGGCTGATCCAGAATTCCGGATTCTTCGCCTGCGGCCGCTCTTTCTCGAAGCGGTGCAGCGACATCCGCACCTCGTTGAGCAGCGCGGTGCGGTCGATCTCGTCCTGGAGCGCGTCGGCGCCGGCTTCCTCGAGCGCGTTGCCGAGCGCTTTCAGCGCGACGAGGTGGGGCCGCAGCGCGTCAGGACTGTAGCGGCCATAGCGCTGATCGTGGGCGAACACACCCGCCTGGGAGGCGGCGACGGGGTCGAGGTGCCAGCGCAGGTCGAAGTACGACCGCTCGACCGCGCGAAAATTCCCGCTCGCTACCGCCATGCCGCCTGCTTGAGGAGGCGACGACACTCGTCGTCGGTGAGCACGCGGTCGGTCCGTTTCGCGGCGTCGAACAACGCCCGGCACGACGCCTCGTCCTCGGGGTCGTACCCGTGGGTCTCGAGCCAATACTTCACGTTCGAGAGGCCCGAGACGGGAGAGATCTCGATCTTCTGCGCGAGTCCGAACTCGGCCGCGGGCACCGAGCTGTAGACGCGGTCAGCCAGCCAGTCGTGGCCCTTTTTCTTCGCCTTGATGATCGCCGCCGCGTGCACGCCCGTGCCCGTGCGGAACGCGTCCGTGCCGAGGACCGGGTAATTCACCGGGATCGGCACGCCGACGGCCTCGGCGGCCGCGTGGCAGTACTCGGGCAGCTTGGACAGGTCCCCCCCTCCCCGGTGGGCGCCGAGCAGCCTCAGGTTCACGATCAGGAGATCCATCTCGGCATTCCCTACGCGTTCCCCCACCCCGAGTGCTGTGGCGTGCACGCGGTCCACGCCGGCCTCGATCGCGGCGAGGCAGTTGATCAGCCCCATGCCGCGGTCGCGGTGCCCGTGCCAGTCGACTCGCACGTCTTTCTTCCCTACGATGTCTGACTTTACGAATTTGACTAAGGATCTCACCCCATCAGGGGTGGCGTGCCCCACCGTATCGGCGAGGCAGATCCGGGTGGCCCCACAGTCGATCGCCGCGCCGTACAACGCTTTCAGCGTCTCGGGCCGGGCGCGCGTCGTGTCCTCGGTCACGTACATGACCGGCAGCCCGGCCTTCACCGCGAACGTCACCGCCTCCTCGCTGGACTTGAGGATGCGATCCAGGGTCCAGTCCTCGGTGTACTGGCGGATCGGCGAGGACCCGATGAACGTGGCCGCCTCGATCTTGATTCCCACCTCTTCGGCGATGCGCACGATCGGCTCGATGTCGCTGATGACCGTCCGCGCGGCGCAGTTGGGGAAGATGGGAAGCTTGTGGTCGCGGATCTCCTGGGCGAGGGCGCGCACCTGCTGCACCACGCGCGGGCCGGCGCCCGGCAGGCCGATGTCCGCCGCGACAATCCCCAGGTCGGCCATGAGGTGCAGCAGCCGCCGCTTGACTTCGAGCGCCGGGTCCTTGACCGACGGCGACTGCAGCCCGTCGCGCAGGGTCTCGTCGTTGAGATCCACGCGGGCGCGGGACCAATCGAAGCTCGCCGCCCCTTCGGCCCGGTTCCAGTCGTAGATCAAGTCGCGCTCGTCCATAGGCAAGAACATACGGGCTTGGCGGCATAGAGGCGAAGGGGCGGCTATCTTAGCCTCGTGCATCCCAGCATCCAGGCCGCGATTCGTCACCTCGAGCGCACCGACGCCGTCACCCTCGCCCGGCAGGCCGAGTTGTCGGCGCTCCCGGCCCCGACGGGGTCGGAGGGCCGCCGCGCCGCCCGCGTCGCCGAGCTGTTCCGGGAGGTCGGTCTTCGGGATGTATTTGTGGATGAGGTGGGTAACGTGCACGGCTGGTATGGGGATGCGTCGGGGGAGGCAGCCGTCGTGGTGGCGGCGCACCTCGACACCGCGTTCGGCGGCGACGTAAACGTCCGGGTGACGCGCCGGGGTGACAGGCTGGAGGGTCCCGGGATCAGCGACAACGCCCGCGGGCTCGCGGCGCTGGTGGCCGTGGCGGACGCGCTGCGGGTTGCGGCCATTCCTCTGCAGCGACCGGTGTTATTCGCCGCGACAGTGGGCGAGGAGGGCGCCGGGGACCTGAAGGGGATGCGTCACCTGTTCGCGCGCGACGGCCTCCGGGCGCATGCGGTGATCGCCCTCGATGGCGCTGGGCTCGAGCGCATCGTGCATCGGGCGCTGGCGTCGCGGCGCTACCGCGTCACCTATCGGGGCCCGGGCGGCCACTCCTGGGCGGCGTTCGGCGTCGCGAATCCGGCGACCGCGGTGGGGCGCGCCGTGCAGCGGCTCGCAGAGCTGCCGCTCGCCGCCGAGCCGCGGACCACGTGTGCCGTAGTGCGGCTGGGAGGCGGGACGGGGCTCAACTCCATCCCGCAGGAGGCGTGGCTCGACCTCGACTTGCGCAGCGAGGATGCGGACGCCCTCACACGCCTCGACGCCGCGGTCCAGACGGCCCTGACGCGGGCCCGCGACGAGGAGAACGCGCGCCGCGCGAAGGGGACCGCGCCGCTGACGCTGGATTGCCGGATCGTCGGCGACCGGCCGTGCGGGCTGACGCGCGCCGACCACCCGCTGGTGAAGGCGGCGGTCGCGGCGACCCGGGCGCTGCGCAAGGTCCCCGAGCTGGCCGCCGCGTCGACCGACGCCAACGTGCCGATTGCCCGCCGTATCCCCGCCATCGCGCTCGGCGCCGGGGGCCGTTCCGGCGACGCGCACCTACCCTCGGAGTGGTATGAGAATGAGGAAGGAGTGCTGGGGCTGGTCCGGGCGGTGATGGTAGTGGCGGCGG
>Ga0209376_1002947_pt1 | contig 15795 bp, 11 predicted proteins | sample GraSoiAngelo_134_FD_185891 | JGI IMG/M metagenome (GOLD analysis project Ga0209376, IMG submission 185891) | Grasslands soil microbial communities from the Angelo Coastal Reserve, California, USA - 14_0929_05_30cm (SPAdes) (version 2) | ecosystem: Environmental > Terrestrial > Soil > Grasslands ... | reverse complement strand
AAAAAATGTATACACTAAAATAGGATCGATAATCTCCCGGGCCTGCCACCTGTATGTTCAGTGGCATTGGCATTATAGCCGTTGTATATGATAGCTCTGCAACACATACACTACCGATGGTAGTTTGCCCTTGACAGTAACAACGTGTTGTATACACTAAATATCGTGGCCAGCCTCCAGCGCAAGATCATCCATGGACGCCCCTACTACTACCTCGTCGAATCTCGGCGCGTGAACGGACGACCTCGTCCTGTCGTCGTGCAGTACTTGGGCTCGGCCGATACCTTGCTCCAACGCCTTCAGCAGCCCCAGGCGGAACCCACCCGTGCTCGTCTCTCTCAGTTTGGCGGTGTCGCTGCCCTCTATGACCTCGCCCAGCAACTCCGTTTGGTCGAACTCATCGATGAACACGCCTCCAAACGTCACCAGGGCCCTTCGCTTGGTCAATACATGCTGGTGGCCGCCATCAACCGCTGCCTGGCGCCTACCAGCAAACTGCAGATGGCCGCGTGGCTCCGCAGCACCCCCCTGCTGCGTTGGTTGGGTCTTTCCGCCGCACAGTTTTCTGCTCCACGCTTCTGGGACAACATGGAACTCTTGGGAAAGAAACAGATCGCCGCCATTAGCGAGGCCCTCGCTCAGCGTCTGCTGGAAACCTGCCAGCTGGATGTGAACAGTTTGGTTTTCGATTGCGCCAACTTCGATACCTTCATCGATACGGAAAACCGCAGCCGACTGCCTCAGCGAGGTTATGCCAAAAGCAAACGGACCGATCTTCGCATCGTGGGACTGGCTCTGCTAGTGAGTGTCGACTTTCACGTTCCTTTACTGTGGAAGGTCTATCCGGGCAATCAGCATGACAGCCTCACCTTTGCCCAGGCCTTGCAAGAACTCACCAAGCGGTACCAGGTTTTGGCCCGCCATTGCCGGTCCATCACCTTGATCTTTGATAAGGGCAACAACTCCGCCACCAATCAGGAGATTCTTGACGCTAGCCATTTCCATTTCGTTGGTTCGCTGGTACCCACCCACTTCGCCGACCTGCTGGCTCTCCCGGTCGAGAAATTTCAGGAGCTCGAAGATGCGCGCCTCAAACCAACTCGGGCCTGGCGCGTCACGCGTCAGGTCTGGGGGCAGGAACGCACCCTGGTGATCACCTTCAGTCCGGAACTGCAACGCAAGCAGATTCGCGGTATCGAGCAGCACCTATCGAAAAAGCGGCGGGCCTTAGAAGAACTCCAAGCCAAACTGCGGCGCTCGCAGAAGCCGGGCGCTAAAGGTAAAGGCTATAGCCGCGAAAGCCTCACCAAGCGAGTGCGACAGATATGTTCGGGCCAGCACATCTCTAAAATTCTGCGCGTTTCGGTGATCGAAAAACGCCGCAAACTGAAGCTCTTCTACCGGACCGAGGCCTCCGCCTTCGCCCAAATCAAGGAACATCAATTAGGGAAACGCATCTTGTTCACCGACCAGAAGAGCTGGAGCAATGAGCAGATTATCCTCGCCTATCGCAGTCAATCGCAGGTCGAGAGTGCGTTTGCGGATATGAAAGATCCCCACTTCCTGAGCTGGGAGCCCATGTTCCACTGGACCGATTCCAAGATCCGGGTCCATGCCTTCTACTGTGTGTTGGCATTAATTTTGGGAAGTCTGCTCCAGCGCCGGGCGGCGCAGAACGGTTTATCCCTAAGCCTGCAGGCGCTTTTCAAGGCTCTCAACGGAATCCAAGAAGTGACCAATGTGTTCCCGCCCGCGGGCAAGCCCGGCTCGCCAGGGCGGCCCCACGTGAAGACGACCCTCACGGAAATGGATGACACGCAGCAGGCGCTTTTTCGCCTCCTCGCCCTGGATCGCCACCGGCACACCTGATTACGTCAATTTAGGCTATACAAGCCGAGGCCTCGCAAAACAAGCTCTGATGCAGCTTTCGCGCAAATCCCTCGCTATATTTCGTAAACTGGGGCTAGATTTGATGGTGGGCCTGGGTGGACTTGAACCACCGACCGCGCCCTTATCAGGGCGGCGTGGCTAGGTTTTACAAGACTGGGGGACTGCCAAACTTAGCGGAAGTCATAAGACGGAGACTCTTGTGGGCTGACTTGTGGGTTGGAAAAGTCTACAAACTCCGAAACAATCCCACACTCATTTCCCTGAACCTCTCGGCGAACGACCAGATAGTCGACCCGCGCTGACAGGGACTTCTTCCAGGGAAAAGAATAAAGTTGGGTTCTCTGTTTCTCGCGCATCACGCGTGAGAAAACATACGATTTCCAACAGACTGACAGTGTCCAAGGATTCGACAGAAAACTCTCGCCAGCAGTGGGTTAGGTTTCCTTGCTTAACTCTGTACCCTCCTTGCCGCCAATACCTTGCATGAGAGTGCCCCTCCCTTCGCGAACGGCACAACACGTGCTTTCGACCAATACGGAAGTTGAAATCGAGGTTGCAGTTCGGCATAAGGGCGATACATATGAAACCAATCATGCAGGAAAACAGCAGGCTTGGATTTGTCGGGATCGGCTACATGGGCCGTCCGATTGCGCGGAGGTTGCTTGAATCTGGATTCAAGCTGACAGCGTACGACCGAAACCGTGCCAAGGCGGAGGAATTAATTCCGTACGGCGGCAACGTCGCACGGAGTATTGCGGAACTTTCCTCCAGTTGTGACGTTGTGTTGTCCTGCTTACCAAGCGATGAAGCTGTCTTGGATATTTATCGAGGACCTGACGGCGTTTTCGCGAATGCACATGGCGGTTCGCTAGTCATCGATTTGAGTACGGTGTATCCAGAGACTTCGCAGCAGCTCTCGAGACTTGGTTCAGCGAGGGAAATTGCGGTTCTCGACGTGACTATATCGGGGAGTACTCCCGCCGCGGAAAATGGGTTACTGACCCTATTTGGAGGCGGAGACAAAGAACACTTTGACGCTGCCGAGTCGATCTTTCGCGTAATCGCCAAAAAGCATTTTTATCTCGGGCCGAGCGGCTCCGGAGCGACGATGAAGCTTGTGGTGAACACCTTACTGGGAATCGGCATGCAGGCGATTGCCGAAGCTGTTGCACTCGGCGAGAAGGCTGGCCTAGATCGCATTCGCTTGCTAGGGGTATTGTCCCAGACTGCAGTGGTCGCGCCCGCGCACTTGGGCAAACTGGAAAGAGCGATGAAGAGCGACTACAGTCCGCAATTTCCGATTCGGCTAATGAACAAGGATTTCGGGTTGATTCTCGAACTCGCGAATACCGTTGGCGCGCGAATGCCCGCCGCGGGAGCTGCTTTTGAGATCAATGCCAGGCAATCGGACGAAGGAGCGGAACAAGATTTTTCGGCGGTCATTCTGCAAATGGAAAAACGTGCGCATCTGGGCTCCAACGGCAATGGGCGGACGCGATCCGGGGTCGATTTGGCTGGGTATTGAGGTAGTTGGCTGAAGTTTACTCCCTTTGCAGACGTTCGGGCGAGGGCACGAAAATGATTCAACTTAAGGTGAACGGTGTAGAGCAATCTTTCGGTGGTGAACCTGAAATGCCGTTGCTCTGGTATTTACGCGACGTTTTAGGGCTGACTGGGTCGAAATTTGGTTGCGGCGTTGGACTCCGCGGTGCCTGCACCGTGCACGTGAATGGTCAAGCGATGCGATCCTGCGTGACAGCCATGCGCGACGCGGCCGGAAAAGAAGTCACGACGATCGAAGGCCTCGATAAGAACGGATTGCATCCGGTTCAAAGGGCCTGGATGGAAATTAACGTTCCACAATGCGGCTACTGCCAGGTTGGACAAATCATGCAAGCAGCGGCGCTGTTGAACAGCAAAAAGAAACCTGCCGACCACGAGATCGATGAGGCCATGTCCGGGAATATCTGCCGATGCGGAACGTATCAGCGGATTCGCGCGGCTATTAAAGTAGCGGCGGGAGAAATGACATGAGCGAGATTGAGAATGTCAGCCGGCGCCGATTTCTGACAAGGGGCATCATCGCTGCAGGCGCGCTCGTGCTGGGTGTGCGTTATTACCACAAGCTGTCGTCGGGCGACAAACGTCCGCACGATACAAATGCGGACCATGCAACTTTACCTCCGAGCGTGTACCTCGGGATCGACGCGGACGGCACGGTGTGGATCGTTGCTCATCGCTCGGAGATGGGCACGACGAGCAGTACGACTCTCCCGCTCGTGGTCGCCGATGAGTTGGATGCGGACTGGAAGCGAGTGAAAATCGAACAGGCGATTGGTGACAGCCGATACGGTGACCAGAATACAGATGGATCGCACTCGGTACGCTCGTTCTACGACGCGATGCGAGAGGCCGGAGCAACGGCGCGATTCATGCTGATTCAAGCTGCGGCCCATCAGTGGAGCGTTCCGGCGCCGGAATGCGAAACTGACTTACACGTGGTTGTCCACCGCTCGACAAACCGTAGCGCGGGTTACGGTGAACTCGTGGCCGCCGCGGCGAGATTGCCAATCCCCAAAAAAGAGGAGCTGAAGCTCAAACCAAAGAGTGCCTGGCGATACGTAGGCAAAGGACAAGTGAGTTACGACCTCGAAGCACTTGTGACCGGGAAGGCCATTTACGGCATGGATGCTCACGTCGACGGGATGGCATACGCGTCAGTGGAGCATCCGCCCGTTCTCGGCGGCAAAGTGAAAACGTACGACGACAAGGAAGCCTTAAAGGTCGCAGGCGTGCGTCAGACAGTTTCGATCGACCCTTTCCAGCAGGCACCGGGGTTTCAGCCGCTCGGTGGCATTGCGGTGATTGCGGACAACACTTGGGCGGCGTTTCAAGGGCGCAAGAAGCTGAACATCTCGTGGGACAACGGAGCAAACGAAACTTACAATTCGGACGCGTACAAGAACGAGTTGCGAGCGACTTCGCACAATCCTTGCAAAGTGGTGCGCAATATTGGCGATGCGGATACAGCGTTCGCCAAAGGCGGGAAGATCCATGATGCGGACTACTACGTTCCGCTTCTGGCCCACGCTTCGATGGAGCCGATGGTTGCGCTGGCGGAATTTAAGAACGGCAAAGCAACGCTTTGGGCACCCACGCAGAATCCTCAGGCCGTTCAAGACATCGTTGCGAAAGAACTGGGGATCGCGAAAGAAGATGTAATTTGCCATGTAACCCTGCTCGGAGGAGGATTCGGGCGCAAGTCGAAGCCTGACTATGTGGCTGAGGCTGCAGTTTTGTCCAAAAAAGTGGGCCGGCCAGTGAAAGTGGCCTGGACTCGAGAGGACGATATCAAGTTTGACTATTACAACGCAGTCGCGTCTATGTATATGAAGGCGGCTTTGGGCGCCAACGGCAAACCAACCGCCTGGCTTCAACGGTCGGTCTTCCCTCCGATTCCATCTATCTTTGACGTGAATACCGTTTATGGGGATCCTGCCCATCTGCAGCAGGGCTGGACGGACATTCCCTACGATCTGCCAAATCTTCGCATCGAGAATGGCCCGGCGAAAGCTCATGTGCGCATCGGCTGGTTGCGGTCGGTAGCGAACATATATCACGCGTTTGCAATTCAATGCTTCACCGATGAACTGGCGCATGCGGCCGGACGCGATCCACTCGATTACTTGCTCGATTTGATCGGGGAACCACGCACGATCGATTTCAAGGGCGTGGCCTACCCGAATTACGGAGCTTCGATGGACGCTTATCCTTGGGAAACCGGGCGGCTGCGCCGAGTCACGGAGATGGTCGCCGAAAAGTCCGGATGGGGAAAGCGCAAGCACAGTAAGGGCACTGGTGTGGGGATTGCGGCGCACCGCAGTTTCTTAACGTACGTGGCAACGGTCGTTGAAGTCGAAGTCAATGATCAAGGTGAGGTAAGGATCCCTCGCGTGGACACGTCTCTGGATGCGGGCTTGGTAGTAAACCCAGAAGCAACCCGCGCCCAGTTCGAGGGCGCCGCAGTGTTCGGCACAAGTATTGTGCGAAGCGGCGATCACGGCGACGAAGGGTGTCATCGACCAATCGAATTTCCAGGATTATCCGGTTGCTCGAATCGGAGAGGCGCCCTATCAGACGAATGTGTACATCGTCGATAGCGACGCTCCACCAGCCGGCGTTGGTGAGCCAGGCGTGCCGCCGTTTGTGGCGGCGTTCTGCAACGCAATTTTTGCCGCAACAGGCAAGCGAGTGAGAGACCTGCCGATTACAAAGCTCGGCTTGAGTTGACGGTCACTACGCTTTTGGATGTGGAGTGTCTGGAGCTGGAAAGGAAACTTAGAAACAAAGGAAGAAATTATGAATCAAGACAAACCTCAGCACCATATGATCTTGGGCGCTTTCATTTTGTTTGTGCTTTTTGGTGGACTTACACTCTGTGTTGCCTCCATCGTGGAGGCAAGCCCAGCTCCAGACGGCGCGGCCAGCAGTGCGACGTTTCGTACGAAATGCGCGATGTGCCACGGTCCAGATGGAAGCGGTTCCGAGGTCGGAAAGAGCATGAACGTTCCGGACCTTCGCTCACCGGCAGTCCAAAAGCTCTCGGATGCCGAACTCACTCAGGTCATTTCCAATGGCAAAGGCGGAATGCCTTCCTTTAAGAGTTCACTTCGTGAGGATCAGATTCATTCGCTAGTGGCGGACATTCGCTCTCTGCATCAAAAGAAATAGCTCGGAATCAGTACACCGCGGTTTCGCAGCCGCAAATGGATTCCGTTCCTTCAAGCGCTGGGCAAATGAAAAGGAGGCTCGTCGTGAACAACAAGAAAAATCAACCAAGCCATGAGGACCTACTCCGTCCATTTCTCGCGCCAGCTCCGAGAACGAACGACGCCGTGGGCGCCGGAATTTCGCGCCGAGAATTCCTGGGGTTTGCGACGGCGTCCATTCTCCTGGCGCACGCGAACCAGCAGTCTCCGCAGCCGGAATCCAGGAATGGGATTCCCTACCGAACGCTAGGCCGCACCAGAGAGAAAGTCTCACTCGTTGGGCTCGGTGGCTATCATCTTGGCAAACAGGCGGATCCCCAGGAGAGCATTCGCATCATTCGCACGGGCCTCGATGAGGGCGTCGATTTCCTCGACAATTGCTGGGACTACAACGGCGGCGAGAGTGAAATCCGCATGGGCAACGCGCTGCGCGACGGTTATCGGCAAAAAGCATTTCTGATGTCCAAGATTGACGGACGCACCAAAGCTGCGGCTGCGAGCCAAATCAACGAGTCTTTGCGTCGCCTTCAAACTGAGCGTATCGATCTGCTGCAATTTCACGAAGTCATCCGCGACACCGACCCGGATCGCATTTTTGCCGAGGGCGGAGGGATGGAGGCAGTCTTGGAGGCGAAAAAGGCGGGCAAAGTCCGCTTCATCGGCTTCACGGGCCACAAGAGCCCGGACATCCATTTGAAAATGCTGGCCACCGCCTCCAAACACGGATTCACGTTCGATGCTGTACAGATGCCCCTCAACGTCATGGACGCGCACTTTAATAGTTTCGAAAAGAAAGTGTTGCCGGTTTTGCTGAAGAGCGATATCGGGGTGCTCGGTATGAAGCCTATGGGCGACCACATTATTCTCGAGAGTAAAACGGCCACTCCGGTAGAGTGCCTTTACTACGCGATGAATCTTCCCACGAGCGTTGTTATCACGGGGTGCGATTCTCTACCGATTCTTCAGCAAGCTCTGCAAGCTGCTCGCAGTTTTCAACCGATGAATTCTTCCCAAGTCGCCGCGCTTCTCGCAAAAACTGCAAAGGCCGCGGAAGCAGGCCAGTTCGAGCTTTATAAAACGAGCCACCAGTTCGATGGCACCTACGCCAACCCGCAGTGGCTTGGCTAGAAACGTAACGATTGTAAGTGGACAAGAAGATATAGGCAGCCAGCGTGGGACAAAGTCAAGGTAAGAATTTTGGAGGACAATCATGGACAAGAAAGAACTTTCTGCAAAAGCGGCTGGAAATATTTCGCTAGGCGGGGAAATTTACGTGCATCGTCTCGGCTTCGGAGCGATGCGCCTTACCGGCGAAGGCATCTGGGGGCCCCCAAGAGATGGTAATGGAGCGTTGGCGGTGCTTCGCCGTGCCGTTGAGCTCGGTGTCGATTTCATCGATACCGCGGATTCCTATGGGCCATACGTAAGCGAGGAACTGATTGCCGAAGCGCTGTTCCCATACCCGGCTGGTCTCATAATCGCCACCAAGGGAGGTTGGAATCGTCCCGGCCCGAATCAGTGGACACACGATGCTACTCCAGCACACCTTCGCAAGGCCGTTGAGGGAAGTCTCAAAAGACTGCGCCTCGACCGCATCGATGTTTATCAGCTGCATATTCCCGACCCCGTTGTTTCGTTTGAAGCGTCGGTCGAAACGCTGGCGCAACTGCGAAGCGAAGGCAAGATTCGCCTGGTCGCCTTGTCCAACGTCACACAAGAGCATATCGAGCGAGCACGCAAGATCGTCCCGATTGTCTCCGTGCAGAACCGCTACAGCTTTGCTGACCGGGAATGGGACTACGTGGTCGATTATTGTGAGCGCAATGGAATTGCCTTTATTCCGTGGTTTCCTCTGGGAGCCGGCAGAGTTGCTGGAGAAGTGCTTAGCCGCGTCGCGCTAGCTCGGCGTGCGAGCCCGACGCAGGTAGCACTGGCCTGGCTCCTGCGGCGATCTCCCATCATGCTGCCCATCCCAGGGACTTCCTCGATCGAGCATCTTGGGGAGAATGTCGCGGCGGCTTCTGTGCGCTTAACTGACGAAGACTACCAAAAGCTTTCGAGAGTTCCTGCGCTGGCCGCATCGCGGTGAAAGAATTTACCTGCGGGAATCTACTTGTTTCTGGATAGAACGAGACTCTACGATGTCTCAAGCTGGTCACCAAGTGAGTGGGTGACGCATGTCAACAGTTCTGCGCCATCGAACGACCGGCTGTGCACAGTCCGCGCAGGGATTCAGGATTCAGGTTCCTTCGTAACTTCCGGCGTCCTTGGAAAACACGTGCCTTCACGGCTGTAATTGAGGTGCCGAGAATCTGAGCCGTTTCTTTGACGGATCGTTCTTCGATGTCACGAAGCCATATCGCCGTTCGAATTGTCGGACCCAGGCGATTGATCGCCTCAGTCAAGAGTTGCTTGCGCTCGCGTTGCGAACAGGACTCTTCGGGATTGGGGCTCTGGTCAACAAACGCCTCCGAACTGGGCTCCATGCCATCGTCAGGGTTCTTTGGCAAGACTTCGACCACTCCTCGCCTTTTACGGAGCAGCATGAACGCTTCGTTCATGGCGATGCGTGTTAGCCAAGTAGAGAACCGCGACTTTTCTTGAAAGGAGCCGAGGTGAAGGAAAGCTTTGTGAAAACTCTCCTGGGCCACATCTTCGGCATCCTCCCGGTTATTCGTTATCCGTTGCGCTACGGCAAGAACTCTTTGCTTGTGACGAAGAACCAACTCCTCGAAAGCCCGCGTATCTCCGCGCTTTGCGGCAGCGACCAGCGCGCCGTCCGAGTCTCTGTTCACACCGGTTCCACAAGACGTTTCCATGAATCCGAACCTCCTCCGCCACTCCGTCAAACGTTAAGGGAAACTAATTACCGCACCAGCCAAAGCGCATATCGAATGGACTGGAAAATCGTCCACTGATGGTGCGCACGGAGAATGCGATACCAGTCGAGAATGGATAGAGGGTTCATCTTGCACTCCTGTCTGTGTGCCGTCTCCCGATCTGGCGTCGCCGTTATGCTGACGCCTGGTCGCTGCGAATCCCATTCACCGGGAAAACGTTAACCGCCCCTAAACAAAGCAATGTCTGTGCCAGAGAGAGTGTGTGACGAAAATATGTGGAAGCGGCTGGCTGTGAGGGAGATACGCCGATTCACGAGGGTCTGGGCGACGCCACAGACACGCCAAACTGTCAGAGTGTTGGCACTCTGTCTATGAGGCTGGATGGGTCAAGGACGCCAGGTCTCCTGGGGAAGCTTGATGTGCCCCGCATGACCGACCTGGCCGGTGCAGAACACTTTCTGATGTTAAGATTTTGCCGGGTAGTAGGAACACCCTGCTTCGCTGGAGCAGAGGCATGTCCAGGTCTAATCCTCTTCTGTGGCCTAAGCCGCCGGCAATTTGGGGCTATGGGATTGCTGTTCTTTCGGTTGGCGCGGCGCTGGTCATTTCACGGTTGCCGGCGATTCATTTGCAAGATGCCCCCGTGTCACTTTTTCTTTGCCGTCCTCTTGAGTGCGTGGTTCGGTGGAATCGGGCCGGGGTTCCTCGCGACGGCACTCTCGGCTCTCGCTTTCAATTATTATTTCCTGCCTCCGATCCATTCGTTGGGTCCGAAGCCCGACGAAATACCGCGCCTTGTCATATTCACGGTGTCAGCCCTGTTTGTGGGGTCGCTGAGCGCTGCCGAAAGGAGCGCCATAGAATCGTTCAGACGCGCCCGCGATGACTTAAAAAAACAGTTCAAGAGCTCCAGAACACCAACGAGGCCTTGCAAGCGGAAAGCGATGAGCGTCAGCGTGCGGAAGAGGCGTTGAGGCGGAGCGAGGGTTATCTGGCAGAAGCGCAGAGGCTAACGCATACGGGAAGTTGGGCCTGGAGGGTGGCGGGAAGAGACGCCTTACATCTCTCGGAGGAATGGTATCGCATATATGGCTTCGATCCAAAAGAGGGCTTGTCGGCTTGGGAAAAACGGCTGTCCCGCATTCATCCGGAGGATCGAGCCAAGTGGCAGGAGGCAACCGATCGAGCAATCGGTGAAAAATCGGATTACGAGGTGCAATTTCGAATCCTTCTTCGTGACGGCACGGTCAAACACATCCACACATTCGGCCATCCGGTTCTGGACGCGTCTGGGGATTTGGTGCAATTTGTGGGTAGCTCGATGGATATCAGTGCCGACAAACAGGCCGAGGAGGCGCTGCGCCAGGCGCAAGCGGATCTCGCACGTGTCAACCGCGTGACCACCATGGGAGAGCTGACGGCCTCCCTGGCGCACGAGGTGAATCAGCCCATCGCCGCTGCCGTCACCAACGCCAATACCTGCTTGCGCTGGCTTACTCGCGAGCGCCCCGATCTGGAAGAGGCGCGCGAGGCGGCCTCAAGAATCGTTAAAGATGCAACCCGTGCGGCGAGTATCATCAGCCGGGTCCGCCTGCTCTTCAAGAAGGGCACTCCGCAGAGGGAGTTGCTGGACGTAAACGAAGCCATTCGAGAGATGATCGTCCTCTTGCGCAGCGAGGCGACACGATACAACATAACAGTCCGAATGGAGCTAGCCGCAGATCTTCCCCGGATCATGGGAGATCGTGTGCAATTGCAACAGGTGCTGATGAACCTCATCGTGAACGGCATCGATGCGATGAAGGAAGTGGACGCGGCGCGCGGATTGGCCGTCAAGTCGCATAGAACGGAAGAAGAGGAAGTTTTGGTTTCCGTCAGCGATACCGGCGTCGGACTCCCTCCGCAACAGGCGGACCAACTCTTCAACGCGTTTTTTACAACCAAGCCCAACGGCACAGGCATGGGACTCCGCATCAGCCGCTCCATCGTGGAATCGCATGGAGGGCGCCTGTGGGCGGAAGACAATTCTCCGCGCGGCGCAAGTTTTCATTTTGCTCTACCCATGAAAATCGAGGCAAAGGAATGAGCCCCCACGGTTAACTCTAAATTGAAGCGCGGCGCGACTGTTCCGCGTGGCAACCGGACGGATTCACATGCCTGCCGTGAACTTGATTGGCTCGTACAACTACGCACTTGTGGCGCTTTCGGTGTTGATCGCCATGTTTGCGTCGTACGCTGCCCTGGATCTTGCAGGTCGCGTAACTGCCGCGGCCGGTTGGACTCGCGCGGTTTGGCTGCTGGGCGGTGCCGGTGCGATGGGGACTGGCATTTGGTCCATGCACTACATTGGGATGCTCGCGTTCATCCTACCCATTCCCGTGGCCTACCATTGGCCGACTGTTCTGCTGTCGCTGTTTGCGGCTATTCTCGCTTCGCTCGTTGCTTTGGGCGTGGTGAGCCGGGAGAAAATGGGTTGGCCCCGAGCGCTCGCCGGAAGCGTCCTTATGGGCGCCGGTATTGCAGGCATGCATTACATCGGCATGGCTGCCATGCGTTTAGCTGCCATATGCCAGTTTAATTCCTTTCTCGTCGTCCTGTCCGTCGTGTTCGCGGTTTTGATTTCTCTCACCGCGCTTTGGATTACTTTTCATTTCCGAGATGAGAAAACTGGGATCGGCTGGGAAAAGTTGGCCGGAGCCGCCGTGATGGGTGCCGCAATCCCCGTCATGCACTATACAGGCATGGCCGCCGCCAGTTTCACGCCCCTCGACAAGCCTACGGACCTGTCCCATGCCATAAGCATCTCCACACTTGGGATTGCCGGAATTGTCGCCGTCACCTTTCTAGTCCTCGGGCTAGCTTTGCTGACGTCCGTAGTGGATAGGCGATTGGCTGCCCAGACCTTGGAGGTACAGGAAGAGAAGCTCCAGCAGAGCGAGGCGTATTTGGCGGAAGCGCAAAGGCTCAGTCATATCGGGAGCTTCGGTTGGAAGCCGTCCACCGGCGAGCTCGTCTGGTCCGAGGAAACTTTTCGAATCTTCCAATATGACCGATCGACGAAACCGACCGCGGAACTTGTTCTCCAGCGGGTTCATCCGGAAGACGCAGCCTTGGTCGAAGAGATCATTGAGCGTGCGTCGCGGGACGGGAAGGATTTTGATTTTGAGCATCGCTTGCTGATGCCGGATGGCGTGGTCAAACATGTCCACGTTGTGGCGCATGCTGAGAGAGATGAGTCGGGCGAACTCGAGTTTGTGGGAGCGGTAATGGACGTCACCGCAGCAACGCAGGCGGAGCAAACGCTTCGCGAGAGCGAGGCATACTTAGCAGAAGCGCAGAGGCTCACGCATACGGGGAGCGCCGCCTGGCGAGTACCAGGAGGAGATGCCTTGTATCTCTCCGAGGAATGGTATCGCATATACGGCTTTGATCCAAAACAGGGACTGTCGGCTTGGAGAGACCGGCTACCACGCATGCATCCGGAGGATCGAGCCCAAGTGGAAGAGACAAAAGATCGAGCAATCAGTGAAAAGTCGGATTACGAAGTGGAGCACCGAATCCTTCTTCCGGACGGCACTGTCAAATACACTCACACCGTCGGCCATCCTGTTTTGAACGCTTCCGGGGATGTGGGGCAGTTCGTGTGTACCATGATGGACATCACCGAGCGAAAGCGAGCCCAGCAGAAGTTCCGTGGGCTTCTGGAATCCGCTCCTGACGCCATGATCGTGATGAATCGGCCGGGCAAAATCGTGTTGGTCAACGCGCAGGTGGAGCGGTTATTCGGGTACCAGCGGGAAGAACTCTTGGGCCAGGAGATTGAGATTTTGGTGCCGGAACGGTTTCGGGGCCGGCACCCCGAACACCGCCTGGGCTTCTTCGCCCAGCCTCGCGCGCGGTCGATGGGTGCGGGTCTGGAGCTGTACGGACGGAGGAAAGACGGCACGGAGTTTCCAGTGGAAATCAGCCTCAGTCCGCTGGAAGCGGAGGAGGGCACGCTCGTCTCCGGCGCCGTCCGTGACATCACCGAGCGCAAGCGCGCAGAGGAGGCACTGCGTAGGAGCGAAGGTTATCTGGCGGAAGCGCAGAGGCTCAGCCACACCGGCAGTTGGGCATGGAACGTGGCCTCTAGACACAGCGTCTATTGGTCACAGGAAAATTACCGCTTGTTTGGCTTCGATCCAGAAGAGGGTATACCGTCAGACGAAGTCTTTTACCAGCGCGTTCATCCAGAGGATCGAGATCGAGTGCGCAGAGAAGTTTTTCATGAAAGTCCGAACGAAGGTTCCCACTTTGACGTGGATTTCCGAATCGTTCTTCCAGGAGGAGCAATTAAGTACGTTCGTTCGACAGGCCATCCCGTTCGAAACGTATCCGGCGATCTCGTTGAATACGTCGGTACGTCGATAGACGTGACCGAACGCAAGTGGGCGGAGGCGCTCCGTGATGGAGAGAGTCGTATCTTGGAGATGATAGCGCGGGATGCTCCACTGGAGGAAATACTGGAGAGCCTAGTGCGCGTTGTGGAAGCCCAATTTGCCGGTTTGCTTTGCTCTGTCCTGCTCCTTGACGAGGACGGGCAACACATGCGGCACGGCGCTGCGCCCAGCCTTCCCAAGCCCTACATCGAGGCCATCGACGGCTGTTGCATCGGACCGAAGGCGGGATCATGCGGCACCGCCATGTACCGCAGAGAATCTGTTGTCGTCACCGATATTCTCCGGGATCCGCTCTGGGAGGCGTACCGAAGCGTGGCAGAGCCCTATGGGTTCCGTGCCTGCTGGTCCACTCCCATACTTGCGCATTCAGGCAAGGCATTGGGTTCGTTTGCCATGTATTACTGTGAACCCCGCAGTCCGAGCCCGGCTCAGACCCGTGCACTGGAAATGGCTACCCACCTCGCCGGCATCGCCATTGAACGGAAGCTGGCGCGTGAAGAGCGCGAACGATTGCGTCAGGCCCAGGCGGAGCTTGCGCACGTAAATAGGGTGACCATGATGGGTGAGCTGACCGCCTCCCTGGCGCACGAAGTGAATCAACCAATCGCCGCTGCCAGCACCAACGCTAATACCTGCTTGCGTTGGCTCGCGGGCGACACTCCTGACATCGAAGAGGCGCGCGCGGCTGCCATGAGAATCGTGAAAGACGGAAAGCGCGCGGCCGAAATCATCAGCCGGACCCGCCAGCTCTTCAAGAAGGATAGTTCGCAACGGGAGCTCGTGGATGTAAACGAGATTATTCTAGAGATGACTGTTCTTTTGCGCGGCGAGACCACGCGATTCGACATATTGGTCGCCACGGACCTTGCGGCAGATCTTCCCAAGGTCATGGCCGACCGCGTGCAATTGCAACAGGTCCTGATGAATCTCATCATGAACGGCGTCGATGCGATGAAGGCAGAGGAGGATGGAGTGCGCGAGTTGGCCGTCAAGTCGCTGAGGACGGAAAAAGAGGAAGTTCTGGTGTCCGTCAGCGATACCGGCGTGGGACTTCCTCCGCAGCAGGCAGAACAGATCTTCAACGCGTTTTTTACAACCAAACCCCACGGGACCGGCATGGGACTTCGCATTAGCCGCTCCATCGTGGAATCGCATGGCGGCCGCTTGTGGGCTGAAAACAACTCACAGCGTGGCGCAAGCTTCTGTTTCAGTCTACCCACCAAGGCCGGGGCGCTTGAATGACGTCCACGAACGTTCCCACGGTGTTCGTCGTTGACGACGATGCTGGTGTGCGTGCGTCCATCCAAGGATTGCTGAAATCGGCAAGGTTACGGTGCGTATCCTTTGGGACGGCAGAAGAATTCCTGCGCAGCAAGCCACTGGAGGGGCCAAGCTGTCTCGTCTTGGACGTGAGCCTTCCTGGCGTCAACGGCCTCGACTTGCAGCGTGAGTTGGCTGACGCGGGCGTTCGAATCCCCATCATCTTCATCACCGGGCACGGAGACATTCCTATGTCGGTGAAAGCCATGAAATCCGGTGCAGCGGAGTTTCTTACCAAGCCTTTTCAGGATCAAGACTTGCTGGATGCGATTCGCCAGGCTTTGGATCGCGACCGTGTAGCTCGCCAACAGCAAAGCAACCTCGTCGAGTTGCGAAAACGCTACGAGGCGCTGACAGCACGCGAACGTGAAGTCATGGCTCTGGTGGTCTCCGGCAAGCTCAACAAGCAAATAGCTTCTGATCTCGGGACCAGCGAAATCACTGTGAAGATCCATCGCGGTCACGCGATGCGGAAGATGCAGGCTGATTCGTTGGCAGAATTGGTTAGAATGGCGTCGAAACTGGAACTTCTACCCG
>Ga0209376_1002944_pt1 | contig 15804 bp, 10 predicted proteins | sample GraSoiAngelo_134_FD_185891 | JGI IMG/M metagenome (GOLD analysis project Ga0209376, IMG submission 185891) | Grasslands soil microbial communities from the Angelo Coastal Reserve, California, USA - 14_0929_05_30cm (SPAdes) (version 2) | ecosystem: Environmental > Terrestrial > Soil > Grasslands ... | reverse complement strand
GTGGTCACGAGCACCTATGACGTGGCACGGGGACAGTTCTCCGGCGGACTCGTTGCTTCCACCACGCGCAGTGGTACCAACGTGCCGCAGGGGTCCTACACCTACACGCTGCGTGACAAGGACCTCGCCTGGGGCGGGCCCACCGCGTCGCCGTTCGGGCAGGGGTACACCCAGAACCAGGTGGGCGGCGGCATGGGAGGGCCGATCATCGCGAACAAGCTGTTCGTGTTCGGCGCCCTGCAGGGCCGCTGGCGCGCCCAGGGATTGACGTCGCTCTCGAGCGCCGACGCCGCGACCCTGGCGCGGTTGGGCGTCAGCCCCGACTCGGTCGCGCGCTTCATCGGCCTCGCTCAGCAGAGCGGCACGCCGATCACCGTCCCTGGTCTCCCCGACGACCGCGCCACGGACAATACCACCGGTCTGGTGCGGCTGGACTGGAACCTGTCCGACGCCCAGACGCTCATGCTGCGGCTGGACGGCCGCTGGAACTCGCAGCAACCCACCCGGCTCGGCGCCCTCGCGCTCCCGCCCACCGGCGGCACGATGTCGCAGACCGGCGGTGGGATCATGGGGTCCCTCACGTCGTACTTCGGCGGCAATTTCATCAACGAAGCGCGCGGCTACGTCTCGAGCAGCCAGCGCGACAACACCGGGTACGTGACGCTCCCCGCCGGTCGGGTGCAGGTCGCCTCGCCGCTCAGCGTCACCAACCTGAGCTTCGGCGGCAATGCCGGATTCCCGCAGACGACGGACAATCGCTCCCTCGAGGTCAGCGACGAGTTCTCCTGGCTGCCGGGGCGCACCGCGCATCGCATCAAGCTCGGTCTGTACCTGAACGGCACGGAGCTGCAAGAAAACCTCGCCGTGAACCAGCTGGGGACGTTCACCTTCCCGTCGCTCACGGCGCTCGCGGCCGACAGCCCCGCGACGTTCACACGGACGCTCAGTCCGCTCGAGCGCCAGGGCACGGCGTGGAACGCCGCCGTCTATCTGGGCGACACGTGGCGCGCGGCGGGTGGATTGCAGCTCACGTATGGCGCTCGCGTGGAATCCGCTCGGTTCAGCGGCGCGCCGGCCTTCAATCCGACGGTCGATTCGCTGTTTGGGCTGCGCACCGATCACATCCCCACCGAGCTGCACGTCTCGCCCCGCCTGGGATTCACCTGGATGCTGGCCGGCTCGGACGGCCCCGCGAGCACCATCGTGCGCGGCGGCGTGGGTGACTTCCGCAGTCTCACGCCCACCGGGCTGTACAGCGCGGCGCTCGCGGCGCCGGGCCTGTCCAACGCGGAGGAGCAGCTCGTCTGTATCGGCGCCGCGGTGCCCACGCCGGACTGGTCCGCGTACCTACAGGATCCGTCCGCCATCCCGTCGCAGTGCACTGACACGGCGAGCGCGGTGACGATCACGCCGCACCCCAACGTGACGGTGTTCGACCCAGCGTTCGCGGCGCCGCGCGCCTGGCGCGCCTCGCTCGGCGTGCAGCGCCGCATCTTCGGCACGTACACCGTGTCGCTCGACGCGAGCTACGCCCGCGGCATGAGCCAGTACGGCTTCCGCGACCTGAACCTCGTCACCACGCCTGCGCTCACGCTCGCGAACGAGGGCAACCGGCCGGTGTACGTGCCGGCGGATTCGATCGTCTCCGCCACCGGCGCGCTCAGCTCCACCGATTCCCGGCTCTACCCGCAGTTCGGGCAGGTGCTCGTGATCGGGTCGGACCTGCAGTCGGATACCAAACAGCTGACGCTCGGCTTCGGCGGGTTCACGGGACGAGGGATGAGCTTCCAGCTGTCGTACACGTACACGCGGGCGCGCGACCAGTCGTCGTTCTCGTCGGGCGCGTCGTCGCAGGGCTTCGCGGCCGCGAGCACCGCCGGGGACCCCAACGTACGCGAGTGGGCCACCTCGAGCTTCGAGCGGCGCCATTCGTTTCTGGGCACGCTGACCTACCCGATCACCGCCGCGCTCGAGATCACCGGCATCGGACGCCTCACGTCGGGGACGCCATTCACGCCCACCGTGGGATCGGACATCAACGGCGACGGCACGCGTAACGACCGGGCGTTCGTGTTCAATCCCGGCACCACGACCGATACGAGCGTCGCCCACGCGATGCGCACGCTGCTCGCCAACGCTCCCGCTGCCGTGCAAAGCTGCCTCGAGACGCAGCTCGACCAGGTGGCCGCCCGGAACTCGTGCCGCGGCCCGTGGCAGCCATCGCTCGACTTGCAGCTCAACTGGCGCCCCGACTGGCTCGGGCTGGACCGGCGGCTGACGATTTCCCTGGTGACCGTGAACCTGCTCGGCGGCCTCGACGAATGGCTGCACGGCACGGCGAACTTGCACGGCTGGGGGTTCAGCGCCGCGCCCGATCCCGTGCTGCTCTATGTCAGAGGGTTCGATCCCACGTCCGAAAGCTTCCGCTACGCCGTGAACCAGCGGTTCGGCGCCATCGCGGGGGCAAACGGCGGCGTCACCGTGCCGTTCCAGATCGGCATCCAGGCCCACCTCGCCATCGGACCGGACCGCACGCGCGACCGGATCCGCACGGCGTTCGGCGGGCGTGGCGGCCGCGGGGGAGGCACAGGGTTGCTGGGCGGGGATTCCGCCAGCGTGGCGAGCTTCGCCGCGCGCTTCGCCCAGATCCTGCCGAATCCGATCAGCGTGATGCTGGGCCTCAAGGACACGCTCCAGCTCGCCGACTCCCAGATGGGGGCTCTCACAGCGATCGCCGACTCGCTCGACGCCAAGAACGGCGCGGTGCGAGACTCGCTCCGGGCCGACGTGCAGCGCGCCGGTGACCGCCCCGACCCGGGGGTCCTGTTCGCCCGCATGCGACCGCGGTTGCAGGCCGGACGCGACAACATCCGCAGGGCGCTCGAGCAGGCCCGCGCCGTGCTCACCCCGGAGCAATGGAAAAAACTACCCGACGCGCTGAAGTCCCCCGGCCTTGGAGGCGGGGCACGACGACGCGGTGGAGGAGAGCCATGAACCTGACCACGCGAATCGCACTCACCGGACTGGCGTTGGCCGGCGAGGGGACATCGAGATCAAAGCGCATTGGCAGGGGAACGACTTCGTGGTGGAGCGGAAAGTGTCGGGTGGTGGCAAGGTGACCGAGGATTATCTCAAGTCATGAGGGGCGATACACGCCCCACACGCCCCGCAACACGTCGGAGATCTCCCCCACGGTCGCCCGGGCACGCACCGCGTCGAGGATCGGGTCCATGAGTGGCGCGGCGGAGTCGCGGGCCGCGCGCTCGAGCACGCCCAGCACGCGTTTCACGTTTCCCGTGTCCCGTTTCCCGCGTATTTCCGTCAGCCGTCGCCGCTGCGCGGCCGCCAGCGCCGAGTAGTCGGGCGCGGACATCGACGGAATCGGCTGCTCGTCAGTGTACTCGTTCACCCCCACGACCACGGCCTGGCCCGACTCGATCGCGCGCTGGGCGGCGAAGGCGCTCTTGGCGATCGCGTCCTGAAAGACGCCCCGCTCCACCGCCTTCGCCGCCCCACCCGCCTGCTCGACCCCGTCGAGCAGCGCGCGGGCCTCGCGCTCCATGCGCTCGGTGAGCGCCTCGATGTACCAGCTCCCGCCCACCGGGTCCACCGTCTCGGGCACGCCGGTTTCATGGGCCAGAATCTGCTGGGTGCGGAGCGCCAGGGTGGCGCTTTGCTCGGTGGGGAGCGCCAGGGCTTCGTCGTAGGCGTTGGTGTGGAGCGACTGGGTGCCGCCCAGCACCGCCGCCAGCGCCTGGATCGCCACCCGCACCACGTTGTTCTTGGGTTGCTGTGCCGTGAGGGTCGACCCGCCCGTCTGCGTGTGGAAGCGCAGGCGACACGCCGCGTCGCCCGCCTGGAAGCGGTCCTTCATGAGCCGCGCCCACAGCCTCCGGGCCGCTCGAAACTTGGCGACTTCTTCGAATAGATCGGTGAACGACGCGAAGAAGAACGAGACCCGTGGCGCCAGCTGGTTCACGTCCAGCCCCGACGCCACCGCGCGCCGCAGGTACTCGAGCCCGTTCGCAAACGTGAACGCCAGCTCTTCGACGGCGGTCGCCCCGGCCTCGCGCATGTGATATCCCGACACCGAAATGGGATTGAAGCTCATCCGCTCCGCGGCCACGAAGCGGCACAGCTCGGTGACGAGGCGCAACGACGGCTCGATGGGATAGATGTAGGTGCCGCGCGCGATGAATTCCTTCAGGATGTCGTTCTGCACCGTGCCCCGCAGCTTGCCCCGCGGCACGCCCTGCTCCTCCCCGACCACGACGTACATCGCGAGCAGCACGGCGGCCGTCGCGTTGATGGTCATGGACGTAGAGACCCGGTCCAGGGGAATCCCGTCGAACAGACGCGCCAGATCGTCCACCGTATCGATCGCCACGCCGGCGCGCCCCACTTCGCCCGCGGCCATGGGATGGTCGGAGTCGAACCCCATCTGGGTCGGTAGATCGAACGCCACCGACAACCCCGTCTGACCCGCGGCGAGCAGATGGCGGAACCGCGCATTGGTGGCTTCCGCGGTCCCGAAGCCCGCGTACTGGCGCATGGTCCAGAGCTTGCCGCGATACATGGTGGGGTGGACGCCGCGCGTGAACGGGAACCCGCCGGCGTCGCCCAGCTCGCGCGCCAGATCGCCGGTCCAGTCTTCCGGGCCGTACACGGGCTTGCGCTCGCTCACGGCGCCGACACGGCGGCCTCGGCGCCGATGATGCGCGCCGCGAACGCGACATCGTCCCGGCTGCCGATCACGAGCGGCGTGTGCTGGTGCAGGTCCTCGGGCACGATGTCGAGAATGGAGCGGCAGCCGTCGGTGGCCCGACCGCCCGCCTGCTCCACCACCAGCGCAAGCGGCGCCGCCTCGTACAAGAGACGCAGCTTGCCCTGCGGGTAATTCGTGGCGGCAGGATAGAGAAAGATGCCGCCGGAGATGAGATTGCGATGGAAATCGGCGACGAGCGAGCCGATGTAGCGCGCGTTCTTGGGCTGGACCTCACCCTCGCCGTTCTTGAACGCGCCCACCACGCGCTGCACCGCCGGCGCCCAGCGGTTCCAGTTGCTCTCGTTCACGCTGTAGTACCGGCCGACCGGTGGCGTGGTGATGTTGGGATGGGACAGGAGAAACTCACCGATGGTCGGATCGAGCGTGAACCCGTGCACTCCCTGCCCGGTCGTGTACACCAGCATCGTGCTCGAGCCGTACAGGATGTATCCCGCCGCCACCTGCTTCTTGCCCACCTGAAGACAGTCGGACAGACCCGCCGTGCCGGTGCGTTTGCTAAGGCGCTTATGAATCGAGAAGATCGTGCCGATCGAGACGTTCACGTCGATGTTGGCGGAGCCGTCCAGCGGATCGTACAACACGACGTACTTCCCGGACGGCTTGCCCGGCGGGACCGGTACCGGCGCCGGGTCTTCCTCGGACGCGGTGACACACACGCGGCCCGTGTACTGCACGCTCTGGCGCACGGTCTCGTTGGCGAAGAGATCGAGCTTCTGCTGCAAGTCGCCCGAGACGTTGACGGCGCCGGCGGGACCGAGAATGTCGCTCAGGCCGGCGCGCCGCACGTGTCGCGAGATGATCTTGGCCGCGAGACACAGGTCGTACAGCAGGTTCGACAGCTCCCCGGTCGCCTCGGGGTGCAGCCGCTCCTGCTCCATGATGAAGCGCTCAATCGTGATGACTTCTGAGCCTTGCACCGTGGCCGTCCGTGGAGAAGGTGATGGTGCCGCGCTCGTCGGTTCTGAGCACCGTGACGCCGTGCGCCGCGAGGCGCGCGAGCACGTCGGGCGTCGGGTGGCCGTAGCGGTTGTGCCGGCCCACGCTGATGACCGCCTCGTGCGGCGCCAGCTCGTCGAGCCACGCATCCGAGGTCGCGCTGCGCGAGCCGTGGTGACCCACCTTCAACAGCTCCACCGGCCCGACTGTCCCCGCCAACCGGCCTTCTACCGGCAGTCCGGCATCGGCCTGAAACAGCAGGTGCACCGCCCCATACCTTACCCGCAGCACCACGCCGTGCTCGTTCACATCGAGCGGCAGCGTCATCCAGAGCGAGTCCGGGCTCAACACTTCGAGCGCCACGCCGTCCAGCTCGATCCGGTCGCCGGCCCGCGCCGGGTGCCAGCGCGCGCCCGACTCTTCTACCCTGGCGAGAAACTCGAGATACAGCGGCCGCCCCAGCGGCTCCCCCGGCTCGAGCACCAGCTCGGGATCGAACGCTTCCACCACCGCGGGCATCCCGCCCAGGTGATCGGCGTCGCCGTGCGTCGCCACCGCCACCGCCACCCGGCCGGCCCCTTGGCGCCGCAAGAACGGGACCACCACCCGGCGTCCCGCGTCGCTCTCGGGCGTGCGGGGGCCCGCATCGATCACGACCCACCGTCCGTGAGGCGTTCGCAACAGCGCTGCATCGCCTTGTCCTACATCGAGAAAGAATACCGTCAAGCAACGACAGGCGTCGAGGGGAAAGACGTCACGCAAGGTCGTCGCGACGAAGACCGTGGTCGCGAAGGCAACGCGGGCGGCGATCAGCCAGGGCCGCCGCGGTGAGTGCCACAGCCACCACGCGACCAGCGCGACGCCGGCCCAGACGGCCGCCGCCTCCCACCCCGCGACCATCACGACGTGCCCGCCCGGCACCCCCGCCGCCGTGCCCGCCGCGAGGTCGAGCAGCGCGAGTCCCAACCCGGCTCCCGCGGCCACCAGATGCGCGGCACCGGCGATCACTCCCGACAGCGCCAGCGCGAGGACAAGGCCCGGCACCACGATCCCGGCCAGCGGGATCGCCACCAGGTTCGCAAGCACGCCGATCGGCGCAACGGTGCCGAACGTGAAGGCGCTGATGGGCGCGGTGAGTAGCGTGGCGGCCAGCGCCGGCGCGACCAGCCGCACGACGCGCCCCTCACGCGCACACGCGCGGTCGGCCCAGATCACCGCGGCGATCCCCGCGACCGAGAGCCAGGCGCCCACCGAGCGTAACGCGAACGGATCCGCCAGCAGCACGCCCAGCGCCGAGAGGGCGATCATGCCGCGCGGCGCCACCACGCGCTGGCGTCTGCGAGCGATCTCGCCGAGCAGCAACATCGCGCCGGCCCGGACGGCGGGCGGGGGCCACCCGAGCAGCCACAGATAGGCGCCGAGCAGGAGGACCGTCGTGGCAAAGCGGGGAGCGGACGCGAGCCGCAGCTTGCGCAACAGCAGCGCCAGCCAGGCGGCGAGGAACCCGACATGCAGCCCCGAAATGGCGAGCAGATGCGCCAGCCCGGAGCGGACGTAGCGCTCGCGAATGTCGGGATCGAGCACGGCGTTGGGAGCGAACACCAGCGCGTCCACGATGGGTGCCCGCGCACCGAACAGCTCGGCGCTCCGCGCCGCGAGCCGGTCGCGCATCGCCCCGCGGCCGCGCGGTGTGGCGTCGAGACGCACCAACCGGCGGACCACGAGCACGCCGCGGTCTGCGACGCCGCTCCATCGGCCCGCGACCACCCACTCCGTCCCGCCGCGAGCGGCGTGTTCCTCGGGCCAGCGTAGCCGCAGGGGACCGCCGCACCTGCCGGCAACTGCGTCGGCGTCCACGACGCCGCCCTGCGACGAGACCGGGTCGAGCAGGCGGACGGCGGCGGCCACCGTCTCCCGTTTCCCGTCTCCCGATTCCCGTCCCCACGTCCCCGCGCACGTGACGTCCCGCTCTCGGACAGCCGCGACGCCCCAGAGCGTCCCGGCGACTCCCATAATCCCGACCGCAGCACCGAGCGGCGCGCGGCGTGCGAGCAAAAGGGCTGCGACCAGCATGGGCGCAACCGCGTACAGCGCACCGCGCATTGCAAACAAGTCGAGGCCGGCGTACAGCCCGGCCCCGAAGGCGATACTCAGGAAGAGAATCGGCGGCCGCACCTGGGGCCGCCTAGCGACCTACATCAGCTGCACGGGCCTCGCCCCGCAGCGGGGCGCCAGCCCCACCTTGCGGAATCCCTCGAGCAGCGCCACGTCGAGCTTGGCTTTCTCCTGGTCGCTGTCGAGCCGCAGCTCCACCAGCACCTCGCCCTGCGGCGTGGACACGTAGCTCGGGGCCAGCCGGTTGAGGGCGTATACCAGCACGTCGCCGCGGCACGTGTCGCAGCCGCAGAACCGCGGCAGCTGGGGGCGCAACTTCGCGTACTCGCGCTGCACCACCTCGTACGTCACGTTCGTTACCCCACGACGGCGAACTCCTGCCCGACCGTCCGCGCGGCGAAGGTCGAGCCGGTCGTGCCGGTGAAGCGCACCATGCGGTACGACCCGATCCACTGGTCAGGCCCCGGGAACAGAGCGACTTTGTTGGCGCGGGTCCGCCCTTGGAGCAGGTCGCCGCGCTTGGCCCACCCTTCGACGAGGACCTCGTGCGTGCTGCCCACCAGTGCGACGTTCTTGCGCCGGGCGATGCCCCGGACGGCCGCGACCAGCCGCTCGAGCCGCTCCCCGGCGACGGGGTCGGGCACGACGTCCTTGAGGCGTGTTGCGGGCGTCCCCTCGCGCGGCGAATAGCGGAACGTGAAGGCGTCGTCGAACGCCACCGCCTCGACGAGCGACAGGGTCTCCCGGAAATCCTCCTCGGACTCGCCGGGGAACCCGACGATGATGTCGGTGGTGAGAGCGATGCCGGGCATGGCGTCGCGTAGCACCGCGACGACGGCCAGGTAGCGGTCGCGATCGTAGCGCCGCAGCATCCGCCTGAGCACGCGCGAGCTGCCGCTCTGCACCGGCAGGTGCACGTGCTCGCACACGGCGGGCGTTTCGGCCATCGCCGCCACGACGCGCTCCCCGAAATCCGTGGGATAGGGAGACGTGAATCGCATCCGGCGGATGCCCGACACGGCCCCGACGGCCCGCAGCAGGTCGGCGAAATCGTGCGTCCCGTCGTCGTAACTGTTGACCGTCTGGCCAAGGAGGGTCACCTCCGTGGTGCCCGCCCCCGCGAGGCGCTCTACCTCTCGCACCACGTCCGCCAACTTGCGGCTCCGCTCCGGCCCACGTGTCATCGGAACGATGCAGAAGGTGCACCGATAATCGCAGCCCCGCTGCACCGTGACGAACGCAGAGGCGCCGGCTTCCCGCGCCGGCGGCACATCCTCGTAATGCTCCCAGCCCCTGAACTCCACGTCCGCGGCCCGCTCGCCCCCCCCGGCGCGCACCCGGGCGATCAGCTCCGGCAGCCCGCGGTACCCGTCCGGGCCCACCACCAGGTCCACCTGGGGGATGCGCTCGAGCAGCTTGGGGCCGAGCCGCTGCGCCATGCACCCCACCACGCCGAGCACGCCGCCGGGCCGCTTGCAGCGCTTCAGCTCCCCTACGCGCGACAGCACCTTCTGCTCGGCATGGTCACGCACCGCGCAGGTGTTCACCAGCACGACGTCCGCCGCGGCGGGATCGTCGACGGCGACGTAGCCCTCCCGCTCGAGCACGCCGAGCACGAGCTCGGAGTCCGCGACGTTCATCTGGCAGCCGTACGTCTCGATGTAGATGCGCGGCATGACTATCGAACTGTCACCTCGAAGCGGGCGCTTCCATTCCACTCTTGAGTGGGAAGATAGAGCGAAACGTAGTCTTGCGTGAGCACCTCGACCTTGCCCGCCCCGTGCCCGCTCACCACACCGTCGGCGCTCTGGCCCACGCGGGCCGCGTGATGACGCCGGGCCTTGGCCTCTCCCAACTGGCGCAGCTCGCGCGCCCGCTGGTGCAGCACGCGCGGCGGCACGGGCACGCCCAGCCGCGCCGCGGCCGCGCCGGGCCGCTCGCTGTACGGAAAGACGTGCAGATAGGTGAAGGGCAGCGCGGCAACCAGCGCCATGGTCGCAGCGTGATCGTCGTCGGTCTCGCCCGGGAAGCCGGCGATGATGTCCGCCCCGAGTCCGAGCACCGGCAGCCGGGCGGCGAGCCACTCCAGGCGGGCTCGGTACGTCTCGGCCGTGTACCAGTGGCGGCCCATGCGCTTGAGCACGCGGTTGGATCCAGACTGCAGCGGGGCATGCAGATGGGCCGCGAGATGCCGGGGCGCCTCGATCAGGAACCGGGCGATCGTGTCATCGACCTCGGTCGCTTCGATAGAGGAGAGCCGGAAGCGGACGGCGGGGACGGCGGCGATCAACGCTTCGAGCAGGTCTCCCAGGGGAGACCAACCCCGGGGCCGTGCCCCGGGGTAATCGGGACCCGAAACCTCCTGTGAACCCCGGGGCGTGGCCCCGGGGTTGGTCCACCCAGGCCGATCCTGCCCATACGTGCCGATATGTATCCCCGTCAGCACGATCTCCGCGTGGTGCTCCGCGAGCACCCGTGCTTCCTGAACCAGTTCCGGGATTGCCCGCGACCGATTCGCGCCCCGCGCGAGCGTCGTCGCGCAGAAGGTGCAGTGCTCGTCGCAGCCGTCCTGGATCTTGAGGAGGGCGCGCGTCCTCACCCCGTCACGATGTAGGGGCGCAGCATGCTGCGCCCCTACGTTGGCGGGCATGGCCAGGCCGGCCGCCCGCACCACCTGCGCGGGGTCCGCTCCACCCACGACGGCGCGTACGCGCGGCAGCGCCGCGATGGCGCCTCTGTCGCGGGCCGCGGCGCAACCCATCACGACGGTCTCGAGGCGCTCGCCCTGGCGTGCCAGGCGGCGCACGAAGCGCCGCAGCTTCGCCTCGCTCTCGCGCGTGACGGTGCACGAGTTCACCACCGCGACATCCGCCGCCGCGGGATCCTCCACCACCGTCGCCCCCTGGTCGGCAAACGCCTGCTCCACGCGGGCCGTGTCGTACTGGTTCGCCTTGCAGCCGAACGTATGGAAGTAGACGTTCACGGACGCACGGTGATGCCCACGAGCGCCGTCCACACGCGCTCGGTGAGCCCCCCGCCGCGGCGCTCGAGTCGCTCCACACCCACGTCGAGCAGGGCGCGCCCCTGGGCGAACGCGCGTCCGGTCCCCGCTGCCGCGGCGAATTCAGTGGGCGCGGTCGGACCCGGGCCGAAGGGCAGCTGACCCCCGCGCACTCCGAACCGGAGTGGCATATGTCCCGCACCGATCTCCGCTCCCGCCGACCAGCTCCAGGTGTCAAACGCACCGGCACCGGCGCGCGCCCAGCCGCGCCACGCCACCGCGCCCCCGAACCGCACACTCGGGCTGGGCGAAAACAGCATCCCGCCTCCCGCCATGCGCGGCAGGTCGGTGTCGGCGCTCGTCGTGTCGGCCACCGTGGCGCGCAGCCGGCTGTCCGCGCGGACCCAGCCGGTCACGCTCAGTCCGGGGGCGACGCCCAGCAACAGGCTCCCCGACACGCCGACGCCGGAATAGCGCACTTCGGCGAGCTGCTGCACCGTGTGAAAGCTCGTGTCGTCGAAGCGCCGCTCGGCGGTCTCGCGGGTCGAGCCCGCGAGCAAATGCAGCCCCGCGCCGAGCGCGATGCGACGCGACAGCCGGCTGGCGGCCGCCAACCGGACATCGGCGATGCTCCCGTCGCTCGTGACCTCGTCGGTGTAGCGCTCGAGCGTACCCCGCAGCACAGACGAGTCGCGGAGGGTCACGTCCCAGGTCCGATCGAGGTAGGTGGTGAAGCCCGCGGCGATCGCAAGCCTCCGGTGCACCCGCCCGGCCACATTCAGCAGCGGGAATCGCGTCGCGCGCAACGCGCTCGTCGTCCCGGCGACTTCGGCGTCGCGGTACGAGGCGGTCTCCATCGCGGTAGCGGTGAGCTGCGGCACGTCCGCCAGCCCGGCTTCACTGAGCGGGGAGAGCGGGTCGAACGGCGCGAACGCTCCCCCCGTGGAGCGGGACCGCACCGATTCCCACCGTCCCGGCGTGCCCAGTCCGCGGATCCCGAACTGGGAATCCTGGGCGGTCAGGCGGTCAGGCGGACTGGTGGTCAGGAAGACCGCCGCGAGGACCGCCGTCGCGACCCCCCGACCGCCCGTCCGCCGGTCCGCCGTCATGGTTGTCCGAACGGGAAGCGTCGCACGAACGTGATCTGGAGTGCCGGCCGGAAGGCCTGGGCGGCCGAGGGATAGAACCGGATCTGGGAGAAGGATGTCGCCTCCTCTTTGGCGCGCAGCACCAGCGTCGTGGCCCGGGTCGTGTCGGACGCCCAGAACTGCAACAGGTTCGTCACTTCGATCTGCACGGTGTCACTCATCCCCGCGCGAATCACGGCGGTGTCGGTGCGCGTCGCATCGACGACGATCGGAGACTTGGCGCCGACGTCCGTGAACACGGTGTGTGCCTCGACCACGAACGAATCCGACGGCGCGCCCTGCACCGGGGCAACGGGAACGAGCGTGAGTGTCCCGCGGATGATCTGGGACGAGTCGCGGATGAAGTGCGGGAACGCGATGCGCAGGATGCTGCGGGCCGACGGCACACCGCCCACCGCCAGCGTGGAATCGGGGGGCGGGGGCGGCGGGTCGGACACGAAGCTCGCGAACGACGGGGCGCTGAGCGGGCCCGGCGTGCGTGCCACCGGCGTGCCGGCCGAGTCGACCCGCAGGTACCAGTGCCATACCAGCGACGCTCTGGGGATCGCGATGCTGGCGAGCGAGTCGGCCGAGACGCGGATGCCGTACGCGACCGTCCCGGAATCGGTTCCCACGTAGCGCGCCGCGGCCGTGTCGAACTTGAGCTGTAGCACCACGACATGGTTCAGGGTATCCACCACCGCACTGTCGCCCGTGATCGTGTCCTTGCGTCCCGGACGCGCCAGCAGCGTGTCGATGTTCACGCGTCGGACGAGCGAGTCGGTGAACGGCCCCGCCAGGTCGGCGAAGGTCGTGGCGGAATCAATCGTGATGGGCAAGCGGTAGAACGCGATCGACAGATTGTGCGCCCCGGTGTCGCGTCGCGCCAGGGTGAGCTGCAGGCGCGCCGAGTCCGCGCCCAGGATCGTGCCGGTATCGGCGGCGGCGAGGAGGTAGCGCTGGCCGTACCCGTTGAACCGGAAGATCGCCCGTCCGTCCACGAAGCCGGGGAGATCGGCCGCGAGCAGCTGCGGCGCGTGCAGCGCGGTTACATAGCCGCGGAACGATGAGTCACGCGAGATGATGCTCGTCAGGACCGTGTCGACGATCTGGATCTGACCCGAGGGACAGAACGACGGGCACTGACCGGGCGCGGACACGCGCTCCACGCAGGCCGCCGCCAGCAGCACCCCGCCGATCAGCGTCGCGCGCCGCACCATCATGGCGCGAGCGCCGTCTTCGCGAATGCGTCCGGCAGCAAATCACGCAGCACCCAGCGCCGCTCGGTCCGGGGCCCCACGGCGATCACTTCGAGATCGAGCCCGAACTCGGCCAGCAGCTGGCGGCAAGCGCCGCACGGCGACGCGGGCGGCTCCACATCGGTCGCCACCACGATGCGCCGGAACGCGCGCATCCCCGTGCCTCCCCCGCCCGCGACCGCCGCCCCGATCGCCATGCGCTCGGCGCAGATCGTGAGCCCGTACGACGCGCTTTCGACGTTGGTCCCCACGTACACGCCGCCGTCGCCCGTCTCGAGCGCCGCACCGACGCGAAACTTGCTATAGGGACAATAGGCGTGCCGCTGGACCTCGCGCGCGCGGCGCACCAGCTCCGCGCTCACGTCCGCATCTCCGCCAGGAACGACTTCCCGGCCGCGAGCGGCGGTGTCACGCCGAAGAACTCGGCCACGGTCGCACCGATGTCGGCGAACGTGCGCCGCTCGCCCAGCGGGCGCGCCCGCACGCAACCCCCCAGCGCCAGGATCGGAACCGCTTCCCGGGAATGATCGGTCGACGGTGTCGTCGGGTCGTTCCCGTGGTCGGCGGTCAGGATGATCACGTCGTCTCCCGTGGCGCGGGCCTCGAGTCGGGGAATCCAGGCGTCCAGCTCCCGCAGCCCCTCATGAAACCCCGCGACGTCGTTGCGGTGCCCCCACGTCTGGTCGAACTCGATCACGTTCACGAAGATGAATCCCCGCTCGGTCTCGTCCAGCGCGCGCTCCACCAGCCGGTACGCGTCCCCGTTGGTCGGCGTGTGCTCACTCGTGATGTTCCGGCGCGCGAACAAGTCGTCCACCTTGCCGATTCCGATCCGCGGCACGCCGGCCGCCGCGAGCCGGTCGAGCAGCGTCTCCCCTACAGGCGCGATCGAGAAGTCCCTGCGGCCGGCCGTCCGCTGGTACGCTCCCAGGTCCCCCGTGAACGGTCGGGCGATCACCCGGCTGACCGCGCGGTCGCCCACGAGCAGCTCGCGTGCCGCGCGGCAAGCACGATACAGCTCTTCCGGGGGCACGGTGTGCTCGTGCGCCGCCACCTGGAACACCGAGTCCGCCGACGTATATACGATCCACTTGCCGGTCCGCTGGTGCTCCTCGCCCAGCTCCGCGATGATCTGCGTGCCGGAGGCCGCCTTGTTCCCCAGCCACCCCCGTCCCGTCCGGCGCGCGAACTGATCCAGCAGCTCCCGCGGGAAGCCTTGTGGGTAGGTCCGGAACGGCTTGGACAACAGCACGCCGCAGATCTCCCAATGCCCGGTGGTCGAGTCCTTCCCCGCCGAGGCCGGCAACGCCACACCATAGGCGGCCGCCGGACTGAGCCCGGGCGCGAGCCCGGCGATGGGCCGACACCGTCCCAACCCCAGGCGCTCCAGGTTCGGCAGCCGCAGCCCCCCCACCGCTCGCGCCACGTTCCCGAGCGTATCCGACCCGACGTCACCGTAGGCGGCCTGGTCGGGACACGCCCCGATGCCGACCCCGTCGAGCACGATGATGGCGGCGCGCTTCAATCGTAGATGCGCGGCAGCCGGGGGCCCAGCCCGGCCAGGAGCTCGTGCTGCACGGTGCCGCTCCAAGCAGCGAACTGGTCCAGCGTGTTCCCCAGCCCGTCCGCCTCACCGACCAGGGTCGCGACGTCACCCACCGCGGCGCGTCCATCTCGCACGTCGACCATGGTCAAGTCCATCGTCACGAGCCCGACCACGGGACAACGCGCACCGTTCAGGAGCACCGTCGCTTCGCCCTTGAGCCCGAGCGAGCGGCGCACCCCGTCGGCGTAGCCGATCGCCAGCGTGGCCACGGTCGTGTCGCGCGGCGCGGTCCAGGACGCGTTATAGCTCACGCTCTCGCCGCGCCGCACCTTGCGGACGCTCACCACGCGCGCCCGCAACGCAATCACCGGCTTCCCGATCGGCGACCCCGCGCCGACCGATGCTCCGTACAGCGAGATCCCGGGGCGGATCGCATCCAGCGCGAACGCCGTGCCGCGCAGCGCCGCCGCGCTGTTCGCCGCGTGCAAGAGCGGTGGCCGGCGCGCCAGGCGGCCCACGGCGGTCTGGAAGCGCTCGAGCTGCGTTTCGGCCGAGCCGTCGCGCCGGTCGGCCGAATGAAAATGGGTGTAGCAGCCTTCGAGGTGCGGCGTGTCGAGCAGGCCCGCGATTGGCTCGATCTCGTCCCAGCGCACGCCCGAGCGACTCATCCCCGTGTCAATCTCCAGGTGGAACGCGCCGCCCCGCGATCCCCGCGCGATCCAGGCGCGGATGCTCGCCGGGTCACCGAGCGCCGGCGTCAACCGGTGCGTCTGGTAGGCGTCGAACAGATCCGGCCGGGGCGGCATGAACACCAGCACCGGGCGCGCGATCCCCGCCGCCCGCAGCTCGACCCCCTCGTCGATCGTCGCGACGCAATACCCCAACGGATCGACCGCCTCGAGGGCCTGGGAAACGGCGACGGCTCCTACCCCGTAGGCATTCGCCTTCACCACCGGGAGGAGCCGTGTGCCGGCGACCCGGGCCACCGCGCGGGCGTTCTCGACGACGGCGGCGAGGCTGACCTCGACCCACGC
>Ga0209376_1002940_pt1 | contig 15820 bp, 14 predicted proteins | sample GraSoiAngelo_134_FD_185891 | JGI IMG/M metagenome (GOLD analysis project Ga0209376, IMG submission 185891) | Grasslands soil microbial communities from the Angelo Coastal Reserve, California, USA - 14_0929_05_30cm (SPAdes) (version 2) | ecosystem: Environmental > Terrestrial > Soil > Grasslands ... | reverse complement strand
GAACCTCACGGATGAGGAGCTGATTGATCTGATGGTCAAGCACCCCGATCTGATCCAGCGTCCGCTGGTGGAGAAAGGAGAGAAAGTGATCCTCGCCCGACCGGCGGAGACGGTGAAGCCACTACTTTAGCAGGATGTTGAAAAAGGCCTCCAGCGTCGTTCTCGCCTCGCTTCCATCCTGCGACGTACCTAGAACCAGTACGCCTCGGATGTTCGCTCGCTGCGGCCTTGCTGGAAGGCCTTTTTGACCATCCTGTTGACCTCGGAAAAGTAGCCTTGCACTACTGGGAAGGGAGAGGGGTCAACCGGAGCTTTCCCGTGTGCCGATCCAGGCTGACCACCGTTTTCCCGTCCAACACCTGAAGCAGCCTCTCGCCGGCCAGCTTGCGACGCCAGCCGTGGAGGATCGGCAGGTCCAGCTTGTCACGACCGTGCTTGGCGTCCACGAGTGCCTGAAGATCGGATGCCGTGGCCAGCAGGGTCGGTGCGATGTGCTCGTCTTTCGCCAGGGCCTTGAGGACCGCTTGCAGCAGGTCCACCTGTCCGGATGATTCCGGTTCAGGCCCGCGAGCCGTCGACACCGTCGGCCACTCCGATTCCGGAATCGCCAACCCGCGCTGAATCGCCGCCAGAATCGCCTCCCCCTTCCGCTCAACTTCGGCTCCATGGAGACCTCGTGTTCCCTTCAAGTCCTGCAGGGTCGCGGGAGGGCGGCGGGCGAGTTCCAGCAGCACTTCATCGCGCACGACCCGGCTGCGGGGGACATCCCTGCGCCTCGCTTCCTCGTCCCGCCACGCAGCCAACTCTTTGAGGACGGCGCCGGCGCGGGGTTTTAAGTTCTCCCACCCGCGGATGCGCCGGAAGCGTTCGTGCGGGCCTCGCGCGCCATCGCTCAGCGAAGACTGCAATCGGGCGAACTCTTCCTGCACCCAGTCGAGGCGTCCGAGGGATCGGAGTCGTTTGACGAGATGCTCGTGGATCGGGAACAGAAACTGGACGTCTTCGAGGGCATAGTTGATCTGCTCCTGGGTCAACGGCCGCTGGCTCCAGTTGGTGTAGGTGTGGGATTTGTCCAGCTTCTTGCCGGTGATTTTCTGCACCAGTTGCCCGTAGGCCGCCTGGAGGCCGTACCCGACCATGGCCGCCGCCAGTTGCGTGTCGAAGAACGGTAACGGGAGCGCGCCGGTATGGGCGGAGAGGAGTTCCAAATCCTGACGCCCGGCGTGGAATACTTTCAGAATCCGCTGGTCGCCGAGCGCTTCGGCCAGCTCAGTGATGGCGCCGAGGGCCGGCACGTCAATGACCGCGCAGAGGTCGCCGGTCGCCACTTGGATCAGCTCCAAGCGGGGCACGAACCGGCCCTCTCCCACAAACTCCGTGTCCAGGGCGATCCGATCGCTGCCGCGAAGATGCTGGCAGAGGCCCCGAAGGCCGTCCGGATCGGCGATGTAGCGGGGTGTCTGGCGGCTCACGGATGAAGGGGCGCTCTCTGAGGGCACGCGTTCGGGATCAGAAGTCACGAGTCGGATCGGTCTGCATCAGGCCCAAGTGCTCCCTGAGGTATTGGTAGGCCTCGATAATGCGCCGCAGCTCCGGCTCCGAGCTTCGATCCCCTTTCCGGACATCGGGGTGAAGCCTCTTTGCGCGCTGCCGAAAGGCCGCAGTGATCGCCGCCATCGAACATCCGGAGTCGAGGCCTAGCGCGTTGAACGCGTCGGACGCGTTGGTAATCTCGCCGCGGGAACCCCGCGCGTCCCCGCCCCCGCCGGCCGCTTTGAAGAAATCGGACATGTTGAGCTTGCGGCGGCGGCGGCGCGGCCGCTGTCGCGCTTCGCTGTCAAGCTCCTCAAAGAGGTCTTCGATGAATTCCAGGCGCGAGTCAAGACGCAGCGCGCCGGAAAAATCCCAGATCTCCTCGAGTTCCTCCTCGATCAGTCCCAACGTCCGGTCGATTTCCTCCAATCCTTCCTCGACCTTAAAATAGGAGTCCACCCGATCCTGCATCATGTGGTCGATCGCGAAGTCGAGGCTGTCCTCGGTTTTTGTCCGGAGGGTCTCGATGCGCCGCCGCATCCCGGCCTGATACCTGGCCAGCTTCGCCCGAGTGAAGGCCATCACATCCCTGAGGGAACTCGCCTCTGGCACCCGACAGCCGCCGACCGTCTGGGTGCCGGCGGCATTCTAGCATAACGCGGATGACGACTCATGTCTTCCGAAGCCGGCGGGCGACGCCTGTCTCCCGGGCGGCGGCGGCGACCGCCTTCGACACCCGCGGCACCACCTGCTTGTCGAAGACACTGGGAATGATGTAATCCTCGCTGATCGTCCCCTCGGGGATGATATCGGCGATGGCCTGGGCCGCGGCCAACTGCATGGCCTCATTGATATCCCTGGCCTGGACATCCAGGGCGCCGCGAAAGAGCCCCGGGAAAGCCAGGACATTGTTGATCTGATTCGGATAGTCCGACCGGCCGGTGGCGAAGACCCGGCAGCGCGGCATGGCCAGCTCCGGCGCAATTTCCGGGTCCGGATTGGCCATGGCGAACACGATCCGATCCTCGGCCATGAGGTCCAGATCCTCGGGGCGCAGGACGTTTCCAACCGAGAGGCCGATGAAGACATCGGCGCCCTTCAGGCCATCCTGGAGAGTCCCCGTCGGGCGGTCCTGATGCAGGCACGGAGCCAGGTCATGCCGGCAGGTGCGTAGCCTGTCCGGGTCTCCGGACAGCACAATGCCACGCCGACCGCAGCCCACCAGATGCGACACCCCCGCGGCCAACAGGATCTGACAGCAGGCGGTCCCAGCCGCACCGAGCCCGTTGACGACCACCCGCACCTCTTCGAAGCGCTTCTTGATCACCTTGAGCGCATTCTTGAGCGCGGCCAGGATGACGACGGCGGTGCCATGCTGATCATCGTGCATCACCGGAATGTCCAGCGTGTCTTTCAAGCGGCGCTCGATCGCGAAACAGCGCGGCGCGCTGATGTCCTCCAGATTGATACCCCCGAAGCTGGGCGCGATGCCTTGCACGATGCGGACGATCTCATCGGGGTCCTGGGTGCTCAGGCAGATCGGCCAGGCATCGATGCCGGCGAACTCCTTGAACAGCATGGCCTTCCCCTCCATGACCGGGAGAGCCGCTTCCGGGCCGAGATTGCCCAGGCCCAGCACCGCCGATCCATCCGTGACCACCGCCACGCTGTTGCTCTTCGTCGTGAAGGCGTAGACTTTCGCCCGGTCCTTCGCGATCGCCCGGGAGACTCGCCCGACTCCCGGCGTGTACACCATCGACAGCGTGTTCCGCGTCGTGAGCGGCAGCTTGCTTTCGACGCGAATCTTGCCTCCCAGATGCAGGAGGAAGATGCGATCGGAAGCGGACAGCACCTTCACGTCAGGTATCGTGCCCAACAGCTCAAGCACCTGCTCACCGTGCTCCTCGCTTTTGACATCGAAGGTTACATCCCGAACCATCTTCTCCGGACTCGCCGACACGATATCAACCGCCCCGAGGCTGACGCCTTCTTTGCCCAAGGTCAGCGCGACACGCGCGAACATGCCGGGGCGGTTCGCCAGTTCCAGCCGGACGGTCAGCGTATAGTTCGAATAGGGTCCCATATCGGGCATGGTCTGCCTCGCCTGCAGGGCTAATAATGTATCAGGGATTATCTCACATCTCTTGCCTGCAACGTATCTGTCCAACCAGAACCGCTCAAACTAAACCGCTGCGCTCCGCAAGCGGGGGATCCCGTATCTGTATTATTGACATTAGGAGATCGTTTGGATTAGGGTGTCCGCTCTGCACTAACGACCCGGAAAGGGGGTGATGACCGATGAAGCGGTTCATGGTTGCACTGGTGGCGGTCATGTTCCTGGTGGGCTTCAACTCCTTCGCCTTCGCCGATGAGAAAGCAGGCGGTGGTGAGATGAAGGGGGAGAAGCATGACGAGATGAAGGGCGAGAAGCACGACGAGATGAAGGGTGAGATGAAGGGCGAGATGAAGGCCGGCGACAAGGGCATGGAGAAGAAGGAGGCGAAGAAAGCCAAGAAGGAAAAGAAGTAATCACGCGTTCAAAGAAGTTCTTATCGGCCCGCGCTCGGCGCACGCTGAGTCCGCGGGCCGCTTCTTTTCCGGTGTTGACCATCGCGCGTTCTCGATGGTACGGTGATTGCCTATGTCACACGAAGGCACCGGCCGGCCGGCCAACCGTCTCGCCCAGGAGACGAGCCCCTACCTCCTCCAGCATGCGCAGAACCCCGTGGATTGGTATCCATGGGGCGAGGAAGCCCTCCGGCGCGCGCGGGAACTCAGGAAGCCCATCCTCCTGTCCATCGGCTATTCCGCCTGCCACTGGTGCCACGTGATGGAGCGCGAATCGTTCGAGGACGAGCGGATCGCCGCGCTGATGAACGAGCACTTTGTCTGCATCAAGGTGGACCGGGAGGAGCGACCCGATCTCGACGAGATCTACATGCAGGCCACCCTCGCGTTGAACCAGGGACAGGGCGGCTGGCCGATGACCGTGTTCCTGACCCCTGAGCAGGAGCCGATCTTCGCCGGCACGTACTTCCCCCCGACAGACCGCTGGGGCCGGCCCGGCTTTAGCACGGTGCTGCACAAGGTGGCTGAGTTCTGGCGCACGGACCCGGACGGGCTTCGCCGGCAGGCCGCCAATGTGACGGCGCAATTGAAGGAACAGATGCGCATCGCCGCGCCGATGGCCGTGGGCGAGGCTGAGCTGGAGGCCGCTGCGGTTCAGTTCGCCGAGGACTTCGACCCGCGCTACGGAGGCTTCGGCACGGCGCCCAAGTTTCCGCCCGCGACCGGCCTCTCCTTGCTGCTCCGCCGGTACCACAGGATGAACGACCCGCACACGCTATTAATGGTGCGGAAAACCCTCGATGCGATGGCGGCCGGCGGCTTGTACGACCAGATCGGCGGTGGTTTCTCGCGGTACTCGACGGACGAACGCTGGCTGGTCCCTCACTTCGAGAAGATGCTCTACGACAATGCGCTGCTGGCCCGGACCTATCTGGAAGCCTACCAGGTCACGGGCGAGGCCAGCTACCGGCGGGTCGCCACCGAGACGCTCGATTATATTCTTCGAGAAATGACCGCCCCGGAGGGCGGCTTCTACTCCGCCACCGACGCTGACTCGGAAGGAGTCGAGGGCAAGTTCTTCGTCTGGACCCCGGAGGAAATTCGCCAGGTGGCGCCGTCAGAAGAAGACGCGCGCCGTTTCTGCGCCTATTACGACATCACGCCCAGCGGCAACTGGGAGCACAAAAGTATTCCGAACATTCCCCGGTCGTTGGATGATATGGCCAGAGACCTGAAGGTTGCGCCCGATGAGCTCCGCCGCACCCTCGAGCGGCTGCGACCGCTCGTCTACGACGCTCGGCGCAAGCGGGTGCCGCCTGGACTGGACGACAAGATCCTCACCGCCTGGAACGGCATGATGATCAGCGCGATGGCGGAGGGGGCTCGCGTGCTCGGTGACAGCCGGTATCTGGAGGCCGCCGAGCAGGCGGCCGATTTCCTCCTGATGACCATGTCCCGTCCCGACGGGGGCCTGTATCGAACCTATCGAGCTTTCAAAGCGCACGTGAAGGCCTGCCTTGAAGACTATGCCTTCCTGGTCGATGGGTTGATCGACCTGTACGAAGCAGGCGCCCACGAAGGATATCTGCACGAAGCCGTTCGCCTGGCCGAGCGCATCCTCGCGGACTTCGCGGACACCGAACAGGGCGGGTTCTTCACGACCGCGCGAGATCACGAATCGCTGATCCTTCGGAGCCGGGAAGGCCCCGACGGCGCCACCCCCAGCGGCAACGCCGTCGCCGCGTCAGCGCTGGCGCGTCTCTCGTTTCACTATGGCCGCGAGGAGTTTCGGGAGGCGGCCGCCCATGCGATTCGGGCCTATGGCCGGCAGATCGCCCGGCACCCGCGAGCCTTTGCGAAGAGCCTGGTGGTGGCGGAGCTGCTCATGAACGGCCCGGTGGAATTGGCGCTGGTCGGCCGCCCCGGCGAGGCCGGGTTCGAGGCGCTTCGGGCGGAAATCAACCGGTTCTACCTGCCCAACCGCATCATCGCGCACCACGACCCTGAGGGACCCGCCACGCGGCATCCCCTCTTGCTCGGCAAAGGATTGGTTCAAGGAAAGGCTGCGCTCTATCTGTGCCGAAATTTCACCTGCCAGACGCCGATCACAGACCCTGCGGGCGTGGCCGCCGCCTTCACGCGTGGGGACGCGGATGGTCAGACTCGCGCACCGGCTGATTCGGCAGCCCACCCCAGGGCATTGCAAGGCACCCGGCTCGCCGGTCATGCCACGCCGGGCGGGACCGGCGCGTACGCCGTCCGCTCGGTCAACAACCCTGCGTCCGCGGGACTCGCCGCCCACGGGTACGGCATGGTGGGCGCCACCGGTCTCACCGCCAGCCGACTGGGCTTCGGTGGCTATCGGATCGACGCGGACGAATCGGAGCATCGTGACGCGCTCGCCAAGGCGCTCCGCGAAGGCTGCAATCTGATCGACACCTCCACCAACTACACGGATGGGGAGAGCGAACGACTGATCGGCGCCGTGTTGACCGAACTCGTGAGAAAAGGCGAGCTGAAGCGCGAGGAAGTCATCGTGGTCTCCAAGATCGGCTACGTGCAGGGACAAAACCTAAAGGCCGCCGAGGCCCGGGAGAAGGCCGGCAAGCCATACTCGGAGGTGGTCAAGTATGGCGAGGGCATCTGGCACTGTCTGCACCCCGAGTTCCTGGCCGATCAACTGGACCTCTCGCTCGACCGCCTGGGCTTGGCCATGCTGGACGTCTGTCTGCTCCACAACCCGGAATATTTTCTCTCAGACGCCAACCATCGCCAGCTAACCGACTTGCCAAGACTGCGCGACCAATTCTACAAACGAATCATGAAAGCCTTCGCCTATTTCGAAGGCCAGGTCGCGGCGGGGCGCCTCCGGTACTACGGGGTGTCGTCGAATACCTGCACCGCGGAGCCGAGCGACCCGGAAGCCACCTCGTTGTCGCGCATGCTCGAGGCGGCCCGGGCCGGAGCGCAGAGCGCCGGCTGCGCCACGCACCACTTCAGGGTGCTGCAGTGCCCGATGAACCTGTTCGAATCCGGCGCCATGCTGACGCCCAATACCGGCCCGGGGGAGCAGCAGACCGTCCTCGACCTGGCTCAGGCGGAAGGCCTGGCTGTCTTGGCCAACCGTCCCCTGAACGCGATTCCGGCGAAAGGCAGCGGGATGGTCCGGCTGGCCGAGCTGCCGGTCGAGCCCCCAGCCGTCTCGTTCGAGGCTCAGCGCGACAGAATTGCCGATCTCGAAAAAGAATACCGGCGAGAGTTTGTCCCGCACATCAAAAACGCCGGGCAGGGGCTTCCGCCGGAGGATTACTTCCGTTGGGCGGACGAACTGGCCAAGGTGCGCGCGCGCGTGCAGAGCATCGAGCACTGGGAGCAGATCGAAGGTCAGATGATTGCGCCGCACCTCCATCAAGTACTGCGAGCCCTGAGCCAGCACCTGACCGGTGAGGTGGGCGATCGCTGGCAGGCCTGGCGGGATCGGTACCTTCCGGAACTCCTCACGTTGCTGAAGGAGCTGCGCCGGGAGGCGACGGTGAAGAGCCGGGAAAAGACCATGGCGATCACGAACCTGCTCGATCCTTTCCTGCCCGAATCGAAACGGAAAGAATCCCTCTCGCGGAAGGCCCTGTGGGTGCTGGCCTCCACCCCGGGCGTCACCTGCGTCCTCAACGGCATGCGGACGCCGGCCTACGTGGACGACTCGCTGGGGATCCTGGGATGGGAACCGTTGCCGGACGTGCGGCGCATCTATGAGGCGATCAAAAAGTCAGGATAAGACGGAGCTGCCTTCCCTCATCACACACCTGTTTCCCGCATTCCGCCATTTGCTTGACAATTCCCCCATTCGGAAATAAAGTGTGCAGCGTCACAGCAGCACTCCAGCAGTTTCTTCCGAACTACCCCACAAAAGGAGAGCGGGAGAACGTGGAGCGGGGGATCGCGTTTCAGGCTGCCCCCCTTCATCAGTCCCGGTCTGGCCGGAGAAAGGATCTCTACGACCGAGCAGACGGGTGTATGGTGAATCAAGGAAATCAGAATTAGAAAGAGAGGAATATGGAACGCGTACAATGGATCTTGAACAATTGGCACCTTGTCTCGGCTGTCCTCGCGGTCGCCGCGTTTGTCATCTTTGACGTCTATGAAAACCGGACAGGCGGCAAATGGTCGCTTCCGATCAAAGTCTATCTGGGCGCGATCCTGGTTTTACTCGCCACCATCATGGTGAGCCTGGCGATGCAACATCGGCCTCACATTGATCATCTGCGCGCCCAACTGAGAGTGGACTATGCCAAGGGCAACCCGTATTTGGAAGACAAGATCGATACGGCTCTGAACAAACTGAAAGATCAGCTCGACGGACAACAATTGGGGACCACAGCCACCGACATGACGCTTGATGAATTGATCCGAGGCGTCAAACACACCGGCCGCCAAGATCTCATTCTTGCGACTGACTATGGCATTCTTCCTTGGCAGACGAGCTTCAGGGATTATCAGGACGCCAATCTCGCTGCGCCCAAACGGGGGGTTGCCGTCACGCGTGTCTTCATCATACCTGATCAGCTCCTCCAAAACGGAGACCGGCTCACGAGCCTGTTGAGCGCCATGAAGGAACAGAACGAGAATGGAATCACCGTGAAGGTCGCACTCAAGAGTAAGCTGGACCAGCAGCCGAAGTATAAATTCAAGCAGGGAATGGTCTTACTTGAGTACCAAAACAGGGAGCCCGTCCTCATGGAGGAATCGAATGGCTACTATGAGACGGGGTACAACGGCTTTCCGTCGGCCTATACCATGCGCGTGACGTGGGGGGAGGCCAGAGTTCGGGAATATGAGGAGTTTCTGGGCTGGCTCGTTTCCGAAGCACCATCCGATACTGTGTGTGATTTTGCCCCGACCGAAGAAAAAGAACGCCTCTTGAGAAACAGTGACAATCCATGCCAGCCAAACACCCGTGTCGGGTCGCTCGGCCGGCTTTCTAACAGAGAACCGAATTGATGCCATTATCTAACTCCTTGCTGAGCCTGCTATGCTGGGAGCCGTTACCGGACGTGCGCCGGAGCTACGAGGCGATCAATTCAGCCTGAGCACGCCTCTCGACATCCCTCTCTCCTGAGACACCTCTAAAACGCATCGTCTTCAAACTGAGAACAGGCCATCAAATTTTACCCATCCGCAATACAGCCTTAACCGAAATGACATGCACGCCCTGTAGGATGGCCGACGTGTCCGTGTTACTCCTGTGAGCCTCAGTCCTCCCCCAGGGTTGTGCCCCCTGGGGGAGGACTGAGGGGAGGGGGACTGAGGGGAAGGGAAATACTGAGGAAAAGTTGGAAGGAGGTGAGTGCGCAAATGAAGTGTCCTTACTTCGTGGATCGTCGCATCACAGGGACGACCTCGCAATGCTTCGGGGTGGTGGTGCCGTTTGAACCGAGCTCGGTCGATCAGAGGGATTTCTGCGCCTCAGGTCGCCACCGATGGTGCCCGTTGTACCGGAACGCCGACAACGATCTGTCCCAGGCGATCCAACGGGAGGTCGCCCGAGCGATCGGGTAGCCGTCCCGACTATCTCTCACCTATGTGAGCCACCGAGAGATGGAGTGCTCTAATCGCGATGGCGAACCATCTGATTTCCCTGACGAAACCTCCAGTTGACTTGATCGCTGCGCTCCCCTAAGCTGCTCCTCATGACCAAGCTGGCCGTTTTGGACATCGGCACCAACTCGATTCATTTGGTTCTCGCCGAAGTCGAGCCTGATTCCTCCTACAAGATCCTGGACCGGTTCAAGGACATGACCCGTCTGGGCGACGGGGCCTTCAAGAACCGTCGCCTGTCGAACGCGGCAATGGCGCGCGGCCTGGAGGTGATCCGAACCCTCGCCACGCTCGCCAGTAACAAAGGCTACGAGCGGATCGAGGCCGTGGCCACGAGCGCTGTGCGCGAGGCGAGAAACGGCGGGGAGTTTCTCGAGGAGGTGGCGCGGCAGACCGGACTGACGGCGCGGGTGGTCACCGGCCAGGAGGAGGCCCGCTTGATCTACCTGGGTGTCCGGCATAGCATGGACCTGAGCGATCGGCCCGCGCTGGTGGTGGACGTGGGCGGAGGCTCGGTCGAGCTGATCGTGGGCAACCGGGACACGATGGTCCAGGGACAGAGCCTGAAGCTGGGCGCGATCAGGTTGAAAGACCTGTATCTCGAGCAGGACCCTCCCACGAAGCCGATGCTCCGGGACATGGGGAAGGCCATCGACGCACAGCTTCAATCCGCTCTGAAGCATTTCAAGACCAAACAGTTTGATCGGCTGGTCGGGACATCCGGCATGATCGGGAACCTGGCCGAGATCATCTACCTGCGCCGCACCGGCCAGCCGATCCCCCAGCTCAACCTAGCCACGGTGACGCTCAAAGAGGTCGCAGCCGTCGAACGTCTCCTGATCGACGCCAGGCCCAAGGCTCGCCTGGCTATTCCAGGGCTGGACCCGAAACGGGTCGACACGCTGCTGCCGGCCACCACGGTGGTCCGCAGTTTGATGGAGCATCTCGACCAGGACCAGATGACGATCAGCGACAAGGCGATCCGGGACGGGCTGATCTACGATTTCATCGAGAGGAACCGGGAGGGCCTCCGCGCCGAGCGGGAGATTCCCAACGTCCGTCGGCGGAACGTCATCTACCTGGCCCGCCGCTGTCAGTACCCCAAGACCCATTCCCATCACGTGGCGAAGCTCGCGACCCGGTTATTCGACCAGACCGAGCCGCTGCACGGGTTAGGCGAGCGCGAGCGCGAGTGGCTCGAATACGCGGCGATCCTGCACGATGTGGGCTATCTCATCAATTCCCGGCAGCATCACAAGCACGCCTATTACCTCATCAAGAACAGCGACCTGTACGGCCTGACGGCGGACGAAATCGAAATGATTGCGAACATCGCGCGCTACCATCGCCGGGCCTTGCCGCAGGCTGAGCACGTACCCCTGAAAATACTGTCCGCCCGGGATCGGAGAAGGCTGGAGGCCCTGAGCGCGCTGCTCAGGATCGCCGACGGCCTGGATCGCAGCCACTTCTCCGTGATCCAGGATCTGGAGGTGAAGCTCGGGAAGCCGGTCACGATCACGCTCCGGACCGCCGGCGACCCCGAGCTGGAAATCTGGGCGGCCCGCGGGCGCTCCGATCTGTTCGAAAAGGTCTTTAAGAGACCGGTCCAGTTCGTGGCGAAGGCGTCGGGAGGAGCACCGGCATGAGCCCGCCCGTCTTAACGTTCGATCAGCCGCATCCCTTTCCCGGCAAACTGATCATCGTCGAAGGCCTGGACGGGTCCGGCAAGAGCACGCAATTGCAGTTGCTCCAGAAATGGTTGGACTCAAAGGGCTATAACGTGTTTTTTACCGAGTGGAACTCCTCGGAGCTGGTCCGCGAGACGACCCGCCGCGGGAAGAAAAGCAAGGCGTTGACCCCCACCACGTTCAGCCTGCTGCACGCGACCGACTTCGCCAATCGGCTCTACCACGACATTCTTCCACCGCTGAAGGCCGGGATGCTGGTGCTGGCCGATCGTTACGTCTATACCGCGTTTTCGCGTGATGCCGTGCGCGGGGTCTCTCCCATGTGGGTGCGCAAGCTCTACAATTTTGCGATCCGGCCGGATATGGCCTTCTATTTCAAGGTGCCGATTGAGGTGGCGATCGACCGCTTGCTGGGCGGCACGCGGGCACAGTTCAAATACTATGAGGCCGGGATGGATATGGGCCTCAGTCAGGACATCACGGAGAGTTTCCGCATTTTCCAGTCCCGCATCCTGGCGGAATACGACAAGATGGTGAGCGAGTACGGGTTCATCACGATGGATGCGACGAAGGATATCGAGGAGCAACAGAACGACATGCGCCAACTGGTTTCAAAGGCGCTTGAGAACTACCGGCCGAAGCGAGGCACCCATGGGAAACGGGCATTATTTTGGCGACGGTTTGACCTACCTAAATCCGAGTGACCTCAAGGGGAGACTGATCGCGATCGAGGGAACCGACGGCGTGGGCCGTTCCACGCATATCGAGATGCTGCAGGAGTGGCTCGAAGTGCAGGGATACGGCGTCCTCACGACCGGGTGGACAAGGTCCAGTCTCATGTCCAAGACCATCGAGGTGGCCAAACAGGGGAACATCCTGGACCGATGGTCGTTCAGCCTGCTGTATGCCACCGATTTCGCCGACCGCCTGGAGCACCAGATCATTCCGGCCCTCCGTTCCGGTTTCGTCGTGTTGGCCGATCGCTACATCTATACCGCGTTGGCGCGCGACGTGGTCCGCAGCGGGGACCCCACCTGGATTCGGAACGTGTTCGGGTTCGCCATCGTCCCGGATCTGATCTGCTACCTCCGCATCGACGTTGACACGCTGGCGCTGCGGGTGATCGAGAGCAAAGGGATGAACTTTTGGGAATCCGGGATGGACCTGAAGCTGGGCGCCGATCTGTACGAGAGCTTCAAGAAATACCAGTCGCTGCTGATCGAGGAATTCGACAGGATGGCGGAGGAGTTCCACTTCGAGGTGGTGGATGCGCGAAAACCGCCGGATGAGATTCAGGAGGCGCTCCGGGCCAAAATCGAGCCGGTCCTCAAGACTGGCCGTCTCACCCAACCCTCGACCGGCCAGCCGGCTAAGGCTTCCTCAGCCTCCTGAGCTGATCCGGGGTCAGCCACCACCACAAGGCTCCCTTCCCCGCCTTCGGCCCGTCATCAAAACGGATGCAGCAGGCCCCCGCCTTTTTGAGAGAAAGCCCGGGGGCGGGACGACCGAACAGCATGACTCCCGCCGCCAGCCCGAGATGCGGCTCATGGCCCACGCAGATCACGCAGGCGTCTTCGGGCAAGGAGGCCAAGAGAGGGAAGAGCTTGTCAGGCGGAGCATCGGGTAGGAGTTCATCACACACCTTCACGTCCGCCAGCCGGAATAACTCCCCGACAAGCTTGGCCGTCTCGAGCGCCCGTGTCAACGGGCTTGAGAGTAGGTGGGTGGGAGCGATGTCCAGACGACGCAGCCCGACGGCAGCGTCGCGCGCCTTCTCCGCCCCCTTGCGCGTGAGTGGCCGTTCAGCCTCTTGACCGTCCCAGTCCTCCCGCTCTACCGCGATGCCGTGCCGAAACAGCAGACAGTCCATACGCACCTCACAAGGCGGCGGATTCTAGCACACCGGACGGGTCCAAATGAAGCCCCTTGATCGGCCGGACCCGGCATGCTAAAGTTTGGCCCCCTAGCCCGCATTATTCATGACGGTTCGTGGCGAAATCGCGCAGTCGCGTCGCGAGACGGGCGCGTGGAGCCGCGAAGGAGGGAGACATACTCCCCGCAGTACGTTGACCGACTGAGCGGCGAGCCCGCCCGCCAGCGTGCCGCGAAAGCCGCACGCAGGCTTGTCGCAGCAGCGAATCCGCGATTGCAGCAGAAGCGTTCATGAATAATGCGGGCTACAGCCAACCGGCGAGATCCTCGGTGAGGTCTAGACCCAAGGACACGAGACACCTGTCAGCGGAAGATGACCGCGCGGCAAGGTACCAGACCGTCGCGCTGCACGCGCTGGCCAAGCTGTCGGCAGGAGACGTCCGTCCGAAAACCGTCCATCGTTTGCGCACCCACCTCAGACGGTTACAGGCTTACCTTGAGCTCGTGGGTGAGCACCGAAACGCGGAGATCATGGCGAACTGCGCCTCCCGCCTGAGCTCTTTTAGAACGTTGCAGGTGTTCGAACGCTATCTCACTCGGTTGCGAGCCGCTCCATCCGATATCCGGAAGGTCAAAGACTGCATCCGAAAAAAACGTGTGAAGCTGGACCGGTCGCAGGTCTACCTGAAAATCGAGCGCCGCGTACGCCGCCATGCGCTTTCTCCCACACCCGCCTCCCCGGACTGGATGGCTGACCGCATGGAGAAGTTGCGCCGGGAGCATGCCGAGAGCCTCCACGAACGGATCAGCGAGGCAACAGCCAACCCTCGGCGCAAGACGCTCCATGCACTCCGGTTGAAGATCAAACCGATCCGCTATCAGGAAGACTGGGCGTTGGACCAAGCCTATGCGAGACCCGAGATCGTGAGCCGGTTGAAACGGGCCCAGTCCGTGCTGGGTGACTACGAGGAACGCGCGCAGTTCCGCAAGTTGGCGCGCACCCTCCATCTGAAGTCATACGCCAGGATTCTAAAGGACTGGCGCCGCGCAAAGACCCGCGCCCGCACGCTCCCGGCCAAACTTACTGGACTCATTGACGCGCTAGCAGGACGAGGTCTTCGACTCGTGGAATCGGGGCTACCTTCGAACCGCACGACCAGTCACGAGCTTCGCCTGGCAATGGCCCGCTATGGAGTGGCACATCCCCCCGCTTGACAAATCAAGAAATATTGATATAATCCCGGCATGCCGTCATCCAAGACGAAAGACCTGGAGCAAGCGGCCCGTTTGTTTCATGCGCTGTCCGACCAGACTCGCCTGCGGATCATCGACTGCTTGCTTGAGTGTGAACAATGCGTGTGCGATCTGACCGACATGCTTCAGGCCGGGCAATCCCGCCTTTCGTTTCACCTCAAGATACTCAAGGATGCCGGCATCCTGAAGGACCGGAGAGAGGGACGCTGGATTTACTATTCACTGAATCCGGACACGATCGAAGAGTTGCAGGAGTACGCTGGCTCGCTCAAGACACGAAGCCATGCGGTCACGGGCGGCTCACCATGTTGTGACTGACCCTTTTTTTGCCTTGACGCATCAAGAAACCTTGATTCAAATACAGAGAGGAGGGCGCCATGAAAGACCGGCACATCAAGGAGATCGTCAAAGAGGAGTATAGCCACGCGGCGTTACAGCCTGCGAGCGGCGCCAGCTCGTGCTGCAGCACCGAGCGGTCGCGTCGCGACCATGACCCCATCACATCCAATCATTACTCAGCACTGGAGACGGTCGATTTACCTGCCGAAGCCGTCGCGGCCTCCCTGGGCTGCGGGAACCCGACGGCCCTGGCCCGGCTCAATCCCGGCGAGACCGTCCTGGATCTCGGTTCCGGAGGCGGCATCGACGTGCTGCTGTCGGCCAAGCGCGTCGGCCCGACAGGGAAGGTCTATGGGCTCGACATGACGGATGAGATGCTGGACCTCGCACGCGAGAACCAACGAAAAGCCGGGCTGACCAACGTGGAGTTTCTGAACGGTGATCTAGAACAGATTCCCCTGCCCGACAACTCGGTGGACGTGATCATTTCGAACTGCGTCATCAATCTGACCGCGGACAAGGACCGCGTGCTGGCCGAGGCCTTTCGGGTCCTCAACCCGGGGGGCCGCTTCGCGGTCTCCGACATCGTCGTGCGAGGCCCCGTCCCCGCCGAGATCCGCCTCAGCGTGGAACTCTGGATCGGTTGCGTGGCAGGAGCCCTCGATGAATCGGAATACCGGAACAAGCTGGCGCAGGCAGGGTTTCAGGAGATCGACCTGGTTCCCACGCGCGTCTACCGGATGGAAGATGCCCGCGAGTTGCTGGCCGGTTCGGGACTGAATCTCGACGCCGTCGCGCCACAGGTGGATGGTAAGTTCATCAGCGCCTTTGTGCGCGCTCGGAAGCCGGGGTAAGGAGGAAAAAAGGAGTCACTATGGAGATTGCACTTGCTGCAGCGCAGCCTCCTGTCACGCAGAAGCGGCTGAACCTGTTCGAGCGTTACCTGACGGTCTGGGTCGGGCTCTGCATGC
>Ga0209376_1002931_pt1 | contig 15843 bp, 27 predicted proteins | sample GraSoiAngelo_134_FD_185891 | JGI IMG/M metagenome (GOLD analysis project Ga0209376, IMG submission 185891) | Grasslands soil microbial communities from the Angelo Coastal Reserve, California, USA - 14_0929_05_30cm (SPAdes) (version 2) | ecosystem: Environmental > Terrestrial > Soil > Grasslands ... | reverse complement strand
CGCGCCGGCCATCGCCGCGACGGGGTCCATGCCGCGCAGCCGCATCCACGGCTTGTAGAACAACAAGGGACTATACCAGAGCCAGCCCAGCACGAAGACGAGGATGGCCGCCACGAGGACGGCCGGATAGCTCACCTGCACCATGGTTCCCCCTTGCCTCTAGCTGCCAATGCGCCGCTCTTCCCGCGCCTTGCTGAGTAACCGTTCTGCGAAATCGAGTCGCTCCTGGGTTGCGGCCAGCTCCTGTTGGAGGTCCTGGAGACCGTTTTCAACGGCCTCGAGCCGCGCCGTCATATCGGCGGAAGGTGATTGTGGCCGATTCGCACGCAGCCGGGCGATCGTGATCACCGCGATCGCGGGGATCCCCAGGAAGATCAGGAGTGCGGCAAGAAACACAGCAGGTTCCATGTGGCCTTCCCCAATGTGCGCGCGCCGACAGCCTCAAGCGCTGGGTGAGTCCGCCGCGGTGCTAGTAAACATACGGAATGAGACGCCGCCGCGTTCTCATGAACTCCCGGTACGGCTCCCCAACGATTTCGAGGAGGGCGCGTTCCTCGACGGCAATCCGGTAGCTATAGGCCGCGAAGGATACGAGAGCGAGCAGGGCGGTACTGGCCCAGCTGCCCAGCGCCAGCCCGATGCCGGTGTTCATCAGAATCCCGGCGCTGTAGGAAGGATGGCGGACCACGGCGTAGGCGCCTGTCGTAACGATGGGTTGGTCCGCGTGGGCACGGACGTCGCCCGTGAAGGAGGTGCCCAACACCCGCCAGCAGTGGCGACGGAGAACGCTTCCGGCGATTAGCGTGGCGACGCCGATGCCGAAGAGGACGGGCTGCCAGGCAGCAGGCAGGCGCAGGAAGGGCACCCACGCGAGCGGAAACGCGATGGTGCTGGCTGCCCCCATCCCAAAGACGATGACGCGAAAGGAGCCGGCGTCAGGTGAATCGGAGTGGGTAGCGGGCTTCCGCGCTTTCCGAACGATCTGGTATTCAGGTGAGAACGCCCAAATGAAGGCCGTCCAGAAGAGCAGCCAGTAGGGCCACACGAACGGGAGGGGTCGCATGTGCCCTCAGACTTTGGAGCCGGTGATTCTATACAAGGAATTCTTGAGCCAGATCCCGAGAGTCAATGCCACTGGGACTGCGATCCAGGCCGGCCCGAGAAATCTCCACGCGACCAGAGCGAGGGCGGCGAACACGACCCTCCACAGCCAGCTTTGTACGCCCATGATGAGGGCCAGGATGAACAGCGGGACGACCAGGACGAGTGCCATCTAACCTCCACGTTTCTCCTTCATCTACAATCTAGGCGCGCCGCCGGCTTCAAGTGCTGGCTCCGTGGCACGCCCTCACCGCAGTCCGTTGTAAAAGTTCGGCTGCCCGCGGAGTTGGGGCAGCGCGTGCACCAGGAGCTCGAGGACAAGGAAAACGGGGCCCCCCAGCCACCACGGCGGCAGGCGCAGCGCCTGCGCGCTGAGGGACAATGCCGTGATGCGGGCCCCTATCATTAACAACGTGCCACCAACGAGCCACGTGAGCAGGCGTCCGGTGATCTGCGCCCTTCGCGCCGGGCCAAGGCGGGGACGGCACCAATTGAGGAAAAAGAGCTCCACCCAATGGCCGCCGAAGGAGAACCACAATGCGAACGCGGTCCATTGTGGCCAGGATCCGCGCTGACCTTGGACGCGTGCCGCGATGAGCCCCACCAGCAGCCCGACGAGCCCGGTCCGTACCAGTGTGACGCGCAGGGGTTCCTGGTACGACTGCCAGGTCACGGGTGACGCGGCAGTAGGGTCAGTCACCTGCGGCAGCCCTCGACGGGACGCTCCGGCGGCGGACCTTGATGCCGAGCCAGCCGACCAGCACTGCGGGCAGCAGGATAACGACAGCCTCCTGAGCGAGCTGGCCCAGGACCCCCCCGCTCGGAGGGCCCAGCGGGGTCCATGGGAAGCGAAATCGCTGCTGGGAGAACGGGGCGAAAAACTCCACGCCAACCGAGTACGTCGAGAGCGCGTCGAGACAGGCGTGGGAGACGAGCGCGAGGCCAAGAGTGAGGGCGATCCGCGCACGTCCCTGGGTCCACTGGTTGCCACGAAAGAAGACGATGGTGGCCACCGCGGCGCCTACGAGCGCGACGGTGAGGGAATGCGTGATGGCGCGATGGCTGAAGAGTGAGGCGCTGGAAACATGCAGCGGCCACCCGATCGCATCGATGTCTGGCAGTGCCGCGCACGCCGCGGCGACGATGCACACACGGCGCGTGGGCAGTCTCTGCTGGGTCCAGGCAGCGATGGCAAAGCCGACAGCGGCGTGCGAGATAGGTGTAGGCACGGTGGCCCCTGGTTAGGCGGTGCCGCCTGTCGGATGTACAAACAGCTCGGGGTGCGCACGTATGTGTCGAATCCTGGCGCTCCGTATCTCGTCGCTCAGGGCCAAATAGCGCTCGCTGACTGACCTGAAGGGGTCGTCTTGGTACGTCTTCATGAATGCCTCGATGGTGCCCTGATCGCGCGCGCCGTCAAGACGAGGGGCGCGGTGGACGTGGATCTGCATGGCTTCCTCGACTATGTCGGCGACCAGCGGGAGTCCGAAGAATGCGAACGCCTCGGCGCTTGAGGGACCCACCTGCCCCGACGAGTTAAAGAAGAATTGAGCGAACCCACCGTTACACACTTCTGCATCGAGCACCGAGACGACGAAATGAGCGCGCAGGCCTTCGGGCAGAGCTCGGAGGATCGGGCTGTCATACGAAATGTCATCCTTCACGAGCGACAAGACGTAGGCGAAAAGCGACTCTTCGAGGGCATCGTCAGGCGTTCGCGCCAGGAACTCCCGGGTGATGGAATCGGGAGTCGGCGGCGGAGGGGGAAGGTCGAAGTCTTCCAAAGGCGGCTGCTCCACTCAGTACGCCCGTTCGAGAAGGACCCGAGGGGCCCTGAGGTATTGGTGTCGTCGCCCGGGTGCGTGCGTGCGCACGATGATATCCAGGCTGTCAGCCTTGAGCAGCCACACGGGTCCGCCCCACAGACGGAACGCGATGGCCGTGTCAGTAACCATGTCGGGCACCACTGCAACTGCCCACGACCGGTGACCCCAAGAGACTATCGCGCTATCGACTTGAAACCCAAGCGGCAAGTGGGTACCGGTCATCGACCGGACACGAGCCGTGACGCGAAGCGGAGCCCCGGGTGCCGTATCGTGCAGGTCGGACGGGCCCGGTTGCAGGTTGAGCCAGGCAGAGGTCTTGAGCTCGATCCGAGCGCCACCGACTGAGACCTCGGTCGCGGCGGGGTCCACCGGCTTCCGCGCCTGCGCGCTCAGGAGCACCGGTGAGCCGAAAACGAGGACGGTTAGCGCGAGGGTTGAAGCGCTTCTCATCAAGGCACGTCGCTCCCGATTGGTAGCGTCCTACCGGGTCTCACGCCTAGAGCTGACGTTTGGCAACATCGAGCGCGAAAGCGCCGGGAGCGGAAGCGGTGGTCCCACTGCTGTCCGAGCTGGAGCTGACTCCAGACAAGGTCCACGTCGCTTTGAGCTTCACGGACTGACCACCGACTGAGGCCACTCCCCAAGCGTGCGCTTCGACCGAGCCGCCCGTCACGACGGACACGGCGACCAACCACCCGCTGCTCGGCGCATTCACCTTGATGAGACTTCCGTGGCCATCGTCGTATTTGACGGAGTCGAAGGGAGCCCCAAAGTTGGCGGTCAGCTCATAGGCCACAACGTAATTCGCCGGCGCCGGGGCAGCCGTGGCACAAGCAGCCAGGACGCCTGGGAGCGTGAGCGCAGCGAACCGTGATCTCATGGCTTGGTGGACATCTGAGCTTATCTCACAGGGCCCATCACGAAGATCGTATTTCCGAAGGGATCGATTACGTCGAACGTCCGCGCACCCCACGGCTCGTTCGTCGGCGGGCGTCGAATCTCCACTCGATCTCGCCATTCATCGTAGTACGCATCGGCGTTTTCCACCTGGAGAGAGACGCACGCCTCTCTGCCATGACCGGACATCGGGCAATCAAGCGTGAGGGAGATGGTCCCGCGATCTACGCCCAAGAGACCAGTGGTACCATCCTCCGTGGCTTCAAAACGGAGGTTGAAACCCAGCCGATTGACGTAGAACTCCTTGGCAACGCGGAGATCCTCTGCGGGCAGAATCGGTATGGCTCTCTCCATCGTCGTCGCTCCTGCGGCGCTGCCGGGAATGATCACAAGTGGAATTCTACCTTCGACGCCAGGCGCCGCCAGCTTCAAGCGCTGGTTAGGGAGCGCCAGAGAGACGCGCGCCGAACCTAGTCAAGCCTACAGCCGTGCCAGCAGATTACTACGCCGAGACCAACCATCCCAGCTCCTATCAGCCCGACACTCTTCCAGAATCCAGCCACTGGGTTTCCCAGCCGGACCGAATCCACTGCTGGCCGTGGCAGGGAGACGCGACACGTGTCACAGCTGAGGGGCTGAAAGAAGGGAATCCCGCTCAGCGAGTCCGTCGTGATTCGCACTGCATGCCAGCGCGACACCGTCCCATGCTGCCAGACTTGGACCTGCTGACGAGCGGGAAGGAGGCCGGGTGCGACGGTGGCGGCGTGATGCCAGCCAGCCCCGCATGCGCTGGTGACCAGGAGGATCAGGAGCGGGCCGCACACAACGGGGCTGCCGGATCGCATCCAAGAACGCTCTGCCGAACGGGACGCGCCTAAGCTGCCGGCAGCTTCAAGCGCTGGTTCAGGCGCCAACCCGATCAGTTGTGCGCCAGGAGTTCTTGACATGATCCCCCAGGGATGGTTTCGAACCAGTGGGGTCGCGAATAGGTGAGGAGGCCGAGCAGAGCTGTTCGAGTCGGCTCAATCTTCATGCGCCGGATGTTGTTACTATCCGCATAAGGACATAAGACGGTTGCGGCGGCCATCACGTCGCTGCTGTCTCGGGCCTGGTCAGACAGGGTGCTTCGGAATTGAAGCCAGAGATACTCGGCTACCGCTGTCTTGCCTTGTAGAGTGACACTGTAGTCCCTCCAATGCTTGAACGTGAGCACCTCGATCGTATCCCCGTTCGGGAGCTTCCATCTCGGATTGGGCTTCGTGAGGTTCTCATAGCCGCCCAAGGCGATCCAGACGGAGACGAGGAGGACGAGACCGAGAGCGAGTAACCTCGGCCACCAGCGACGCCGGGCCCCGTCACCTTCAGGGCGCGGGTTAAGCGGCGGGACGCCCAAGCGCCAGCCGGACTTGACTCAGGTGATGTTCGTTATGAGCGGCGACCTTATCGAATTCCTCCCGCAACGTGCGCACGCCGTCTACGCTATGCACGAACTCGAGATGGCCGCTGCGCTCATAGTGCCCGCCAGCATAATAGATGATGGCGTTGCGCACCGATTCATATACGCGCCGGGAGATCTCTAGCGGCACGCGCGCATAGTCGAGCCCCCGAGCCCATGCATCCTGATCCATCACCCATAGCACCGGACGCGGCTCACTGAGCACTCGACGGATGCGATCAAAGAAGACGGTCTCGCTATCGGAGAGGTGGTGCAGGATATAGCCGACGGACCACTTGCCTGGCGCGTAGGTGCGCGCCAGGTCCCCACGGTTGAGCGAGAAGCACTGCAGCGTCTCGTCCCGAGTCCGTTCAAGCTCTTGAATAAGGTGCGTGCGCCCTCCCGCCGCCTACGCGCGCCGGCAACTTCAAGCGCTGGTTAGGCGCCACGAGTCACCGCAGCCCGATGAGGCTGCTTGAGTATTCGTAGCGCATTGGCACTGTCACTTCCCGGCCTTCACCCCGTAGCACCTGCTCACCGTCGAGGTGTCCGCGCCGGACGCGCGAGACCAAACGCGCCGCCGCCGGCGCGAACACCGCGGTCCCTTCCTCGTGCCCTTCGAGGCGCGTGTAAGCTGAGCGGCGAGCTGCATGGTCAGCGCGGGCAGGATGGCCAGTGGCTTCATTTTGTTAGGCGGCCCCGCCTTCGATCTTATAGATCTCGCGCCGACCGGATTCCACGAAATCGTGATAGTCCTTCATGATGTTCTCGAGTTCCTTCATCTCGTCACGGTTCTGCCCGCCACCTTGCATCATACGCTCGAAATCGTCCATGCTCGCGACTTCCATTTCGGCGACGAGCGTCCAGTACCGCTCCGCACAGTAGTCGGTCATCACGCGCATCTTCGGCATGCCGACCTTTGCGCTGAGCTTGGCCATGGCCAAGAACTTCTCAACCATCGGGCGCACCTTACCAGGCTTGCAATACATGATCTCGCGAATAAGTAGCATGCGGTTCTCCTGTTTCGTGGTTCCAGGGCTTGGGGTTGAGTGGGCCGTCCTCAGCTCACCGCTTTCCTCACGAGCGCGCTGATCCTTGGCGCTTCGGTGGCCGTCAACCCCTTCAACGCGAAGGCGACCGGCCACAGGGCGCCTTCGTCGAGGTTCGCCTTGTCGCTGAAGCCGAGCGTCGCGTACCTCGATTTGAACTTCTGCGCGTTTTGGAAGTAGCAGACGACCTTGCCGTCCTTGGCATACGCGGGCATCCCGTACCAGGTTGTCGGCGAGAGGGCTGGCGCGCTGGCTTTGACGATCGCATGGAGCCGCTTGGCCAGCGCGCGATCTGGTTCCGGCATCGCGGCGATCTTCGCGAGCACGGCGCTCTCCCCCTCCGCCGTGTCCGCCTTCAGCTCTTGGACGCGCTCCTTCATCGCGGCTCGTTCCTCGTCCGTGAATCCCTTGAACTTCTTGTTGATCGCAGTGGTGCGCCTGGCCGACTTCTGCGTGTCCTTCTTTGCAGGCTTCCTTTCAGCCATGGTGCCTCCGATAGAAGCCGGGGGATCTCACTGACAGCCTCAACCGCGGGTTAGGCTGCACGATCCAGGATGGTAGTCGCAACCGCCCGCATCGCGCACTCCGGTACCACGCGAACCCGCACGAGGGTCAGGGCGTACAGATTCGACCATGATACTCCACAACGCGATCAGTGGTTGTGAAAGTAGCACCCGAGTTGGTCGTATACGTATGCATCAGCTCAAATCGCAGACTGCCATTGCCCATTTGTTCCAAGGCAGTGATACAGGCGAGGAAGGTTCCGCCGCCGGCGCCGGTGAACGTGCCTACCTCAGCGAGCCCGCCACCGCATGCCGCCGCAGGGCCGATGATCTGCCCGTCAACGTGGCCGGTGACGTTCTGGCAGGAAGTGCTCTGCGCGCTGGGGGTGGCCGCCGGCACGCTCGCGCATGGTTCCGAAGGAGTCTGAACGACGGCGGCTTCAGCCAAGGGACTGGGTTGCGTCGGATTCCGGTCTGAACACCCCACAGCGAGGAACATGATGATGGGAACGAAGCGCCTCATAAGTACCGCCTGTGTCCGGGCACCGAGCCCGGAGAGTGCTTCCTAACGGGGCGCGCCGAAGCTGCGGCGCCCGAAACATTCACGGACCAACGTTGGTGATCGCGCCGTCAGCTTCAAGCGCGGGTTCGGCACCGCCGGAGTGAGTCCCACGCGTCAGGGCACCGGCAGAACGATCGCCACGTGGGCGGTGTCTGGTACCTGGCCGACCGGAACAACTCGAAGGCGCACGAGAACACTGTCAAAGATTGTCGCCACTCGCTCGGTGGGTGGTGGGATCACGGTGGCTCGGATCCACACCGACGCGCTCTCCGAGGGGGCGTTCGCGTAGCGCGTGAGCTGCAACCGGAACCTCCCATTGCCGTCGGTGAGCCCATACGGCGAGTTGAACTGCCCGCCGTCGGCACTCGGGCGCGGCCCAACCGAGATGCCGGCCAGGGGCTGGCTGCGAGCTCCAAGGACTTGCCCCTCGACGGCCGCACAGCCGTAGTTGCCGAACTCGTAGGTTTGGGGACATGTGTGGGAGTCCACCGTGTCGGTCAGGTAGCCGCGGCAGCCGGCCAGGACCGCTAGGACAAGTGTCGAGGCTCGCCAACTTCGGAGTGCTGAAGCGCGCATATCACGTGTCATAGAAGAAGGCTCGTGCGTGTGTCCGCGATCCTAACTCACCTTGATGACGACCTTGCCTTTGGCACGCCCCGTTTCGAGGTACGCCCAAGCCTCTTTGGTGGCTTCGAACGGGAAGATCCGATCCATGACCTGCCGGATAATGCCAGATTCAATGAGGGATGTGATCTTGCTCAACTGCTCGCCGTTCGCTCGCATGAAAACAAACGAGTAGCTGACGCCGTGGTGCTTGGCCCTCTTCCGGATGCCGAAGCTCACAAGGCGCATGACTTGTTGCAAGAACCAGTTCGACCCGTTCTGCTTAGCAAACGCGACATCCGGCGGACCGGAGATGGAGATGAGCTTGCCGCCGGGCTTCAGCACTTTGAGGGACTTTTCGAGCGTGTCCTTGCCCAGAGTGTTCAGGACGACGTCATAGCCGCTCAGGACCTTCTCGAAATCCGCTTTCTTGTAGTCGATAACGATATCCGCGCCGAGACTTTTGACCAGATCGACATTCGCTGTGCTCGTCGTCGTCGCCACCGTTGCGCCGATGTGCTTGGCCAGTTGAATGGCGAATGTCCCTACTCCACCGGAACCCGCGTGGATCAGGACTTGTTGGCCCTTCTTCAGGTTGGCCCGTTCAATCAATACTTGCCAAGCTGTCAGGCCTACCAGAGGGATGGAGGCTGCCTCTTCCATGGTGAGATTCTTGGGCTTCAACGCCACGTCAGCTTCATTCATGGCGATGAATTCGGCGAACGTCCCGATCCGGTCCTGATGCGGCCGCGCATAAACTTCGTCCCCCGGCTTGAACCGTCGCACTTTGGGCCCGGCACGGACGACGACCCCGGCCACGTCGTTGCCGAGAATCAGCGGCAAGCGATAGGGCAGAATGTGTTTGAACTCGCCGTCCCGAATCTTGGAATCCAGCTGGTTTACACTGGCTGCGTGGACTTGGACCAGTACATCATCGTCCCGGACTTCCGGTTCCGGCATTTCGCCGAGACGTACGGCGCTCTTGCTTTTATAGCGATCGACGACGAATGCCTTCATGGCCTTGCTGGCTGCGGCGCCTAGCTGGAATACTCACAAACGCAATTCTACACAGACGCCGGGCGCCGTCACCTTCAGGCGCGTGCTAGACCGCGGCGTCATCAGCGTCACGGGCGGGTGTGTCTGGACTTATGAAACTGGCCGCCGATCAGCGCGCCCGCCGTGAAGCCCACCACACCGCCAAACACGAACCCAGCGATGGTCCCGGCGGTGCGATCGCCCGATTCACCCAAACCACGGTAGTACAGCGCGCTCACGACCCCGACGCTGCCGCCACCAATGATCCCACCCTCGAGCCAGTAAGTATGGGGGATCTCCGTGGAAAACGGAGTGCGGTCGAAGCCGGCAGCACGGGCAAGCGAAGGCGGCGGAGCACCGGCGTACGATGGCACCGGCGTGAGTCGCTGACCGGCCAGCGACGTCGGAACGAGGAGCACGGCAGATAGGACGAGTATCCGAAACATAGCCGCGGTCTCACCTCGGTAGCCCCTAGTCGTTGCGGACCCGAAAGAAGGCAAGGACATAGCCGTCGGCATCGGTGACCTCGAAGCCCCACAGGCCGTCATCGATGAACGACAACTCTTTCACGAACGACGCACCCCGCTGCTTGAACTCGTCGAACAGCGCGTCGGGGTCCCGGGTGTAGATGTAGGCATCCCAGCGAGCCCATCCGTGGCGGGTGTGGTTTGGGCAGGGAAGCACGTCGGGAAGGATAGTCTTGAGCATGATGCCGATCCCGTCCCGGCTCACGTGGCCATAGTAGACGTCGTCGGGTGGACCCTGGAAGTCCAGCTGGAAGCCGAAGCGCTCGATGTAGTGGGAGATCGAGGCCTGCAGGTCTTTCACGATGAAGAACGGACTAATTGCAGCGAGGTTGCGTTTCGCTGCTTCGGGGTTTGCGCGTGGTGAAGCGGTCTTGTTTGAGTTCACGCCCTGGAGCTCCCATCACGGCGAACGGCGATGTGAAGCTTCGTGAAAGGTGCACGATCCTGGGATAGGGATTGGAACCCGACCTCGTAACAATAATCTACGCGCGCCGCCGGCTTCAAGCGCGGGTTAGCCGGCGCCGACCGGGTGACGGGCGCGGGACCTCGCCCCGAGCCAGCTCCCGCCGAGTGCGGCCAGAAGTAGGATGAGTTTCCAGGGAGTCCAGACGAAGAGCAGCGCCCGGGCGTAGTCGATGGGACCCGCCGGGATTCCCCCCTGCACGCCTACGAACCAGGCCCACCCGAAGAACGCGTCGCCGAGAAAGAGCAGCGGTGCCGCGACCCACCACAGCGAACGTTCGTAATGACCGAAGAACCAGGCGAGAGTCCCGTACAGGACGAGACTCACAAGGAGGCCGAGGCCAAGGAAGGAGACTCTCAAGAACGCCGCTACGGCGGCCGCGGCCAGGCTGACAGCCAACGCGAGAAGCCAGAATAGCGCCCTGTTCCTGCGAGCTCGTGGCACTGGGGGACTTTGATCGGGCATGTTGGCGACTCTCGATCGTACGGGGTCTTGGTAACGGCACGGCCTAAGGGGCGCGCTTAAGCGTGCAAGAGGCTTCAGAGCGTCTGCGGACACAGCACGCGCTCCAAAGTAACGATGATCCCCGAAGCTCCGTTAGCCAGCTGGCGCGGACTGAGCTGCGCGAGGCCGGCATAACCCGTCGCCGTCGGGGCAAGGTACGCGGTAAGCCGCCCACCCCATCCGCCCCACGTTACGGTGATGGAGTCGTTGGCTAGAGTGTGGAAGGCATCGCGCGACGGCCAGGGAACGATGGAGTCGTCGAAGCGACGCCATTCGTAGAGGTCGGTGCTCCACTCAGCGAACACTCCCGGAGTGTTCTTAGGGAGCCACACCCTACGCGCCCCGGAGGTGGTGAACGAGGAATCGAGAACGATCGAGGCTGGGAGCTGTCGGATGCCCGTAACGTGGACCGCGGTCGTGGACCAAGCGGACGGATGCACGCTGAAGCAACCGAGGGCCTGCCGCGGGGCTGGCGGTGGCGGCGCCATACATGCTGCCGTAAACAGAAGCACGGAAGGAAGCTGGAGCCGACGACAAAGGAGTCCGGTCACGGGGTGATCTCGGTTACGCGGCCTCACAGGGCGCGCCTAGGGTGCGGCGCGCTCAAGAAAGATTCATTCCCTAATCTACGCGCGCCGCCAGCTTCAAGCGCGGGTTAGGGCCGGCAGCTTCAAGCGCAGGTTAGGCGGCCCGCCCTTAGGGGGCAGCCAACGCGCACCCCGAGCGGCTGACTCGCGTAACAAGTCCGATGGCTACCTTCTCGGTTCATACCGCATCGCCATCGCCCCCGAGCCGAACTCCAGCCGGCTCACGAGCTTCAAGTCAACACACTTCGATAGTCCCGCGAACAACGTCGGCCCATGGCCCGCTAACCTGGGCTGCACCACGAACTCGTACTCATCGATCAATCCCAGCTCCGCGAGCGCCAGCGGGAGCTTCACGCCTCCCGTGAGCAGTCCCTTACCCGACTCCCGCTTGAGCTGCTGAACGGCTTTCCCCAGATCCCCGCGCACGAGCTCCGCGTTCCAATCGACCCGGTCCAGGGTGCTCGACACGATGTACTTCTTTGCCGCGTCGATCGTCCGGGCGAAGGGTTCCATCCAATCGGCCATCCAATCAGGCCTCACTCCCGTCTCCGCCAGCGGCCGCCACGCTGCCGCCATCATTTCGTAGGTCACCCGACCAAAGAGGAGGGCATCGGCCTGCGCGATGTTCTCGGCCGCGTGACGATGCAAGTCTTCGTCCGGGGATATTGCACGATGATCACAGCACCCGTCCAATGTGACGTTGATGGAATATCGAAGGGGTCGCGTCACCTAAGGGTACCGATAGCCATAGGGCCGCCTAACGCTGGTTAGGCAGCACGTTCAGCTCCGTGGCCCCTGATTGTGCGGTGCAATGGGAATAACTGCCTCTTGGAATCGCGCCCGATAGAGGCGGAACAACAGGTAGATGCTTGTAAGCAATGCCGTGAGGTTCAACTCCAGCAGCGATCTGCCTCCGACGGGCCACGGGGTGATGCTGAACAGACCTTCGAAGCCAAAGTCAGTGCCGGCAGTCGGTTGAATTGTGAGGCGCCAGGTGGCACCGAGGTAGAACTGCCAGGCAAACGCCGCATTGGCGAAGCGAATGATCTGCAGGAGGAGAACCACCACCAATATGGTTATGCCGACGCGGGAACTACGCAGCGCGAGCACCCCTCCAACGAGACCGGACAAGGCGAGAGCCACGGCAAGCACTATCTCCAGCGCTGAGTCGTGGGAGACGCCGAAAATCAACGTCGCGAGCGCCACCCAGATCGCACCGGCGATCTGATTTGCAGCGATCAACTGTGTCAGTCGAGTTGAGAACATGACGTGCTGCCTAACGGATTAAGCTCAGCCGCGTTTGCGGCAGCAAGCGTCGGCAGCAGCGCGTTGTTAGCGTGCACAGTTCTTAGACCTTGGCGCGCCGGTCAATACTTTCGCGCTCGGCTAGGCTTGACCCACTGTGCCAAGCGCAATCTCTCCAGCCGGAACATAGGTGCTCGTCACAACGCCAGATGCTGAGACCTTGGAAGCCACGAGCCGCAGTGCACATGGCCTTGCGCCTTTTTCAAACAATCGCTTCCCACGGCCAAGAACGACGGGGTACGTCCATACGTGGTATTCGTCAATGAGCGATGCGACCTGTAGCGTCTGAATTAGATTGCCGCTGCCAATGATTTGAAGGTCGTGTCCGGGCTGCCCCTTGAGCGCGGTGATGGCAGAAACGACGTCACCGCCAAGGACCGATGAGTTGTTCCATTTCAATGACTTCAACGTGCGGGACGCCACATGTTTTTTTGCCGCGTTGAACGTCCGCGCAATCGCATTATCCTCTGCTTGGTGAGGCCAATAGGCCTCGAATATTTCGTAGGTTTTTCGGCCGAGTACAAGCTCTCGATCTTTACCATCGAAACCTGCCGCAGAAAGATCCATTGCTTCGTCCCAGAAAGCCGAGGTCCAACCACCTAACGTAAAATCTTCGGTTGGATCTTCGTCCGGTCCGCCTGGCGCCTGCATGACACCGTCCAGTGATGTAAATGTGGACGCAATGAGTTTTCTCATGTAACTCTCCTACGATTGGATTACATCGTGCGCGCTGACGGGGCGCGCTTAAGCTGCGGCACGCTGAAGAAAGATTCATTCCCTAATCTACGCGCGCCGTCAGCTTCAAGCGCGGGTTAGGCGGCACACGTCGGCAGAGCGTAGAGATCATCGGCAGCATGCCAGCGATGGCGGATGTTACGCATTATAAGCGCGCAGTCGAAAAGAGCTGTACCGGTCGGGAATCGTGCGGTGTCGTCGAAGTAGCTGGACGCGACCTCGTCCACGTGCAGTGGCTCCACATGCCACCCCTGAGTCTCTAGCCGTATGCCGTGTAGCCTGTGAGGCTCGCGAGTAACGGAGTAGCCGAGCGCCCCGGGCTCGAAAAAGTCGGACGCTTCCGTGACGCTGGCAAACACCGAGTGTGGAGGGAGCGCATTCGCGACACGGCCCTTCACGCGGACTGTGACGGCCCCGTCACGCGACCGCATGTGTAGGTCAATGCCGTCCCCGGCTGGGTCGACGGCGAAGGTGGCTCGGTGGTGCTCGCCCGGGAAAAGGCGCCCCCCAGCAAGATGGTTCACGAAGGAGCCTGTGTCTCGGCGGGGGATGAAGACTCCCTCGTGAGGCCCGCGCTCGTCCCGCCATAGAACAGCTATCCGATGCGCGGCGTTCTCGCTCGCAAACCCGATGCGTAGCGGCACGAATGCGGGGTGGATTTGCTCCAATCTGATGAGGCAGATGCCGCCCACCGCCGCGCCGTTGTGGAGCTTGGGACGGAAAGGGGGGGGCAGCTGGCGCGCGAGTAGCTCCGGATCGACTCGGTAATTCACGAGGACCCGGCGCCGAATTACACCCTCAAGGATCGGTAGCCTCATGGTGTGCCGCCTAACGGATCGCGCTTAAGGTGCGGCGCCGGCTAGAAGATTTCACAAATAGAAGGCTACCATAGCGAAACGGCGCCGCCAGCTTCAGGCGCTTGTTAGGCGGCCGCGACGCTGCGAAAGCGCAGAAGCACACGGAGGATCCAAAGAGCGATGGAAAAGACCAGCAATAGATAGACGACCCATTGCCAGACATGGTTCCGGTCCGGGAGCCGCAATGCTCGTAACAATACCGCGACGCTGATCGCGGAGAAGCCCACGGTCGACCAGGGCTTACTCTCGAGCGCCGCACTGACCGCCGCGAACGCGAGGGCGGCGACCATGAGCCATTCGATTGTCGGATGGCTTTGAGCAACCACTCCCGCACGGGGCGCCAGGTCGGAACCAGAACTATCATTGGTGAGTTGCGGAGTCATTGCAATCTCCTCAAGAGCAGCCGCCTAACGGATCGCGCCTAAGCTGCGGGGCGCTGAAGAAAGCTTCATTCCCTAATCTAGGCGCGCCGCCAGCTTCAAGCGTGGGTTAGGCGGCTGCCCGTGTCATACCCTGACCTGCCCATGGAAGGTTTTAGCGAGCCGCGCGTACCTGGGGTCAGTGCAGGCACCAGGCGACCATGTCCGTAGCGCGACACCTTCATGCTAGCAATCGTTCCGGGCGCCAAGCAGAGAGCACACCGCGGCCTCCACGAGGATGGCCGCGGTAGCAGCACCTACGACGATGGTGACGTTTTCTGGGAGCGTGCGGTAGCCGAGCTTCATGGAGTCCACTCGGGTCCGGGGAACGCTACGCCGGCAGCTGTAGCAGTGCACGGTCATCTGGTATGGAATGCCCGAGACCGAGTCTTGGGTGATGACCACCGCATGCCATTTCGTGACCTCGCCGCCACTCCATATCCACACGGGGTCGTGACGCTCGACGGGTGTTGGCTGATCGACAGGACGCCGTCCCCAATAGCCGGAGCAGCCGGCTGCCAATAAGACGAGTCCGAAGCGTAAGCAGCGCATGGCAGCCGCCTAACGGGTGGCGCTTAAGCTGCGGCGCCGACTAGACGATTTCACAAATAGAAGATTACCACAGCAGAACGGCGCCGCCAGCTTCAGGCGCGTGTTAGGCGGCGCGCTCGCCGGCCCGTGATGAAGCGCGGCGCCACTGGCACTGTACCTCCTCGAGCGCATTACGCCCTCAACCGCAACCTGCCCAGCTACCTGCACGAGACGACTCCGCGCGGCGTGTCCCATCCCGCGCGATCACCATGATGGAGGTATCACCAACCAGCGCAGCTCGGAGTGCAAGCGCCCTGCATCGCTGCTGCAAAAGCGATGACAAAAGCAACGGAACCTCCCACGGCTATGCCCGTCTTGAGCGCGCTAAATTGGCGCGTGGCGATTGCGCGCACCTGACTGATCGGAAGCCCGATGGGCGTGCCGCGTCCGGCTGGGACCAAAGGCCACAATGGACCTTTCCTTACGCCAGTTACGTCGATCCCCAGAAGGCTGTCGGCGAGCACCCGTGGATCGCGGATGACCAGCCGGTCACCGCTGACGAGAGTCACGCGTACTCGAGACGGATGCTTGGCCGCTATCATGTTCTGAGGCGCAAGGTCTTCCGTGTGCCAGCTGGTGCAGGCGGCGGCAACAATCAGCAGAGCGACTGCTGGGGTCATCCGCATCGCACACATACGAGCTCCCCGAGTGGTTGAGTCAGCATCGCCCCCAGGCGACCGTCAAGCATGCGTCAAGACTGGCAGGCAGCGTGCACATTCTACGCGCGCCGCCAGCTTCAAGCGCTGGTTAGGCGGCTGACGGCGCCAGCGCAAGGATATCAACGCCTGAGGGACAGCATGCCCGTCCAAGTGTCGCCTTTACCAAGATCATTCCCCGTCAGGCC
>Ga0209376_1002923_pt1 | contig 15875 bp, 16 predicted proteins | sample GraSoiAngelo_134_FD_185891 | JGI IMG/M metagenome (GOLD analysis project Ga0209376, IMG submission 185891) | Grasslands soil microbial communities from the Angelo Coastal Reserve, California, USA - 14_0929_05_30cm (SPAdes) (version 2) | ecosystem: Environmental > Terrestrial > Soil > Grasslands ... | reverse complement strand
TCCAGCGTGAGCGAGCGCGAACTCCCAGCCGTTCCTGACCCTCCGTCGTTCGGACCGGATCCGCGACAGGAAATGTTCTATACGGTCATCGGTCGACTCGTTCCGGCCCTTTCGCATCCCGAGAGTGAGGTGCGGGTCGCGGCGACCTCGACTGGCTTTCCCGCGTCAGCCGTCGACCTCGGCCGCCTGCAAACGGAGATAGAGCGAGCGTTCGCGGGCTGGTCGAGCAAAGAGATTCGCTCGCGCTGGCGGAGCGACGTCTTCCCATGGATCAGCCGGTTCACTCGCACGTGGGTTCAACGGCGTTCGGTTCTTCACGCAAAACCGATCCGTTCAGGGATTCGGATCGGCCTCGACACGAAGGACGACCGCGGATACTACCACTACGTCTTCGAGGTGTTGCGGAACCAGCGTTATCAGAAAGCTACGCGGTGTTAAGAATCTCTGGCGCGCTACTCGAGGTTCTTCGCCGGCGGGTAGTCGCGCGAGTAGACCGGCGCGGCCAGGAACGCCGCCGGGTCGTACTTCCAGAACTGGCTCACCTCGCGATACGTGTCGATCACCACGTTCATGAGCCGGCCGTCACGGCGCTCGACACGGCGGATGTAGACGTTGACGATCGGGTTGCCGTAGGCGTCGAGGTGGATCGGGCCCTGCGGCGTATCGGGCAGGCTCACGGCGCGTAGCGCCTTCATGAAGGCGGCCTTGTCCTCGACGCGCCCGTTGACCGCCTTCATCCCCGCTTCGAGGAACAGCACGCCGAGATAACCGCCGATCGTGCAGTAGCCGGGATCGTCCTTGTACTCCGCGCGCATGGCGTGGACCCACTTGCGGTTGGTCGGCGTGTCGAGCGCCGCGCTGTAGGTCCCGGCCGTGATCACGCCGAGCGCCTCGTCGCCCATCGACTTGAGGCTCGACTCCTCGGTGGTCGTCACCATGCCGAGCACCGGCAGCTTCAGGCCGAACTCCTTGTACTGCTTCAGGAAGCGCTGGCCGTTGGTGGGCCCGAAGCCGGCGTAGATGGCGTCGACGTTGGGCTTGATCTGCGCGATGAACGTGCCGTAGTCGGGCGTGGCGATCGGCGGCCACAGCTTCTGGACGATCTTCCCGCCGTTCTCCTCGAACGTTCGCTGGAAGCCGCCGGTGTGCTCGTGGCCGTAGGCGAAGTCGTCGGCGATCGTGGCGATGCGCTTGTAGCCGAGCTTCTTCGCGGCGTACTCGCCGAGTGGATGCGTCACCTGCGAGCCGCTCATCGTCGCGCGCACGAACCAGGGGTTCGCCTTCCGCTGCGTGATGTCATCGGCGGCGGCCGGCGAGATGATGATCGGCATCTCGGCCTGGCGGATGTACTCGCTGATCGCGTAGACCTCGAATGCCGCCACCGGCCCCGTGAGCACGTGCACGCGGTTGCGCTCGACCAGCTCCTGCGTCTTCGTGCGCGTCTGAGCGGGCTGGCCAGCGGAGTCGCCGAAGAAGACCTCGACCTTCCGCCCCGCGATGGCGCCGCCGCGCTCCTTGAGCGCGAACTGCAGCCCGTCCTCCATCTGGCGGCCGCACGACGCGATGGGCCCCGAGCGGATGGTGAGGACGCCGACCCGCACGGGCTCTTGCGCCGCGACTGGCGCGCCGAGGAGCGTGAGAACGATCAGAAGGGCGAGGGCCATGGAGACTCCTTTACAGGCCGAAGAGGCGGGCCGCGTTGCCGCCGAGGATCGCGTCGATCTCGGCCGTGGTGAAGCGGAGGCCGTCGGACGTGTCCTCGGGGAGCGTACGCATCGCCTCGAGATACTGCTTCGTCGGGATGAGCACGTCGTACACGGGATCGTCGGTCCCCCACAGGATCTTCTCGACGCCGGCGATGTCGATGTAGCGCCGGAGGATCTGGCGGAACCTCGGCCGATCGCGGACGACCATCGTCTGCCAGCCCGCCAGGTCGCCGTGGAGATTGAAGTGGATCGCGGCCATGCTGGCCACGGTCTCCCACATCAGCGGACGTCCCGAGTGGGCGGCGATGATCTTGAGATCCGGAAAGTCGCTGCACACGTCGTCGAGCAGCAGCGGGTGGGCATGCTTGCTGTGCAGCGGAGGGAAGAAGAACCCCGTGTGCGTGACCACCGGGATCCCCCACTCCTGGATCCGCTCGAGCAGACGATAGGACTCGCGCCCGTTGGGATCCCACCCGGCATCCGGGTGATACTTGACGCCACGCATGCCCCACTCCTCGACGCAGCGCCGGAGGATGGTCACCGCGTTCTTGCGCCGCGGGTCGATGCCGGCGCACGCGATGAGCCGCGTGGGATGCTTGCGGGCGAGGTCGGCCATCTTGCGGAACAGCAGCTCGCCCTCGGGATCCCACAGCGTCGGGAAGTACTTGGTGGCGAACTCTTGCGCGGTCAGCTTTTGACCGCGGTCGCCGCTGACGTGGACACCGAGGTGCGAGGCGAGAGTTTCCCAGAGTGGCTCCGGGAACCACTCGCGCTGCATCAGGTGGTAGTGCGCGTCGACGATGACGGCCACGAGACAGCCGGGAGCCTAGCATGAGCTCTCCGCGTCGTGTCGTCGTCTGTGGCGCCGGCGTGATGGGCGCCTCGGTGGCGTACTTCCTCGCGCGGCGCGGCGTCGCGGTCACCGTGGTCGAGCGCACGGGCGTGGCCTGCGCCGCGTCGGGGAAGTCGGGCGGCTTCCTGGCCCTCGACTGGTCCGACGGCACGCCGCTCGGTCCGTTGGCCCGCGCGAGCTTCGCGCTCCACGCCGAGCTGGCGCGCGAGCTCGAGACCGATTACGGCTACCGGCGCATGGACACGTTCATGGTGGCCGCGCGCGAGCGCGGCGCGGTGGGCGGCGGTCATCGCGTCGAGGCTCCGGGCTGGCTTGACGGCGCCGGCGTCGTCACGGCCGCGCTCGGCTCCACCGAGACGACCGCGCAGGTCCAGCCGGCACGCTTCACCACGGCGCTGATCGACGCTGCGACGACGCGCGGGGCCACGCTACGCATCGGCGTCGTCGAGGAGATCGCCCAGCGAGACGGCGCGGCGCGCGGCGTGAGGGTCGGCAGCGAGACGATCGAGGCCGACGCGGTCGTCCTGGCCATGGGGCCGTGGACCAGCCGGGCCGCGCGCGGGCTGCGGCTTCCCGCCGTGCATGGGCTGAAGGGCTACAGCGTGACGCTCGCCGGCGCCGACGTGCCTGCGCACGCGCTCTTCGTCGACTACCGGACGGCCGACGGCCGCGCGCTCGAGCCGGAGATCTTTCCCCGGCCCGGCGGAGAGACCTACGTCTGCGGGATGGCTGACCCGGCGCCACTGCCCGAGTCGGCAGAGGGCGTCGAGGTGAACAACGCGTCGTGCGAGGTTCTCGCCCGCGCGGCGGGCCGAGTGTCCACCGCTCTGGCCGCGGCGAAGATCATCCGGCGCCAGGCGTGCTATCGGCCCGTCACCGACGACGGCCTGCCGCTGATCGGCCGCATTCCCGGTGTCGCCGGCGCGTATGTCGCGACCGGCCACGGCCCCTGGGGAATGCTCAACGCGCCAGCCACCGGGTTGGCGCTGAGCGAACTGATTGCCGACGGCGCTACCTCGCTGGTCGATCTCCGTCCCTTCGACCCGGCGCGCCGCCGCTGATCGCGGCCCGGCGCGGGTCACCGCGCGATACCCCGGGTGACCGCGCTATACTCGAAACTCGACTCGAACCCTGGGAGAGCGAGAGATGGCCTACAAGCCGATGGCACTCGACCACGTCAACGTCTTCGTGCGCAACGCCGAGCGGTCGCATCGCTGGTACACGGAAGTCCTCGGGCTCCACACGCAGGACACGATGAAGCACGCCGGCACCGATCGGCTGCGCGCCGCGTTCCTCGCCTGCGACCCGGGCCACGCCCACGACATCGCGCTGTTCGAGGTCGGCGACGATGCCGCCGGGCCGCAGAAGGGCCAGGTCGGTCTGAACCACGTCGCCTGGAGGATGGAGACGCTCGACGACCTCGCGGAGATCTATCGACGACTGAGCGACAAGGCCATCCCCGTTCGCGTCGCCGATCACACGGTGTCCATCGGCGTCTATTTCTCGGACCCCGACGGCAACGGCCTCGAGGTCTATTACGAATTGCCGCGCAGCCAGTGGCACCAGGACCGCCCGTTCTCGGGAGGCGGCAACAAGGGACGGTTCCCCGGGCCCTGGGACGAAGCGCTTCGCCAGTCGGCGCCGGCTCTCACCACCGTCTGATCGACGTCGGCCGGCCGCGCCACTCGTGAGCGGGCGGCGGAGCACCTGATGCGCGTCATCGACATGGAGTGCAGCGTCCCGAAGCTCGCCACGGGCAACGACGACACTCCGGCCGCGAGCGCGACGTCACCCGCCGCATCGGTCGCGCAACGTCCGGCCGGCTACGGCATGGCCAACTACGAGCGGATCTTTCGCTCGCGCCGTGACGGTGGCGACACGCGGCCGGACACGAAGCTCTCCGCGTGGGTGGATCTGCTCGAGCGCGCCGGCATCGTGCGAGCGCTGCCGTTCGGCGCCTCCAACGACGAGGTGGCCGAGCTCCTGCGCGACTACCCTGACCGCTTCATCGGCCTCGCCCGCATCAGCGCGCTCCACGGCATGCGCGGGGTCCGCGAGCTGGAGTTTCGCGTGCGCGAGCAGAAGTTCGTCGCGCTCGGCGTCTCCGCCCTGGTGGACGGCATCCCGGCCAGCGATCGCCGCTTCTATCCGCTCTACGCGAAGGCGGTTGAGCTCGGCATCCCGGCGCGCATCTACTCCTCCATGAACTACGCGACCGACCGGCCGTACGACCTCGGCCACCCCCGCCACCTCGACCAGGTGGCGATCGATTTTCCGGAGCTGACGATCATCGGTGGGCTCGGCGGCTGGCCCTGGGTGAACGAGATGGTCGCGCTCGTCCGCCGCCATCCCCGGCTCTATCTCGACACCTCGGCGCATCGCGCGAAGTATCTCGGCCAGCGCGGCTCGGGATGGGAGATGCTCATGCAGTTCGGCAACACGCTCATCCAGGACAAGGTCCTGGTGGGGCTCTCGGCCGGCCTCGTCGGCCAGCCCCACGAGACGCTGATCGAGGAGTACCTGGCCCTGCCGCTGAAGGACAGCGTCAAGGAGAAGTGGCTCTACCTGAACGCCGCGCGCGTCTTCGCGCTCGAGTAGGGATCCCGATGCTGACGCCCCAGACGATCGACGCCACCGCCCGCGCCTCCTTCGAGATGCACCGGACGCGCGCCCGCTATCGCCCGCTCGACGCCGACGTCCGCAAGGCGCCGCTCGACGACGCCTACCGCATCCAGGACGCGCTGCATCGGCTGATGACCGACGCCGGCCGCGGCGAGATCGCCGGCTGGAAGATCGCGCTCACGTCGAAGGCGATGCAGCAGATGACCGGCGTGGACCAGCCCGCCGCCGGCGCGATCTTCTCGAAGGTCGTGCATCCGTCGCCGGCGCGGCTCGACGTCGCCGCCTATCACCACCTCGGCGTGGAGTTCGAGGTGGCGGTGCGCGTCGGCGCGGATCTGCCCGCGAGCGGCGGGCCCTGGACCCGAGCCTCCGTGGCCGATCGGGTCGCCGCGTGCCTGCCCGCCTTCGAGCTGGTCGAGGACGGCAACGCCGACTACAAGACGCTCGACGCCTTCACGCTGGTCGCCCAGAACACGTGGAACGCCGGCATCGTGCTCGGGGCGCCGGTGACGGCGTGGCGCTCCGTCGATCTCGAGCGCGCGGTGACGCGCTGCTGGATCAACGATCAGCCGGGCGGCGAAGGCAAGACGGGCGATGCGCTCGGTCACCCGTTCGAGGCGCTGGCGTGGCTCGCGAATCTCCTCAACCGTCGCGGCCGCATGCTCGAGCGCGGCATGGTCGTGATGACCGGCAGTAGCATCACCACCAAGTTCCCGGCGCCGGGCGACCGCGTGCGCTTCGTCATCGACGGCCTCGGCGAGGTGGCGCTCGAAGCCACGCGTTAGACGCTGACGCGCGCCGGCCGTGAGCGCCGCGGCCCGAGCACGATCAGGCTGGCCGCCACCGCCTCGAGCACCGTGCACGCCGCGAGCGCCGGCCCGTAGCTGCCCGCCCAGTCGCGGATCAGGCCGACGAGCGACGGCCCGAACGCGAACGTGAACTGATTGATCCCGACCACGAGGCCGACGAGCGCGCTGAAGCTCGCGCGTGGCCACTCGACGGCGAGGATCAGGCCGGGCAGCGTCGTCAAGTTGCCGACGCCGAGGCCGAACAGCGCGCAGCCGGCATAGACGCCCGCCGGCGACCCCGCCCTCGCGAGCAGGGTGACGCCAACGATCTGGACGATCAGCGTCGCGCTGGCGACGACGCGTCGATTCAGGCGATCGACGACGAAGCCCGTCACCAGACGCCCGATCAGCGCGGCCGCCGTCGCTGCGCTCACGGCGCGCGCTGCCGCTCCAGCGCCGAGCGTGGGCGTCACGAGCGCGACCAGGTGCGTGAGCACGCCGACCTGAGCGGCCAGGCCGAGGGCGAACGGCGCTGACACGCTCCAGAAGCGCCACGTGCGGAGCGCCTCGCCCCGACCCCGCTGCGACGCTTTGGCGGCGGCCGGGTCTTCGGCGTGGACGACCGGAGCGGTGCCGCCGTCGGGGCCAAGGCCGAGCTCGCGGGGATCACGCCGCATGAGCGCCGCGGTGACGAGCAGCGCCATCAGCGACACGACGGCGGCGACGGCCAGCGCACGGGTGAAGCCGAGCGCGTCGATGAGACCGACGAGCACGGGCGCCACGAGCACGCCGCCCAGCGTCGCCCCGTTGAACGCGATGCTGACGGCGAGGCCGCGGCGCCGCTGCCACCAGGGCGCGAGGATGACGTTGATGGCCGCGCCGCTCATCGCCCCCCAGCCCACCGACATCACGAGGAAGACCGGATAGAGCTGCCACGGCCGCGCGACGATGCCGAGCGCCGCGACGCCGGAGACCATCGCGATGCTCCCGCCGATCACGACGGTGCGCGGACCGAGCCGCTCGTACAGGCCGCTGGTCGCCGCCGTCAGGAGCGCACCCGCGACGTAGTACACCGTGACCGGCGCCGACACCGTGGAGGCCGACCATCCGTGCAGCCGCTGCAGGCTCGCGAGGTAGACGGTCAGGCCGTAGAAGCCCAGACCGAAGCTGAACATCGCCATCACGAAGGTCGCGCCCACGACGGTCCAGCCATAGAAGTATCGAGGGCTCATACGTGGCGACCACACTACGCGGCGGTACCGAACGCGTCTCGCCGCTTTCGGACGTCATCGTCCGAGGGGCCGGGCGGGCGACCGCTCGCGTGCTACGCTCGCGGGCCGTGAGGAGAGGCGTCGCCCTCGACCGGCGCACCTGCGATCGTGCACGGCTGGCGCGCGACCGTCGGTTCGACGGGTGGTTCTTCACCGGCGTGCTGACCACCCGGATCTACTGCCGGCCCACCTGTCCCGTGAAGCCGGCCAGGTCGCGCAACGTCGTGTTCTTCCCCACGGCGGCCGCCGCCGAGCGAGCGGGCTTCCGCCCCTGCCTGCGGTGCCGGCCCGAGACGGCGCCGGGAACGCCGGCGTGGCACGGTGCGGCGGCAACCGTCTCGCGCGCCATGCGGCTCATCGAGCGCGGCTTCCTCGACGAAGGTCAGACCGTCGACGATCTCGCCGACACGCTGGGCATGACGGCCCGGCATCTGCGCCGGCTCTTCGTGCGCCACGCCGGGGCGTCGCCCGCCGCCGTCGCGACGACCCGACGCGTGCAGCGCGCCAAGGTCCTGGTCGACGAGACCACGCTGCCGATGGGCACGATCGCGTTCGCCGCCGGGTTCGCCAGCGTCCGGCGCTTCAACGCCGCGTTTCGCTCGGCGTATCGGAGGCCGCCGAGCGCCGTGCGTGGAGCGCGCCGGCCGCGCGCCGCCCGCTTGGGATAGAATCGCGCTCTCGAATTCCGCTGCGCACACGACACACCGGGAGGGCACGCGATGGACCTCGGGCTTCAAGGCAAACGTGCGATCGTGACCGGAGGCAGCCTCGGCATCGGAAAGGCCATTGCCCGAGAGCTGGCCCGCGAGGGCGCGGACGTGGCGATCGCGGCCCGCACGAAGGATCAGCTCGAAGCCACCGCGCGCGAGCTGGCGACCGAGACGGGCCGCCGCGTGATCCCGCTGGTCGCCGACGTCACCAGCAAGGCGCAGGTGGACGCGATGGTGGCCCAGGCGGCTCGGCAGCTCGGCGGGCTGCACATCCTGGTCAACAGCGGCTCGCCGCCCGGGGGCTCGGCCACGGCCACCGGCCCCATCGAGTCCGTCGTCGACGAGGACCTGCTCCAGGACTTCAACGTGAAGTACGTGGGGGCGCTCCGCTGCGCCCGCGCCGCGATCCCGTACATGAAGGAGCAGAAGTGGGGCCGCATCATCAACATCAGCGGCACCAACGCGCGCAACGCCGGCAACCTGAGCGGTGGCGCCCGCAATACGTCGCTCGTTCACATGACCAAGACGCTGGCCGTGCAGCTCGGCCGCTTCGGGATCACGGTCAACTGCATTCACCCCGGGACGACGCGCACGGAGCGCACGCCGCGCCTGCTGGCCGCGCGAGCCAAGGAGCTGGGCGTCACGCCCGAGGAAGCCGAGCGCCGCGACTTCGCCGAGGATTCGCCGCGCGGCAACGCCATCTGCCGCATGGTGGACGCCGCCGAGATCGCCTACGTCACGGCGTTCCTCGCGTCGGACAAGGCCTGGGCCGTCACCGGTGAGCTGGTCGTGGCGACGGGCGGCGCCGGACGCTCGGTGTATTACTAGGACGCGATCGACAGCATCTAGGACGCGATGGATGGCGGCGCCGTCGGCAACGCCCGCTTCCGCTGCCACATGCTGTCGCGCCACCTGATGCCGATGATGAGCGTGAAGACCAGGCCGACCGTGCAGAAGGCGCTGATGGTGAGCGAATAGCCGACGCGCTCGATCAGGGCGCCGGAGCCGATCAGCCCCACGGTCATGCCGTAGACGGCGAGCATGCGCACGCCCATCACGCGCGCGCGGAACCGGTCGCCCGCCACCGCGAGCAGCGTGCCCGTCATCGAGATCATCGCCATGCTCTGTACGAGGCCGGCCAGCAGGAGCGTGGGCACCGCCGCCGTCATGCCCGGCACGTGGCCGAAGCCGAACAGCAGTGCGTACCAGATGACGGTGTTCACGAGCATCGAGCGCTCCGGGCGGCGCGGCCCTCCCGTCATCACCGTGATCATCGAGCCCAGCAGCCCGCCCAGCGAGAAGCTCGCCGCGAGCCAGCCCAGGCCGGTGGCGTCCACCCTGTAGACGCTCCGGGCGACGTAGGGCAACAGGCCACTCGTCACCGGATACGCCGTCAGGTTGACCAGGAAGGCCAGCCACATCAGCGCCAGCAGCGTCGGCGTGGTCAGCACGTGAACCAGGCCGTCCTTGAGGTCGCGCCAGGTCGAGGCCCGGAGCGTGAAGCTTCCGCTTCCGCGCGTCACCGCTCCAGGATCGTCCATGAGGCGCGCGCCGGAAATGCCAAACGTGAGGACGAGGCTCGCGAGGTAGACCGCGGTGACGACGACGTACGCATAGCCGATGCCGAGCATCGTGGAGAGGCCCGCGCCGGTGAGCGCCCCGGCCACGCGAGCGGAGTCGACGCTGGCGCGGGAGAGGCCGAGCGCTCCGATCAAGTCAGCGGGCGGGATCGTTTCGCCGATGAGCGAGTTGCGCAGCACCTGGTCGTTCGGCCGCACGATGCCGACGAGCCCCGCGATGACGAACACCCACATCGGCGTGAGCACGCCGGCGAGCGCCAGGACCATCAACAGCGCGGCGAGCACGGCGTAGACCGAGCGCATCGCGCACAGCATGACCCGGCCGCCGAGCGCGTCGCCCAGCACGCCGAACATGGGCGCGGCCAGCGTGCCGAGGAACTGCAGCGACCCGAACGCGGTCAGCAGCAGCACCGAGCCCGTGTTGACCATCACGTACCACCCCAGGATCAGCGTCTCCATCTCGAACGCACACTGCGTGAGGAGATCCGCCGGCCACTGGAAGCGGAAACTGCGGACGCGGAACGCGGCGAGGAGCACTCAGGCGACCAGGGACTCGATCGCCTGCACCTCGTCGTTGGAGAGCGACAGGCCACGGCTGGCCAGATCCTGCGTCATGTGCTCGGCGTCGGACGTGCCGGTCAGCGGCAGCATCCCGATGAGCTGGGAGAAGCGGAACACGATCTGGGCCGGGGTGGCCTTGCGGCGCGCGGCGATGTCGGCCACGCGCGGGTGGCGGAGCACCTCGGGGTTGGCGGTGAGGAGCGAGAAGCCCTGGTAGACGATCTTGCGCTCGGCGCAGAACGCGCGGACCGCGCGGTCCCAGCCGAGGCGGGCGAAGCAGCGGTTCTGGACGAACGCCGGAGGCTCGGCGCCGCTCGCCGCGATCTGGGCGAGGTGGCGCAGCGACACGTTGCTCACCCCGAGCAGGCGCGTACGTCCAGCGTCACGCTCGCGCACCATCGCGGCCCACGCCTCGGCATCGTCGTCGGTCCAGCCGTAACCCGAAGCGGGCCCGTGCAGCACGTAGCTGTCGACGTGGTCGGTCCCGAGGTGCTCGAGCGAGCTCTGCATCGACTGGGCGACCTGCGTGGAGACGTCGGCGGCGGGATCGTAGGGCAGCCGATGGTCCTGGCCCGGCTGATACGTGAACTTCGTCTGCAAGAAGAGATCGGCGCGGGTGACGACACCGGCGCGGTACGCTGCGGCCAAACCCTGACCGACGGCGGCCTCGACGTAGTGGCGCCGCTGGTTCGCGGTGTCGATGCCGCGGAAGCCCATCCTGAGGGCAAGCTCGGTGAGGGCCTGCGTGCGGTCTTCCTTCCAGGCGGTGCCGTACAGGAAATCCGGAACGGGCGCGAGTCCGACGGCCATCGCCCGATTTTGCCATGAGACGCCTTTGACAACGACCGCGCGCGGACGTACGGTCACGACGCAACGCCCTCACCGGAGGTGGGCCATGGCGCACCGTACCTTCAAGGTCCTCGACAGCGACATCCACATCATCGAGCCTCCCGATCTCTGGCAGCGCTATATCGATCCCGCCTTCAAGGACCGCGCGCCGATCGGCCTCACGGAAGACGAGGGCGATCTGCGGCTCGCCCACGCCGGCAAGCCGTGGGGGAGGGTCTCCGGCGTCGATGCGGATCGGAGCCGCCGCCGTCAGGGGCGTAACTACGCGCTCAACCAGGAGCGCTGGCGGCCGTACGCGGAACGCGGCTGGACGTCGAAGGTTCAGCTCGAGGCGATGGACATCGAGGGCATCGACGTCGCGGTGGTCTATCCCTCGCGCGGGCTCTTCGCCCTGACCGTCCCGGACATGGAGCCGCGGCTCGCCGGGGCCATGGCGCGCGCGTACAACGACTGGCTCTACGAGTTCTGCCAGGAGAACCCGGAGCGCCTGATCGGTGCCGGCATGATCTCGCCGTTCGACGTGAACGACGCGGTGGCGGAGACGCGCCGGTGCGTGCGCGAGCTCGGCTTCCGCGGCATCTTCCTGCGGCCGAACGAGGTGAACGGGCGTAACTGGCACGACCCGTACTACGAGCCGCTCTGGGCCGCGCTCGAGGAGCTGGAAGTCCCGCTGGGCTTCCACGAGGGCTCGGGCTCCCAGCTCCGCCAGGTTGGCGAGCAGTTCGGCGCCAACACGATGCTCAAGCACATCTACTCCCATCCGGTCGAGATGATGCTGACCACCGGCGCCTTCTGCGCGGGCGGCATCCTCGAGCGCCATCCGCGGCTGCGCGTGGCCTTCCTCGAAGGCAACTGTAGCTGGGTGCCCTTCCTGCTCTGGCGCATGGACGAGCACTGGGAGTGGATCGGCGACGTCTACGCCCGCGACCTGACGATGGCGCCCAGCGAGTACTTCAAGCGCCAGTGCTTCGTGTCGGTCGAGTGCGACGAGGAGCCGGTGAAGCACGTCATCGACGCGATCGGCGACGACCGGATCGTCTTCTCCACCGACTTCCCGCACGGTGACTCGAAGTTCCCGCGCGCGGTCGAGTCGTTCCTCCAGCTGCCGATCTCGGATGAGAGCAAGCGCAAGATCCTCTGGGACAACTGCGCCGCCTACTACGGGCTGCCGGCCTGACGATGTGGGCGGTCGCCCGACGAGGAGCGAGAGCATGTCGATACTGGTGATCGGCGGTACGGGCTTCATCGGTCCCCGGCTCATCCGGCGGCTGATCGAGCGGGGCCAGTCGGTCGTCTGCATGGATGTGAACCTGACCCCAGCCTCGCCCTACGCCAGCATGCCGTCGCAGGCGACGGTGATCCGCGGTGACGTCACCCGGTTCGAAGACGTGATGCGCGCGGTGCTCGAGGTCAAACCGGAACGGATGATCAACCTCGCCTACGGGCTCGGCGCCGGCGAGGGCAACCCGCATCAGGTCATGCTCCTCGACGTCCTCGTCATGGACAACTGCTTCGAGGCCGCGCGCCTGGGGGGCGTGCGGCGGGTCGTGTACGCGAGCTCGATCGCGGTGAGCGGGCTGCAGAGCCGCTTCGGCGACCGGCTGGTCAATGAGGACGATGCAACGTACGGCACGAGCCAGTACGCGGTGCACAAGACGTTCAACGAGTTCCAGGCGCGCAAGTTCATCAAGAATTACACGATGTCGATCACGGGCGTGCGCCCGGCCAACGTCACCGGCCCCGACAAGGTCCGGGGCTCGGTCGATCACGTGCAGCTCATGGTCGACGCCGCTCGCGGCAAGCCCGTGCACCTGCCGCGGAAGGGCTTCATGCGCCTGCTCATCCACGTCGAGGACACCGCGGAGGTGTTCGCGCGCGTCCTGATGGCCGACACCCCGCAGTACGACGTCTACAACACGGGCGGCGTTTCGGTGAGCCTCGGTGAGCTCGCCGACATCGTGCGCGGGTTCCTGCCCGACGCGAAGATCACGTTCGAGAAGGAGGGCGGCCGCGAGGAGTCCGGCAACTACCTCGTGGACAACAGCCGCCTGTGCAAAGAGTTCGGGATCGAGTATCCGCCCCTGCCCACGCGCGTCCTCGAAATCCTCAACGACGTGCGACGCGTGGAGGGTCTGCCACTGATCCGACGCTGACAGGGAGGTGCGCGATGGTCATGGACAAACTTATCTCGGCCGATTCCCACATCGTCGAGCCGCCCGACCTCTACACGGGTCGCATCGAGCACAGGTTCAGAGATCGGGCGCCTCGGATGGAGCGGCTGGAAACGCCCGCGGGCCGGAAGTACGACGCGTGGTTCATCGACGGCCAGCAGGCCGGCACGCTGGGCGCCGTGATGCAGGCGGGACAGCGCTTCGAGGACCCGTCCCAGATCGATTTCCTCGGCCTGTGGGAGGACGTGCGGCCCGGCGCGTACGAGCCGCAGGCGATGATCAAAGAGAACGAGATGGACGGCGTCTGGGGCGCGTGCCTGCAGCCGAGCCAGGGCCTCTTCTGGTACCGCATCCCGGACAGCGCGCTGCTCTCCGCCATCTGCCGCGTCTACAACGACTGGATCGCGGAGTTCTGCAAGCCGTACCCCGACCGCCTCAAGGGCATCGGCATGATCAACGTGGACGACGTGGAAGACGGCTGCCAGGAGCTCGAGCGCTGCGCGAAGCTCGGGCTGGCCGGAGTCTTCATCCCCGTCTCCCCGCTGGCGGACCGGCCCTACCGTCACCCGATCTACGAGCGCTTCTGGTGGACCGCGCAGGACGTCGGGCTGCCGCTGCTCCTGCACATCGGTACGCCGCGCGGCGGCGTCCCCGGCTGCGAGTTCACGATGAACCTCAACGAGCTCACCGGGGCCGGCCGCTCGACGACCGACTACTGGGTGCGTTACTCGTTGTCGGCCATGATCTTCGCCGGCGTCTTCGATCGGTGCCCCAAGCTCAAGGTCGGCTCCGTCGAACACGAAGCGGCGTGGATCCCTCACTGGCTGAAGCAGATGGACTTCACGTACCGCGAGCGGCCGGTGTTCACGAAGGGCTGGCGGTCGAAGGAAGGCCTGCTGCCGAGCGACTACTGGCGGCGCAACATGTTCGTCGAGTTCATGGAGGACGATCTCGGGATCAAGCTGCGCGACGAGATCGGCGTCGACAACATGCTGTGGGGGAGCGACTTCCCGCACGCCGAGTCGACCTGGCCGAGGTCCCAGGAGTTCCTGCATCGCATCTTCGCCGGGACGCCGAAAGAGGTCGTGCGCCAGATCACCGCGGAGAACGCCGCGCGCATGTTCGGGTTTGAGGTGAAGTGACATTGCACATGGGGGGCCCCGAGATGGCCCCCCATACCCCCCAGCATTCGGGCGCCCCCGGCGAAGCCGGGGGCCCCCTCTATAACCGGGGTATCGGGAATGGGTTCGTGCCGGTCGCAAAAACTTCCGAGGTGGCGCCGGGCGCGATGAAGTGGGTGGTCATCGATCGTGAGCGTGTGGTCGTCGCGAACGTCGACGGCGTCTTCTACGCGCTGCGGGATTCCTGCGGTCACCAGGGGGCGCCGCTGTCGACGGGAACGCTCATGGGCTATGTCATCGAGTGCCCATTGCACTTCGCGTGCTTCGACGCGCGCACGGGCGAGCTGCTGAACGGACCCGTGTCGGCGGACGTTCCTACCTATCAGGTGCTGGTCGAAGGAGACACCGTCTACGTGAAGCGATAGCGCCGTTCGTGAATGCCGTCGGCGCGCCGCTCAAACGCCTCGAAGATCCGCGTCTCCTGGTCGGTGGTGGGCGTTACGTTGACGACATCGTCCGGCCCGCGATGGTCCATGCCGTCATCGTGCGAAGCACTCACGCTCATGCTCGCGTGCGCAGCGTCGACGTGAGCCGGGCATCCGCGCACCCGGGCGTGCTCGCGTGCCTGACGGCCACCGACCTCGGTGCGATGCCGACCATTCCGATCCGGCAGGGCGCGAAGCCCTCACACACGCCCTACCTGCAACCTCCCCTCGCCGGCGAGCGCGTGCGCTACGTCGGCGAGCCGATCGCGGTTGTCGTGGCGGTCGATCGTACGTGCGCCGTCGACGCGCGCGAGCTGGTGGAGATCGACTACGACACCCTGCCCGCCTTCCTCGACGTGGAGGATGCCCGCGCACGATCGGCCGCCCGGCTCTTCGACGAGGGCAACGTGGGGGACTCGTGGACGACGTCGGTCGGTGACGTCGAGTCCGCGCTGCGCGAGGCGGCCTGCGTCGTGACCGAGCAATTGTCCATCGGGCGCCAGACCGGCGTGCCGCTCGAGACGCGCGGGCTACTGGCCGAGTGGGACGGCGACGCGAAGCGCCTGCTGGTGTGGGGGCCGACGAAGGTCCCCTACTTCAATCGGCGCACGCTGGCCGCGCTGCTGGGCCTGAATGAGGCACAGATCGACTTCGTGGAGTCCGACGTCGGCGGCAGCTTCGGCGTCCGCGGCGAGTTCTATCCCGAGGACTTCCTCGTGCCGTATCTGGCCCGGCGCCTGGGCCGTCCGGTCAAGTGGGTAGAGGAGCGACGCGAGCACTTCCTCGCCATCAATCACTCGCGAGAGCAACGCTGGTCCGTCACGGTCGGCGTCGACTCGCGCGGGCGCCTCCTGGCGCTCGACGCCACGCTGACCAACGTGATGGGCGCCTACCTGCGCACGCACGGCGTGTGGGTTCCCGCGCTGACCGCGGCCTATCTGCCCGGTCCGTACCGCGTGCCGAACTATCGCTGCCGCGTCGCGTGCGTGATGACGAACAAGACGCCGACGGGGACCGTCCGCGGGCCGGGGTTCTTCGAGGGCAGCTTCGTGCGCGAGCGGATGCTCGACATCGTCGCCGCGCGTCTCGGTATCGACCCGGCGGAGATCCGCCGCCGCAACCTCACGTCACCCGACGATGGGACGTACTCAGTGAACA
>Ga0209376_1002914_pt1 | contig 15934 bp, 17 predicted proteins | sample GraSoiAngelo_134_FD_185891 | JGI IMG/M metagenome (GOLD analysis project Ga0209376, IMG submission 185891) | Grasslands soil microbial communities from the Angelo Coastal Reserve, California, USA - 14_0929_05_30cm (SPAdes) (version 2) | ecosystem: Environmental > Terrestrial > Soil > Grasslands ... | reverse complement strand
CTGTAGCCCGGACCCTCCGGCAACACGGCATCGACGTGACGGCGCTGCATAACCACGGTCTCATGGATACACCGCGGCTCTTCTACATGCACTTCTGGGGCAACGACGACCCGGTCAAGCTGGCGCAAGCCCTCAAGGCCGCGCTCGACCAGACCAACAGCCGCAAGTAGAGGGGAGACGCATGAAGTGGGTCCGGTCTCGTCAGACGCCGTGGTATGAGGCGGAGTCCATGCAAAGGGATGAATCATGTCTCTACCGCAGGCGCGCTGGTCTCATCCGGACTCGGCCGACATGACACCTTTCGTCACACTGGTGCTGGCTGGCTTCCTGGCTCGCTTCGGGTATCAGATGGCCCGGAGCCCCGTGCTTCCGCGCTTTGCCCAGGACCTCGGCGCCGCTCCAGAGTTGCTCGGTCTGATCTTCGCTGCCTCGACGATCACCGGGGTGGTGATCAAGCTCCCCGCCGGAGCGCTCTCCGACGTACTCGGCCGCAAGCGCATGATGCTTCTAGGCTGTCTCTTCTTCGCCGGCCCCCCGTTCCTTTACCCCGTCGTCCATTCCGCGGGCGCGCTGCTTGCGTTGCGCTTCCTCCACGGCTTCGCCACCGCCATCTTCTCGCCGGTGGCATCTGCCTTCGTGGCGGACCTCTCCACGCGGGGACGCGGACAGAAGCTCGGGTGGTTCGCGTCAGCGAACGACCTCGGAGGTACCGTAGGGCCTCTGCTCGGAGGGCTCTTGCTGTTCTTCACGGCCAGCTACTCGATGACCTACCTGGCCGTCGGGGTCCTCGGCATGCTTCCACTGGCGATCATCCTCCGTTTGCCAGAGGATCGAAACCCTCGCCCCGTGGGCTCCACGCTCGTCGCCAGCTCCCGGCGGTTCTGGTCGGGGATCCGTGAGGTCGCGTCGAGCCGCGCCGTGGTGATCGCATCGGTGCTCGAAGCGGCCTTGTATGTGGGCTACGGGGCTTTCCTCGGCTTCTTTCCTCTATACGCTCAGGGGATCGGGCTCAACGACGCCCAGATCAGCCTGGTCCTGGGAGCCCAGCTCGCCACCACCATGGTCGCCAAGCCGCTCGCGGGCTGGCTCTCCGATCGTGTCGGGCGAAAACCCATGATCCTGGCGGGCCTCTTCCTGTGTGCCCTGATGCTACCCGCCGTCCCTGCGCTCACTTCGATCTGGCTTCTCTTTCTGGTCTCGGCGCTCTTCGGATTGGGGGTCGCCATCGTCACTCCTTCGACCACAGCCCTCGTGGCTGATCTCGTCAAAGCTGGCCGCATGGGTTCAGCGATGGGGGTGTTCGGCACAATCTGGGACTGCGGAGAGGCGGCCGGACCGATTCTCGCGGGCGTGCTGATCGCCTCGCTCTCGTACGCGCCCGCGTTCGGGTTGATCGCGGCCTTCATGGCGCTCGTGGCCCTGGTCTTCCTCATCGCCGTGAAGGACCCGACGGCCGCGGTCGCAGCGGCGCCACGTTGACGCCCAATGCGGCGATATTGCGGCCGACTTGCCGTGAACGCTCCGCGAGCAACTGTGGCATGCTGCTGGCCATGGCCACGCCTCGACGCGCGCTGCGAGTGCTGCACACCGCCGACGTCCACCTGGACGGCGACAGCGCCGGACCGGAAGTGCACGCCGCGCAGCGACGCGTCTTCCAGCGCATCGTCGACCAGGCGCTGGCCGAGCAGGCCGACCTGCTGCTGATCGCCGGTGATCTCTTCGACCACAACCGCGTGCCCGACGACACCGTCGCCTTCGTGCTGGCCGAGCTCAACCGGCTCCGCCAGCCGATCGTGATCCTGCCCGGAAACCACGACGCGCTGCGCACGAACGCGATCTACGATCGGCACGACTTCACGGCCGCGGCGAGCCACGTGCGCGTGATCCGCGAGCTGAACGGAGAGGTCGTCGACTTCCCCCAGCTCGACGCGCTGGTGTGGGGTCGCGCGATGGAAGAGCACGAGCCCACGTTCCAGCCCCTGGCGCACATTCCCGCGCGCGACGAGGGGCGCTGGTGTCTGGCGCTCGGCCACGGGTTCTTCTATCCGGACCGGCAGCGGCCGGAGCGGTCCTCGCCGATCTTCGCCGACGAGATTCGCGACACCGGGTGGGACTATGTCGCGCTCGGTCACCAGCACGTCCAGACCGACGTCAGCCAGGGTACGGTCACCGCCTGCTACGCGGGAGCGCCGGCGATCGAGTGGGTCGGGGCCAGTCCCGAAGGCGCGGTTCTGCGGATCGACTTCTCCGTGGAAGCCGGGATTCGCGTGGAATCGCGACGGCTCCGCTAGCCGACAGATCTGATCGGGCGGCGGCCGCTCCCCCGCGGCGCGGCGCCCTGCTGGTGGCGTTCGCGGCGGTCTGCTGGAGCAGCGGCGGGCTCATCGCGCGCCTCGTCGCCACGACACCGTGGACGACCAGCCTCTGGCGGAGCCTGTTCGCCTCGCTGACCCTCGCCCTCGTGCTGTCGGTCGTGCGGCGCCGCGGCATCGTCGCCCAGTGGCGCGAAGGCGGCCGGCCGATGCTGGCGGTGGCCGTGTGCATGGCATTGGCCTCGACCTGCTTCATCTTCTCGCTGGCGCGCACGTCGGTGGCCAACACGCTGATCCTGATCAGCACGGGGCCCTACGTCGCCGGCGTGCTCGGCTGGATGCTGCTCGGCGAGCGCGTCGCGGCGCGCACGTGGCTGGCGATGGGCGTGGTACTGGTGGGCGCGGTGGTCATGATGTCCGACTCGTACGCCCGCGGCGCGATCGTCGGCGATCTGCTCGCGATCGTCATGGCGGCGAGCTTCGCGACCGCGACCGTCCTCGTGCGCCGTCACGGGGAAATCCAGATGGCGCCGGCCGCGGCGCTGGCGACCGCGCTCACGGCGTTGGTCGCGCTGCCGCTGGCCGAGCCGCTCGCCACGAGCCCGCGCGACCTGGCGCTCCTGGCCTTCTTCGGCGTGGGGAATTTCTCCGCCGGCTTCCTGCTCTTCATGAACGGCGCGCGACTGATTCCGGTGGCCCAGAGCGCCCTCATCGGCATGCTCGAGACGGTGCTGGGGCCGCTGTGGGTGTGGCTCGTGCTGAACGAGCGGCCCGGCGCGGCGTCGCTGGCGGGTGGCGCCCTCATCCTGGGCGCGCTGCTGGCGAATACCCTCGTCGATCTCGCGACGCCTCGCCTAGCGAGCTGAGGGCCCGGGCTCAGCCGCCGCGCACGACCTCGGCGGCGAAGGCCTCGAGCGCCTCCCAGTCGTAGGGACCGTTGCGGAACGCGATGCTGAGGCGCGTGCAGCCGAGCGCGCGGAACCGGTCCACCATCGCGCGCGCGTCCTTCACGGTGCCGCGGAGATAGCCGGTGCGATCGGCGCGGCCGCCGGTGCCGTAGTGGCTGCGGAAGACCTCCTCGGCGCGGGCGGCGCTCCGGGCGTCGGCGCCGAGGTAGAAGCCGAGATTCACCGCGCGCATGATCGTCTTCGGGTCGCGCCCCTCCGTCTCGCACCACCGATCGAGCACCTGGCTCTTCTGCTTCCAGTCGTCCGGCCCCATGTAGGCGCCGTTCCATCCGTCGGCGTACTTCGCGGCGGCGCGCAGCGTGCGCTTCTCGCCACGTCCGCCGATCCAGATGGGAATGTGGGGCTGGAGCGGCTTGGGATTGTTGGGCGCGTCGGCCAGACGGAAGTGCGTGCCCTCGAAGCTCGCGCGCCGTCGCTCGGGATCGAGGAGCAATCGCAGGATCTGCGCGTACTCCTCCAGCATGTCCTCGCGGATGCCGATCGACGGGAACGCGATCCCGAAGGCCTTCGCCTCTACGTCGTGCCAGCCGGCGCCGAGCCCGATCTCGACGCGCCCCTCCGAGAGGTGGTCGATCGTGGTGAGCGACTTGGCGAGCAGCCCGGGGTTGCGGTACGCGACGCAGTAGACGCCGCTGCCGAGCCGGACACGCCGCGTCTCCATCGCCGCGGCGGTCAGCAGCGCGATCGACTCGTAGCAGTCCAGGTCGCCGCCGCGCGGCGGCGACTCCTGGAAGTGATCGGAGACCGAGAACCAGTCGAAGCCCTGCGTGTCGGCGAACTTCCACAGCCTGCGCATCTCGTCGAGCGGGCCGCCCATGTGGCCGATGTGGATCCCGAAGTTCATGCGCCGCGACTCCTTTCGGTTGGTGCCGGCTGCGGATAGAGATGACAGGCGACCTCGCCGCCGCCCTCGCGCGGCTGCAAGATCGGCTCGACCCGAGAGCAGACCTCCATCGCCGACGGGCAGCGCGGGTGGAAGCGACACCCCGGCGGCACGCGCAGCGCGCTCGGGACTTCGCCGGCGATGGTCCGTTCCGCCGGCGGGTCGTCGGGATGGGACGGCAGCGCCGCCGCGAAGAGGGCCTGCGTGTACGGGTGCATCGGCCGCGCGCAGAGGCTGTCGCTGTCCGCCGACTCGACGATCTTGCCGAGGTACATGACCGCGATCCGGTGGCTGATGTGGGCCACGGTCGCCAGGTCGTGGCCGATGAAGAGATAGCTCACACCGAGGGTCCGCTGCAGGTGCTCGAGCTGGTTGATGATCTGCGCGCGCACCGACACGTCGAGCGCGGACACCGGCTCGTCCAGCACGATGAGCCGTGTGTCGGTCGCCAGCGCTCGGGCGATCGCGATCCGCTGCCGCTGGCCGCCGCTGAACTCGTGCGGGAACAGCGCGGCAACGTCGGCCTCCAGGCCGACCAGGGCCAGCACCTGGGCGACACGCTCGCCGATCGCGGCGCGCGTGAGCGGCGTGTGGATCTCGAGCGGCTCGGCGATGATGTCGCGCACGCGCATCCGCGGGCTCAGCGAGCTGAACGGATCCTGGAACACCACCTGCACCGCGCGGCGGTAGCTCATCAGCTCGGCGCCTGCGAGGTCCGCGATGTCGCGGCCTTCGAACGCGATCGAGCCGGCGGTGGGCACCTCCTGCAGCAGAATCAGCTTCGACGTCGTGGTCTTGCCGCAGCCGGATTCGCCGATGAGGCCAAGCGTCTCCCCGCCATGAATGGCGAAGTCGACGCCGTCGACGGCCTTCACCCACGTCGCCCCGCGCCCGAGCAGCCGCTGGCGCACGGGGAAGTGCTTCTTCAGCCCCCGGACCTCAAGAACGGGTGAGGCCATCGCTCACGAGCCAGCACCGCGCGACGCGGCCGCCGGCGAGGTGGACATCGCCCGGTTCTTCGGTCGCGCAGCGAGGCACCGCCTCGGGGCAGCGCGGGTGGAAGGCGCAGCCCGACGGGAGGTCGGCCAGGTTCGGCGGCTGGCCGGCGATCGCGTACAAGGGCTCCTTGCTCCCGAGCTTCGGCACCGAGCCGAGCAAGGCGCGCGTGTACGGATGCTTGGGGTCGTCGAACAGCGCGCGCACGGGCCCCTGCTCGATGATCTTCCCGGCGTACATGACGGCGACCCGATCGCACATCTTGGCGACGATGCCGAGGTTGTGCGTCACGAAGATCAGGGCCACGCCCGTCTCCCGCTGGATGTCCTTGAGCAGATCGAGGTACTGCGCCTGGATCGTCACGTCGAGGTTCGTCGTGGGCTCGTCGGCGATGACGAGCCGCGGCCCGCCGGCCAGCGCGATCGCGCCCACGATCCGTTGCCGCATGCCACCGCTCATCTGGTGTGGGTAATCGCGCATCCGCCACTCGGGCGACGGAATCCGGACCGACTCCAGCAAATGGCGCACACGCTCCCGCAGCGTGCGGCCCCGGAGATGCTGATGGAAGAAGGCCGGCTCGGCGACCTGTCTGAAGATCGTGAACAGCGGGTTCAGCGACGCCATCGGGTCCTGCAGGATCATCGCGATGCGCCGGCCGCGAATCCGCCGCAGTTCGCGCTGGCTCTTGCGCGTCAGGTCCTCGCCCTCGAACAGGACGCTGCCGCCGACGACGCGGCCCGCGCGCGGCAAGAGCCCGACGATCGACATGCACGTGGTCGTCTTGCCGCTGCCCGACTCGCCGACGAGCCCCAGCGTCTCGCCCTCGCGGAGCCTGAAGCTCACGCCGTCCACCGCCTTGACGACGCGCGCGCCGCCGAACGTGAAGAAATGGGTTCGCAGGTCGGTTACCTCGAGCAAGCCGTTACCTCGAGCAAGCCATCGCGACGCGCCCAGCGACCCCGAGGGGCACCCCGGCTTCGCCGGGGGGCCCCGAGCGCGGGGGGGTATGGGGGGCCATGTCGGGGCCCCCCATCATCATAGATTCCTTGTCTGAGGGTCCAGGCGCACGCGGAGCCAGTCGCCGAACAACTGGGTCGCGAGCACGATCAGGAGGATGCACGCGCCCGGGAACACCGTGAGCCACCACTGGCCCGCCATCAACGTGGGCCGCGCTTCCGAGAGCATGAGGCCCCAGGCGGGCTGGGGCGGTGGCACACCGACGCCGAGGAAGCTCAGCGACGCCTCGGCGATGATGACCACGCCGACGGTGAGGCTCGCCAGCACCGTCACCGTGTTCAGGACGTTCGGCAGGATATGCTTCTTGATCACGCGCAGCTTCGAGGCGCCGGCGATCTCAGCCAGCTTGACGAACTCCCGTTCCCGGAGCGTCAGCACCTCGCCGCGGATGACGCGCGCGTAGCGCGTCCAGTACACGCCGCCCAGGATCGCGATGATGTTCCACATGCTCGGGCCGATCATCGCGGCCAGGAAGATCGCGAAGACGATCGCGGGCAGCGCCAGCCACGCGTCGGTCACCCGCATGATGATCTGGTCCACCCAGCCACCCGCGTAGCCGGAGAGGATCCCCATCGCGGTGCCGATGCTGCCGGCCACCAGCGTGCCCATGAGCCCCACGATCAGCGACACCCGGGCGCCGTGGATCAGCCGGCTCAGGATGTCCCGGCCCTGGAAGTCGGTGCCGAGCAGCGTGCTCGTGCTCCCGCCCTCCATCCAGAAGGGCGGATCGAACACGTTCGCGCCCTTCACCGGCAGCGTCGGGTCGTACGGGGCGATGAGGTCGGCCAGGACGGCGACGAGGACCAGGCCCCCGAGTATGACGACGGCGAGCAGCGGGGCTTCGCGCGCCGCCTCGAGCAGCGCGCGCAGCTTGTCCGCGGTCTCCCGTCGTGGGGCGAGCCTTGTATCCGCCGGAATGGTCGCCATCAGCGGGCGAGCCGAATGCGCGGGTCGATGACCGCGTAGAGGATGTCCACCACCAGGTTGATCGCGACGATCATGAAGCCGGCCATGATCACGACGCCCTGCACCAGCGGAAAATCTCGCTGGAAGATGCCCTCGTAGAGCAGGCGGCCGATGCCCGGCCACGCGAAGATCACCTCGATGATCACGGCGGCGTTGACCATCACCACCATGTTGACGCCGGCCAGCGTGAAGACTGGAATGAGCGCGTTCTTGAACGCGTGCATGGCGATGACCACGACGTCCGGCAGCCCCTTGAGCCGGGCCAGCTTGATGTACTCGCTGCCCAGCACTTCCAGCATGCTCGAGCGAGTCAGCCGGAGCATCGACGCGGCGAAGTACCAGCCGAGCGCCAGCGCCGGCATGATGACGTGGCGCCAGTCCCCCGCCCCGGAGGTCGGCAGCCATCGGAGCCAGACCGAGAACACGAGAATCAGCACGAGGCCGAGCCAGAACCCCGGGATCGACAGACCGAGCAGCGCGACCCCCTTCGCGGCGTAGTCCCACCAGGTGTTGACCTTCACCGCCGAGATGATCCCCGCCGGGATCCCGATGAGCAGCGAGATCAGCGTGGCGGCGAGCCCGAGGGTGAGCGAGTTGGGCAACCGCTGGAAATAGAGCTCACTGACCGGCAGCCGGTAGTTGAAGGACTTGCCGAGCTCCCCCTTGAAGGCGTTCTGCATGAAGGTCGCGTACTGCACCGGCCACGAGCGGTCCAGTCCCCACTGCTGCCGGATCCGGTCGAGATCTTCGGGACGGGCGCTCGCTTCGGCCATGAGCGCGACCGGATCCCCGGTGAGCCGGACGATGAGGAAGATCGTCGCGCTCAGGATGAAGAGCGTGACGACGCTGTAGAAGATGCGCCGGAGCACGAACTGCGTCATGCCCGGCTACTGGTCCTTCACTTTCAGGTCCTCCCAGGGATAGGCGTAGCCGGTCGTGATGGTCGGGAACACGTCCTGCCACTTCTGCGCCACGACCTTGGGGCCGATCGCGTTGACGAACGCGTGACGGAACACGGGCACCAGGTAGTAGTTCTCGAGGATCCCGCGCTGGATCTCCTCGGCGAGCTTCTTGCGCTCGGCCGGGTTGATCGAGCGCTCGTATTGATCGAACTTGCCGTCGAGGTCCTTCACACAGATACGATCACGCGAGTTGAAGCCCCCGCACTTGAAGTAGCCTTCGTACCAGAAGGACCAGCTTCCCGCGATCCGGACGCCTTGGAGGATGATCTGGGTTCCGGGAAACTCCTTGAGCCCGCCCTGCAGCCGCTGGAAGAAGATGCCGCGCTCCATGGTCTGGAGCCGGCCGCGGATGCCGACCTCGCGGAGCTGCGCGATGATGCGCTCGCCTCGCGAGTAGAACGCGGGTATCGGCGTTACCCAGTCCACGTCGAATCCGTTCGGATAGCCCGCCTCGCGCAGGAGCTGCTTGGCCTTCTCCACGTCGCGCCCGAACTCGGGCCACTCGATCGCGTACAGGACGTCGTTGTTGATCCAGTTGCCCGTCGGCTTGCCCATCCCGCCCGACTCCGTCTGATTCATGGCGCGGCGATCGATCGCCAGGCTGACCGCCTCGCGGACGCGCTTGTCGCGGAACGGGTTCTTCGGGTCCTGGAAGCCGGGGAACTCGATGAAGAACGATCCCGACAGCACGGGCGCCAGCGTGACGCCTGGAAGCTTGCTGACCTTGTGGATGAGCTCGCCGGGGACGTTGTAGATGATGTCGGCCTCGCCGCGCTCCAGCATGGCGACCCGGGTGGCCGCCTCGGGCACCGAGATCATGACGAGCTGCTTGGCGTTGACGGGACGGTAGTAGCCGTCGAAGGCCTCCATCTCGACCTTCACGCCCGGCTCGTGACGCACGAGCTTGAAGGGCCCCGCGCCGATCGGCTTCTGCTTGAAGCCGTCCGGGCCCACCTGCTTGTAGTACTTCTCGGGCACCACCCAGCCGGGGCCGGCGACGTTGGCGGTGCCGAACAGGATCGCGAAGTCGAGGAATGGCTCCTTGAAGACGAAGCGGATCGTGCGGTCGTCGACGATCTCAATCCGATCGGTCTTCTTCTTGAACACGTCGGCCTTGGCGCCCCGGTAGTTCTCGTAGCTGAACTTCACGTCCTGAGGCGTGACCGGCTCACCGTTGTGGAACTTGAGCCCCTTGCGCAGCGTGAACGTCGCGCTCTTCGCGTCCGGGGCGATCGCGAACTTCTCGGCCAGCGCCGGATGATCGTAGAGCGCGGTGCCCTGGTTCTTGATCAGCGCGTCGTGGAGCGCGGTGAAGAAGTTGTCCGGAGTCGCGGTGCCGTCGTGCTCCTGCGGATCCAGCCATCGCGAGGCGAAGCCGGCGTGCCAGGCGAGCGTGATCTTGCCCTTGGCCGACGCGCCGGCCGGCGTCGAAAGCGGCACGCCAGCCGAGATGGCGGTGATCAGCAGAAAGACGGCGGCGAGTATCTGGAACACGCCGCGGCCATCGAGTCGCAGCCGGATCATGTGTCGACCTCCGTCTGGAGGATCGGTCTCGTGGTCACGAAGAGTGCTGTAGACTAGCCCGCGGCCCGAGGGCGGTCAAGTCGCGGGGCCCGTCGGTAGGGAGGAGGCGGCACGATGGCGTTCATGAACCAGGACAGATTTCGTCTCTACTACGAAGACACCGGCGGTAACGGGCCCGCGGTGCTCTTCCTGCACGGCGCCGGCGGCAATCATCTGAGCTGGTGGCAGCAGGTGCCGGTGTTCGCCGAGGAGTACCGGTGCGTCACCGTCGATCAGCGCGGCTTCGGTCAGTCACCGGACACGCCTGGAGGGCCCGGGCCGGCGGCGCTCGCCGCCGACGCGATCGCGCTGCTCGACCACCTGCGCATCTCACGGGTCGCGGTGGTCGCCCAGTCGATGGGCGGGTGGGCGGCGGTCGGCGCCGCCGTGCAGGCGCCCGAGCGCTTCTGGGCGATCACGCTGGCCAACACCATCGGCGGCCTCAGCAACGACGCGATCGCCGCCCTGCGCCGGAAGCTGGCAGCGGAGAGCCAGGCCCGGCCGGCCCCGCCGTGGCACCCCGCGCTCGGCGGGACGTTCGCCCGGACTCAGCCGGTCCGCGCGTTTCTGTACACGCAGATCGCCAGGCTGAACGCGCCGCTGCCCACGGACTTCCGCGAGCGGCTCCTCGGCGTCACGACTCCGGTCGAGCGCTACGCGGCCACACGGGTGCCGACGCTGTTCCTGACCAGCGACGAAGACGGTGTGAGCTGGCCGGAGCTGTCGCAGAAGGTCCACGAGCACGTCCCCGGCTCGCGCTTCGAGCGCGTGGAGGCCACCGGCCACTCGACGTACTTCGAGCGCCCCGACGTGTTCAACCGTGAGGTCAGCGCATTCCTGAAGGGGTATCGGCCATGAAATGGTGCCGCTTCCAGTCGGGACGCACGACCGCGTACGGAATCATCGACGACACCACCGTCACTGAAGTGACAGGCAATCCTTTCGAGAGTCACACAAAGACGGCAACGATCGCGCAACTGAGTCGGGTGAAGCTCCTGGTCCCGGTGATTCCCCCCACGTTCTACGCCGCCGGCGTGAACTACCGCGAGCACGTCACCGAGATGGCGCACCGCCGCGGCGTGAAGCCCGAGTTCCCGCCGAACGCCGACGTCGGCTACCGCGCCAACAACGCGCTCGTCCCGACCGACGAGCCGATCGTCATTCCCAAGGACGCGACGGACCTGGTGCAGTACGAGGGCGAGCTGGTCGTGGTGATCGGCAAGCAGTGCAAGAAGGTCTCTGAGGCGCAGGCGCTCGACTACGTCTTCGGCTACACGATCGGCAACGACGTCAGCGAGCGGACGTGGCAGCGGGGCGACCGCACGTTCTGGCGGGGCAAGAACACCGACACCTTCAAGCCGATGGGCCCGTGGATCGTCACCGGGCTGAACCCGGACGATCTGCGCGTCACGATCCGGCTCAACGGCAAGGAGATGTTCACCTACGCGATCAAGGACGCGATCTTCGGCGTGCGTCAGTTCATCAGTCGCATGAGCCAGTACCTGACGCTGTACCCGGGCGACGTGCTGTGGATGGGCACCGACGGCGCGACCGAGAACATGAAGGACGGGGACGTGGTCGAGGTCGAGGTGCCCGGCATCGGGGTGCTGCGCAACCCGGTCGTCAAGGAGCGCTAGCGCCGATCGGGCTCAGGAGGTTCGGCGCGGCGGCGCGCGGCGGATCTCGCGAACGCGCGCCTGGATCTCCGGGAAGTTCGGCTCGATCTCGAGCAGGCGCTCGAACCACGGGAGCGCCTGGGCCATGTCTCCCGCGTAGTAGAACGCGTAGCCCAGCATGTAGTAGGAGTACACATCGTCGGGCTCGCAGGTCCCGCAACGTCGGCGAACTCTATGGTCAACGCGCCCGTCGGAGATTTGCTCCGAAACGGCGCGCCTTTGGCGAGCTAGCTCGAGGGCGCCGTCGCGACGGTCTTCGTCAGGGGTGTGCCGCCGATTCCCGCTCGAGGTCGATCCGGACAGCGTGCCACTCGCCAATAGCCTGCTCGTACTGGCCGAGCACCTCGGCGCGCTGCCGATCGAACAGCATGCGATCGAGCGCGATGCCGTACGCACCGATTCTCATCTTCCTCCGTCGGGCAGGCGTCAACTATTGACCACCGAGACGAACGCGCCACCCTCCAGGACCCGGAAGACCCGCACTGGCTCCTCGACGTTCTTGAGTCGCTGCTCGCCCATGTCCTCGACGACGAACCCGTCACCGAGACGGCGCCGCGTCTCCGGCCCGATGTGCACCGCGTCGTCCTCGCCGACGCCGGCCAGCCGCGCCGCCACGTTGGTGACCGACCCCGAGGCCGTGTAGGTCCAGCGCGTCCCGGCCGTGCCCTCGATCTTGGTCGCGCCGACGGCGGCCACGCCCGAGTTCACGCCGACGTGCAGCGTGATCGGCTCGGGGAGCGCGACGTCCTCGGCGTTGATCTCCCGGGTCCGCCGCACGATGGCACACGCGGTCGACACCGCCGCCTCGGCGTGGCGCGATTCGCTCGGGTCCTGGAAGATGACCATGAGCCCGTCGCCGGCCGTCTCATTGACGTCGCCGCCGTACTGCACGATCTCGTCGAGGAACGCGCCGAAGTAACGCTCGACCAGCCGGTTGACCCGCTCGCTGTCGAGCCGCTCGCTGAGGCGCGTGTAGCCGGCGATGTCCACGAAGAGCACCGAGACGTCCACGTCGCGCTTGGCGAGGGCCGGCGCCTCGGGCGCCTCCTCGATGAGGCTCTGCACCGCGCGGGGCACGAACTTCGAGAGACTGGCCCGCACCGATTCGAGGATCTCCACCCGTCGCAGCGCCACCTGGAGCGCCGTGAACGCTCGGGCGTTCTCCAGCGCGACCGCGCTCTGGTCGAGGAGCAGGCGCAGGAGCCGGAGGTCCTCGGTCGTGTACGCAGCGCCGGAGCGCTTGGGGCCGAGGATGAGCAGCGCCGTGATCCGATCGTGGAAGACGATGGGTACGACCAGATCCGCTCCGAGATGCTCCATGGCCGCCAGGCACGCGCCGCTCAGGTCGGCGAGCGCCGGATCTTCGCTGAGCCGCCCGCGGTTCAGCGGGCCCCGGTATCGCGCTAGACCGCGCAGGAGCGGCGAGTCTGCGGCGACCCTCGCGCCGCGCTCGTCGAGGGCCCGATAGCCTCGCGTGCCGTCGTCCGAGACGAGGAGCGTGGTCGTCACCGGATGGAAGAGCTCGTCGACGGTGTGCCGGATGAGCCCGCCGATGCGCGGCAGCTCCAGCACGGTCGTCATCGCGGAGGCCAGGCGCTCGACCGTCTGCTGCGCGTCATAGCGCTGGCGGAAGAACGCGCGGTCCACGAGCCGCTGGGTCCGCTGGTAGACCGGGTTCAAGAGCGCCACCACCAGCAACGACACGAGCCCCGCCGGCACGAGCGGCGACACCGACATGTCGAGCATCGAGAACGCGACGTTGATCCCGGTGAGCGAGCCTGCGTACAGGAGCGTCACCAGTACGGTGGCCGCCGAGTAGATGGCGCCAAGGCGCAGGACGGCGCCGATGTCGAAGAGGTTGTAACGGACGATCGCGTAGGCGACCACCAGCGGGAAGACCAGGTTGAGGCGCCACGACTGGTTCAGGTAGGGCACGCCGATCCAGAACAGGATCTCGGCCGCGGTGCCGAGTACGGGGAACAGGAAGCTCACCGCGAAGCCCACCGCCAGGAACTTCGCGCGCTGGCGAGCCAGCGGCGTGGAGCCCCGTCGCGCCGTGCGCGCCAGCGACACGATCAGCGCGATCAGCGCCACGCCCCAGCACGCCGCCACGAACATCGGCAGCGCCAGCGAGCGCCAGAAGAACGTGAGCGGCAGCGCGGCGGCCGCGACGGCGCCCTCCGCCCACAGGAGCGGCACGAGCCACGGATGGCGTCGCGCGATCCCGCGCTTTTCCGGGAAGCGCAGGGCCAGGTGCGCGAGCGCGTTCGGGGTCAGCGCCCACGTGGCCAGCATCAGCGTCGTGAACCGATGGGTCGTGTGCAGGTCCGGATAGAGGATGGTCGTGGCCGCCGAGATCAGGCAGAACGCGAAGAAGATGCGGCTCTCGCCCGCGCCCGGCTTGAGGAACATGACGGCGCCGCCGAGCACGAGGAAGAGGAGACCGGGGATCAGCGCCTCCACGACGAAGCGCCGGAACCACTGGAGCGTGACCGTCCGCGTGGCGACGTCGATCTCCATGAGCTGGTGGCCGCGCGCGACGAGGTAGTGGAGGACCGTTCCCGGCGGATGCCGCTGGACCTCCGCGGTGAGGTCGGCGGCCGACGTGAGGACGCGGCCGTTCAGCGCCACCACCTTGTCGAATGGCTGGAGGATGCCGCGCTCGCCGCCGCCGACGACCACCAGGAGGTTCTCCATGATGGCGTGGCCGGGGCTCGGCTGTCCCACGCGCCGCCAGGCGTCGTGGGTGGCGACCGCGGCCACGAGCAGACTGAGGCCGAGCAGAACCGCGGTGACGGTCAGCTCGGCACGACGCCGAGTCTCGAGCATCTCCAGCAGAGTACACTCTCCCGGTGAGCCGGCTCTTCTTGATCCGTCACGGCGAGACCGCCGGCAACGCCCTGCGGATCCTCCAGCGTCCGGATGTCCCACTTTCGCCTCGTGGGGTGGCGCAGGCGGAGCGCCTGGCGCGCCGGCTCTCCGGCGAGGGTGTCGCCCGGATCCTGTCGAGCGACTACGCCCGGGCCATGGCCACGGCCGAGTACGTGCAGCGCGCGACCGGCGTTCCCCTCTCCTTCGAGCCGCTGCTACAAGAACGAAACTTCGGCGACCTCCGCGGCAGGCCCTACGCCGACCTCGGCTTCGACCCGTTCGAGCCGGACTATGCGCCCCCCAACGGCGAGACGTGGCCCGTCTTCCACGCGCGCGTCGATCTCGCGTGGGCTCGCGTGCGGGCGCTGGCGGCGGCGACGGCCGGCGACCTCGCGGTCGTCACGCACGGCCTCGTCTGTCGCTCGCTCGCCGCCCGGCATCTCGTCCTCGCCGACGGCGACGTGGTGCCGGAGCGCTGGGAGAACACGTCGGTGACGATCGTCGATGGTGCGCCGCCGTGGCGGGTGCGCGTGCTGAACTGCGTCGCGCACCTCGACGACCTGGACGGCGCGTCGGCCCGGGATTCCGGCGCCGCCTGACCTGCCTACCAGCGCGCGGACAGGCCGATGAGGGCGGAGTGGGTGTCGAGATCCATGCGGAGCGGTGCGGGCTTCAGGGTCGCGGAGTCGTGCAGCTCGACCGAGACTTCCGCGTGGGTGAAGCGATACTCGCCGAAGAACATCAGATTCCGGGCGACGTGGAACGCGATGCCGCCTCCAAACTTGTAGCCGAACGACCGATCGGTATCGTCGTCGTGATTGCGGAACTGCGCCGTGTTCCGCGGCGTGACGGTGGTGTTGAAGAACGGCACGCCGGCGGTGACGTACGGCTGGATCGCCCCCCACGGCGCCGCCTCCGTCTTCAACAACGGCAGCCGGAGCAACAGGTCGAGTGACAACACCCAGGCGTCCACGTCGATGGCGCCGATGCCCCCCTGGCCGCCGCCGCAGCCGCCCGACGGCACGCAGCCGTCGATGTGGAATTGCTGAGGCCCGATGCGCGGCGAGAACTTGGAGACATCGAGTCCGAGGCCGAGAAACGGCACGGCGTCGAAGTAGCGACCGAATCGGCCGCCGTAGGTGAGCGACCGATCGAACTCGACCTCCCGGTAGATCCCGAGCCCGGCCGAGTTGTGCACGGTCAGGTCGTTCTTCTCGGTGAGGCTCTGGCCTCCGTAGACGTCGGCGAACCATTCGGCCGACGCGGGAGGAGCCGTCACTGCGAGACACAGGACAATGATCCACGCGATGAATCTCATCACTGGCTCCCTGGACGCCTACAGCGCCCCGACCTGTTCCGCGGTTTGTGCGTCGCCGGCGACGGTGGTGCGCCGCATGTCGCGCGGCTGGGTCTCATCATAGCGTCGCACGCGGTGCATCATCTGGCGATTGTCCCACATGACCAGATCCCACGAGCGCCACCCGTGCACGTAGACGAACGCCGGCTGCGTGGCGTGCTCGTTCAGGTCGCGAAGCAGGATGCGAGCCTCCGGCGTCGGCATACCGAGGATGGCGCCGGCGTGGGACGAGAGGACGGCGTAGCGATCCATCCCCGCCTCGATGGTCGCCACCTCGGCGCCGGAGAGCGGCTTGCCGATGTCGATTCCGGAGACCTCGCCCACGAACACCGGGTGGATCTGCCGGATCGAGAGGGTCATCGG
>Ga0209376_1002912_pt1 | contig 15935 bp, 10 predicted proteins | sample GraSoiAngelo_134_FD_185891 | JGI IMG/M metagenome (GOLD analysis project Ga0209376, IMG submission 185891) | Grasslands soil microbial communities from the Angelo Coastal Reserve, California, USA - 14_0929_05_30cm (SPAdes) (version 2) | ecosystem: Environmental > Terrestrial > Soil > Grasslands ... | reverse complement strand
CAGGACGTGACCTTTTATGGAGATTCCGTCGGCCGCTGGGAAGGCAATACGCTGGTCATCGACTCCGTCGGGTTCAACGATCTCACGTGGCTCGATAGAGGCGGATATTTTCATACCGACAACATGCACATCATCGAGAAATTGAGCAGGGAAGGAAACACTCTGCGCTATGAAGTCACGGTAGAGGATCCCGATGTGCTGCTCCAGCCTTGGGTAATGAGTCCGAGAACGCTGAGGCTCAACACGAATCCCAAGGCCTTCATTCGCGAGAGTGATCCGTGCCGGGATCTCGACTATAACAACATGGTTTCCAAGATCCGGCATTAATTATGGTTGAGCAGAACGCATTCCCCTCCTCGCAGAGGAGGGGTGGCGCGCAGCGCCGGGGTGGTCAGTTCGGCGAAAACGCAGTGCGCCAACCCCCCTGCGCAATTTCACTTGTGATCTGTGTCGTATTAATGAGCACTCAGTTCGTCTTTGCTCAACGCACCACGCCCCCAGCAACCTCGAAGGCGGCCGCAGCAGGGGATCGCAAATCGGTCATATTTAATTGGATGTGGTACACGGGCATGCTCCGCGGCGTTCAGGAGGTGGACGCCGTCGCAACGCTCGAACTCCAGGCCACGGGCATGATCCAGGTACAGGGGCAGCCTTGCAAGCTCGCGAGCTACCGGGCGAGCATCAACTACCAGGTTTCAGGTATGCGTGTTCAGTATACGTGTGCTCTTCCGAACGGCCAGTCTCGCAGGGCGATTGAGGTCGTCAGCGGCGCGTTCGCATGGGATGAGGACATCGTAGGCGCCGGACTGGTTCCGGGACGGGGCACGCCGTCACCTAACCGCGCTGCCCTCAACGAACGGCTGATCCGCTTGTGGAGCAGTCCACAAGGCGCACCGAAGGCTGCTGCGGCCGGCGGTGAGAATACGAAAGTCGCGATCGAAGACGGCAAGCCGGTAGTCACCTTCCCGATTCCCGGCGTTCCGGGGACGATCGCGAAAGCAACTCTGAACGCGGAGAATCAAGCCGAATACGTTCAAACCAAGCTTGGCAACGTCGTTACTGAATTCATTTATGAAAAGTACGACGACTACAATCCTCCCGACGACAAAGTCTCCGGGTACTTCCCCGGCCACATCGTTGAAAAGCGGAACGGCGTGACCGTTCTCGACCTGACGATCACCCAAACCGATGTCGGCAATCTCTATGTGGTGGTACCGGTGCCCGAAAGCGTGCGAACGGCCAAGCCCTAAAATCAGAAAACCAACTTCAACCCGAACTGAATCTGCCGCATCTTTGTGGACGTGGTCGTAATTCTTCCGACGTTAGGATCCAGGGTTCCAGTTGCGTCCACAAACACCATATTGCTTGGCGCTCCAAAATTCGGATGGTTTGGAAAGTTGAAAAACTCTGTCCGAAACTCGAGATTCTTTCCTTCTCCAACCCGGTTGTTCTTGATCAAAGAAAGATTCAGACTCAGTTGTCCCGGCCGGATCAATGTATTTCGTCCCACCGTGCCAAAGTAACCGAGAGGTTGAACGGCAAAATTCGAGGGGTCAAAATAGCGGTCAGGAGTCCAGTGGGCAAGCACCGGGTTATTGTTTCCGCCCGGTCGAAGGTCCGGTCTCTCGTTGCAGCTTTGCGCCACACAGCCGGATTGGCGCGGAGTCATCTGGATATTGACCGGCAGCCCGGTGCGGACGTTGTTGGTTCCGTTGACCGACCAACCGCCGAATATGTACTTGAGCGGTCCGCTCGAATCATTCCCCCAATGGCGCCCAGGACCAAATGGCAACTCGTAGCTGTAGCCAAGAATGAAGTTGTGCTTCACATGGAGGGAAGAGAGCCCCCTTTCCGATGCGAGATCATATCCGTTGTACACGGCGAAGCTGGCTGCTCCCTGGACTTGCTCCGCGCCTTTGATCCCGGCACCTCCTCCGTTATCGATGTTGCGCGCCCAGGTATAAGAGGCATTGAATGCCAGACCAGCGCGTGATCGTCTCTCGACAACTAATTGGAGCGCGTTGTAAATCTGATCGGCGATGGGAGCGACGTAGCGATACGAAGTGTAGTTCGGATTCGGTACCTGCGCATCTGGCGGTGTGAACTGACGGCCGTCTCGAATGACGGTTGGTCTCTGGTTGGGATTGTAAATCGCAAACAAGTTGACGCCTCGAGTCCCTACATAATTCGCTTTGACCACCAAGGTTTGTCCGATCTGCCTTTCCAGCGACAGCGTCCATTGCAGCGTGTAAGGAATTTTAGCCGTTAACGGCATCATCAAAGGTTCTCCTGCAGAGCCGACCAAGTTGGGGTCAGCGAAAGCAAACGGGAACTTCAACTGGGGCCGATTCACCGTATATCGCTTCGAATACGGAGGAGCCTCGAGTGCCAATTGCCAGATGTAAGCCAGGGGCATTTCCTTGAAAACTCCAAAACCGCTGCGCAAGACCGTCTTTTGATCAGCACGCGGAGTCCAGGCGAAGCCCACCCGTGGAGAAAAGTCTTTAAGGCCATCTCTAATTCCAAAGAATGGATCTTTGTTCGTCAGGAGGACGAAGTCTTTATCCCGGTAGATGTTCCTCAACACCGCCAACTTTCCATTCACTTCCCTTGGCGACCGGATCCCTTCCCAGCGCAGACCGAGGTTGAGCGTCAGATTCGAACGGGCCTTGAAGTCATCCTGGATGTATACGGCGCCATAGCTCTGCCTCCAGCCGCGGTACACGTCCGCTTTCTGCGTGCCCGGGGTCGTAAAACCGAGAAGCTGGGTTGTATTGCGTGGATTGTTAGTTAGAAAGTTATCGATCGTGTCCCACGTAAATGTTCCACCATAAACCCACGGTTCGTTGAGGTGATTCATCTGATACCGCTTGAAGTTTCCGCCAATCGCGATCGAGTGTTTTCCTTTGTTGATCATTACCGAGTCATCGTAGTCGAACGTGTTGTCTACGAAGACTGCCGGTCCGCTGAGATTGGGACCGATGCTGGTGCCATTCTGGCTGCCACCGTAAAAGTTGATGCCCGGGATGGAGTAGAGTCCCATGGGGACGCCTCTGGCCGGCGAAAGCCGCGGGTCCAGACCGGGCGCATTCGGGAACTGATCTCCACCTTGCGTGTAGTTATAAAAGAGGTGATCGTTGCGCCGGCTGAAGCCGACTCGAAACGTATTCAGCATGGACGGACTAAAAACGTGTGTTTCCGAAACCGTCGCCAGGACGTAGCCTCCGATTTGGAAACCCGTAAACGTCTCTGGAGTCAATAAAAGGTACTGATCGGTGCGGCTGCTCTGATCTTTGGTGAAGCGGCCAAACACGCTGTCCTTTTCCGAGAGTTGTTGGTCCATCCGGACGATGCCGTAATTCTCATCGGCCTGCGAGCGGGGAACGCCGCTGATGTCGGCGACCCCCGCATTTCGATACGCGCCGTTGGGTAAAGGCAACAGATTCATGATTGCTACCATGTCCGTATTCACCGGCAGAGTTTTAGTGACAATAGCCTCTTCCCTGGAGCATGAGATTTTTCCGGCGGGACAACCCGTGATCCGGCCTTGCCGGGTTTCGGGTGTGAGCATTGTGCCGAGGAAACTGGTTCCGAAGTTCTGTTGGACTCCTTCATAATTCAGAAAGAAAAACGTGCGATCCTTACGAATGGGCCCCCCTAAAGCGGCTCCGAACTGGTTGCGTTTCAACGGCGCTTTGGGAAGCCGCCGATCCAGGAAATAATCGCGAGCATCGAGCTTCTCATTGCGCAGAAATTCGAAAACACTTCCGTGAATATTGTTGCTGCCCGACTGCGTTACGGCATTGACAACACCGCCCGATGCGCGGCCATACTGCGCTCCGTAGTTGTTTTGCAAGAGCACGAATTCCCGGATAGCCTCGACGCCTAGCTGCTGTCCCAAAACACTGGTGGCCGGCATGCCTTCCGATGGCGTGGAAATTTCCATGCCGTCCAGAAGGAATGTGGACTGTTGAGGCTTTGTACCTCCGATGGAACGTCGAGCCGCGCCTCCGCCACCGGTGTAAACCGCCTGAGTGCCTGCTGCCGCGATTTCCAAATCCGAGGTGACACCGGGCTGGATGCTCGTCAGATCCGCGAAGCTGCGGCCGTTCAGTGGCAGCTCGCGCATGGCTCGCTCATCGACGAGTGCGGCGACTGTGGCATTCGCCGTCTGCACCAGCGGGGCTTCGCCGGTTACGGTGATTTTGTCGGTGATCGTGCCGACCTGAAGCGTGAAGTCGACGACAGCCTCTCGCCCAACGGTCAACGTAATGCCGCTGCGCACGACGGTTTCGAACCCTGACGCCTCGGCGCTTATTTCATAGCTGCCCAGCGCGAGCTCGGGAGCGCGGTAGCGTCCGCCCTCGTCGGTTCGGACAGTTCGCGTGATCCCCTTCTCCACGCTTTTTAAAGTCACATTGACTCCGGGCACGACGGCGCCAGTGGAATCCGTGACCGTTCCCGAAATGGTGCCCGTCGTGATCTGAGCGAAAGCAAGCGCAGTGAACACACTGATACAAAGCTTTAGTGTTTGCATGAGCAGACTCCATTACAGAAAACCAGACACAAAAATGCACAAAACACGCCACATCTCCTTTGTGAGCTTTGTGTCTTTTTGTGGCTAAATTCCTTTTCGCTAAAACGCGAGCCTCAAAGCAAATTGAATCTGCCGTGAGGTCGTCGCAGTATCGATAATCCGGCCTGCAGAGCCGTTCCTCGCGCCGGTGGATCCCGAAAAGATCGGCGTGATCATGTTGCCGAAATTCGGATGATTGAACACATTGAACGCTTCCGCGCGGAACTGCAGGTTCGTGCGCTCCGTGAGGTTGAACTGCTTTTTCATCGCGAAGTCGAAATCGGCCAACCCCGGGCCGATGACCGCATTCTTCGACAGATTTCCGAAAGTTCCCGCCGGCGGCAGGATGAACACGCACGGATCGAACCACAGTGACGGCGTACCGAGTTTCGTCCCCGGCGCCACACTGCCACAGCCGGCGGTGGTTCCGCTGGTGTGGACGGTCGCGCCCGGAGCCAGACTGGGCCGGTCTGCTGCTGCTGTACCTTGACTGAAGCCGCTGCGGCTGCGTCCCAGACTATCGGTACCAACGTATCCAGCCGCGATGTTGAAGGGAACACCTGCCCGTAAGGTCATGATGAGGTTGGTTTGCCAGCCCGATGCGACGGCCTTCACAAGTCCACGCGTATTTTTTGCAAATGGCACGTCATAGGTGACGTTGCTGCTGAATTGGTGGCGCGGGTCGATCGGCGACAGTCCTTTTTCGGCGCGCATGTAGAACGGATTCTGAGGGCCGCCCGCATTCAGCGAGACAACGCCGGACGCGAAGGACGTGGCAGCAGTGTCGAGATTGCGCGACCAGGTATAAGAACCCTGATATTGCAATCCGTTCGTGAAACGCCGCGTCAGATTCGTCTGGAACGAATGGTAGTAGGAATTGCCGTCCCACCGGTGGGCGTTGATCGTCGTAAATCTGGGATTGATTCGTGGTATGCCTGGGCCGGCGGGGAAGAAGTAACTGGCATTATCCGTGCAGTTGTTGGGCCAACACGTTGGAGTAAACATATTGATGCCGGGGTTGTACTGCAAATGCACGCCGCGAGCTCCCACGTACGCCACACTGAGCGTGGTTCCCGAGATAATTTCACGTTGGACGTCAAGACTCCACTGATATCGCGTCGGCGACGACGGATTCGGTTGATAATTCAGACCCGTCGCCGCGCTGGGCGGCACAGTGCTTGGATCGGCTTTCAGGAAGCCCGCCGGCAGCCCCTGCAGCGTAAATGATCTTGTGATATGGGGCATCGCCGCATAGGTGTAGCGCAAGACCGACGGAACAAGTTGCTCCTGAAACGCACCGGCGCCGGCTCGCACGGACGTTTTCCCATTTCCGAAGGGATCCCACGCCAGACCAACGCGCGGAGCAAAATTGTCCTTGTGCGGCACAAAGAGCGGCTCACCGAGTGTTGGGCCGGCATCGAAGACAGTCTTCATGCTCGCTGCCCGGCCATATCGTTCATCGGGAGCCGTAACGAATTCATGCCGTAGCCCGATCGTGAGGGATAACCTGGAAGTGAGCTTAAAGTCATCCTGCACAAACCAACCGAACAAGAACTGATGGTAGCTGAGTTGCGAATCGTTGATTTGCGCCAGAATTTGCGAGGGCATGGCTTGCATGAAGGTTTGCACGCTCGAGAAATTGATCGTTCCCATGTAGTTCCGGTTGTTCTTGGGATTGGCAAGGTAGTTCTTGAAAATGCCGCCAAACTTGAAGGAATGCGCCCCCCTCAAGTAGCTGACGTTATCGGCAAGTTCAACGACCGTGTTCGTGAACCGCCGCGGTGTTTCGATGAAGACGCCATCGGAGGTCGGAATGGACGGGCTCGTAATGTCCCAGATGCTGGCCAGGTTCCGGCCCTGCAGTACCGCCAATTGCGCTACGGGAACATCCTGGAGATACACCGCGCCGAAATTGCCGTAGGTCCGGTTGAGGCCCGCGCGCGTTTCATTGATCCAGCTCGAGGATATGACCCTTGTCAACGCCAACTGGAAAAACTGGTTGCGTCCGTGCTTGGTCGTGCCGTAGATGCCGAGTTGGCCGGGCCGCACCACATCCGCCTGATCGAAAACATAACGCCCATAAAGCGAGTTTTTGTCGCTGAGCTGGGCATCGATACGGCCCAGGACGTAATCTTCGGTCGAGGGTTGGATGGGATTATTGATGAACTGTCCGGTGCCGTCGCGGTTATCGGGTCCGTTCGGCAGAGGGTAAAGATTCATCATCACCTGGACGCCCGGATTCACTCCAATGAACTGCTCAACTCCGTTGATTGGCAGATATCCCTGATGGGCGCGCGCATTCGGCACCGGCGTGTTGTAGGTAAGCCCGAGCCGCTCGCGCAGTCCTTCATAGGTGCCGAGGAAGAACAATTTATCTTTTTTGATCGGTCCACCGATAACACCGCCGAACTGATTCCTCTTGAAAGCCGGAATTTTCTGGCTAGCCGGATCGAAATAGTTCTTGGCATCGAGCGCGCTGTTGCGCAGGAATTCAAAGCCGGAGCCATGGAGTGCGTTGGTTCCCGAATTGGTGACCACGTTCATCACACCGCCCGTGACCAACCCATATTCGGTGCTGTAGTTGTTGGTCGTGATGGTGAATTCGCGAATCGCATCGATTCCGAGATTCGTCATCGCCACACTGCCCGGGGTCTGCCCTGAGTAGTCCGACACATCCTGTCCATCCATCAGGAAGGAATTCTGTGTGGGCTGAGCCCCGCCGATGCTCATTTTCAAACCATGGCCACCGGAGACGTCATTTCGCGAAAGGTGTTCGGGGATGGCGTACACTCCGGGCTGGAGCGTAGCCAACTGCGTGTAGTTTCGGCCATTGAGCGGTAGATCACGGATTTTCTTATCATCAACCAGATATGAAAGGTTGGCGTTCGTCGTGGAGACCAACGCTGCTTCCGCGTTGACAGTGACCTCTTGCGAAACCGATCCGACCTGCAGCGCGAAGTCGACAACCGCCTCGCGTCCGATCGTCAGAGTCACACCGCGTCGCACGGCCGTTTGGAATCCCGGCAACTCTGCCGAAATCTCGTAACCACCCAACGGCAACTGCGGCGCGTTGTAGCGGCCGAGTTCATCCGCGATCACCGTGCGCGAAGCGCCGGTATCGGTATTCGTCAATTTGATGCTCACGCCCGGCAGAACGGCGCCCGCGGAATCTTTGACAGTGCCGGTGATGGTGCCGGTTGTAACCTGCGCTATCGCGATGCCGCCGAAAAGCAACAGACAGAAAAAAAGTTTGAATCCGAGATGTCTTCGAATCATGCAATTCCTCCCCAATATTACTGACCCCAAACGGACCCTTTCCTCCCTGCACCCCGCAGCTGGGAAGACCGAAACAAAACCAAACGGATTTGCCGCGGATGTTACAACAATACAGAGCCGTATCGACAGGGTTTATTTGTAACTCTAGGGGCGGTTCGCGAAGCGCAAGCGCGATAGCGCGCAGCCTTAATATATGACCGCCCACAGTGCCGAAACCGAGATATCGCGGGCGGTCACAGAAAGCCCCTACAGTCTCGCAGCGGTATTATCTACCGCGCTGCAGGAGCCGCGGGCCGGGCCGCGCGAGGCGGGACGGGATACACGCCCAGGCCGTGGTAGGAATTGGAATAGATGATTCCCTGGTATCGAATCCCGGTGCCGTCCTTGTCGACCCAGCCCAACGATTGTTGGAACAAGCCCGGTTCGGGATAACCCTTCGGCACAGTGCCTTCAAGAATGTAAAGCCGGTGTTCGTGCATGGCCACGAAAGCGAACGTGCGCGACTGATCGGCGTTGTTGGTGACTTGTATGGAATGCCCTTCCACCATGTCCTGCCATTCCCAGGAGAGACCAGTTACCTTCACGTCGCGTTGAAGAAGCTTCAGCGTTGCATACACGATTGCGCCGCGTTCATCCTGTTTCCAATATGCGGGACCAATGACCGGACCGGCGTTCGGACGGCATTGCGCGTTGCCCGGTGGACACGTCTTGGAACGTTCGATAGCCTGTTGTTCGAGTCCGCTGTAATCGACGACTGTCAAGGAGTAGCGTTCGCGGCCCTTCTCCGCGCTGTACACGCGCGCAGGAAGGGTGTAGTTCATTTGCGATGTCCAGGTGGTTTCGGTTACCTTAGGCTGCCCCGGAAAATTCAGCTTGAATCCGTTTTGCGTGTCGACGTATTCGGTCCATTCTTGAGCAACTGCGGTGCCAGATACACAAAGCAGCAAAATGCAAAGGAATGTTGCCGGTCGCATAACGTTTCCTTCTCCTGCGGGTTGTTATTTTGCGGCGGTAATCGAGTCGACGCGGATGGTCTTAGTCTTCGCATCCAGCGTTCCCGTCACCGTTACTTTTTTTCCGGCAAAGTTTTCCGGTGTCTGCTGGTCGCTCAGTGTGTAGGCTTCCTTGCCGTCATAGAGAATAAACATCGCGCCGTGCGCGCTGATGCAGGCAAGGGTGCACTCGGCGTCGTTCGATCCCATCCGCATTCGGGAATGATCGCCGGTGGGGCACATGCTGTCGGTAATCGTGCCGGTGAATGTCTGCTTACCCTGTGCTGCGGCCAGTGTGGCTGTGATCAAAAAGCTGAAGATCAGAGATTTCATCATCGGTTTTGCATGTGTGGAAAGGAAAGCGCTACCGAACGCATTGGAAATTGCAGATTGGAAGCTTCTCGATTTGAGATTCAGAAACTTCCAATCATGCAATCTTGAATAGAGTTCGTCCTGCGCTCTAGCTGCCCGGCACCATGATGTGGGCAACTGACGAGCCCGCATTCATGATCCAGGCGCCATTCTGCGTGGGTTTGTCGGGAAGGCCCAATGACTCCGTCGTGGCATTCGGCACGGCAATCGTCGTGTGAAAACGAGCTTGCGATTGATCGGGGCCGCTGTAGTGAATCCACACGGATCCGAACTCGGGCTTGATCCACTTTCCTTCCTTCTCCAGGGCGGTGAAGGCCGCCTCGTACGCCTTTTTATCTTGAACCTGCGCCTCGAGCTTCAGGTTCTGAGCAACGCGCTCCAGGTTGGCAATGCTGGTGCACTCCACCGCGAATGGCTGCTGTCCTGGCTGCCCTGTCCGGTCATAACAGACCAGACGATTGGTGCCCTTCTTCAGCGTCTCATACGTGAAGTCGGGTTTCCACTTGATGACCGTGGCTCCTTCCTTTAGCTGCCGCGGGGCGGCAAGCAGGGCCTTGTCGATTTCCGCTGACGATTGCGCGAACGCGGCGGCCGAAATCGCCAGTATGCTGAGAGCGACCACTATCACACGTTTCATGATATAAACCTCCAATTCATTCGCCTGCGAATCAAACAGTAGTCCCGGCGACGGGTGTCAGTATATATCCGCCAGGACCGATTTTGTGAAACTTTGAATGTACAAGTGCTGGAGGTAGATGATGAGTACGAATTCTTTGACCTCACTACTGCCAACTGAGATAAGCGTGTTGCGCTACAAACCTTTGCTTATATTCCATATCGAGGTCAAACCGCCCAGCGTGATCGGTGCAACGCCCGGCTATGACAGGCGCATTGGCGAAATCGCCGGCGGCCGTTTCGAAGGCGAGCGGTTGCGGGGCAAGATCCTAACCGGAGGCAGCGACTGGCAATCGTTGCGCAGTGACGGCGCGATCACCATCAATGTGCGGCTGGTAATGCAGACCGATGACGGCGCCTTGATCGGCATGACTTATCTCGGTATGCGCCACGGCCCGAAAGAGGTCATGGACCGGCTCGCGCGCGGTGAAAACGTCAGTCCGTCCGAATACTACATGCGCGTGACGCCGTACTTTGAGACAGCGTCCGAGAAATACGGTTGGCTCAACCGCATCGTCTCCGTGGGATATGGGCACCGCATGTCCGGAGGAGCCATCTACCAGGTTTTCGAGATCCTCTGAGCGTGAGGCTGCTTTGGAGATCGGACTGAGCCCACTGCAGGGACAGGCAACTTTTGACGAGACGCTGCGAGAATGCGAGCAAGCCGAGGCTGCCGGATTCAACTCGATCTGGCTGGGCGAGCACCACAACCATCCGCTCCTCTACCCCGCGCCGCTGATTGGACTGGCGGCCGTCGCCAGCCGCACACGCAAAATCCGGTTAGGGACGGGGGTGCTTCTGCTTCCGCTCTATCATCCACTCATGGTCGCCGAGGAAGCAGCGATGGTCGACGTGATTTCCGGCGGCCGGCTGATTTTAGGTATTGGGGCGGGCTATGCCCCGGAAGAGTTCTCAGCCTTCGGTTATTCCATAAAGGAGCGCGGCAGCAGATTGGAGGAAAGTGCTTTGCTTCTTCAGCGGCTCTGGACTGAAGAGAATGTCACGCATCATGGAAGGCATTTTCACCTCGACAACGTCACGGTCGCGCCCCGCCCCCTGCAGCATCCGAGACCGCCGATGTGGTTTGGCGCCTGGGCCGAGACCGCCATTCACCGCGCGGCGCGGCTTGGAGACGCTTGGCTTGTCGGGCCTTCCGCAAGTCTCGATGAGATTGCACCGTGTCTGCGTGTGTATCGGGAAGCCTCGAAAGCGGCGGGAAAACCCGAAAGCCATGTCGCCGTTTTGCGTTACGTCTTTGTCGCCGGCACTAGCCGAGAGGCCATCAGCGCAGCAGGGGATTCGTTTGTCGGGGCATTTGAGAGGATGTATTTCCAATGGCCCCATCCTATCGTCAAACGCCCTCCAGGCCGGCTCACGATTGAACGACTGGCTGAAAACCGGATTGTCTTGGGCGACCCCAAAGCCTGCGTTGAGGAAATCATCCGGTTTCAAAGAGAGTTGGGTGCGAACCATTTCATCTGCCGGTTCTCGGTTCCCGGAATTCCCCGCGATCTTTGCGCCCAGTCGCTCAGCCTCTTTACGCGCGAAGTAATGCCGGCGCTGCTCTCTTGATGTGGTTTTTCCATGCTGAATGTACACTCTGTGTATGCGGCGCAAACTTCGCATCGGCATCGTTGCCGACTACGATCCAAAGAACAAATATCATTTGGCGACCGAGCAATCCGTTGCGCATGCGGCTGAAGCTCTGGGATTGGCTGCCGAATCTCTCTGGCTGGATACCAATGCGCTGGATAATGCATCCGCGGAAACTCGGCTGGGGACATGCAACGCGATCTGGTGCGGAACGAGCAGCCCTTATGGCAGCATGGAAGGCGCTTTGACCGCCATCCGTTTTGCACGAGAAAGAGGGTGGCCCTTCATTGGGACCTGAGGCGGATTCCAACATGCTCTGGTAGAGTATGCACGCAATGTTTTAGGACTCACGGATGCGGATCACGAAGAATCTTCGCCAAATGCATCACTGAACTTAATCCGTCGACTCACCTGCTCGCTCGTCGGGCAAACCGGACACGTAAAGATCGTTCCCGGCAGTCAGGCGCATCGGATCTATGGAACGACCGAGGCAATGGAAATCTTCGCGTGCAATTACGGTCTGAACGAAGCTTTCGGAGATCAAATCCGCAGCAACGCGTTGCGGGTTTCCGGTTATGGCGAGGACGGAACAGTACGGATGGTTGAACTTCCGGGACATCCATTCTTCATTTCTACTCTATTCGTGCCGCAGATGGCCTCAGAAAGCGGAAAGCCACACCCCCTCATCGTTGCTTATCTCGAAGCTGCTTGTCGCTTCGCACATTAGTTCCCCGAAATAGACCGCCCCTACGGCTTTTCGGATCTGCGAGCCTGTGATAAAGTTCGTCCACAAAACATTGGGAAATTCGATTTTGACCGCTAAAAGCGGCGGCGCTTTATTGAAAGGCGCACGCGCCTAAAGGGGGAGAGATGCTGCAAATAAGGGGAGCTGCAATTTGTGGGAGTGTCTTTGCTGTGGTCCTGTTGTGCGGGACCCTGGCGTATGGTCAAAACACGGCGGGGACTATTTTGGGGGCGGTGTCGGATGAAAGCGGAGCGCGCCTCCCTGGTGTGACGGTAACGATCACGCATCTGGATACCGGCATTGTTCGCTCCGTGACGACGGACGAAGGGGGCCGGTACCGAGCGCCAGGCTTGGGTTTGGGCAACTACGACGTGAAGGCGGAACTGACCGGATTCCGCACCGCCGTGCGGATGGGCATTCAGCTCACTGTGTCCGCCGAAGTGGTTGTGAACCTCACACTAAGCGTCGGCGTCGTCAGCGAGCAAGTGAACGTCACTGGCGAGGCGCCGTTGGTGGAAATCACCAGCGCGACGCTGTCCGGGCTGGTCGATGATAAAAAGATCCGGGATCTCCCGCTTAATGGGCGAAGCTTCGAACAACTGGCCTTCCTGCAGCCGGGGGTGACGCCCTATTTCCGCGGCCGTCGCGAGACCGATCAAGGCGAAGGCGTCAAGATGAGCGTTAGTGGGAGCCGCGTGGACTCCAACAGCTTTCTCCTGGATGGGACCAATATCAACGATCAGTCGAACAATACGCCCGGGAGCGCCTCGGGCAACCTGCTCGGCGTCGAAATGTTGCGGGAGTTTCGCGTGCTGACTGGCGCATACAGCGCTGAGTATGGGCGGTACTCCGGCGGAATCATTACAGCTGTCAGCAAATCGGGCGGCAATGAATTGCATGGCAACGTTTATGAATTCCACCGCAATGACAATCTGGATGCGAGAAACTTTTTTGACATAAAGAGCAAACCGGACGGTCCGCGTTTGCCCGAGTTCAAGCGTAATCAGTTCGGGGCCACTCTAGGGGGACCAATTGTCCGTGACCGGACTTTCTTCTTCGGCGGCTACGAAGGGTTCCGTCAACGAAAGGGGGAATCCAGGCTTGCCTTCGTCCCGAACGCCGATGCTCATCGAGGGATTCTGCCTTGCCCGCGGCGGGAACCTGACCCAAACCGACCACCGGCAGTCTTCACGGGTTTCCAGGCTCCTTGCAACGATGCAAGTACATCGAAATACACTGTCCCCATTAATCCATCCGTCAGGCCGTTCCTGGACCTCTTTCCCTTGCCTAACGGTGATGATTTTGGAGATGGCACAGCCAAGCTTTTTAGCAATCCCAGGCGGCCCGTCGACGAGGACTACACGACGGGTCGAGTGGACCACAACTTTTCCAATGCCGATTCCTTCTTTGTGCGATACACCTTCTCCCGGGCCATCCAGTCCAGTCCGACTCAGTATCCGACCCTCACCGTGGACAGCCTCACGAGATCCCAGTACGTCACCCTCTCGGAAACGCGGATTTTCTCACCCCGGGTTCTGAACACCGTCCGCCTTGGCTTTAACCGGTCCTATAGCAACCAATTCGGCCGGACCCTGTTTGACGTAAAGCCTGATCTTCTCTTTGTTCCGGAGTCACAACTGGGTCTGATTACTTTTCGCTCGATCGGGATTACCGAGTATGGCGCGGGACAAGGATTTCCGCGACGCTTCGGACATAACGTCTGGCAGGCGACCGACGACCTGACGGTCTCGAGAGGAAGCCATTCGCTCAAGATGGGGATGCTCTATGAGCGAACCCAGAGCAACGCGACCTTGTCCCGTGTTTACGGCGGGCAGTATTTCTTCCGTACGCTGGCCGATTTTTTAACTGCACAGGCTGCAGAGTTCAATGGAGACACTCTCACGAGCGATAACGTCCGGGGCTGGCGCCAGAACTTGCTCGGATTTTATTTCCAGGACGACTTTCAGGCTCGCTCCAATCTGACCTTGAACCTGGGGCTTCGCTACGAGTTCACGACTGTCCCAACCGAGGCCAATGGCAAGCTCGCCAACATCCGGAATCCGTTGACGGACAAGGCACCGACGCTTGGAGAACCGTGGTACCAAGGCTCCTATAAGGATTTTGGGCCGCGCATCGGCTTTTCCTGGGATCCGTGGTCCAACGGCAAGACCGCGATCCGGGGAGGATTCGGAATGTACTTCGATCATTTGGTGGCGCAACCCCTCAACCGCGCCATGAGCCGTATCCCTCCCTACAGCGTAACCTCCCGGGTTCTTGGGGCGGCAGCTACGTTTCCCCGAGTGGATCTGGGCCTGCTGACGGCTCCGCCTCTGACTCAAATCGTCAGTTACGGGCTGCAGTACGAAATGAAAGACCCCACCAAGATCGGATACAACCTCAGCATCCAGAGGCAGATCGCGACGCAAACCGCAATCACTGTGGCTTATGCGGGAGCCCATTCCTATCACCAGTTGAACGGCAACAACGGGAATAATGCTCTGCCCTCAGGAATCCTGAACGGTCGCAAATATTTTGCTCCCGGCGCGCCCCGCCGAAACCCCAACCTGGGCCAGATCCAGTTCTGGGTCACGCCCGAGGGTGCCTCACAGTATCACTCCTTGCAAGTCGGCCTCAACCGGCGCTTCGGGGCCGGTTTACAGGTGCAAGCTTCGTACACGTACGCCAAGAACACTAGCAACGCGGACGGCGTATTCGGCAGGTATCTCGATATCAGCGGAACCGTGCCGCAAGACCCGGACGATTGGAAGGCGGACTGGGGCCTGTCCGGTATTGACATCCGCAACTACTTCTCCCTGAACTACACCTACGATCTCCCACTCGCGCGGAATATCACAGGAGCCGCGGGAAAGGTGCTTGCCGGGTGGCAGATCAACGGGATTCTCAGTCTGGCCTCGGGCACGCCGGTGACCATCTACACTGGGGATAGTCGCTCGCACAACGGAGCCAGCGGAACGCAAATAACGGATCGTCCGGATCTGCTCCCTGGATTTAGCAACAACCCGGTGAAAGGCGTTTCCAAAGGCTGCCCAGGTGTCGCCCCCGGCACCAAGTTGGGAACTCCCGACATGTACTTCGATCCTTGCGCATTTGCTCTGCCGCCAGACGGAACTTACGGCAACTTGGGGCGCAACACGGTCATCGGTCCCGGCTACGCGAACTTCGATTTTGCGCTTGTCAAAAACTTCCCATTCCTGGAAAACAAGAGCGTCCAGTTTCGTGCCGAGGCGTTCAACCTGTTCAACCACGCGAACTTTAGCCGGCCCGGAGCTCTGCTGGAGAATGTCAAGCTCTTTACCCTTCCGTCCGGTGATCGGATCGCTTCTAACGCCGCAATTCGAAGCACCCTCAACGAACCGCGGCAGATCCAGTTCGGACTGAAGTTCACCTTCTGATTTTTCTCCATCGAGGAGAGCTTTTCCCCAGAGGAGAAGCTCTCCTGCGCTAAATGACAATTGAACATTGAACAGGCAACACTAAATTTGTCATTGTTCACTGTTCAATGTTCAATTGTCGTTTCAGAGACAGAAGGGTTCTCCCAGGAGGGATCAGCGATGTTGTTAAAAGGACGATGGCCGCGAGCGATTTTCTACGACTCTAAAACAACGCTTTTCGATTGGTCCTGGACCTGGAAGCAGGCGGCCGCGCGACTTGTCGAGAAATACCAAACGCGAATGACCGCACAGGA
>Ga0209376_1002907_pt1 | contig 15953 bp, 10 predicted proteins | sample GraSoiAngelo_134_FD_185891 | JGI IMG/M metagenome (GOLD analysis project Ga0209376, IMG submission 185891) | Grasslands soil microbial communities from the Angelo Coastal Reserve, California, USA - 14_0929_05_30cm (SPAdes) (version 2) | ecosystem: Environmental > Terrestrial > Soil > Grasslands ... | reverse complement strand
GTGTCGCCCAGCGCGCCGAACACCGGCGCCGTCGCCATGTAGACGACGATGAAGCCGCTCCCCAGCAGTCCGTATTGCAGATCGCTGATGTGCAGCGCCGAATGGCGCAGCGACTCGGAGATCGCGGCGATGATGTAGCGGTCGACATAGTTGAAGAGATTGATCAGCGACAGGATGATGAGCCCGCGGCGCGCGACGTTCACAGCGCCTCGCGGGTGCGGCGGTATCCGGCCTCGCGGTAGCGCTCGAGCTGATGCACCGCGAACGTCGCCTCCCGCTCGGCGACCGCCCGCACGACGACGAGCCGCGGCGCCGTCCGCGGCCACGCCGCGATCGCCCGCTCCGTCTGCGCCGCCATCGTGATGCGCTCGGATTCGCCGTGGACGCGGACCAACCCCGGCAAGGACGCGCGGCGCTCGGGCGGCGCTGCTTCGTCAAACCCGGGTCCCACATCCACCGCGACGACGAGGTCGCACGCGATGCGCTGCGCCGGCTCGAGCGGCAGCACCGCCCGCAGCCCCCCGTCCCCGAAGCGGCCGCCGTCGATCAGCCCCGGCGGGAAATACACCGGCAGCGCACAGGTCGCGTACAGCGCGTCGCCGAGGGACGCGTCGTTGCGGCCGCCGGCGCCGAACAGCGTCAGCTCGCCGGTATCGAGATTGGTGGCGGTGACGGTGAGGGGAATCCGCAGCTCGTCGAACCGCGTCGCCGGCACGAGGCGCGCGATGACGCGCTTCAGCCCATCGGGTTTCAGGACATGCGTGGCGAAGATGCCTTTGACGATCGCCCAGGGATCGATCGCGGCGACGTCGTTGCGGGAGAGGCCACCGAGCCCGGCCGCGAGGTCGTCGGGCGTTCGGCCCGCGGCCAGCGCCGCGCCCACCACGGCGCCGAACGACGTCCCGACGATCGCCACCACCTCGTGGCCAGCTTCGATGATCGCCCGCCAAGCGCCCACGCAGGCGAATGCTTTCGCCCCACCCCCACTGAGCACAGCCGCAACCCGAGCCACCCTACCACCAAATGCGGAATGCGGAATTCGGAATGCGGAATGCCCGGGTGTGGTCGTTCGCCACGACGCTCACCTCGAAATTCCGCATTCCGCATTCCCCATTCCGCATTCAGTTATTCACCGCGCCCCTGATCAAAGCGCCGGTCCATGACCCTACCCGCTCGCCGTTGGGCGGCGCGGTCGTAGCGGCGCTTCTCGTCGGGCGTCTCGGGAAGGATCGGCGGCACCTCGGTGGGCACGCGGTTGTCGTCGAGCGCGACGTAGGTGAGATAACACGAGTTGGTGTGACGCTTCTCGCCGGTGAGCGGGTTCTCGGAGAGCACCTTGACCCCCACCTCCATCGACGTCTTGCCGGCGAAGTTGACCCGCGCGTAGGCCGTCAAGAGCTCGCCCACGTGGATCGGCTCGCGGAAATCGACCTTGTCGACGGACACGGTGACGCACTGGCGGTGGGAGTGGCGGATCGCGGCGACGGCGGCGACGCGGTCGACGAGCGCCAGCACCACGCCGCCGAACACGTTGCCCATGATGTTGGCGTGCTGCGGCATCATCAACTCCGACATCACCGTCTCGGAGTCGCGCGGATGGCGTCCCTTCATCAGTAGTCCACCGGCCGCAGGTAGAACTCGCCGATCGCCGTCCCCGACACCATCGCGACGGTCGGAAGACGGCGTTTCCAGTGCGTCGAGTCGAGGCGGCGGTGCACCGCGGCGACGAGCGCGGCATCGAAGCCGCGCGCTACCACGTCCTCCGGCTTGTAGCCGCGGATCAGGTAATACAGGATGGGATCGGCCTGCGTGTACGTGAAGCCGTAGTCCCGCTCCGTCTCCTGCCCCGGCACGAGGTCGGGCGTCGGTGGCTTGGCGAGGATCTGCTCGGGGACGCCCACGTGCCGCGCCAGCGCGTACACCTGCGTCTTGAACAGGTCGCCGAGTGGGTTCACCGGTGGGGTGTCGTCGGCGTGCCAGGTGAAGTAGCCGAGCAGCCGCTCCGACTTGTTGCTGGTGCCGATGGGCAGCGCCTGTTCTTTGGCGGACAGATCGAACAGCACGATCATGCGCTCGCGCGCCATCACGTTGCCCTTGCGCGTGGGGTCGGCGTCGCCGATTTGGGCGAGATAGCCGTCCACCGCCGCGCTGATGTCCACGGTGAGCGAGCGGATCCCCAACTTGTCGATCACCAGCTGGGCGTGGGCCAGCGACTCGGGGCTCGACGTGCGGTACGGCATCCGCACCGCGATCACGTTGTCCTCCCCCAGCGCCTCCGCGGCGAGGAACGCGGTGAGCGAGGAGTCCACCCCGCCCGACACTCCCACGATGCCGCGCGTGAACCCGCGACGCCGCACCACTTCGTCCTTCAAGAAGGCGACCAGCCACTTGTGCACGAGGTCGCCGTCGATGGCGAGGGGGTCGCCGTTGCGCGCACCACCACCCACCACCCGCACCGGGGATGCGGGATGGGGGATGAGGGATGCGTGGGTCCCGTTGGCAGCTGGGTCGAATTTCACCTTGCGCGTCTTCCCCTTCCCCAGGGAAGGGAGGAGACCGGGAAGGGCTTTTTGGAGATCCGACAGCAACGGCGCATCGACCCGCGCATGCGTGATCTGCTCCAGGTCGATGTCCGCCGTGATGAGGCCCTCCTCGAACAACGGCCCACGGACCACGAGACAGCCGTTCGGGTCCAGCACCGCCGACGCGCCGGGGAACCCCTTGCCGCCCTCGAACCCCACGAGATTCGCGAGCACCACGAACACGCCGTGCTCCTCGGCGATGCCGCGCACCACGCGCTCCCAGCGCACCATGCTCGCGGGGAGCCGGGTGCCGTCTTCGTCCACCGCCGTGCCGCGCGCCGGCGACGCGCTGGGCACGAGGATCAGCTGCGCGCCGTCCAGCGCCGCGATGGTGCCGCACAGCGAGTGCCAGGCGTCCTCGCAGATGAGAATCGCCGCCCGGCCCCAGGCCGTGTCGAACGCGCGCACCCCGTCCTGCCCCGAGTCCACGAACCGCTCCTCGTCGAACACGCCGTAGGTCGGCAGGAAGATCTTGCGGTGCACGTGGCGGATGCCGGGTGAGGCGTTGCGGGATGAGGCGTTACCGAGTGAGGCGTACAGACAGGAGTTGAAGATGTGGTTCTGGAACACCTCGTAGAACCCGACCGCCACGTCCACCGGCGGCGCGCCGAGCGGCTCGTAGCGCGTTTGGAGATCGCGAAACAGCGTGCCCGCCGTGGCCGCCACGTCCTTCACGCCGCCTTCGACGAAGTAGCCGGAGGTCGCCGTCTCGGGGAACACGACCAGCGCCGGCGGCACCTCCAGCGCCATCGCCTGCCCCAGCACGCCGGCGATGCGGTCGACGTTCTGGGCGTACTCCCCCTTGGTGGGGCGGAACTGGGAGACGGCGATGCGGAGCATGGGGGAAAGATACTTGGACAGGGGTGGACGGGGACGGACAGAGACGGACGAGGACGGACAGAGGCGGACGGAGGCGGACACACGCCAGGGTAGGTCAACCCCGGAGCCACGCCCCGGGGCCACCCGCCCAATGGTTCAGCGGCTGTCTAGTTGCTGACCATCACGAAGTACGTCGATGCGCCCGCGTTACTCACCCGCAGCGTGAGCACGCCGGTCCAGCGCTGCGACCAGGCGATCGAGCAGTCCCGGGCGTAACTGTTGTCGCTGGAGGCGAGCTGGGAACCGTCGTAGAGGTAGCAATCGAGGTCGGCCGCGTTGTTGCCGGCGGACACCGCGATGCGGTTGGGGGTGTAGCCCCCTTCGAAGTTGATGTGGTACTCGACGACGTCGCCCAGACCGAGCACGCCGTCGGCCCAGACGGGCCCACCGACGGCGCCCCGCGCTCCCGCGCCGATGCTGGCAGCCTGCGTCTTGAGCTGGGTGGCGAGGGCGGCATCGCCCAGGCCCGCGACCGTATTGCCCGCCAACTCGGCGGCGGCGTTCGCGGTGGCCGCATCGTGCTGCTCGACGGCGATGTGCGTCGCCTCCCGGAGCAAACCGGCGGCGGAGAGCGGGCCGAGCTTCGCCTGCTCGTCGCCGCGGGCGGCCGGCGCCGGCGCGGAGCCGACGCGGTCCAGGCCGCGCGCCGGCCGATCCGCGACGATCAGGAGCTGCGCCGCGGCCAGCACCGACCGGGCGTCGTGATGCGCGATGCCCGCCCGGGCGAGCGCCGCGGCGGTCTGCCGCAGGCTCACGGCGGGTACGTTGGGCTCAGGCGCCGCTGCTGCTCCGCCTTGCGCGAGCGCGCCGCCGCTGCCGGCGACCAGTAACGCGACGACAGCTCCGGCCGCGCGCAATGCTCCGATGCTCCCTCTCATTGGATCCTCCTCGGTGACATGAATGGCGCCAGGTCGCCGCTCACGGCGGACGGCGCAGAATGATGAGCTTGTGGTCCAGCGCCCGCCAGCCAGTGACGGGCTGAGGGGCGGCCTGGTTGAAGCCTCTCGCAAGGCCGCAAGCCCTGGGGAGCGCGCCGAGCAGCGACCCGAAATCGAACTGATCGGAGTCGACGACGAGCTTCAATACTTCGACGCCCGCCGGCTCGCTGGGCGTCGCGTTGCGGAGAATGCGCACCCAGGCGTTGAGCCGGATGGGCCCGTTCGCGCCCGACTGGGTGGGGTACACCATCCACGGATCGGCGGAGTAGCCTTCGACCGCGACGCTCAGATACAGCAGCGACGTCTCTGGCGCCAGCACGCGCGCGAAGATGTCATAGCTCTTGCCGATGTACATCGTGTCGACGGCCCCCTCCTGCCGGGCCTCCGGGGGCGTGCCGGAGGGAACGACGCGGAGATCCGTCACGAGGTCGAAGGGCGCCTCCGGATTCTCGATCGCGCCGAGGGATGCGATGCCGAAGGCGCGGGTGAGTGGGCCGCACAGCGCGGCTCTTGAGCGGGCGTAGCCGACGACCGAATCGGCGCCGTGACGCGCCACGGCGATCCACGCCGCGGGATGTTGCGAGTCGACTTCCAGCGGCGGCAAGGCGTAACCGTCGACCAGGACCTCGAGCACGCCGCGGCTAGCGGTGACCACCGCATCCGCGTGCGCCGAATCGGTCAGCTGCGCGAACGACATCGAGTCGAGCAGCGGACGCGCGGCGGCGGCGGAAGCCGCGAGGTAGACGGTGAGATGGTCCCGGGTACGTGCGCCGCGCGGGACGCGGGCCAGCACCGCGCGGGCACCGGCCGGGAACGGGCGGCCGCCCTCCGACACGCTCGCCAGGGCCCGGGTCTCCTCGAGCGAATCGACGGTCACCTGACCGAGCGGCGGGGTGCTGAACGCGGTCTCTCTGGGAGGGAACACGTCGTAGACCGCCGAGCGGCGCACGCCGTTGACCACCCCCACGTCCAGCGCCACCCGGCCGGTCCCCACCGGCGTGACGAGGGCGAACGCCCGGCGCGCCACTTCCCCCCGCATCCGGAACAGCCGGGCGCCGCGGTCGCCCTCGAGCTGCGGCGTCTGGGTCACCCGCTCCGCACGGACGTTCGCCGTGACGTCTCGCATCACCTCGTCGAAGCGGGAGCTGGAGCCGGCCGCGTCCAGCGCCTCGGTGAGGTAGTACGTGAGCACGCCGAACACCTTCTTGTCCTGCCCCAGCGGCAACTCCATCGCCACATCCGTCGCCGACGATGCCGTGATGAGGGTGTAGCCGGGGTTGTCGACGACGTCGACGGCGGCGGCCGCAGCGCGGGACGGGATGTTGCCCAGGGCGCCGCGGGGCCGGGCGACCGGCGCGATCTCCGCGCCCCGGGTCGCGGTGCCGGAGAAGCAGCCGTCGATGATGAGGGTCACGTTCGTGGTGCCGAGCGCCTTGAGCCAGTTCCCGATCTGGTCGTCGATCACGAGCTGGGCGGGATCGTGGATGTCCATCGCGTCCCACGGCACCAGCGCCTCGTCGAGCGTATCACCGGGGGTGACCAGCGCTTCGTCGCCGTTCAGGTCCTTCGTGAAGGAGCCGTGCCCCGAGTAGAAGATGACGACGACGTCGGCGGTGTCCGTCGCCTGCTGCGCCAGCCACTTGAAGCCGTCGGTGATCCCCTGCCGCGAGGCCTGCGCGTTCAGCAGCACGCGGACGCTGCTGTCGCCGTCGAAGCCGTAGCGCCGCAGGCTGGTCTTGATGCGCGGCACGTCGTTCGCTGGGCCGTTCAGGTCGCTCTGTCCCGGCGGGCCGTCCGGCTGGAAGTTCCTGTAGTCGCTGATGCCGATCAGCAGCGCCAGCCGGCGTGGGGGGCGTGGTGGGTGGTGCACCGTAGGCGCGAAGGCCCCGGTGAGGGCGACGACAAGCAGCAGGATGGCGAGACGGGCGTCGCGCATCGGGACCTCCAGCCAGTACTAGGTCGGTTGCGCCAGCGCGCGCAGCCGGTCGAATCGGGCCAGTGCCTTCGCGCTGTACCGGACGGTGCCGGCGAGAAACGCGCGATCACCGTACTTCGCGTCCACCGCCACGGCCTGTCGAAACGCCGCGACGGCTTCCCGCTCCCGGCCCAGCTCGAGTAGCGACATCGCCCGCCCGAAATACAGTCCCGCGTCGGGATGCGCGTTGTTCTGCAGCGCGCGGTCGAACGACTCGAGCGCGCGGCGCGGATCCCCGGCATCGAGCCAGATATTGGCCCGCGTGTCCAGGTACGTGCGCAGGTCTGCGGTGGACAATGTGGCCTCGTGGGCGAGGCTCTGGTCGCTCAACGGCGTCGCATCCGCCGCCCGGCCCTCACCGTACAACGCCCACGCCACGTTGTTCAGGGCCAGTGCATTGTCGCGATCGAACCGCAGCACGGCGCTCCAGCTCTGCTTGGCGGCCGGCATCTTTCCTTGAGCCCAATACAGGTTTCCGAGACTCACGAGCGCGCCGACGGAGGTCGAGTCACGCGCGAGGGCCGCGCGGTAGCGCTCTTCGGCCTTGGCCGGCTGGCCTGAGTTCTGGTAGAAGTCGCCGAGCTCGGTAGCTGCCGCCGCGGCGGAGTCGCCCGCCACCGCGAGCCCGCGGAGGTACGATGCCTCCGCTTCGGGCAGCCGCCCCTGCCGCTGGAGGAAGCCGGCGAGCGCCCCGTGGCGCCTGAAGTTCAAAGAGTCCAGGCCCACGGCCCGCCGAAACTCCCGTTCGGCGTCGGCCGCCTGCCCGAGCTTTTCGAGCACGAGCCCCAGGTTCTGGGCATCCTGCGCTGAGTTCGGCGCCAACGCCGCGGCGCGGCGGAAGGCCGCTGCGGCCTCCCGATAGCGCTCGGCACTCCAGTAGTAGCCGCCCAGGTTGGAATGCCGCTCCGCGTTGAGCGAATCGAGCGCGATCGCCCGCCGGTACTCCCGCTCGGCGTCCACCGGTCGCTGCATCAGCTTGTAGAGGTAGGCGAGCTTGGTCGCGGCCAGCGGAGACCGCGGCGCGACCGCGACGCCGCGGCGGAAGGCCGCCTCCGCTTGGGGGTAGCGCGCCACGTTGCGGTAGAAGTCGCCCAGGTCCACGTACCGCTGCACGTTGAGCGAATCGAGCGCGATCGCTCGCCGGTATTCCCGCACCGCGTCCTCGGGACGATTGAGCCGCCCATAGACGAGGCCGAGGTTGCCGGCCAGGAGCGCCGACCGCGGGGCCAGCTCGGCGGCGCGATGGAACGCACGCTCCGCCTCGGCGTAGCGCGCCAGCTCGAAATAGGTCGCGCCCACCTGGTTGTACCGGTCGGAGTTCAGCGAGTCGAGCGCCGCCGCGCGGACGTATTCGCGTAGCTCGTCCGCGGTGCGCCCCAGCTTCGAGTACAGCCACCCCAGGTTCCCCGCGACCTCGGGCGCGTCCGGCGCGAGCTCGGCCGCGCGTCGCAGGGCGCGCTCGGCTTCCCCGAAGCGCTCCAGGTCCCCGTAAAACAGTCCCAGGCTGTTGTGCAACCCGAAGTTGAGGGAGTCGAGGGCGATCGCCCGCAGATACAGGCCCTCGGCCTCCTTCTCCCGACCGAGTTTGTGCAGGGCCAGGGCGAGGTTCTTGGTCCACCACGCGTCTCTTGGATCCAGCGCGAGCGACCGGCGGATCGCGGTCTCGGACTCGGCGAACCGTCCCCGAGCGAAGTAGAAGGAGGCGAGCGCCTGGTGGCGCGCGGGGTTCAGGGAGTCGCGCGCGACCGCCTCCTGGTAGTAGCGTTCCGCCTGCGTGGGCCATCCCCGCGCTTCGTTGACCTTTCCCAACCCGTCGTACGCCGCCGCATAGCCCGCGTCGAGGCCCAAGGCGGAGCGGAAGGCGCTGTCGGCGGCGGCCAGCCGCCCCGCATCGAGGTACACGCGCCCCAACTCGTCGGCGATCGCCGCGGCGGATGGATCCAACTGTTGGGCGTGGCGGTACGCCGTCACCGCCCCCGCCCAGTCACGGTGCTGGCCCCGCAGGAAGCCGAGCGTGCGCCAGGAGAGGGCATTCGCGTTCCGCATGGTCGTCGCGCGCTGGATCACGGCGAGGGCCGCGGCGTCCCGCTTCAAGTAATAGAGCGAGAGGCTCAGGCGGATGTGCGGGTCGAGCTTCGTGGAATCGAGCCGGATGGCGCGCTCGAAGACGTCCACGGCCTCCAGGTACCGCTGCCGGTCGAACAGCAGGGCGCCGAGATCGGCGTAGCTCGCGGCGTCGGTCGAGTCGGCGGCCACGGCGCCGCGCAGCACGCGCTCGGCATCCTTCGGGCGCGAGGTCGCCACGTACAGGGAGGCGAGCTGGCGGCGCGGCTCCATGTAGCTCGAATCCTCCGCGATGGCCTGCTCGAAGTTCACCTCCGCCTCGCTCTGCCGGCCCTCCTGGGCGTCAACGAGGCCGAGACCGTGCACCGGATACGACCAGCGCGGGGCCCGCGCGTGGGCGTCGTTGAACGCCCGGCGCGCCTCCGCCAACCGGCCGAGCCCGAGATACGCCAAGCCGAGCGCGTTGTAGGCGGCGGCGCCCTGGGATTCGACGCTGACGGACTGTTCGAGGAGCGGCAAAGCGGACGCATAGCGCCCCTCTCGGACCGCCGCGTAGCCTTCGAGAAACAGCTGGCGGGAGCGCAGCGAGCGCGCCGAGACATCGTGCGACCCGAGCAGCTGGAGTACCCGCTCCAGCTCCTTCGCCGCCCCGCGGAGGCGCGCGGGCGTCGGCTGCTTGGTGCGGACGCGCAGATGATCGGACACCACTTCCTGCGCGTCGTCCTCGAGCGCTGCGGCCAACGTGCTCTTGATGTCGAGCAGCATCGCGGCGGCGGACCGCATCGTAAGGAGGCGTCGATACACCGCCCACGCGCTCGTGCCGGGCGGCTCGAGCAGCGCGCGCGCGCTGATCGCCGCCGTAAAGGCTTCGAGGGTGCGCGCCAGCGTCGTGTCGACCGACGCGGTGTCCGCGACCATGGCGGCCCCCGGCGTCGAATCCCCGCCTCTGCCCCCGGCGGCCGACCGCGGTCGGGCGACCTGCATGGCGATGCTGGCGGCGCGAGCGGTGGAGGTGTCAACCAAAGCCAGGGGCCTTTCCGAGTCGCCGATGCGCTGCGGCACCTGGTTACTGCCGGTTTCCTTCCGGACGAAACTCCTGATAAAGGTCTCCAACTCCCCCAGCGTCACGACCCCATCCTTGGGGTCCGTGTCGGCCATTCCCTGGAGGCCTTTCACCAGGAAGTACGTGAAGACCCCGTGCCCTCCACCCCACTGCGCGCCTTCCCAGGAGGATTGCGACGGCTGGCTGGAGACCAGCTTGGCGACATCCCCCCAGGGATGCGACAGGGCATCAACCGTGCGCCGGGCGCCGTCGGGGTCGCCGACGACAATCCGCTCGGCTTCCGGAGTCCCGACCAGCTTGCCCGCCCGGCAGGCGTCAGTGATCAGCAACACGCGGACGCGATTCGTAGCCATCGTCGCGGCGGCGTCCTGCAGCTCGCTCACCCGCACGACCCCGCCGTCCGCGTAGCTGCTGGAATCGGCGTTGGTCGCCAGGAGATAGCCACCCTCAGCGCCGGTCCACATTTCGGCAGCGCCGTGGCCGGCGAAGTAAATGATGGCCTCGTCCCCCGGCTGCGAGTGCTCGCGCAGCCACCGCAGCGCTTCGGTCATATGCCCCGCTCTCGCACCGGTGTCCACGAGCAGGCGGATGTTCTGCGTATCGACGGAGCGACCGGCCCGGGAACGGAAGAACTCGTACATCATCTGGGCGTCCGCGGCCGCGTAGTGCAGTTGTTTTTTCCCCTCGAGGTTGAGGTAGCGGGAGATGCCGATGATCACCACACGCCGGGTGCCGGTGAAACCCGGCTCGGCGGCCTGCTGGCTCAGGCCGCGCTCCCCCGTTTTCTGCGCAGCGGCGGGGGGGCTGGCGCTCAGCCCCAGTACGAAGAGAAAGACGAAGCGGCGCGCGCTCATGCGGGACAGGTGTTAAGTGAATCTGCGCCGGCGCCAGGGCACAAGGTATCCGGGCTCACCCCCCCGCCTCGATCCCGATCCATCCGATCAGATTACCGTCGGGCCGCACCACGATGTACCAACCCCCGCGGTAGAAATAGAGCGTCCCCTCCGCCGTCGTCTCGGTAGGCTTGCCCCAGCGCGACTGCGCGCCGCCCACCGCATCGCCGACCCGCACCCCCTCGATCGCCCCCGCCTCCCGCTCCCCCAACATGATCCCCGTCACGCCCCGCTGCCGGTCGTAGATCACCACGACCGCCGGGGTCTCGTAGTGAAACACGGCTCCATTTGGCGTCTGCCGCACACCCACCGGCCGCCCCAGCGCCGCCACGATTGCGTTGTAGTTGCCGCGAAGGTTGAGCCCGACGACCGTTGGCGACGGAGTGCTGTGCGCTGGCGTCATGCCGGACCGACCCAACAGCACGAAGGCCTCTCGACTCCAATCGGACCGCTGGTCTAACGCCAGGTACTGCTGCAGCACCTCGTCCGCGCGCGGATCCCGCGTCGCCGCGAGGGCGCGCCCGTAATTGAAGACGTACTTGGCAAGGACGTCCTCGCCGCCGGCGGCCACGAGCCGCCCGAACGTGGCCTGCGCCGCGGCGTAATCCCCGCTGAGGAACTGGACGACGCCGAGGTTGTTCAACACGCCGCTGCCGCCCTGACTGTCCTGCGCCGCACGCTGGGCGTGGTCTAGGGCCGCCGGGAACCGGCCTTCGTACGCCTCGAGGACCGCCAGATTCGACATCGTGAACGGCAGGACCTCGATCGCCAGCACCGCTTCGTACTCGTGCTCGGCCTGCCGCAGCAGCGCCGTGTCGCCCGGGGCGCCGCGGATGCCGGGCAGAAACCGGGCGATGTAGGTCAGGAGCGACCCTTGGACCTGCTGACGTTGAATCGGCACCGTGTTCAGCCACTTCTGGTGGTAGGCCTCGGCGTGCGCGTGTCGCGCCTCGATCAAGTCGGGGAAGTCCGTGAGCACCGTGTCGAGCAGGGCGATCGCCGCATCCAGGTCGGTGTTGCTGAAGATCAGCGTGAGCGCGTCGTCGAACCGGCTCTGGTCCAGCTTGAGCCCGCCGCGGAAGCGCTCCAGGTAGGCTTCGCGCGTCGCCGCCCGCGGATGGGTGCTCAGGTAGGAGCTCATGAGCAGGTGATAGGTCGATCCGCCGTCGCGGCCCGTCGAATCGGACGCCCGCCAGAAGTCCATCGCCGCTTGGATCTCCCAGCCCGCGCGCAGCAGGTACAACGCCCCCACGCGGTCGGCGTCCAGCTCCCGCTGCTGGGAGTACCGGGCTTCCTCGATCACGCTGCGGCTGATCCGCAGCTCGCGATCGAATCCCGGGCGCGGCGCGGCGCCGGTATCCCGCGCCGCCGCGCCCCGGGGAGACCGCGACATCGGTTGGCAGTCCCGTCCCATCCCCTCGATCACGTGGCCGAGTGTCACGTGCGCCAGCTCGTGCCCGAGCACCGCGGCCACGTAGGCGCCCGTGCGCCGGGACTGCACTGCCGAGTCGTTCGGCGCATCGACCTTGGCGAGGTCGGCGGCGTACCGGAGCAGCCCCACGTTCACCAGCACGAAGCCGCCGGGAAGCGACGACGCGTTGACGGTCGTGTCGTCGATGATCGTGGCGTCGATCTCCAGGCCGGGAAACGCCGTCGCGCGCCGCAGCCGCTCGACGACCAGGCCGATGAATCGGTTCCAATCAGGATCATCGATGCGGCCGTACGCCGCCACCATGGTATCACGGAACGCCTGGCCGCAGGCGCGGGCGTCGGCGGCCGTCAGTTGGGATCGGCCGCCTTGCGCGAAGACCGGCCGCAGGGCCAGGACCACGAACAGCGCGACGAGAGGAGCGAGCTTGGTGTGCATCGGTGACCTCAGCGGTTCAGGGGTGGGCCATCTCCGCAGGAGGGAGAATCAAAGATACCGCTGGAGCGGCCGACGGCAACGGAGAGCGCGGCCGGGCGTTATCTTAGCCTTCAGGCGATGGAGTTCGCCTCGAACCGCCCCGCTCGCGAGGGCTGATGACTCCTACCCGAACCACCCCGGGAGGAGTCTTTTTATGTCGATGCTCGCTTACGTCCTGCTCGGTGGCATCGCCGGTACCCTGGGTCGCTACGCCCTCCAAGGTTGGATCCAGGAGCGCGCCGGTACCGGGTTCCCCATCGGCACGCTGGCGATCAACCTCGCGGGCTCTTTGGTGCTCGGCTTCGTCGTCCGCTTCGCGACCGGCTCGGCGGTCATATCGCCCGAGGTGCGCGCGGGGCTCACGATCGGCTTCTGCGGCGGGCCTCGCCGGGGCAACGGTGCTGCGCGGCGTGGCGGGGTTCGGCGCCAGCAGCAAGGTGCACACCGAAAAAGTGCTGCGGCTGTCGCTCGACCTGCCGCTCATCATCGAAGTCGTGGAGACGGAGGAGGCGATTCAGTCCATCCTGCCGGACCTCGATCAGATGATCGGCGGCGGGCTGATCACCCTGGAGCGGGCCCGGGTCGTCATGTACCGTCCCGCGAACGTGCGGCCCAGCCCGCAAGAGCGGCACCGCATTGAGGGGCTCGAGGAAACCTGACGCAGGCAACCAGACTCGCCTGGGTAGGCTAACCCCGGGGCCATGCCCCGGGGGCCCTAGGGCCGCAGCCTCGCCAGCCGCCGCCGCGCGTCCGCGGACAGCCCTGGGTCCGTCCCCATCTGCACGACCGCCTGCAGGTCGTGCCGCGCCGCCGCGGTTCTGCCCATCTGCTGATTCACGATGCCGCGGTTGCTGAGGGCCAGCACCAGGTCGGGGTCGCGGGCCAAGGACGAGTCGAAATACGCGAGCGCGGAGTCGTATTGCCGCAGATGAAAGAAGGCCATCCCCAGGTTGTTGAACCCGATGGCGGAAGGCCTCCCCAGGCGCTGGGCCCAGCGCCCGTGCGCCAGGGCGCTGTCGTATTCCCCGCGCTGGTCGTAGACGAGCACGAGGTTCACGTGCGCCTCGCGCAGCGTCGGGTCGCCGCGCATCGCGGCGAGAAAGTCCGCGAGCGCCTCGTCCGGCTGCCCCTGCCGCAGGTGCACGAGCCCGCGGTTGTTACGGGCGAGGACGAAGCCGGGACGCACCTGCAGGGCGCGGTTGAAATCCGCGAGCGCGCTCTCGTCGTCGTGCAGGTGGTACTTGGCGAGCCCGCGGTTGTTGAGGGCCAGCGGATCTTCGGCTTGCAGCAGTAACGCCTGATCGTAGTCGGCGACCGCGTTCCGGTAATCGCCCAGCGCGTCGCGGACCAACCCGCGGTTGTTGTAGGACGCCTCGAGCTGATGATTGATGTGGAGCGCCGAATCCAGGTCCGCGAGCGCGTTCTGGTACTGTCCCAGATGGTAGTGGGCCAGCCCGCGGTCGTTGAAGGCGACGGCGAGCACCGGGTTGAGCGAGAGCGCCCGGGTGAACGACCGCACCGCAGCCTCGTACTCGCCGGCCTCGAGCTGCGCGCGTCCCTGCGCATAAAAGAACGCCGCCGTCGTGCGGCCCGGATTGCACCCGGCCAGCACCAGCAGCAGAGCCACTCCAAGTGGTCGCCGCATCATGCCTCCTCCGTCCGCCTCCGTCCGCCTCCGTCCGCCCCGGTCCGTCCCAGTCCGTAGGCCACCGCCACCACCCCCAGCGCCACCCCTGCCGGCCTCCAGTCGGCGACCGCCATCCCCACGAACAACGCGGCGTACACCAGCAGGAACACCGCCGGCACCAGGGGATACAGCGGCACCCGGAACGGGGCGAGCGGCGTCCGCGCCCGCAGCCGCAGCAGCGCCAGCACGGTCCAGCCATCGATGACGAGGACCAGCGCGATGGCGAGGCCGAGCAGCCGCTCGAACGTCCCCGTCACGGCGAGGGCCGTGCTGACGGCGCCGATGAGCAGCATCGCCGCCCACGGCGTGCCGCCGGTGTTGACCCGCGCCAGCGCCGCGGGCCCCAGCCCTTCGCGCGCCAGCCCGAAGATCACGCGCGGCGTCACGAATACGTTGCCGTTGAGCGACGCCAGCACCACGAGCAGCGCCAGCCCCGCGACCAGCGTCCCACCGCCCGCGCCGAACAGGGCCGAGACGACGTCGCCGGGGACCAGGTTCGACGCCGCGATGCGCTCGATCGGCAGCGTCTGGAAGAACGCCGCGTTGAGCAGCAGGTACAGGGCCGCCGCCACGCCGATCCCGCCCAGAAACACTCTCGGCAGCGTGCGGCCGGGGTCGACCACCTCTTCCGCGATCTTCCCCGCGTCGAGGTAGCCGTAGTAGGTCCAGATGACGGACTGAAACGCGACGGCGAGCGCTCCCCACACGGCGCTTCCGGCGGGCGCGGTGGAGAGCGCGCTGTGCCAGCCGCTGCCGTCGCCCTTAGCCAGCGCGACGATCACCACGCCGGCGAGCGCCGCCACCTTCGCAGCGGTCGACAGGTTCTGCACCCAACGGCCGGAGGCGACGCCGAGGAGATTGATCGCGGTGAACAGGAGTACGATCGCGGCGGCGAGCCAGCGCGTGTCGCCCACGCCGACGAGCCTGCCCGCGTATTCCCCCGCCACGACGCCGATCGCCGCGGTCGCCACCGCGTAGACGAGCCCCTCGATCCACCCCACCACGAACCCGGCTCTTTTCCCGAACGCCTCGCGCGCATACACGTACTTGCCGCCGGCGTTGGGGTGACGGGTGGCGAGCTCAGCGAAGATCAGCGCGCCGAGGAAGGCGATGGCGCCGCCGGCAGCCCAGGCGACGAAGGTGAGGGCCGGTCGGCCGAGCCGCTGGGCGACGAGCCCCGGGGTGCGGAAGATCCCCGTCCCCACCATGATGCCGACCACCATGGCGAGCCCGTCCCAAAAGCCGAGCGACCGTTTGAGCTCCGGCATGAGCCCAAACGGTCGCGTGGAAATCCGGGTTACGCCAGACTCAGGTCTTCGTCTGGTTCCCACTCTGAAGAGTGGGCTCGGCCATCGCTACGCTGAAGCAAAGCAAGCCCAGGCTTCAGCCTGGGAATCAACGATGTCGGCCACCTCCGCCGCCACCACTGCGACTGCCCCCTCCTCCACTCCGCGTCATCGAGCGCATGGAGCCGCCCCAGCCCCCGCTCCTGCTCCCGCCCCCAAAGCTCGGCCTGGAGAACGACGACGGTGCACCGAACGAGTGCTGCGGGAAGAAGTCCATGTGGCTCCGACCGTCGCTGCGCGGCCGCGCCTGGCCACCGTTCGACCGCCCCTCACTCCGCGGCGCGGCTCGATCCGGGGGCGCCCGGCGCTCCGGCGGCCGGTCGGCGGGTCTCGCGTCCGCGCCCCGGGGCGCGCGCCGCTCCGGCGGCCGGTCCGCGGGCCTCACGTCCCGCGGTGCCTCGACGACCGGCGGGCGCGTCACCACTGCCGGGGGTGAGGGATCCCGTCGCGTTACCGGGTTGCTCGGCAGCACGAACGGCGGGGAGACAGGCCGCGTCTGCCGGAACCGCGCCAGGAAGCCCGGGTGAGAAGACGACCCGTAGAATCTGGGGGAGTAGACGAACACGCGCGGCACGCACCACCAGCAATACCCGTAGCCGAGCCCGCCGTAATAGAACGGG